>Ga0194128_10000655_pt1 | contig 62158 bp, 54 predicted proteins | sample TA2KigCa65mmetaG_FD_148650 | JGI IMG/M metagenome (GOLD analysis project Ga0194128, IMG submission 148650) | Freshwater microbial communities from Lake Tanganyika, Tanzania - TA2015037 Kigoma Deep Cast 65m | ecosystem: Environmental > Aquatic > Freshwater > Lake | place: Tanzania: Lake...
TCGGGCAGTCCGGGCACGTGCGCGACGCCGAGCGCGACCGCACCGTCGAAGATCGCGAAATATTCCCCGAACCATCGCGCGGCATTCATGGCCTGCGAGGCGCTCGCCGCGTGCATGCGGTAGCCGGCCAGGGGCGCGGCGAGGTAGGCGATGTCGAAGCGGAGCGCGATGCGGAGCCACATGTCGAAGTCCGCGCACAGGTAGGCGGAGTTGAAGACGCCAACCTCGTCGTAGCAGCGCCGGCGAACCATCACCGTGGAAAAGACGATGTCGTGGCTCCAGCGGAGGTAGTCGACGAACGCGTGGTGGCCGCCACGAACGTAGTCCTGGGCGCTGACCCGATGGAGCTTCCGGATGCGGCCTTCCTCGGTCAGGAGCCACGTCGCCGTGTGCACGAGCCCGACCCGCGGATGTCGGGCGAAGACGGCGAGCTCGTCCTCGATAATGCGCGGGTGATACAGGTCGTCGTCGTGGAAGATGCAGACGAACTCGCCGCGCGCCACGTCCAGGCACCGGTTGACGTTGCCGATCTGGCCGACGTTCCGTTCGTTCCTGACGTACCGCACGCGGCTGTCGCCGATCGTGCGCACCACGTCGGCGGTCGCGTCGGTGGAGGCGTTGTCGACGACCACGACCTCGAGGTCGCGGTACGACTGGCCGAGCACCGTCGGGAGACATTCGGCGATGTAGCGGGCCCGGTTGTAGGTCGGGATGCAGACGCTCACCGTCGCCCTCGCGGTCATCCGAGCGCCCTCTCGTAGCACGCCTCGTAGCGCGGCACGATCCTCCGGATGTCGAGGGTGTCGAGCACCCACCGCCGGCCCTCCTCGCCGAGGCGCCGCGCCTCCTCGGGATGCTCGGCGCACCACCGGAGCGCGGCGTGGAGCGCCGCCTCGTCGCCGCGCGGCACGAGGAGCCCCGTGCGGCCGTGCTGCACCTGGTCCGCCGGGCCGGCGGCATCGGCGGCGACCAGCGCCTTGCCGGCCAGCAACGCTTCGATGACCACCTGGGGGAAGGCATCGACGAGCGTCGGGTGCGCCACGACGTCGACGGCGGCCATGAACCGCGCGGCGTCCCGGCGCCACCCGGTGAAGAGAACGGCGTCCGCGACACCGAGCGACGCGGCCAATGCCCGGAGGTCGGCGTGGGCCGGCCCGTCGCCGACCATGACGAGGCGCGCGTCGCGCGTCCCGCGGGCGAGCTGCGCGAAGGCGCGCACCAGATGGTCCTGCCCCTTGAGCGAGTGGTGCCGGCCGAAGTTGCCGATCACGAGGCCGCCGTTCAACCCGAGCTCGCGCCTCACCGCGGCGCTCTCATCGGGCGCGACGGGCCGATAACGCGCGGCATCGAAGTCGAAGCCGTACGGCACGACGGCGACCTTGCTCGCCGGCACTCCTTGCCTGATCAGCAGGTCACGGATCTGCTGCGACGGCACCACGACGACACGCGCGCGTCGGTTGGCGAAGCCCTCGACGCCCAGGAGCAGGCGGCGCTTGGCGCCCCGGGCGACGAGATAGAAGTCGGCGTCGTAGTGGCGGCCGAAGACCATCGGGACGCGCGCGAGCGCCGCCGCCATCGCGCCCAGCACGCTCTCTTCGAAGTGGTGCGTGTGCAAGACGTCGACGCGCTCCCGGCGCAGCAGCCTGGCGAGGCGCAGAACCGCCCGCGGGTAGCGTGGACGCGCGTCCGCGTCGAGCACCCAGTGCCGGATGCCGGCATCGTCGTATCGGGGTGGCTCGACGGTGCTGTTGGCGGTCAACGTGCAGGCCATCATCTCGAAGCGGCGTGAGTCCGCGAAGCGGATGATCGTATCGATGAAGTCATAGCGATTGATGAACCGCGTGAAGTGCAGGACACGCACGGGATCAGCCACGCGCCGTCGCGGCCTCGATCGGTCCCGGCGAAAGATCGGGAAGGCGGAAGTGTCCGAGCATCCGGCGGAACTCGTCCACGAAGCCATCCCGGGCCGCGTCTTGCGTCTGGGCCGCCGCCGCCTCCCGGCTGCGCGCGGACAGCGCCTGTCGTTCCGCGTTCGACAGGCCGAAGTACCACTCGATCTGCTGCGCGGCGCGGGCGGCGGCGGCGGGGACGACGAGGCGAGGATCGACACGCGCCACCACCTCGCGCGCTCCGGTCCACTCTGACACGAGCGCCGGCAGCCCGGCGCACATCGCCTCGAGCACCGAGATGCCGAATGCTTCGCCGCGTCCGAGGTGCACGTAGAGCGCCGCCGCTGCCAGATGCGGCGACGGCCCCGCGGGTCCGACCAGCCGTTCCTCGGACACCGTGGTCACCCGGCGAGTCGCGGGAAACCGCCCGAAGAGACCGTCCAGATAGGCGGCGTCCCACTGGCCGAGCATCCGGAGGTCGACGCCGGCCGTCGTGGTCGCGAGCCGGTCCACGGTCTCGAGGAGCACGTCCACGCCCTTGTACCAGCCTCGCCACTCCGAGGGTCCGTCTCCCACGAAGATCAGCGTCCGTCCGTCGAGCGAAGGCCGGTTGCCGAGCAGCGGCGGAATCCGCTCGCTGGCGATCCCGCCTCGGGTGGTGAAGAGCAGCGGTCGGCCATTCTTGACGAACGACCGCGCCAGCTCCGTCTGGAGCTCGCTCAGGCAGAAGAGAGCGTCGAACTGGCTGATCGCCCACCGTTGCGCCCGCGCGCTCGCGCCCGTGTAACGGCCCGCGTGCAGGAAAAAGAGCGTCTCGCCCGCCACGAGAGCGGCGACCTTCTGCCGCCTCCGCACCAGCCCGAGGCGCTTCATGATCGCCGGCAAGAACTGGATGCCGTCGGAGAGGAAGACGTCGTAGCTGCGACGGCGCGGGAACAACGCCGCGCAGAGCAGCCAGCTCAGGTACTTGCGAGCGCGTCCGGTCGGCACGTCGTACCACCGCAACAGGAAGTCGAGGGGGACGAAGTCGGCGGCGAGGCCGCTGGCGAACGACCGGTTGAGCGGATGCGGCCCCGGCCGGCCGTAGATGAAGGCGGTGCGGGCGCTCACGCCGCTCACGAGGCCACGAGCTCGGGCAACGTTGCCGTCGGAGCCGAGAGAGACGGTTCGCCCGTGTGCACGCGCGCCCACAGTTCGAGCATGAAGAGGGTCCACAGCTGCTGCCCCGCGAGCGCGTCGCGCCCGACGTTGGCGATGAGGTCCTGGACGCCGCGCGCATCGAGGACGCGCTGCTCGACGAGCCATCCGTGACGCAGCGCCGCGGACGCATACGGCAGCAAGCGACGGAGCAGCCACGACGAGACCGGGCCGCCGAAGCCCTGCTTCTCGCGCGTGACGATCTCGCGCGGCAGCAACGGCTCCATCGCGCGCTTGAGCGCGATCTTCCACTGCGCGCCCTCGAGCTTCAGGGCACCGGGCAATCCCGCGCAGTACTCGACGAGGCGGTGGTCGAGGAGCGGTTCGCGCGCTTCCAGCGACACCGCCATGCTCATCCGGTCGGTGAGCGCGAGGATGTCGTCGGGAAGATAAGTGTGGGCGTCGACGTACAGGAGTCGGTTCACCGGATCGCGGCCGGGATAGCGCCGGTAGTGCGCGGCGACCTCGCCCGGATGCGCCCAGCCGTTGCGCGCGAAGAGCTTCAGCTTTTCCTCGTGCGAGAACACGGAGACGGCATCGAGATACCGATCGTGGTCCGCGCGCGGTCCCGCCGCCATGAGCCGGGCGTGCAGCCGCGGGCTCATGCGCGCGCCGACCGGGAGGAAGACCTCGCGCACCGCCTTCGGAAGCTGGCGCCACACGCGGCCAGCCCGACTGCCACGCTCGAACGGCAGCCGATAGCGCGGGTAGCCGGCGAACACTTCGTCGCCCCCGAGTCCCGACAGGATCACGGCGACGCGCTCGCGCGCGAGCTCCGACACCATGTACGTCGGAATCAGCGCCGAGTCGCCGCTCGGCTCATCCATGTGCCACACGAGCTTCGGAAGCAGCCGTATCACGTCTTCGGGCGTCACCTGGATCTCGTGATGCGCGGTGCCGTAGTCCGACGCGACGCGCTTCGCCCACGGCAGCTCGTCGATGCCGTCGAGGGTGAAGCCGACCGAGAATGTCGCGAGCGCCTTGTCGAGCTGCCGCGCCGCGAGCGCCACCACCGTGCTCGAGTCCACTCCGCCGCTGAGAAACGCGCCCACCGGCACGTCGCTCCTGAGCCTCAGCCGGATGGCGTCGTCGAGCAGCTCGCGGATGCGCGCGGCCGCTTCGTCCAGGCTCACGTCGCGGGGCGTCACGTAGTCGTCGAGCGACCAGTAGCGCGCGACCCGCACGCCGTCCCGGTTCGCCACGAGATAGTGGCCGGGCTCGAGCTTCGCGACCGAGCGGAATGGCGTCTTCGGCGCCGGGACGTACATGAAGGTGAGGTAGTCGGCGAGCGCCTGGCGGTCGAGCGTGCGCGGCACGGACGCGCACCGCAGCAGGGCCTTCAGCTCGGACGCGAACACGAGGCCGTCGTCGTCCGCGTGGTAGTAGAGCGGCTTGACGCCCAGCCGGTCGCGCGCGACGAACAGCTCCCGCCGCTCGGCGTCCCAGATGGCGAACGCGAACATGCCGTTCAGCCGCGTGAGACACGCGGGGCCCAGATCTTCGTAGAGGTGGACGATGACCTCGGTGTCCGAGCGGGTCGCGAGGCGGTGGCCCCGCGCCACGAGCTCGTCGCGCAGCTCCTTGTAGTTGTAGATCTCGCCGTTGAAGACGATCCACAGCGTGCCGGTCTCGTTGGTGATGGGCTGGTGGCCCGAGGTGATGTCGATGATGCTCAGCCGGCGCATCCCGAGACCGATGCCGGGCGCCTCGTAGTAGCCCTCGTCGTCGGGCCCGCGGTGGACCATGACGTCGGTCATCCGGCGCAGCAGCGCCGGATCCGCGTCGTCGCCACGCCGCCGGTGGATGCCTGCGATTCCGCACATGGCTACTTTACAGCCTCGATGTTCAGGCCGTAGCCCATCCACCGCCCGAGCGCGAGCTCCAGCGGGGTCTCGTATCGGTGCGGCATGCCGTAGATGAGCGTGCCCGCCCGGCTGAAGCCCTGGCGCCGCTCCAGCCGCCGGACGACACGCGCCGCCAGGGCCGGACCGACGCGCGGCACGAGTGTCAGCGGGTTCAGTGCCCGCTCCGCCGAGAAGCTGTTCTTGCGGATCTTCACGGACCGGAACGGCGCGAACAGCCGCCGCACGCCGCGCGCGGAGTAGACCTTGGTCTCGGGGTTGAAGACGGGCTGCGCCGACCGCGCCATCCACTCCGTGGCCGGGCCGAGCCAATGGCGTCCCCGAAAGACGTGGCCGCCACGCACCGCGTGCAGGAGGAAGAGGTTGACCCAGTAATGGAACGAGTGCTTGGCGTAGAGCATCACCACCGCGCGGCCGCCCGGCCGCAGGACACGATGGACCTCGTTGATCGCGCGTTCCGTGTCAAAGGTGTGATGGAGCACGCCATTCGAGTACACGATGTCGAAGCTCCCGTCGTGGAACGGGAGCCACTCGGCATCCGCCTGGAGCGCAAACTGGTTCGGCGTCGGCACCCAGTCGAGCTTCCGGGCCGTGGCGAGCACGCGCTCCGGCGTGACGTCGACGCTCGTCATCTCGGCGCCGCGCGCCGCGAAGAACGCGGAGTACGCGCCGGCGCCGCTCCCGATCTCGAGCACCGCCCGGCCGGCGATCCCGCCGAGCGGCATCTCCCTCGCGGCGAGGTGCTCGCGGTGGACGAACAAGCGTTCGAGCTCGGGCAGGAGCGCGAGGAACGCGTCGCGATCGTGCTCCTCGGCGTGACGTGCATAGGCGGCATCGTAGAGGGCGCCCCAGAACTCCTGGATCGGCCGCTTCGCCGCCGGCCGCTCGGGCTCCGGCGGCAACAGCACCGGGATGCCGTCGACGACGACGTACTCGGCGGCACACCCACCGCACGTGAGGCGCTCGCCATCGAGGCTCGGCGCGCCGTGACAGCCGGGACAGCACAAGCGGTTCTGTTTCAGATAGAGGGCGAGGCTCTGACGGCTCACGTGCGCCTCCACGCCTCGGCGCCGCCACCGCGCTCCGGCGTCGCCCGCACACGGATGGTCGTGACGATCTCCGCCGGAACCGGACCGCGGTAGCGCACGCGCGCGACCTGGCCGCGCCGCTTCACGCCATAGCGAGGCGCGATCCATGACTCTTCGAGCGCGAGCGACACGCCGGTCGGGCCGCTCGCGCGGAGCTCGGCGATCGCGCCCTCGCTGTCCGACAGCCCCACCGCGCCGTCGGCCAGGACTGCGTGCCCCGGACCGAGATGGAACCGGACGTCGACGTCGACCGAGCCGGCTCCGCCGAGCGTGTCGATGATCACCACGCGCGCACCCTCCACCGTCACCGACCGTCGAAGCGTCACCGGAGTGGGGCGGCGGTGATAGCCGGTATGGCTCGCCTCGGCGCACGGCCGGCCTGCGCGGAGCGCGGCCTCCACGCGCGACGTCCAGCGCTCGTATTCGGCGCCGAACCAGCCACGGTGACGCGGCTCGACCCATGGCGGAAGCCCATCGAGCGTGAGCGTGCTCTGCCCGTGCAAGCCTCTGAAGTAGTCGCAGTCATCCGCGTTGTACGACGCGTTCCCGGCATCGACGACGACGTCGCGCCCCGCCCACACCACGACCCCGAGCGGGTCATCGTCGCCGTGGAAGAGTCGCTGGCCGCGGGGATCGCAATGCACGGTGACATGCGTGGGCATCGGATCGGGATTGGCGAGAAAGGCGAAGCCGCCGTCCGGGAACTGCGCGGCCACGACGCCGGCAGGACGCGTCTCGAGCCGCTCCCACGCGGCCACGCCGTCGGCACCGAGATACCAGAGCGCGTGCTCGGTGAACGCCTCCGGCCGCTTCCATTCGGGCCGATCGAAGAGCACCGCGCCGACCGCGAGGAACCCGGCCAGCGGACGGCTCTCGATATCCGGGCAGATGTCGCCGACGAGCGCGATCGTTCCGTCGCCACGCAGCATCGCCGCGGAGGCGCCGTGCATGCGCTCGAGCGCCGCGAGGAGCTGCGGCGTCACGGGGCGCTCCTGCCTCCGCGCGAGCCCGATCGCCTCGGTGAACGTCCGCGCGAGCAGGAGATGGTAATGCGTCGACTGCTCGCGGAAGATGCCGTCGGGCAGCGTCTGGCGCAGCATCTCGCGCGCGAGGATCTCCCAGCCGAGCTCCCGCAGCACGGCGGCCCGCGGGAGATCGGGAAAGCACGTGCCGTAGACGAGCAGCGCGCGCGCGTCGTTGACGAGGTGGTTGTGCATCAACGCGGTTTCGAGGTGATCGGCGAGGTACGCCGCGTGACGGCCGATCTCCGGCCGCAGCCACGCTTCGACGAACGCATGGAACTGCGGATGACCGGCGAGCAGGTACGCCGTCTGCGTCCAGTTCACCACGCGCTCCGCCACCGAGTAGCTCTCCCACGTCCCGCGCTCACCGACGGTGGTCGCGTGGCCCCAATCCTTCAAGAGTCGCACGAGCGTCTCGACGTAACGCGCGTCGCCGGTGTAGAGCGCGGCCTTCGCGAGGACGGGGGCGTAGGAGAAGCGGTGCAGGAAGAACCGCTGCTCCTGATCGGCGAACCCGCACTGCCAGTCGACGTTCTCACGGATCGCGACCTCGAGGCCCCCCAGCAGTGGAAGCGCGCCGCGGCTCATCCGGTCCGCCGCGCTCACGACCGACTCGACCTCGTCCTTGCACCACCGTCGCGCCGCCTCCACGAGCACGGGGACGTCGGAGGGGGCGAAGAAGTAGCGTGCCGGGGTCCACGTCGTCGGAATCGTCGCGGGATCGAGACGATACGCGCCGGCGTCGAGGAGCTTGGGCTCGCGGATCGACCGCGCCCGTCGCAGGAGCGCCCGCACGCGCGCACGGCCGCCGACGCGCGCGCGCAGGACGTGCGCGACGAGCTTCGCGCGCGTCCGCCACCGCGCGCCGTGACCACGCTCCGCGCACCACGCGACGTAATTCCGCACCTCCGGGTCGCCGAGATCGAGCGCCATGCGGGCTCGCACGGAATGACCGCCGCGGTTCACAGCGCGCCCCGGGCTTGCAGCGCCGCCACGAGACGGTCGTTCTGCTTGTCGTCGAGCGGCGCCGCCATCCGCTCGAGCACGTCGGGCCACGTCTTCCGTCGCATCCGCGCGCCGGCCGTTTCTTCGAGCGACTCGCGCACGGCGTCCGCGAGCGCACGCGCGTCGCCACAGACGAAGACGCCGTCTTGCATGTCGGCCACCGGGCCCACGTTGTAGCGGACGGGCTCGGCGAGGACGACGGGCATCACGCCGTGGGCCATCGCCTCCACCGCGGCCGACGTGCTCGACGACGGCAGCAAGACGACGCGGCATCGCGGCATCACGGCGGTGACGTCGCCTTCGAAGAGCTCGTAGCGCGTGCCGCCCTCGCGCTGCGCGATGTCGGCCCACTCGCGGTGCATCGCGTTGTGCTGGTGGAACTTCACGATGAGAGACAGCGCAGGCCACTGCCGCGCCACCGCGACGGCGGCCTCGAGCAGCGCCCGTGTCTCGCCCGCGAGCGGTCCGCCGAGGACGAGGATTCCCGCACGGTCCGTGTCCTCCGCGGCCTCCGGCGCCGCTGCTTTCGCCCACAGACCGGGATAACGGATGGGCCCCGAGAGCAGGATACGGTCCGGGGGGCACTGCCGCGCGAACACCGCGTGGGCGAGGTGGCCGTAGACCGCGAGGAAATCCGGGAACGGTGCCGCCGTGCGCGCGGGCAGCCGTCCAGGCATCGACACTTCGCCGTCCGCGTAGAACCAGCTCGCGCGGTTCGACGACAGCATGCCGGTCTGGAGTCCCACCACCGTCGCCTCCGGTGCCCCGGATTTCACGCCCGCATAGAGCGCCCGCTCCATCGGCTGGTACTCGAACGGATGGAACACGGCGCGCGGGCGGTAGCAACGGCTGAACCGGCGGAGCGCATGGGCTTTCATCAGGTTGGTCACGATCTCGACGCCGCCGAGAAAATCGCGGTCGCACGCGCGCAGCACGAGCGCGCCGACGTCCCATCCGGCGAAGCGGGCTTCGACCCGCCGGCCCGGTCCGACGCGCCAGCGGAGGTACCGCCAGAGGACGCCGAGGTCGAGGTAGGCGAGGACGAACTCTCGCCACGACAGCAGCGACTCGAGGAAGACGACGCGGAGCCGTCGCGCCTCCTCACGGACCCCCGGCGCCTCGGCCGCCGACAGCGGCCGTGAAAGCACCGCGGCATACACGGTGTCATATCCCTGCGATGCGAGGAACGCCGGCAGCGTCCCAAAGTTGCGCTCGCGGGGCGCGTCTCCGGCGAAGTCCCACAGCACCGGAAACCGCGTGTAGAGCGCGACGAGCGGACGCGGGGACCGGGTGCCGGCGGCCAGGACGTCGTCCGCCTGGCCGCGCAACGCGCGCCACGTCTTCCACTGCTCGCGCACGAGTCCTGCGCGGCGCCGGGCGATGAGCGCGACCGTGGCGCCGGCGCGACGGGCGCGCCCGAGCAGGCGCAGCCATGGCCCGACCCTACGCACCGGCGCCCTCGACATCGCGGGCGACGACGCGGCAGCGAGCCCGCCCGCGCGGGCAACGTGGACCCCGGCCTGCTGCCCGAGACTTTCGACGGCGCGGAACAGAGCGTCGTCGTCGGTCGTGACGACGAGCTCCTCCGGCGCGTGCTCGCGCACCGCGGCGTCGATCAGCGCGAGGTGATACAGGTCCTCGATGAGCGGCGTCCGGAACGGGCTCTTCTCGGACAGCGGCGCGAGCCAGTAGGCCGCGATCGAGCCCGCCCACGCGTGGATCTCCAGGAGCCCCGCGTCGCGCACGACGCGATGGATGAAGGCCGGATACTGCGCCCGCACCACCGCGTGGGCCTCGTCGACGTACCGAACAAGGTCGAGCGGCTTCCCCTGCCCGTCTCCGCCAGCGACGTCCAGAAGCCTCACCGAGAGGCGCGTGGCGGACGCACGCTCGAGCGTCGCCGACAGCCTCAGGCGAGCCGCTCCAGGTAACGGAGGCATCCCTCACGAAAGCCGTCGTCGTTGGGGTAACGACGAACCACCAGGCTCCCGGGGCCGCCCTCGATGAGCACGAGCGTCAGGTCCTTCCCGACGTTTTTCTTGTCACGCCCGAGCGCGGCGAGGAAGCGCGCGGCATCGACGCCGACACCTTCGAATCCCCGGGCGTTGACGTCGAGCAGCGTGTGCAGCTCGTCGTAGACCGCCGCGTCGATCAGGCCGAGGCGAAGCGCATGGGCGTTGGCCATGTCCATGCCGATCGTCACCGCGATGCCATGGGGGAGGCGGTACTCGCTCGCGCTCTCCAGCGCGTGCCCGAACGTGTGCCCGTAGTTCATCACCAGCCGCGGGCCACGGTCGAACTCGTCGATCTCGGCGAAGCGCCGCTTGATCTCGAGCGAGCGCCGTACGTAGCGCAGCAGCAGCGACGGATCGCTCATCATGGACACGTAGTCCCGCGCGATCGCGCGCGTGTCCTCCCAGCCCGCGATGATGTGCGCCTTGATCATCTCGCCGATTCCCGAGCGGAGGTCCCGGTCGTCGAGCGTGGCCAGGGTGGAGGTCGCGATCACGATCTCGTCGGGGGGGGTGAAGGTGCCGAGCTGGTTCTTGTGCGGCCCGACGTTGATGGAGGATTTCGAGCCGATGCAGCTGTCCGCCTGCGCGAGCAGCGTCGTCGGATAGAAGCGCCACCGCATCCCGCGCAGCAGGGTCGCCGCGAGGAACGCGGTGATGTCCTGGACGACCCCGCCTCCGACCGCGACCAGCTCGTGGTCGCGCCGCACGCCGTGCTCGATCAGGTGCCGCGCGTAGACGGGAAGCGCCTCGAGCGACTTCGCGGCCTCGTTCGCCTCCACCCGCAGCACCGAGCGCGCCTTGAGAGCGGCGCCGAGGCGGTCGGCGTGCAGCCGCGCCACCCGCTCGTCGACGATGAGATGCGCCGCGTCGTTCAGGCCGCCCTCGAGACCCGCAAACGGCCGGGCCTCGAAGCGGACGCGGTAAGGACCGCGGTGCGAGGTGATCTCGAGCGGGTCAAGCACTGGTGAAGCCTCCGTCGACGACGATGTTCTGCCCCGTGAGATACGTGTTGGCGGGACTGACGAGGAACGCGCACACGCGCGCGATCTCGTCCGTCTGCGCGAGGCGCCCGACGGGAATCCGGCCTTCCATCTCCTTGATGCCCGCGGGGCCCAGGTTCGTCCGCGTCAGCTCCGTGTCGATGAAGCCGGGCGCGAGGCCGTTGAGAAGGACGTTCCGCGCGCCGTACTCGAGCGCGAGGGCGCGGGTCAGTCCGAACAACGCGAACTTGCTCGTGGAGTAGGCGGCGCGCCCCGGGCGCGAGACCACGCCGAAGACCGACGTCACGTTGACGATCCGGCCGAAGCCACGCGCCGCCATGACGGGCGCGATGGCGCGGCAGAGCAGGAACGGCGCGTGCACGTTCACCTGTTGCAGCCGGACGAAGTCGTCGACGACGTACGCGTCGGTCGGCGCCACCTTGTTGATTCCGGCGTTGTTCACGAGGATGTCATAGCCGCGTGCGGCCTGGGCCGTGGCGAAGTCGGCCGTTGCGGCGGCGTCTCCGAAATCGCAGGCTACGAGATCGCAGCCGGGCGGCGCCGGCGCCGGGCGGCTCGCGACCACGGTGACGTCGGCGGCGAGTTCCGCCAGCACCCGCGCGATCGCGTATCCGATGCCACGGCTGCCGCCGGTCACGAGCGCCGAGAGACCCTTCAGGTCGATCATGACGCCACCGGCTTCGTCATGTCCCGCAGATAGCGCGTCCACGGCCCGCGCCAGCCGCGCGCGGCGAGCCCGAAGCGGTCGAGGAACGCCTGGCGCGCCCGCTGGACCTTCGCCGTCCGCCACCATTCCGTGGCGTGCGCGTAGATGTCCCCCGCGTGAGCGGCCGCGCTGACCGGGTCGCGATGGAGGATGCCGGCCGCGTGCAGCGCATCGAAGTACGCCCGTGCGTCGTCGCGTATCTCGAAAAGCTCGTCGTCCCACGCCGCCACCATCGGGACGTTGAGCGTGAGCGCCTCCAGGAAGGCGGTCTCCGGATACGTCACGACCGCGAGGCGCGCCTCGCGCATCCACTCGTACGCGATCGCCCGGCCAGCAGGCCCGTGCGCGCCCAGGCCCTCGAGCGTGGGATGGCGATGCCGGCGGTAGCGGTGGAATGCCGGATCGCGCTTGAGCAGCGTCAGCGAGCGCACGGTCATCGGCAAATGCTCGACGAAGTCGACCATCCACTGCTCGACCCGTTCATCGGCGCACACCGGCTTGCTGTGGAAGCGGTAGAGGTAGCTCGGCATGATCATCTCGACGAGGACGAGGTGGCGGCCACCGCGGTGACGATCGCGCAGCCGCGAGAGGTGCGGGCTCGGCAACGCCTGCGCGCGCGCACCGTGCGCGCCCCACGCCAGGAAGGTGTGTCCGCCCGCGAGTTCGTAGCGCTCGAACGGATACGTGCGGTACTGCCCGTAGCCACCCCCGTGCTGGTACGCAGCCACGGGCACGCCGGACGCCCGCGTGCGCGCGACGAACTCCATCAGCACGTCGTCGTCGTAATAGGTGAACACCACCGGCACGGCGCGGCCGCCGTACACGGCGTGTGACGCGGCGACGATGGCCTCGTAGGCCTCGACGAGCGCCATCGGGACGAGGCGCGGCAACAGATGCGTCACCATCGTCTCGAACTCCGACGCCGCCGGGATGTCCCGGAAGGAGTCGCGCCGGCGCGGGTCGACGGAGAACGTGGGCATCGCGGGCCGCGCATTCGCGGGGACGATCCGCAGGCCCGGCACGCGCAGCGCCAGGCGCAGGACGTCGGCGACCGTGAAGTGCGGAACATCCACCAGGATGCGCCGCCCCGCCGGACGAGCGAGCCACCGGCAGGCCGCGCGTTCCACCCGCCATTGGACGCTCGTCGGAAGCAAGCGCCCGTCGTCCGCCGGAGCATCCGCGAGCACCGGCCGCGCGGGACCGTCGCCCATGGCGTCGGCCGGCGCGGTGCAGAGCCCCAGCGCCTCGAAGACGTCGTGAAAGAGGCTCGCATTCCCCGCGTCGAACTGCAGACGCCGCAGAGCGTCCGTGGCCGTCGACGGAGGGCCCTCCCGCTGCCGCGGCACGAGCAGCGGCGCGCCGGGTGCCAGTCGCCGCGCTTCACACGCCAGCAGATAGCGGTCGTACAGCGCGTGGATCGTCTGCAGGAGCCACGGCGTGATCAGAAATTCCCAGTACGGCGCTGCGTGGCTGGTCCCGTGGAGGCGATTCAGCCGCGCGATGACCTCGGGCCTGAGCCGGGTGAATACGTCCCAGCAGTAGGCGTCGGCCACCGGGATACGCGAGCGATCGCTCCAGAGCTCGGGCACGACCGCATAGGGCGCGCCGCCATCCGCCGCGACCGCGGCTTCGCACCAGCGACCCAGCAGCAAAAGCGGGCCGGACGCCGGCGGCACCCTCGCGAGTGGCGTCGCGATCACCGCCGTGACGCGGCCCACGATGGCCTCCAACGGGACGCGCTGCGGCGACGCGACCGGGCGGCCCGCGGCCGGTACGCGCTTTTCGACGACGCTCATGACCTCGGGCTCTTCAACCCTCGGCCTCGAGCTCCGCGATGGCCTCCTCGTACACGCGCAAACCTTCCACCAGGGCATCGTCGGGAATGTTGAGCGGAGGACCGAGCTTGATGGTGCCGCGCCCGGTTCGGATGCTGAACACGCCCTTGTACAGCGCCCGTTCGATCACGCGGTCGACGAAGTCGACGTCGAGCTCCTCGGAGCCCGGCTTCATGAGGAAGACGCCGAACAGCATGCCGTGACCGAGGATGCGACCCACGCGCCGGGGAAAGCGCGCCTTCCAGCGCGCGAGCTCCGTACGGAAGATCGCTTCCTTGCGCTTGGCTTCCGCGACGAGGTTCTCGCGCTCGAACACTTCGATGTTCGCCAGCCCCGCCGCGCACGCGAGCGGATGCCCACCGTGTGTGCTCGTGTACGTCGGATCGAGGTCGATGAGGTATCCGCGGCCCAGCACGGCGGACAGCGGAAGGCTGCCCGAGATCGCCTTGCCGCAGATCACGAGATCCGGCTCGACGTCGTAGTACTCGTAGGCGAAGAGCTTGCCGGTACGGCCGAAGCCCGCCTGGATCTCGTCGACGATCAAGAGCGTCTTGTTGGCCGCGCTGAAGCGGCGCATCTCCTGGATGTAGTCCTTCGGGTAGAAGACCGCGGCCCAGCCCTGGAACGACTCCACGATGAAGGCGGCGGCCTGCGTCGGGTCGTGGCCGGCATCCTTCAGCTGGTCGAGGTGCTCGTAGAACAGCGCGGCGCCGCTCTTCTCGGTCTTCTCCATCACCCACGGATACGGAAACGGGATCTGCGCCATTGCGGGGTCGCGATACCCGATCCAGTGCTTGCCGTCGTCCTGGCCGCCGGCGAGCTGGGCGCCCATCGTCTTGCCGTGGTAGTTCCCCTGCCCACCCACGATCAGCGTGCGCCCCGAGCGGAACGTCTTGCCGTAGATCCGCGCGAGCTTGATCGCGCGCTCCGACGCCTCGGTCCCCGACGAGAACAGCGACGCCTTCTCGAGATAGGGCGGCACGAAGTGGACGAGCTTCTTCAGGAACTGCGCGCGGATCTCCGTCGGATAGCAGTAGCTGTGCAGCAGACGGTCCGCCTGGCTCTTGACCGCCTCCGTGATGTGCGGGTGACCGTGTCCCGCGTTCGTCACGAAGATGGTCGAGGTGAAGTCGATCCAGATGTTGCCCCAGGCGTCGAAGACCTGGTACCCCTGGGCGCGATCCCAGACGACCGGCAGCTGCTCGCGCACATTGGACGACTCGTAGCGCCGGATCTCCTCGAAGACCGGCAACGACTCTGGCACCGGCATCTTCGTCGCGATACGGCGGTGCTTGGTGGCAACCGGCGGGACGTCGCGCGGAACGAGATTGAACGTGTAGTCGCTCATCGCGCGGCCTTCTCCGCCGCGATCGCGTTCGCGAGGCGGACGACCTCCGCCGAGGCGACCGCCACCGGATCGGCGACGCGGCGTCCGATCTCCTGCAGGATCGCGAGATCGTCGGGATAGTCGAGATCGAGTTTCACCGGCGTGCGCAGCGCCTCCGCGACGTCGAGGTAGCCGAGCTTGAACGTCTCGGCGTGCGCGTAGAAGTATGGGAAGACGTGCTCGCGGTCGTGCGGATCCTGGGTCTCCGTGAACGTCCGGTGCAGAGCGGCAAAGGTCACGAATTCACCCGCGAAGTCGTTGAGCCGGTCGGGATACGTCGGGTTCTTGAATCCGACGAAGTCTTTGCCCTCGCGGAGCCCGTAGTCGACGAGGCGATCGATCTCCGTCCAGTCGAGGAACACGTTGTCCGCGCACACGCGTACGACGTGCGTCGCGGTATGGATGCGGGCGGCTTCGTGGTAGCGCGCCACGAGATCGTTCTCGGGGCCGCGGAACGCCGCGAACCCCGCGCCTTCCGCATGGTCCGCCAGCACCTTGTCGCGGATGAGGTCGGAGGTGGCCAGCACCACACGATCGACGCGGCGGCTTCGCGCGAGCCGCCTGAGGACCAGCTCGACCACGGGCACGCCGCCGACGAGCGCGAAGCTCTTCCCCGGCGTCCGGGTCGACCCCATTCGAGCCTGGATGATCGCGACCACCTTCGTTGCCGTCGACATGTCTCCTCCTGCAGATGTTTGGTCGTGCATGACTACGCGCTCGGGGAGCTCACCGGCACCGCGCCTCCACGAAGGCCGCGGCGGCGGCCGCTCCGCGATCGTTCTGCCAGAATCCCGCCCAGTACGGCCGATAGTCCCTCATTCCGGTCTGCGCCCAGCGACGAACGACGCAGAGCGACGAGCCGACGCGAACGCCGGCGTCGGTCCCGCCGACCGCCGGGGCGTCCTCGGGGATGACCTGCGCGGTCGCGGTGCGGAGTCGCCCGTCACGGCAGCCCGCCATCGCGATTTCCGTGCCCCGCTGCCAGTACCAGACGAGCGGCATCCCCGCGTAGGGACCGTGCGCGGGAGCCGGCGACGGCGCGGCCGGCAACGCGCTCCACGCCCCGAGCGAGAGGGCCGCGCTGAGCGTCAGCATGAGCGACCAGCCGACGCGATCCGAGCGTTTCCGTGGCACCGCCGGTGTGTCGATCAATTGCTCGTCTGGGCCTTGTCGCGGAGGGCGCGGAACACCGGCTCCGGCGGACGTCCTTCGAGGAAGCGGCCCGGGGCGTCGACCTCGATCGCCTTGGCCAGGATGTCGAGCGAGGCGTCGAAGGCCGCCACGGTGTACATGAGCTCCTCGTCGGTATGCATGGCCGAGAACCCGAGGCCGGCATACGAGAGGATGCCGCGCTTGGCCATCTCCTGCTGGAAGAGCCCGGACAGCTCATAGCTCGGCTGGCCCTGGCGATCCCGAAAGACGATCTGCTGTCGGACCGGGTAGCCGATGAGCCGCATGCGCGCGGTCAGCCCGCGCTGCTCGATGAGCCGCGTGAAGTTGTCGAAGACGATCTTCCCCGACTTCCACAGACGCGGGATGACGCCGCCGCCCAGGTACGCGTCGAGCGAGGCGACCGCCGCGGCCAGCGTGAGCGCCTCGCCCCCGTAGGTCGTCGAGAAGAAGACCTTGTCGAAGTCCCGCATGTATTCCGCGCGCCCCGCCACGACGCCGATCGGCATGCCGTTCGCCACGCCTTTGCCGAGCGTCGTCAGGTCGGGCGTCACGCCCAGCAGCTCCTGCGCGCCACCGGCGGCAAAGCGGAATCCGGTGAGCAACTCGTCGAAGACGAGCAGCGCGTCCTGCTCACGTGTCAACTCCCGGACCTGCTCGAGGAAGCGGTGCTTCGGGAACTCGAAGAGCGCCGGCTCCATGATGACGCACGCGATCTGATCCTTGTGGGCGGCGAAGAGCGCCTCGAGCGACGCGATGTCGTTGTACTTGAACGGCATCGTCAGCGCCTGGACGGCCGCCGGGATGCCGTACGACCGGTCCGTGGTGCCGATATACCAGTCACCGATGCCGTGGTAGCCGAGACACGCCACCTTCTCACGCCCGGTGACGTACCGCGCGAGCCGCACCGCGGCCGTCGTCGCGTCCGAGCCGTTCTTGCCGTAGCGGACCATCTCCGCGGAAGGAATGAGGCGCCTGAGACGGTCCGCCACCTCGACCTCCAGCGGATGCATGAGCGAGAGGTTGATGCCGTCGCTCAGCTGCGCCTTGATCGCGTCGTCGACGGCCGGGAAGCCGTACCCGAGGGTGACCGAGAAGCACCCCATGCAGTAGTCGATGAACTGGTTGCCGTCGACGTCCCACACGCGCGCACCCTTGCCGCGCTGGAGGAACTTCGGCGAGACCCCGTCCACGAAGCACCCGGGCGCCTTCGAGAAGGTCTGCGATCCCGCCGGGATCACCTCGAGCGCGTGCGTCCACCAGCGCTGCGACGCCTCGATCGCATGCTTGAGGCCGAGCTCGGGAAACGCGGGCACGCGAGTCTTTCCTCGCTCGTACCGGAACGCGCCGGGCTCGTAGCCGCCGGCGTAGACGCCGGATCGGGCGGCGCAGCAGCCGGCATTCTCCGCTTCGTGCGGCGCGCACGCCCCTCGCGCCACCGGGCAGTCCTGGCAGCCATCGAGATTCTTCGGGTTCGTGAACGTGGGTCCCTTGGGACCTTCAGCCATTGGAGTCATTCCCTTCTCGCAGCTCACGGCGCGTTCAGGAAGTAGTAAGGATCCTCGCGCAGACGGGCGAGGGCCACGTCGATGGCGCGGCGCAGGCGGAACGCGATGACGTGGCCGCCGTTGATCGCGACCGACGTGATCGCTCCCTCCGCCTCGAGGGCTGGACGCAGCTTGTTGAAGCCGTACGACTCCCGCGGATAGCGGTCGAGCTTGACGAACTGGCGCTCGCCCCCGGGGCCGCGCACGAGGACGCGCATCTCGGTGTCCTTGAGGTACGGGACGTCGGCGAGGAACTCCGCGAGGTGCAGGAAGCTGCAGTACGCGAGGTCGAGGCCGATCATCACGATCAGGCCGTCAGCCGACCAGAACTGCCACGCCGGGCTGCCGGGGCCTTCGCTGGCATGGAGCGCGTGCTCCCGCGTGAACTCCTCCGCCCGCGCCCCGCGCGCCGCCACCGAGCAGATGGGGTGACTGCTGCGCCGGACACCGGGGTAGCTGACGAACGTCTCGGCGATGACGCCGCGATTGCGCACGCGCGTCGTGAGCGGGTCGAAGAACCGCATGTTGGCGCGCACGATGTCGACCCAGTCCGCCGCTGGCAGCGAGGGCCGCCTCCAGTCCGCCGGCTCGGTGAGCTGGCCCGAATGCGCGGGCATCAACACCGTGCCTTCGGCGCCGACGCACGTCTCGAGCGCCTCGATGACGTCGTGAGCGCCGTTCACCACGTAGCCGAGGCTGCTCAGCGACGAATGCACCATCACGTTCTCGCCCCGCCCGACGCCGACGTCGCGGAAGAGGTGCTCGAGGTCGGTGCGCGTGACGGCCCGCGCGGCGACCGGCGTGGCGGCCAGCGTACCGAACAGGCGCTCCTCCACCAGATCGGAGAGCGTGTGGCCCAGCGTAATGTGGGCCTCCTGGATCCGCCCGGTGTCTCGCGAGGGCACGATCACGCACAGATCACAGAGGGCCGCCGCTGGCCCGCCGTCGCCGCCGAGGAACCCGAACGTGGTGATCTCCATCGCACGCGCTCGCTCGAGCGCGCGGAGGACGTTCGCCGAGCGCCCCGACGTGGTCAGCACCAGCAGGATGTCCCCACGCCGGCCCAGCGCTTCCACCATCCGCGCGAAGACCTGGTCGTAGCCGTAGTCGTTCGCGCACGCCGTCAGCGCGGAGGTGTCGGTGTGCAACGCGATGGCGGGCAGCGCGCGGCGGTTCCGCTCCGCGTGGAGCCGCACGAGGAATTCCGCGGCCAGGTGCTGCGCGTCCGCGGCGGAGCCGCCGTTGCCGCACAGCAGGATCTTGCCGTCGCCTTCCAACGCGTCCGCGACGATGATCGCCATGCGGGCCAGGAGGTCGGTGTGCTCCACGAGCTTCCGCTTCAAGCTCACCGACTCGTGCAGCAGTTGCTGGGCGCGCGCCGCGAGCGCGTCGCTGTCCGGACGGTTGTCGGCGCTCACACGCCGACGCTTCGGGTCGGGCCGATCATTTCATCTCCGTGATCTTGGGGACGTGCTGCCGCGCCCGCGCGAGGATCTCGGGCGGCGTGAAGAGCGTGTGCCGGGTGGTGAGCACGCTCGCCGCGTCGACGAGGTCGCCGTCTTCCCACCGCAGGCGCTTGACCACCAGCGTTCCGCCGCCGGCCACCACGGCGGCCGAGCCATCGCCGAGCACGTTCACCACCTTGCCGTTGACGAAGGGGTGGAACCGGCGCTTGGCGCCGCCGATCTCCGCGCGCAGGACGTGGAGCTTCTTGCCCTTGAGAAACGTGTAGGCGCCGGGGTAGGGATCCGCGAAGCCGCGGATGAACTTCTCGACGTCGGCGACGTCCCAGTCCCAGTCGATCGCGCCGTTGACCTCCGTGTAAAGGCGTGGCAGGTAGAGGCTCGCGGCATGGTCCTGCGCCCGGAGCCGGATGGTGTGATTCTTCACGCACGCGTCGAGGAACTCGTCGAAGATCTTGTGGACACACCGGACCTGCGCGAAATCGTAGTCGAGCGGCAGCGGCGCCTCCTGCTCGAGATCGACCATCTCCTGGAACGCAATGTCGCCGGAGTCGATGCCCTCGTCCACCTGGTGAATCGTGTTCCCGACGCGGCGGATGTCGTTGAGGATCCGCCACGTGTTCAGCGCGCCGCCGCGCTCGTTCGGCAAGTAGGAATCGTGGATGTTGAAGATGCGGCCGTCGAAGAGGTCGATCAGCGGCCGCTTGATGATGTTCCGGCAGTTGATCGAGAACCCCACGTTGCACCGGTGCCGGCGGATCTCGTCGTGGCACTCGGGAGTGTTGACGTCCTCCATGACGCGCTTCACGGCCAGCGCGCGCGCCACGAGCCCGTCGAGGTCGCCCCAGAGGCCATGGGGGCCGAGAAGCCGACGGTCACGGTCGTACTGGCTCGCGGGACTCACGAACACCACCGGCGGCGCGAAGCCGCGGGCGTGGAGACCCTGGATGAAGTAGTCGAGATAGTGGATCTGCCCGAAGATCGCGAAGCGCATGTCGGCGGGCGGAGGCAGCGCGATCGTCCTCATGACAACCGCTCGAGACTCGCGGCCGCCTCCCGGACCGCGGGGACGAGGAGCAGCATGTCGCCCGCGTAGGCGATGAACCGGAAGCCCTCGCGCACGCGCTCGCGGACCTGCTCCACCGGCGGGTGCACGACGTGAATGCCCGGAGCCACCTTCGCCGTCCGCGCGTGCGCCACCATGCGGCTCAGGGCGTCCTGCATCAATGGATGCTCGAACTGTCCCGGAATGCCGTAGGACGCTGACAGGTCGTAGGGTCCCGAGAACACGGCGTCCACCCCCTGCACCGACACGATCTCGTCGATGTGGTCTATGGCGTCACGGTGCTCGATCATGACGACGACGATGGCGAAGTCCTCCACCTCGCGCAGGTATTCGTGGAACCGGGTGCCGTAGCCATGAGCCCGGGCGAGCCCGACGCCTCGCATCCCGCGCGGCGGATAGCGCACGGCCTCCACCGCTCGCTCGGCCTCGGCCTTCGAATTGACGCTCGGGACGATGACGCCGTGCGCGCCGGCGTCCATGACGCGCTTGGCCTGGACCGGATCGTTGCTCGAGAGCCGCACGAGCGGCGCGCACCCGGCCAGCTCGATGACCTGGATGAGCTCCTGCGCGCGGCTGATGTCGATCGCGCTGTGCTCGAGATCGATCGCCAGCCACGCGAAGCCGGCCTGGGCCATGGCCTCGGCGATGGAGAGATGTCCGAACTGGATCCAGCTCCCGAACGTCGGCGCGTCCTGGGCGAAGGCGGCGCGGATCGTGTTCTTCAGCGCGCGCTCCCCGATCCGTTCGCCGACCGCTCGGCGAGCAGACGCTTACGGAGATGGCCGGTCACGAGGTGATCGAGCACGAGATGGACGTCCTCGGGCGGGCCGTAGTTCCCCTTGATCCCGGGCGCGTGGATGACGTGACGGCAGATCGTCCCCAGCTTGCCGCCGTCGAAGCCGACCAGTCCGACCGTCGTCCCGCCCCGATCGTTCGCCCACTCCACCGCGCGCACGACGTTCGCGGAGTTGCCGCTCACGGAGATGGCCACGAGGATGTCGCCCGGTTGGAAGAGCTCGGCCATCTGGCGGACGAAGATCTCGTCGTAGCCGTAGTCGTTGGCGAGCGCCGTGAGGACCGCCACGTTGTCGGTCAGACTCATCGCCCGGAAGCCCGGCACGCCCTCGACGCGGGTGCCGATCCCGAGGTCGTTCGCCCAGTGCGACGCCGTCGCGGCGCTGCCGCCGTTGCCGACGAAGAAGACCGTGGCCTGCCGTCGCCGCGCGTCGTCCAGCACCTCGATGAACCGTGCGATCGCGTCGAGGTCCAGGCTCTGCAATAGACCACAGAGCTCGCCAACGTAGTGCGCTGCGTGGTTCCGAGCGGTCTCGCGCATCGTGGTCACTCCACCCTCCGCGCCGCCAGCCGGACGTGCGAGCTGAGCCGGGCGCCCTGGAGGAATTCCTGGAAGGCCTGGTGAACCGCCTCGTCCCGATAGCCGACAAGCTCGCTGGCGAACGGCGGCAGCGCCAGCGCGGCGTCCTCCTCGAGCGCATGGCGAACGATCTCGGTGTCGAGTTGCCCGGGCGTGCTGAGCTCCAGCAGCTCGAGCCCGTGCCCCTCGAGCAACCGCTGGAGCCCCTCCAGCGTGAGGACGTTGAGCTGGAGCGGAGGGAGGAGGCTCCGCGAGCGTGGCCCGAGCACCTGGATGTCGAATCCGCTCGCGTTCAGCGTCGTCGCGAACAGCAACCCGCCGGGACGCAGGCAGCGCACGATCTGCGCGATGAAGCTCGCGGGATCGGGCGCTCGCTCCAGGCATTCGTGCGCCACGACGACGCCGATCTCTCCCGCGTGCGCGGCGACGAGCGCGTCGAGAGTCTCAACGACCTCGACACCTGCGATCGCGCGCACTTCGCGCTCGGCCACCTGCGGCGCCACTGACCAGGAGCGCGGAAAGACGCCGAGGTCGACGATGGCCTGGAGGAGTCCCACGGACTTCGTCTGGACGTCGACGAGCGAGCCCGGCGCTCCCGTATAGCTGCCGAGCGACGCCTCGATCCAGCGCGCGCGCGGACGGAATACGCCGCGCGTCCGCTCTTGCGCGGTCTCCGACGAGAACTCTCGCCGCCAGAAGTCGAGCGCCCCCGCGCTGCGGACGAATTGGGCGAGGGCCGCCGCGGGCGGTCGTGGCGACACGAAGAGCGACCGGCACGTCGCGCACCGCCGATACTCGAATCCCAGCTTCGCGAACGCCGGAGCGGAGTCCTGACCGCCACAGCCCGGACAGGCGTGCGGCCGGAGCTCGCGGGATTCCGCGAGGAAGCGTCGCGCGTCGATCTCGAGGCGGCGGACGTACTCGTGGTAGAACGCGCGTGGCCGGATGGCGGCTTCGCGGAGGTCGTCGGTCACCACCACGTGTTTCATGCGATTCGATCGGGGCCGACGTCGGCGTGGTGCTTGGCCCACCACTCGCCGTCCTGCTCGTAGATCCGGTAGACCAGCCGTAGCGCCTCGACGGCGTCGCGGACGGTGCCGTGCACGATGGGTGCGTCCTCCTGGACGCATCGCGCGAACTCCTCGAGCTCGCGCCGCCACGACAGATCGGCGTCGAAGTGCGTGACCTCTTCGCGCGGCCGCCCGAGCACGTAGCCGTCACCGTCGAATTGACGCCGCGCCACCACCAGCTGCTCGCGCCCGTAACTCCGGGTTCCCGACAGGATGCCGTTGACCGCCACGTACCCCTCGGACAGGAAGGCTTCGAGCGAGAACAGGTGCTTCCACTGCGTCGAGGACGAGTGGAGCATCGCGACCTGCCCCTCTCCGTTGCGGAGGAGCGCGAAGGCGTTGTCCTCGACGTCGATGTCCCAGTACGCGGTCGTGACGAAGCTCTTGACCTCCTCGAAGTCGCCGGCGAACAGCCGGAAGAGGTCCACCATGTGGATCCCCTGGTCGAGCAGGATGCCGCCCCCGGCGATGTCGCGGCGGCTGCGCCAGTCGTCCTCGAATCCGAGGCCGCCGGACTTGCCGTACAGGCCACGCATCCAGAGGAGCCGGCCGAGACTGCCGCCCCGGACGAGCGCCACCGCTTCGCGGACGGCGTCGTGATAGCGGTGATTGAAGCCGAACTTGAGCTTCAGTCGCGGATGACGGCGCTGCGCGGTCACGATCGCGTCGAGCTCGGCGGGCGTGCGCCCCGGCGGCTTCTCGCAGAAGACGTGCTTGCCGGCGTCGAGCGCCTGGACCGCGACGTTGGCGCTGATATTGTTCGGCGTGCACACGAAGACGACGTCGAGGTCGAAGCCGAGCAGCTCGCGATAGTCTTGATGGACCGCGCTGCCCGCGGGCGCGGCCGCCAGCGCCTCCGGTCGAGGATCCGCGATCGCGGTCACGAGGAACGATCCGTTCTCGCGCATCGCCTGATGGCGGACCCGTCCGATGCGTCCGTACCCGACGATGCCGGTGCGCAGCGGAGACCGCACGTCGATGCCTACGCCATCCCGACGGCGCGCCGGAACGCCGGAAAGTGGGGATCGTCGACCATCATCGCCTCGACGCGCCGGAGATCGTCCGGCGTATCCACACCGAGCGCCGGATACGGCGACTCCACCATGCGCAGGCGATACCCGTGCTCGAGGAAGCGCATCATGTCGATCGACTCCGCCTGCTCGAGCGGCGTCGGCGAGAGCTTTCGGTACTCGGCGAGCGTTTCGCGTGTGAACGCGTACACCCCGAGCTGGCGGAAGCGCCCGATCTCCACGCCGGGCCGCGGGTACGGGATCGCCGCGCGGGAGATGTAGAGCGCGAAGCCCTGGGGATCGCAGACCACCTTCGGCTGGTTCGGATTCTGGAAGTCGTCGACCGAAGTGAACGCGTTCATGAGGTTTGCGCACTGGAGGGCGCGGTCCTTCAGCATGGCCGCGCACAGGAGGTCCAGCGACCGCGGATCGAGGAGCGGCTCGTCGCCCTGGATGTTGAGCACGATGTCGGCGTCGGTACCGATGTTGTCCGCCGCCTCGGCCACCCGGTCGGTGCAGCGTTCGTGCGTGGGCGCCGTCATCACCGCCCGTCCTCCGAAGCGCTTCACGGCCTCCGCGATCTCGCGGTCACAGGTCGCGAGGTACACCTCGCTGACGCCGGTACACATGGCGGTCCGCCGGTAGACGTGCTCGATCATGGGCCGGCCGTGAATCGGGACGAGCGGCTTGCCGGGAAAGCGGCTGGCCGCCATCCGTGCTGGGATGAACGCGACGATCTTCACGAGGCCTCCTTGGGTCGGCGCAGCAGCGCCCGCATGTGCGAACTCAGTCCGTGCTCGCGGAGAAACGCTTGGAAGGCTCCGCGCGTCGCCTCGGGCTGCCCGAGGAGCGAGCGGACGAAGCGCGGGAGCGGCGGCGCGTCGGCGTCCGCGGCGGCGTTACGGACGATGTCGACGTCCAGGACGCCCGGCGTCGACAGTTCCTCCAGCTCGAGGCCGGCCCGTTCCGCCAGCGCCCGCATCCCGGCGATGGACAGCAGGTTGATGTGTTGCGGCGGCGCCAGGCTCTTCGACCGCTCCCACAGGACCTGGATGTCGAAGCCGTCGATCGTCTGGGTCGTCAGGACGAGGACGCCGCCCGGTCGGAGTATCCGCCTGGCACCGAGCAGGAACTCCAGCGGATCGAAGACGTGCTCCAAGACCTCGAACGCCGTGGCCACGTCGGCCTCCAGCTCTCGTTCGCCCATCGCCTCGATCGGCTTCCCGACGATCTCGAACCCGTTCGACCGCGACAGGGCCGCCATGTCGGGCTCCGGCTCCACGCCGACGACGCGCGCGAACGCGCCCAGCTTCCGGACCTCTTCCAGGAAGATGCCGTAGCCGGAGCCGACGTCGACGAGGGTGGCGCGGCTCAGGCCGCGACGATCCGCGATGGCGCCCACCAGCTCCGCGCGCGGCCGGAACATCCGCTCGCGGCGGGCCTCCCGGGTCTCGCGGAAGAAGTGCGTCGACCAGAACTTCACGCTCGGCGCCGCCTGATAGTAGGCCGTGATCTCCGCCTTGGTCGGCCGAGGGGACACGTAGAGCGACCCGCAGTCGGGACAGAGACAATACTGGAAGCCGGACTTCGAGACCTCGGGCTTGCCCGCCCCTGCCGCGCACCCCGGACACCCGACGGTCACGAAGGCGTCGGCCCGCGCGGCGAGGGCTTGCCCTTCGGCGTGGACGAGCTCGAGATAGCGTTCGAAGAGCGCCCGCGGACGGATGTCCGACTCTTTAATGGTCGCTCCCCCCGCGCGGCGCGTCCGCGACCTCGCGAAGATACCGCACCCACGCTGCGCGCCAGTCGGCCGCAGCGAGGCCGAACCGCTCCAGGAACTGCCGCCTCACGGCCTGAATCGTCCCCTGCCTCCACCACGCGTCCGCCTGCGTGTACACCGCGTCGACGTGACGGGCGGCCGCCGGCGCGTCGTGAAAGACGACGCCTGCTTCCCGCAGGGCGTCGAATGTCGGGCCCACGCTGTCGCGCAGTTCGAACAGCGTCTCCGGCCACAGACCGATCGTGGGGACGTTCATGGTGAGCGCCTCCACGAACGCGGTCTCCGGGTACGTGACCACCGTAAGCCGCGACTGTCGCATCCAGTCGATCCCCCTCGTCGATCCCCCTGCCCAGGCCTGGGGCAGTCGGATCAGTTCCGGGTGCCGGACGGCCTCGTTCCGTTCCACGCCTTCGGGATCCGGCTTGAGGACGACGGTGGCACGGACCGCCGGGGCGAGGCTGCCGACGAAGGACACTAGCAGTTCTTCCATCTCGGGCCCCTGACAAATGGGCTTGCTGTGGATCCTGTACAGGTACTTCGGCCAGGAGGCCTCGACCAGCACCACCCGGTCCCCCCCGCGGTGAGCATTCGCCAACCGGGAGAGGCGCGGGCTGGGCAGCGGCCGGACGTCCTCGGCCGTGTGACCCCAGGACACGAAGTTGCGCCCCGGGGTGATGTGGATGCGCTCGAGCGGATAGGTCCGGTACTGGTGATACCCGGCGCCGTGCTGGTACATGTCCACGGCACGCCCGGCCTCGACCGCGCGTGCCGCACACTCCGCCAGGATCTCGTCATAGTAGGTGAAGACGACCGGCGTCGGCCGGCGGCCGTACAGCCGCTCGGATGCGTCGACGATCGCCCCGTAGCGCTCGACGAACGTGGCCGGAAGGATCGCGGGGAGCATCTCGGCGAACACACGCTCGAACTCGTCGCGCGCCGCGATGCCGGTGAGCGCCTTGCGGTCGGATTCGCTCGGCACGAACGCCGTCGGCACCGCGGCGGCCTGCGGCGGGACGCGCAGTCCGCGCACGTGTCGGGCGAGGCACGCCGCGTCGAGCACGTCGAGGTCCGAGACCGCGACCAGCACACGCCGTCCGGAGCGGCGTGCGAGCCATGCCCGCAGCAGACGCGCCGGGCCGCGCGCCAGACGATTGACCAGCGGTGGCGCGGCGACACGCCCGTCGACGATCGGCCGGGTCATGGGCGTCCTGCGGCCCGCGTCCACGTCGACCACCGGATGACCGAGGATGCGGAACAGGCGGCCGAAGAGCGCCAGGTTGCTGCCGTCGAAGTAGTGGCGGTCGAGGGCCTCCTGCGTCGTGGCCGGCGGCGGGACATCGGCGGCGGGGATCCGCAACGGGGCGGCCGGCGCGATGCGATGCGCCTCGCGCGTCACCAGATAGCGATCGTACACGATGTGGATCGCTTCGAGCAGCCACGGAGCGAGCAGGAACTGCCAGTACGGCGCGTCGTGGCGCGTCCCGTGGATATCGTTCAGCGGTCCGGTCAGCTCGCGGATCGCCCAGCGGAAGACGTCCCACGCGTAGGCTTCCGCCGTGGCGATCCGGGACCGGTCCTCCCACTGGTACGGGACGATCGCGTACGTCAGTCCCGCGCAGTCCTTCACCGCGGGCTCGCACCACCGGCCGAGCACGAGGACCGGGCCGGTCCGATCCCAGAGCCACGGGTGCGGCGTGGCGGCGATGCTGGTAAAGGACCCGGTAAGCTCCGCCACAGTTCAGCGGATCACCGCGCTCACAGGCCGTCGCCCGTGGAGTGCCAGACACGCATGCCGCGGAAGTCGAAGTTGAAGCTCAACCCCTCGATGCCAAGTTGCCGCAACACATCGCGAACCGCCCCGGCCTTCAGCGGCGGGCAATAGAGCAGCATGTACCCGCCGCTGCCGGCGCCGAGCAGCTTGCCGCCGGACGAGCCCGCCGCGAGCGCCGCCTCGTACAGCCCGTCGATGTGGGGGTTGCTCGCGCCGGGACTCAGCTCCTTCTTGAGAAGCCAGCCCTGGTGGAGCAGCTCTCCGAAGCCTCCGAGGTTTCCGCGCACGAGCGTATTCCGGATCTCGACGGCGAGCCGGCTCGTCCGGACGATCATCTGGTCGCGCCGCGCCGGATCGACGGGGAGCCGCCGCGCCACCTCGTGCACCTGTCCGGAGTCGCGCGTGAGGCCGGTGAAGCAGAGCACGAGATTGCTCTCGAGCTCGTTGATGATGCGCTCCTTGAGACGTAGGGGATGAACGACGACGTCCTTGTCGGTGAATTCGATGAAGTTGAGCCCACCGAACGACGCGGCGTACTGGTCCTGCCAGCCGCCGGCGATGCCGAGCTCGATCCGCTCGACCTGGTAGGCGAGGTCGGAGATCTGATATTCGTCGAGCCGCTCCTCGGCGAGCTCGTTGAAGAGACCGATCACGACCGTCGCCATGGCGGCCGAAGAGGCGAGCCCGCTGCCCGGCGGCACGTCGCTCCAGGTGTGCAGCTCGAAGCCGAAGGTCGGCTTCAGGAGCTTCACGGCGGCCTTGAGGAGATCGAGCGTGCCGTCGTAGCGCAGCTCGTCGAGGCCGTCGACCTCCACGCGGGTCCCGTAGTCGTGCGAATGCAAGATCACCCGGCTGTCCGTCCGCTTCGTCAGCACGCCATGGCAGTACCGGTCGATGGTCGCGCTGATCACGGCGCCGCCGTACCGCTCGAAGTGCTCGGTGAAGTCCGATCCGCCTCCCGCGAAGCTGACCCGGACAGGCGCCTTGGCCCGGATGACCACGGCGCGCGAGCGCGGCGCCACGGCGAATTCGCTGTAGAGCACCAGGTCCACCACCCGGCGCTCGTCGTCGACCAGCGGCACGTGGCGGACACCCTGGTTGAACAGGCGCAGGAGCTGATGCGCGGTGGTGCCCCGCGTCGCCGAGATCGGATTCGTCGTCATCGCTTCCGCCACCGCGGCGGACAGCGGCAGTCCACGAAGCAGCGCGCGCCGGATGTCGCCGTCGGTGAGGGCTCCGAGCAGCTTCCGCTTCTCGTCGACCACGAAGACGATGCCGCTCCCGTCGGTGTGCAGGGCGTTCTCCTGGATGCGGTCCATCGCCGTCTTGAGCGAGTCGCCCGGGTCCAGGAGGAGCTGCTCCAGGCGCGAGAACATCATCGCGCCACCGCCTGCTCGCCGCTCGCGCGCGCCGCTTCCATGGCCGTCGCACACGCCACGATCGTCGCCAGCGGCGTGTCGCGCGTCTCGAGGATGATCGGCACGGCCCGCAGCTCCGCGGCCCGGATCACGGACCAGTACCAGGCGCCGTCGACGAGGGGCCGGTGCTCGTCGTGGACGCCCTCGTTGTGGCTGACTTCCACGGCGGCAAGTCGTCGCGCGGCCACGTCGACGAGCTCGGCGCGCTCGAACCCGAACGCGTTGGCGGCGAGCGCCAGGTGCGCGAGGTTCAGGTTGATTTCGACGCCCGCGTCCGCGACCTCCGCGAACAACCGTCGCATCTCGCCCGGACGTTGCAGCAGGAGTTCCTCGCGCCTGGCCACCGCGCCCTGCGTCTCGACCGCGACCCGCACGCCGCGCGCTCGCGCTTCCACCGCGATGGACCGGCAGCCCTCGACGAAGTGCGCCCACGCGCGCTCGTAGTCACGGCCTTCGACGGAGCGAAATCGAAAATCGTGGTTGCTCGTGGACTGGCTCGGGCCTTCGGGGTCGCTCAGGAAGCCCGGATGGAAGGTGTAGAGCCGCGCGCCGATGCGGGCGCAGAACTCGAGGCTCTCGACGATGTGCGCGAGACTCCGCGCGCGAACGGCCGCATCGAGCGACGCGATGTTGACGACGAACGGCTCCCGCGGCGCCGGGCAGTAGTTGTGGACGAGGTACTCGGCGGGACGCTTCTCGAGCGCCTCCCCCAGGCCGCCTTCGTAGCAATGGGTCGACCCGAGCTCGATCCTCCGTACGCCGGCCGCAAGCAAGGCATCCACGACCTCGGTGAGGCGGCTGTCGAGTGGCGCGAACGTCGTCGAGACGAAGACGCTCACGACGACACCGCCATCCGGGCCCGCACCCGCGCCGGGACTCCGTAGACGGTCGCGCGGTCGGCGACGTCCCGGATCACCACGCTGCCGGCGCCGACCACCGCGTGTGCGCCGACCACCGTCGCCTCACGGACACAGGCGCCGATTCCGATGAAGGCCCCTTCCCCGAGGGTGACGTGCCCGGCGATGTTCGCGCCCGGGTTCACGTTGACGAAGTCGCCCACCGTCGTCTCGTGGCCGATCGTCGCCCCGGCGTTGACGAGGACGCCCTGGCCGATGCGCACGCCGGCCATCGTGACCGATCCGGGATAGAACACGCTCCCCTCGCCCACTGTCACATCGGCCGCCTTGTACGCCATCGGGTGCACGAGCGAGGGCAGCTCGAAGCCCAGCTCCTTGCCAAGCCCCCAGAGTCGACGCCGGATCTGCGGATTCCCGATCGCGACCACGAGAGCCTGGGCGCCCTGCGCGCGCAGCGCCGTCAGCGCTTCGTCGCCGCCGGCCACCGGCACGCCTCCCACCATCGTTCCCGCGCGGTCAGCCTCGGCGTCGACGAAGGCGATCGGCTGGAATCCGCCGATATCCAGCACGATGCCGAGAGCCTCGCGGCCGAAGCCGCCGGCGCCCACGATCACCAACCGCTTCATTCGATCATGACCGGCTCGAACTGTTCGTCCGCGGCGAGCGCCGCTTTGAGCCGGCGCCCCAGCAGCCCGTCGAGAGCGGCGGGCGGCATCCCGGTCCCGGGCCGCTTCACGGCGATGTCGTCGCGCTCGAGCACGCGGCCCGCCGGCAGGTCGCGAGCCGCGACCAGGCTCTTGCGGAGCTTGAGGCGGTTCTCGCGCTCGGACTCGAGCACCGCCTTGACCGGGCTACCCAGGGCGAGCTCGGCCTCGCGCAGGAGACGGATCGTCGCCGTGAGCTCGGGAACGGTCAGGGACATCCGATGATCCGGTCCCGGCAGCGCGCGATCGAGGGTGAAGTGCTTCTCGTAGACGCTCGCACCCAGCGCCACCGCGATCGCGGCATTGACGCTCTCGAGCGTGTGGTCCGAGTAGCCGGTCAGCACGCCGAGCTCGCGGGCGAACGTGGTCAGCGCGCGCATGTTCGTGTCGGCCAGGCGCGCCGGATAGTTGCCGGTGCAGTGCATGACCACCAGCTCACGGAGCCCCTCGCCGCGGACCGTCTCCACCGCATCCCGCGCTTCGTCGAGCGTGCACATCGCCGTCGAAAGGATCATCGGACGGCCCTTGCGGGCGATGTGCCGGAGCAACGGAAGGTTGTTCGTGTCCGTCGACGCGATCTTGAACGCCGCCACGTCGAGCGACTCGAGGAGGTCGGCGCTCTCCTCGTCGTACGGCGTGGAGAGGAAGACGATGCCCTCCTCGCGACAGCACGCCAGGAGCGCTTCGTGCGCTTCGCGCGAGAGCTCCTGCGTCTTGAGCAGCTCGAACCACGTCTGCTTCGCGTCGGGCCCGGTGGTCTCGACGTGATACGTCGACTTCGGCGCCGCCCGCGTGTTGAGACGCTCGGCGCGGAACGTCTGGAACTTCACCGCATCGGCGCCGGCCGCCTTGGCCGCGCGCACGAGCTGACGGCCGAGCTCGAGGTCGCTGTTGTGGTTGACGCCGGCCTCGGCGATGAAGAACACCGGCGCGCCGGCACCGATGACGTGACGATCGATCGTGAACCCGTTCGTGGTCAAAACGTGTGCTCCGTCGAGAATTGCCCGGTGGCAGTCTGGATGTGGAAGAACTGGCCGCCGAACGTCCGGATGTTGACGGGGCGCACCATGAGGAAGCCGATGCCGCCGTGAGCACGCAGGTGCTCGTCCGTGCGAGGGAAGAGCTCACGCACCGGCTGAAAAAGCATGCCGTGCGGAGGCATGGCGACCTCCCGCCGCTCGACGATGTGGCGACCCGCCCGCAACTCGAGCGCGACGACGCCCTCGAGGTCGTAGTCGTACGCGTGCGAGCAGTTCGTCAGCGCCACCGTCGTGCTGTAGTCGCCGTTGGACAGCACCGGAATACAGGCGAGCCGCGGATCGCCCCCTTGCGGGTCGGGGATGGGCGGGCGCGTCCCCTGCGGAGAGTTCCAGAGCCCGACGCCGACCTGGAGCCCCTCGACGTGGTCCTTCTGCACGTAGTGAACCTGGTGGTGCAGCCAGTCGGGATACGCGTCGGTGTCCATCGAGTAGAAGACCTCGGCGTGACCGACGAAATCCCCGCGCACACCGGCCTCGTCGAGGACGTCGCGGAGCCACACGCGGCGTACACCACGGGGCGGCAGCGTCGTCCACTGCTTCTTCTCGGCGACGAGCCGTCCCGCCACGTCGTAGACGATCACCCCGAACGCTTTCGGCGTCTCGGGCTCGACCATGTTGAAGAAGACCACGGCCGTCCGCGCCTGCGTGCCGTCGATCACCACGAACGGCGAGTGGGGCCCCCTTGCCCAGCGCCTTCCAGGTCGCGCGCGAGATGCGCGAGGGCGAGGCCGCGAACGAGAAGTACGCGGGGTCGACGCCGAACACGCCGGAGGTCCGGTGGGTCGTGCGGACCAGGATCCGCGGGCTCCGCTCCAGCAGGGGCAACGGCCGATCCAGAAGCAGGTCCCCGGCCTGTCCGCCGAGAAAGTCCCGCGCGCCGGGGAAGAGTTCGCCGAGCGGCAGCGTCGTGAACGTGTGCGGCGCCATCGGCGGCAACGGCGCGCGTCGACTCTCGCCGCTCGCGTTGCGAAGCTCGGCCCACACCTTGTTGGGCCCGAAGCCGCGCCGCCACGTGTAACAGAGCAGCGCGCTCTCGAAGTCGTCGTCGGCGAGCACGCCGATGCTGCCGATGCGGAAGCGCTGGGTCTCGCCCGCGCCGAAACGGCGCGCCGCGGCCCCCAGCCGGCGGACGCGGCGCCCCACCCAGCGTTGCAGCGGCGGCTCCGGCGTCCGCACCGGCGTCGTGAGATGCGTCGTCGTGATGAAGCGTCTGTCCTCGTACATGTCGACGAAGAACTTCATGAGCTGTGCGGACGGTCGGCCGAACGTCGCCTCCAGCAGGGCTTCAGGCAGCGTCCGTCCCGCGGCGTCGCGCAGTCGCGCATCGATCGAGATCGTGCCTTCGAACGGCCGGAGCGCCGGGGGAATGCCGAGCCGCGATTCCCAGACGTAGATGCTGTCGAGCGGATGGCGCTCCACCCGCTCCGCGTGGAGCTCGCGCCCGTCCCGCCAGAGGCCGATCTCGAGGTCAATGGTCGCGGCCGGGACGCCGCCCTTCTCGGCGAAGGCGTGCCGCACGTCCTCGAAGAAGAAGATCACGCGCGTGTGGACGCGATCGGTCTCCACCAGCGGCTCCAGCACCCCGTGGCTCGACGAGTCCGGGTACGCCAGCCGGTGATACACGGGCCGCACCACGGACTGCACGAGCCGCGTGCGGGCCTGGTCGATCACCAGCACGTCCGGCCTCCGTCGACGATCAGGTTGGCCCCCGTCATGAACGCGGACGCATCGGACACCAGGAAGACGATCGCGCCCTTGTATTCGTCGTGGTGCGCCATCCGGCCGAGCGGGATGAGCTGCGTCAGCCGCCGCACGAACTGCGGGTCGTGCCCGTCGAAGACGCCGGCGGGCGACAGCGCGTTCACCCGGATCCCGCAGGGTGCCCAGTACGTGGCGAGGTAACGCGTGAAGTTGATGAGCGCCGCCTTCGTGGTCGCGTACGCGACCGGCGTGTTGAAGGGCTGGCCCTCGTAGATCCGGTGGTCCGGGCTGATGACGCCGACGTCAGACGCGATGTTGACCACGACGCCGCGCCGCGCCGCGCGCATCACGCGGCCGACCGCCTGCGAGACGAGGAACGCGCCGGTGAGGTTCACGTCGAGGGCGTGTTGCCACAAATCCAGCGGATAGTCTTCGAACGGCGCGAACAGCTGGTCGGGCCGCTGCCCCTTGCCGGTGAACCCGGCGTTATTGATGAGGATGTCGAGCCGTCCGTACCGCGCGACCGCCAGGTCGACGGCGCGCTCCACCTCGTCCTTGCGCGTGATGTCCGCGACGAGGCCGCACGCGGGGACACCGAACTGGCCCTGGAGGCGATCGGCGGCCGCCTCGACGCGATCCTTGACGAGGTCGACCAGGATCGGGATGCCGCCCATCTCGGCGATGGCCTCGGCGTGCTTCGTGCCGAGGAATCCGGCGCCGCCCGTGATCACGGCGGTCCGCCCGGACAGGTCGTAGAGCTCGCGGGTCGCCGTCATCGGGGAACGACCACGCCCGGCGTTGCGGCCGTGCCGGCGGCGACCGCGAGGTGACGCTGCACGAAGGCGCGATACTCGCGAGCCAGCTCGACGTCGTCGGCGCCCGCCACGCGCGCGCCCTGGATCACGTAGTCCCCCCGATAGTCGAGCGCGGCGAGGTAACGGAAACAGTAGTCGAAGTCCGCATGGCCGGTGCCGAGGCGCACGGTGGTGCCTCCGCGCATCGCGTCCTTGACGTGCACGCTGCCGATGCGTGCGCCGTACGCCGGGAGCTCGTCCGTCGCGCGGTAGCCGAACTGGATGCTGTTGCCGATGTCGTAGGTCAACCACACCCTCGAGTGAGCGATCCGGTCGAGGAGCTCTCTCGACGCCGCAGGTCCGAGGGACGTCTCGAGATGAAGGTCGACGCTGGCCGCGTCGGCGAGTGCGGCCCACGCGCGGACCCGGCGGCCGATCTCCGCACCGTCTTCGGTCGAGCGCACGGCGTTGCCGCCGACGAAGGGCAGCACGAGCCGCGCGATGCGCGCCTGGCGGCACTGCTCGACGAGCCAGGCGACCACGTCCGATGCGCCGCCCGCCTTGATGTCGGCGGCCGCGAGCACCGGGTGTTCCATCAGGTAGTCGGCGCACAGCGCCGCCACTGAGACGCCGTGCGTGGCCACGAGGTCCCGCAGCTCGGCGACGCCCTCGCGCGACGCGATCGGGTTCGTCTCCGCGCCCGCGGTCTCGTAGATCCACTCGAGACACTGAAGGCCGGCGCTCCGTGCGCGCGGAAACTCCTCGCGCCAGGTGTCCCGCGGAAAGGCCTGGATCCGCCCGTCCACCGGTGGCGACAACCGTCCCTGCACGATGCCGATGCGGTTCACGCTAGTAATTCGCGTACGGCCCGGACGCCCTGAACAGGCGGTAACACATCGCCAGCTCGCGGATGCCGCTCTGCACCGATCGCCGCGCCTCGAAGCCGGCCTTGCGCAGCTTCGCGTTCGACACGACGTAGTTGCGCTTGTCCGGATCGCTCCCGACCTCCGCGAAGTGCACGTAGAGCGTCGGCACCTCGGCCTGAATGAGCGTGGCGAGGTCGGCCTTGGAGTAGTTCGCCTCGTCGAGGCCGCAGTTGTAGGCGTTGTCCCGCACCCCCGTGAAGTTCTCGACGCAGAAGGCGAAGCACTCGGCGACGTCGCGGACGTGGACGTAGTTGCGCTTGAAATCCTTCTCGAAGATGACGAGGTAGCCCTTGGTCACCGCTTCCCACACGAAGTGGTTGACGAGGAGATCGGTGCGCATCCGCGGCGAGACGCCGAACACGGTCGCCAGGCGTAGCGAGACCGCGTTCCCGGTGTTGAGCAGCTCCGCCTCCGCGTCGACCTTGGTCCGCCCGTAGAGGGAGATCGGCTCCAGCGGCGTCTCCTCCGTGCAGACGCTGGCGGTGGACTTCGTGCCGTAGCCGCTGTTCGTCGTCGGGAAGACCACCATCTGCTGCCGGCTGCGGAGCTTGTCGAGCGTGCGGACGGCGCCGAGGTTGAGAGTCTCCGCGGTGACCGGATCGCGGTCGCACGCGGGCGCGCCGACCACGGCCGCGAGCGGGATGACCACGTCGCACGACCGGAGCGCGTCCTCCACCGTCCTCGGATCGCGGGCGTCGCCGTACACGAACTCGAACCGGGGATGATCGACGACGGGGAGCAGGCTCATCACTCGATGCGCGAGGGTGTCCAGCACCCGCACCTCGTATCCCGCCTCGAGCAGGCGCGGGACCATCACCGACCCGAGGTAACCGCCGCCGCCAGTGACGAGGATTTTCATCGGCATCGTTCGACCGCCTCTCCGAGCGCTTTCACGACGAGCTCCTGCTCGTCCGCAGTCATCCCGTAATACAGGGGCAGACACAGCACTTCCCGGCAGATCCGCTCGCTCACGGGACATGTCCGCTGGCGGAACGGCGCGAAGGGCAGCTGGTCGTAGATCGGGCGCGGCCATGACACGTTCGTTTCGATGCCCCGCTCACGCAGCTCACGGCGGACCGCGTCGCGGTTCGGCACGAGGACGGGGTAGAGGAACCACGCGTGCTCGTTGTCCGGCGCCACCTCGGGCACGCGGACGTCGGCCATGCCGCGGAACTGCGCCGTGTAACGAGCGGCGGCGTCCGCGCGCGAGCGGAGGACCTCCTCGTAGCGCTCGAGCTGGGCCAGGCCCACGGCCGCGTGGAGATCACTCATCCGATAGTTGTGCCCGAGCACCGGATGCCAGTACTTCTCGGTCGGCGACTCGCCCTGCGACCGGATCATCGCGGCGGTGCGGCAGAGATCCTCACGCTCGGTGAAGACCATGCCGCCTTCCACCGCCGAGAACGTCTTCGCCACGTGGAAGCTGGTGATGCCGACGTCACCCAGCGTTCCGAGCGACCGGCCGCGATACCGCCCGCCCAGGGAGGGCGCCGCATCCTCCACGACAAAAAGCCCGCGCTCGGACGCGATCGCGCGCAGCTCGTCCCACGGGGGCGCCTGGCCGGCGTAGTCGACCGCCACGATCCCGCGCGTGCGCGGGGTGATCACGCGCCGCACGTCGGCGGGATCGAGGGTATAGGTCACGGGATCCACATCCGCGAATACGGGGGTCGCACCCTGATACAGCACGCAGGTGGCCGACGCGATGTACGAGAAGGCCGGGACCACGATCTCGTCACCGGGCCTGACTCCGAACAGCTTCAGCGCGATGTCGAGCGCCGCCGTGCCGGAGTTCACGGCCAGGCAATAAGCGGACGAGGTCAGCTTCTCCACGCGCTCCTCGAGCTCGCGCACCACTCTGCCCTGGCTCAACCATCCAGACTCGAACACCTCGAGCAACCGCGCCCGCTCTTCGGAGCCGAAGTACGGCCGGGCCCATGGCACTGTCACGTGGGACGTCACCGGGACACTCCTCCCATCTCTCTGGACCGGGCGACGAGCGCCTCGTCGAGAGTGTCGATCACGTATTGCTGGTCGGCGGCGGAGAGTCCGGGCGAGCTGGGAAGACTCACGGCCGTCTCGTAGAGGTGATCCGCCCACTCGATGTGGTGTGTCTGCGCATGCTGATAGAGCGAGAGCCGGTGCATCGGGACCCACAGGGGGCGCGCCTGGATGCCCGCGCGATTCAGGTGCGCGAGCACGCGGTCGCGCTCCTCCTGCGTCGCGTCCACGAGGCGGACGGTGAACAGCCAGAACGTCGGTTCGGCCCACGACGCCGAAGGCATCGCGGCGACACCGGGCCACGCCTCACAGGCGGCGCGATAGGCCTCGGCGATCCGCCGCTTGGCTGCGAGGACGGCGGAAAGTTGCTCCATCTGCGCGAGGCCGAGCGCGGCGTTGAGGTTCGGAAGCCGATAGTTGTAGCCGACTTCGTGGTGCACGTACTCGAGCGGATGCGCTTTGGCCTGCGTGGTCAGGAAGCGCGCCCGTTCCGCCCACTCCTGGCGGCGCGTCACCACCATGCCGCCGCCGCCCGCGGTCACGACCTTGCTGCCGTTGAAGCTGAAGCAGGCCAGGTCGCCCAGGGAGCCGAGCGGACGGCCCTGGTACCGGGCGCCCAGGCTTTCCGACACGTCCTCGATGACGGGCACGCCAAGAGCGCGCGCTGCGTCCACGATGGGGTCGAGGTCCGCGGGGTGCCCGAGGATGTGCACCGGCAGCACCGCGGCGACCCGGCGCCCAGTGCGGCGGTTGTAGAGCGCGCCGTCGCGCCACACGCAACCGTTTTTCAGGAAGTCGATAGTCTTCTGGGGGTCGATGTTCCACGACTCGCGGTCGCTGTCCACGAGAACCGGATGCGCGCCACAGTAAGTGATCGCGTTCACCGGCGCGACGAAAGTCACCGTCGACACCACAACCTCGTCGTCGGGCCGCACGCCCGCCACGAGGAGCGCGATGTGCAGCGCGGCGGTGCCGTTGACGGTGGCGACGCCCCACGGCACGCCCGCGGCTTCGGCGACAGCCCCCTCGAACTTCGAGACGAGCGGGCCGGCGGACGAAACGAAGCCGGAGTCGAGACAGCTCTTGAGGTAGGCAAGCTCGTTGCCGGCGAAGAGCGGCTCGTGGAGACCGATCATTCGGGACGTCATCGGCATCGCTCCAGGAGCCCGGCCACGGCGTCGCGCATCCGCTGAATCGCGCCCCTGTCCTCGAACGGGTCGAACCATTCGCGCACCACGCCTACGTCGAACGACGACGCACGCTTGCCGTCGAGCAGCGCACGGAATGCCTCCTGGAACTCCGTGTCATCCTCGAAGAACACGGTGCCCAGGAACTTCCGGACGAACGGCGTCATGTGGGTGGCGCCGACGAGGGGCACGATCACGGGCACCGCCGCCAGCAACGCCTCGATCACGACCGAGCCGCCGTAGGCGACGTTCACCTCGGATCGGTGGAGGAGGTAGCCCGCGGCACAGCCGGTTGACCAGCGGGGATGCACGAGGTGCACGCGCCCCGCCGCGATGTGCGGGCCCAGCAACTCCTGGAAGCGGGGCGTGTCGAGGAACGCGTCATGGCCCAGCTTCGGCTTGATCAGGACCACGACGTCGTCCAGTCTGGCGCAGCCGTTCAACGTCAGCGTGAGCATCTGGAAATCGATGTCGGAATTCGCCTGCGGCGCGTACGTCGCCTCGGCGTTCGACGACGTGAACACGGTGACGACGCGCCGGCCCTCGCTGCGCAGCCTGCTCACCAGCGCCAGAGCGCCGGGGGAGGCATTCTCCGCACTGCCCTCCGCCATGTGGCCGAAGAGCAATCCGACGGACATGGCGCGCGTGTGCGGGCTCCAGCTGCCGCCCCACATCGTCGGCAGGTACTCCCCGGCACTCCAGAAAATGTCGTAGTGCAGGTACGCCAGCGCCGCGCCCGGGTAGTCCATGTGCGAGTGAGGGAGGCGGACCTGGGCGCCGCCGTCGCGGTTCAGGAGCAGCGTCTTGATCACGTGCATCGGGTCGTACTCCACGACGCTCGTGAGGACGCCGATCCCGACGTGCTGGAGGAGCACACGGAACGCCGTCGCAGCGAGCGCGATGTCGATGGCCTTGCGGACGACCACTCCCGCGAACGGCCCGCGGACGGCCAGCGCGGCGACGAGGAAGCGAGCGAGGCGCGGCGTCGCGTCCCGGATCCAGAAATCGAGCGGCACCGGCAGTCGTTCGGGCTCCACGACCGCGATGCCGGCCGCCGTGTACGCCTCACGGGGCGCGCCAGGCTGGTGGGGATTGAGCAGGACGAGCGCGTCCTCGATGCGAATGCGCTCGCCATCGACGAGGAAAACGTCGTCCGCCCGTCCGAGCGTGACATCGAAGCCCGGCGCCCACTTGTTGTCGGACGCGACCTTGAAGAAGGGGCGGACTCGCGGCGCCCGCCAGCGCAGCCCGCGGCGGAGCGGCACGCCTCCCAGCCACAAGACGCTCCGCGCGAGGCCGCGGAACCTCGCGCCGGCCGCGTGCCGTCGCTCCGCACGGCGATACGGTTCGCGATCCCACAGGTCGACCATGCGGCGCGGGCTTCCCGCCCGGCGGGAGAGCACGTCCAGGATCGCGCCGTCGAGCGGCGAGGCCGCCGCCAGTCGCACCGTTCGGCCGGTCTCTTCGGCCAGCTCCCCGGCCGCGAAGATCGCTTCGAGCCGCCACTCCACGTCGAGGATCAGCGCCTTACGGAGGGCGTACTCGCCGTGCGGATCCTGGAAGAAGTCGTTGAGCGCCTTCCCGATCTGTCGCGCCGCGGACAGCTCGCGCCACAGCGTCTCGGTGACATCGAGGCTGGTGGCCTGCGCGCGCCAGATCGCCGCGCGCCAGCGCATCCCGCTCAGCGGCGTCAGCCGAAGAGCCTCGCCCAGCGTGCGCTTGGCCTGCGCCCACACTTCGGGCGCCAGCTTGCGGTGGACGATCACTTCCTCCACCGGTCCGCGCGGAGCGAGGGATTCTCCGAGGGGGCGGATGGCCCACCGCGGAAGATCGTGCAGGTACAGCGTGAGGCTCAAAGCTGATAAACCTCCGCGCGGTAGCGCTCTCCGTGATCGGCGATCCAATCCACGGTCCGTCGCAGCCCGTCGGCCAGCGTGACCTGCGGGGACCAGTCGAGCAGCTGCTTGGCCTTCGCATTGTCGGAGCAGAGATGCAGGACCTCGCTGGCGGCGGGGCGCATGCGCTCCTCGCGGCTGATCACCGGCAAGTCACGTCCGAGCAGCTCGAGCACGGTCTTGACGAGGTCGCCCACGGAGATGGCGTCGCCGGTGCCCAGATTCATGACCTCGCCGACAGCCCGCGCCGACTCGGCGGCCGCCACGAACCCCGCCGCCGTATCGGTCACGTAGGTGAGGTCGCGGAGCGGCGACAGCGATCCGAGCTCGACGGTCTGTCCCGCGAGCGCCTGCACGGCGATCGTCGGCACGATCGCGCGCGCCGACTGCCGCGGGCCGTACGTGTTGAACGGCCGCACGACGACCGCGGGCAGCTCGAAGGTGCGGTGGTAGCTCTCCACGAGCTGGTCCGCGCCGATCTTACTGGCGGCGTACGGCGACTGCGCGTGCAGCGGATGGTTCTCGTCGATGGGCACGTAGCGGGCCGTGCCGTAGACTTCGCTCGTCGAGGCGTGGACCAGCCGCTCGAGCGACGGGGTCGCCTGGCAGGCCTGGAGGACGTTCATGGTCCCGAGCACGTTCGTCTGCACGAATTCGAGCGGATGGACGTAGGAATAGGGGATCGCGATGACCGCGCCGAGATGGAACACGATTCGGCAGCCCCGGACGGCTTGCTGGACGGCGTCGGCGTCGCGAAGGTCGCCGCGGTACACCTCGACGTCCCGGATCATCTCGGCGGGCAGGTCGTCGAGCGCGCCGTGGTCGCCGCGTGAAGTGTAGCGGACGAATGCTCGCACCCGGTAGCCCCGGCGCACGAGCATCTCGACGAGGTGGCTCCCGATGAAGCCGCCCGCGCCGGTGACGAGGACCGGAGCGGCGCCCGGCTCACTCGCGCGGGCGATAGTCATCCCGGGCTCGCTGGTAGTCTTCGTGCTGGCCGATGTCGAGCCAGTACTCGTGGATGGGAAAGCTGCTCACCGTGCCCCACCGCTGCAGGGCCGCCTCGATGACGTGCGTCATGTCGATCCGCCCCGTGCCCCGGATCATCTCCAGGACCTCGGGACTGAGGACGTAGATCCCCGCGTTCACGAAGCTGGTGAACACCGGCTTCTCGTCCATGCCCACGACGCGCGCCCCGTCCAGCTTCACGACCCCGTACGGGATCTTCGTCTCGTAGGGGAGCACGCACATCGTGATGCGGTCGCCCGCGCGCTCGTGATGATCGAGGAGACTCTCGAAGTTCAGATGCGTGAGGAGGTCGCCGTTCATGACGACGAAGGGCCGCGTCGGTTGTTCGGGGAGCAGGCCGAGCGCGCCCGCCGTCCCCAGCGGCACCTCCTCGCGAAGGTACTGGATCTTGAGACCGAGCGCCTCGCCGTTGCCAAAGTACCGCTCGATCTTCTGCCGCTCGAAGTGCACGGCGACGTACACCCTCTCGAAGCCGTACGCCTTGAGGTGCTCGAGGACGATCTCGAGGACCGGCTTGCCGCGGACCGCGAGCATGGGCTTGGGCTGATCGAGCGTGAGCGGATGCAGGCGCGTGCCGCGGCCGCCCGCCATGACGACGGCGATATGGTCCGCGAGGCCGCGCGGCTTCAGCAACGACGAGAGCGACTCGAGGCCGATCACCCGCCCGTCGTCGTCGAGGAGCGGAATCGGCGACCGGCCACTGAGGCGCATCACCTCGAAAACTTCCTCGCGCGATGCGCTCGCGTACGCGGTCACCGGTGCGCGGTTGACGTACGCAGCAACGGCGTCGGGCATGCGTGCGCCGGCCAGCAGCGCACGCCGCACGTCGCGATCGGTCAGGATTCCGACGAGCCGCTTGTCGTCGTCGACGACGAGGGCGATGCCCTGCTCGCCGCGCTCGAGCGCAGTGATGACGTCCTTGAGGTTGGCGTCCGTGCCGACCAATAGGGCGCCGCTGAGCGGGATCATCGTCCCCTCACCGCAGCGCCTCGGTGGTGAGGAGCTCGTCGGCGGCGAGGTCGCGGCGCAATGTTCGCCCGATCAGCCACGCGACGGCCGACGGCGGCAGCCCCGTGCCCGGGCGCTTGAGCGCGACATCCGCTGCGGTGAGCACGGTCCCCGCCGTCAGATCACGCGCGGCGACCACGCTGCGGCGCGCGATGGCGCGGACATCGGCCTCCCCTGGCATCGACCGCTTGACGCCGTCGCCGAGCGCGCGCTCCACCGTGCGAATACCCGTCACCAACCGGGTCAGCTCCTCGGGCGGGAGCGAGGCGCGGTGATCCGGTCCCGGCAAGGCGGGATCGAGAGTGAAGTGCTTCTCGATCACACACGCGCCGAGCGCGACGGCGGCCAGAGCCACCTCGAGGCCGAGTGTGTGGTCGGAGTAGCCCACCGGCAGCCGGAACGCCTGCTGCATCGTGAGCATCGCCCGCAAGTTGACGTCGTCCGGCTCGGCCGGATAGCTCGACGTGCAGTGCAGGAGGGTGAGCGCTTTGGCGCCTGCGCGGACGAGGGTGTCCACCGCGGTCTCCACCTCACCCAGGGACGACATGCCGGTCGAGAGGATGACGGGCTTGCCCATCCGTCCGATGTGTTCGAGGAGCGGCAGGTTGGTGACCTCCCCGGAGGGAACCTTGAACAGGGGGACGTCGAGCGCGGCGAGCAGGTCGACGCTCTCGTGGTCGAAGGGCGTCGAGATGAACGCGACGCCCGCGGCCCGCGCGCGCGCCGCGAGCCGCGCATGGGCTTCGTGGCTCAACTCGAGCTTGCGGATCATCTCGAACTGCGACTCACCGGCCGGCGTGGTGTCCTGCTGGTATCGAGCCTTGGCGGCGTGGAGACTGACCAGACGCTCGGCGTGGAAGGTCTGGAACTTCACCGCGTCGGCGCCGGATGCCGCGGCCACGTCGACGAGACGCTCCGCCAGCGCAACGTCGCCGTTGTGGTTGACGCCAGCCTCGGCGATCACGAACACCGATCGGCTCACGAGTGCCATTCCTCTCTGAGGAGCGCATACAACGCGGCATCGCGAGTCTTGCCGCCCAGGAGGGCATCCTCTCGCAGCGTGCCCTCGTGCACCCACCCGAGCTTCTTCACGACGGCCTCGGCGGTGGGGTTATGGGTCCAGAACGTCAATCGCCGCAGGTCCAGTGAGCCGAACGCATGGGCGGTGAGCAGGCCGATCGCCTCCGAGGCATACCCCTTCCCCCAGTGCGACCGCCACACGAGGATCCCGATGTCCCCCTTCCGGTTGGGCCAGTCGAGTCGAAGGTGGATATTGCCGACGTGCATGTCGGTCGCACCGAGGCAGATCGCGCAGGCGATCGTTCCCTCGGCGCGCAGCGAGCGGAGAAACTCCAGGGCGGTCTCGCGACTTTGAGGAACGCGTCCCGAGGTCATGTACTGCGTGACCTCGCGATCATTGAGCGTCGCGAGATATTCCCCTGCGACGTCAGCCTCGGTCAGGGCGCGAAGATAGATTCGTTCTCCGTGCAAGAAAGCCGTCATCGCGTCCTCATGAGGCGCGTTCGCCGGCGAGCCCTGTGGACCGCTCGCGCAACTCGTCGAGATCGAGCCGGGCGAAGTTTTCGAGCAGCCGGAGCCCGACGCTCTGGCTCTTCTCGGGATGGAACTGCGTCCCGAAGATGTTCCCGTTCACGATGACGGCCGGGAAACGGACGCCGTAGTCGCACCACGCCGCCACGAGCGCCTCGTCGCAGGCCAGATAGTAGCTGTGCAGAAAGTAGAAGTCGGACCGGGGGCCCAGGCCGGCGAGGAGCGGCCGCTCCCGGGCCAAGCGCACGCTGTTGTAGCCGATGTGCGGCACGCGAAGGCTCGGGTCCGCGAACGCCAAGTGTCGCACCGTGCCGCGAATCCACCCGAGCCCGCCGCGCTCACCGCGTTCGTGTCCCGTAGTGGCGAAGAGCTGCATGCCGAGACAGATCCCGAGGATCGGCTTGCCGTTGCCGAGCACCTCGTCGTCGAGCAGACGCTGAAGGTTGAGTCGCTGGAGTTTGTCCATGCCCGCGTTGAACGAGCCGACGCCCGGCAGCACCAGCCTGTCGGCAGCCGCGATCTCGCGGGGGTCGCGCGAGAGCCGCACCGGCACGCGCAGGTACTCGAGCGCGTTGATCACCGACCGCACGTTGCCGAGCTCGTAATCGACGACGACGACCACGCCGCCGCTCCCGCGCTGTCCTATGGCTGCCTCGGTGGCAGCTCGAGGATGCGCTCTTCCCCGTGGATCGTGCCCGTGTGCTGCCAGCGGTTCGCGCTGAGCCGCCGCCACGCCGGCACATGGTTCGGCCAGCCCTTGTGCGGTGGAATCCGGGCCAGGTTCTCCTCGTCGCCCACAAAGCCGGCGACGCTGGTCCAGAACTCGTGTTCCTTGATGCCGGCCTTCTGACAGAACCGGTCCAGCGCGTGCCAGGGGAACTCACCGTCGTACTTCCGGACCGGCTCGACGGCGCGCGGCCGCGTGATCTTGCCTTCCTGGATGTCCTTCGACGTGTGTTTGGTCGCGCGGCAGAAGCCGAACTTCGGCCACAGCAGCCAGATGTAGATCTCGTACAGATCGTCGTCAGTGTTCGATCCGAAGGTGAACGTCCCCGTCGACCGCTGGTCGCGCAGCGAGAAGCCGCCGATCACGTTGAGCGCGACGTAGAGGTGGTGGTTGTTGTTCCAGGGGACGTAATCGCTGAAGAACAGCCGCTGCAGGCCGCCCGCGCGCATCTCGTCGTCGCGCGGCTCCTGGTATATCGCGACGTCTTCAGGGGCCGGTCCCAGGGACGTCCACTCCCTCGGCAGCAGGAAGCTGACGTGCCCGGTGCGGATACGGCCATGGACGCCCTGGTTGTCGAGCTCGGTGAATTCGGCGTCGTTCGACCCGCCGTACTCGCGGTCGCCGTTCTCGCCGTAGAGGATCACCGGGATGCGCTTCTGGAGCGCGATCCGCGCGATGTGCGAGAAGAGCAGGTAGAGGATCGGCGGATAGGGATCGCCGTGCATCACGAAGAAGTGCTTCACGAGCCGGCTGAGCACGCTCTGGCGGGGGAAGACGCTGAGCAGGTCGACATCCAGACGCTCGACGATGTTCCGCAGGTTCCTGGCACCGATCTCGGTCGGCAGGAACGGCTGGATGTTCACGCACAGCGGCCGGAGCCCGAGCGTGCTCACGGCGTACCAGGTCTGATAGTGACTGTCCTTGCCGCCGCTCACGGGCACCACACAGTCGTACTCGCGATCCGGACTCCGGCGGAGGGCGTCGGCTACCAGATCTCGCAACTCCTGCTCCTTGGCCTTCCAGTCGATCAGCCGCTTCTCCTCGGTCCGCACGCACCCGTTGCAGACGCCGTCGGGCGTGAACGTGATCCTCGGACGCGTGTTGGGATGCGTGCAGCGCACGCAGTACCGGATCGCCGTCGTCATACGGCCCGCCGGTCGAACGTCCAGAGGGGGAAGTCGAGGCCCGCATCGTTCACGTACTGCTTGGCCTTGATGAGGCCCTCGCCGATGAAGTGGAAGATGTTCGCCGCCGAGACAGCGGACGCGCCACCGCGGACGATCCCCTCCACGAGATGCGCGAACTGGCCGACGCCCCCCGACGCGATCACGGGGATGCCCACCGCGGCCGACACGCTCTGCACGAGCTCGAGATCGTAGCCGCGCCCTGTGCCGTCGCGGTCGATGCTGGTCAGGAAGATCTCCCCCACCCCGAGCGCTTCGGCTCGCCTCGCCGCGGTGACACCGTCGAGACGCGTGTTCTTCGTTCCATCGTTCGTGAATGCGACAGGAACGCCGTCGACCCGCCGGCAGTCGATCGACGCCACCACGCTCTGGCTTCCGTAGATGTCCACGGCGTCGGCGACGAACGCGGGGTCTTCGAACACGGCGGTATTCAACGCGACCTTGTCCGCGCCGGCGTCCATCAGGGCCTCGAAGTGCCCGATGGTCCGGACGCCGCCCCCGGCGACGACCGGGACGAAGCAGTATCGGCAGAGCAGCCGCAGCTCGGCGGCGAAGCCGCTCGTGTCTTTGCAGGTGCGCTCGACGTTCAGCACGACGAGCTCGTCGATGGCTTCGAAGTTGAGGTACTGGATGATCCAGTCGATGTCGCCGATGTTCTCGAGCGTGAAGTTGCGGCTGTTCGCGAAGACACCCCGGCGCAGCAGGAGACAGAGGACCAATCGCTTGCGGAGCCCCGAGGGGGCGACTGCGGCGTCGACCGCCTCGGCCCCGTTACCCATCGCTGTTGTGGCGCCGGAACACCGGCTGCACCGGCGGGCCTTCCAGCAACCCGTCGAATCCGGTCTCGAGCGCCTGGCGGCAGCGGCGAAATGCCCGCCCCGCCGCCTCCACGGTGCGCTCCACGTCGGCCATGGTGTGCGCGTAGCTCGGCGTGAGATAGGGCATGAGGATGCCCTCGCGAACCATCTCCTGCAGGAAGAGCGTCCGCAGCGCGGCGGAGGGACGACGATCGCGGCCCAGGAAGCGGAGGGCCGGGCTGCACGGATAGCCCTCACAGCCGATGAGGTCCGCCAGTCCGAGCTCGGCGCTGACGGCGTTCAGGCCCCGCTGCAGCGCCTCGCCGTGCTTCCAGATGTGCGGGATCACCGGCTGCTCGCGCATCTCCCGCACCGTCGCCAGCGCGGCGGCCAGCGCATGCGTCTCGCCGCCCGACGTGGCGCTGAGCAGGAACACCTTGGGGCGCTCGGTCTGGTGGATGCCGCCCTGGTCCATGATCTCCCGGCGGCCGGCCAGCGCCGCCACGGAGAAGCCGTTCGCCACCGCCTTGCCGAACGTCGCGAGGTCCGGCATCACGTCGTACAGGCTGAGCGCGCCCGGGACGTCCCAGCGGAAGCCGGTGATCATCTCGTCGAAGACGACCAGCGCGCCGTGCCGATGGGCGACGTCGACGACGGCTCGAAGGAACGCACCGTTGCGGCAATCGTCACGAGGCGCAGGTCCCGACGTCGCGCATCGCCGGCTGTGGCATCGCGCGCAGCCCGCGGTCGCGACGGGCGGCGCCATCGCCGCGGGCTCCACCATCACGCACCCGATCTGTCCCGGATGCTCGGCGAAGAGCTTCTCCAGGCCGCCGATGTCCCCGTAGTCGAAGGCGAGCGTCATCCGCGTGGTGGCATCCGGGATGCCGGCGTTGCACGCGGTGAGCCCGATGAACCAGTCGTCGAAGCTGTAGAACGGATTGTCGCGGCAGATCGCGACGAGGTCGCGGCCCGTGAAGGCGCGCACAAGCCGTACGGCCGCCGTCGTCACGTCCGAGCCGTTCTTCGCGAACTTGACCATGTCGAGGCCGGGCAGCAGCTCCACCAGGCATTCCGCGAGGTCGCCTTCGAGCGGCGACGGGCGCGTGAAGTTGGAGCCGAGCCCGAGCTGCTCCCTGGCCGCTTCGACCACGCGCGGATACGCGTGGCCGAGCACGACCGCGCGGAGGCCCATGCCCCAGTCGAGGTACTGGTTGCCGTCGGGATCCCAGACCTGGCCGCCGGCCCCGCGGCTGATGAGTCGCGGGGCGTTGGCCGGGAACTGGTCATCACCCTTGCTGTAGGTGTGCGCGCCGCCGGGAATGAGGCGGTGCGCGCGGCGCGACAGCTCGTCCTGCGTTCGGCTCATGACCTCACCATGGTTGCTGACGACGTGGAGGGGGCAGCGCTTTCGGAGATCACCACGCGACCGCCATGGACGGCGCTGTCCTCAGCGGCCTCGAGCACGCGCAGGAGGCGACCGTCCTCCTCGAACGAATGGGGAAACGTCGCCTGGCCGCGCACTGCGGCCACGAAGTCTCGCATCTCGGCGACGTACGGCTCTTCCGCCGACCACTCGGCGTACCCCTTCTCGACGGTCCCCGAGGCGAGGTCCTGCCTGGTCCACTCGCGCGTGGCGGCGGTATACACGCGCACGTCACGCGCCACCGCGTCCCACTCGACGGTGCCGTGACTGCCGAGCAGCCGGAAGTGGCGAACGGGGGCGCGCGCGAGCACGTCGACCTGCAGCACACCGCGCACGCCGGACACGAACTCGAGCAGGCACTGGTAGACGTCGTCGATATCGGTTTCGAGATCGGAGAGCTTGCCGCGGAAGGCGGTGACCGACCGGATCGGGCCCAGCACGTCCGTGAGCCACACCAGCTCGAACGGCACGATCTCCCGACAGGCGCCGGTGGCGCGGCGGCTCACGTAGAAGGTCCGGTAGTCCTCCCACGGGTGCCAGTCGGGCAGATACTGCCCGGACTGGTACACGAACGAGAGCGCGGTACCCACGGTGCCGGCCTTCACTGCGGCCTTGATCGCGCGAGGTCCCGCCTGGTAGCGCATCGTGCAGGACGGCACGCCGACCACGCCGGGTTGGCGGCGGAGCAGCGCGAGCACCTCGTCGATGCCCTCGTCCATCACGCCGGCCTCGGTGAAGAAGTGGAGGCCGCGGCGCGCCGCTTCCCTTGCGCAGACGACGTGCAGATCTGGCGGTGTCGAGATGATGACGGCATCGGGCTGGCGCGCGAAGCCTTCGTCGAGGCCGGCCACGGTCTCGACGCCGTACCGCGTGGCGGCTTCCTCGCGGCGATCCGCCCGCGTATCGCATCCGACGAGCTCTCCGGCTTGCAGGTACTGCAGGTTGCGGATGCGTCGCTTGCCCATCGAGCCGAGCCCGACGATCAGGAACTTCATGCCGGCGCCTCGGTCCGGATGCCGATGCGCGTGATGCGACGCAGGTTCGCCTCGTACGCCGCCTGCGCGCCCTGATTGATCTTCGCGATGTCCGGGCGCCGCGCGAGCAGCGCGAACACCTCGTCCAGCGTGAACACGCGGCCGCCCTCGCCGAGCGCGCGGAACACTTCCTGGAAGAAGGCGTAGTCCTCTGGATAGTCGAGCGTCATGCGGAGGTCCGGCGCTACGTGGGCGGCATCCGCCGTGACTTCGGCGACCGTGAACAAGCCCGTCTCGGTGAAGTACCCGCCCCAGACCTCGGTGTCGTGCTCGGTCTTGATCGCGCAGACGCGCTCAAAGGCCGCCACCCGGATCGCGCCTGCCGCCACTCCAACCGGAAGCCCCGTGCACCGCACGTAGTCGGCGCCGCTCTCGCGGCCGCGCCGGATGACGCGGTCGATATAGCCCGGGTCGCACAGCGGATCGTCACCGTCGACGATGACGACGAAGTCCGCGCCGTGCGCGCGCGCGGCCTGGAGATAGCGATCGAGCTTGTCGTCCTCGCTTCCACGGAACGCGTCGACACCGGCGCGGCGCGCGAGATCGACGAGGACGGCGTCGTCGGGATGTGTGGAGGTGGTCAGCACGACCTGGTCGGCCTCGCGGGATTCACGAAGGCGCTCCAGCAGCCGGTGGGTCACGGGAGCCCCGCCGAGGTCGAGCAGCGCTTTCCCCGGCAACCGGGTGGCCTTGTTACGGACCGAGAGGAAGATCGCCGATCTCATCAGCGGCCCTACACACCCTCCACCGGATCGCCAGTGACCGCGCCACCGACCGCAGAACACGCGGGCCGACCTCGTAGGCGCTCAGGAGCCTCGCCGTCGCGGAAAGACCCAAACGCTCGGCGCAGTCAGAGGGCGATCGTGGTGGGCACGCGTTTACGGGCGAGATGTTCGGTCATGCGGATGCCCAGCATGGCGGCCGCGACCGCGGTGCACGCCGCGCAGAAGAACAGGCGATCTTGCTGGTGGAAGCGATGCTGCGTCGACCACGACGTGACCAGGTCGTCGAGGAAGGCGGTCTTCGTGCTTCCACAGACCCCGCCTATTCCAGCGCGCCGAACGTCAGAGGATCGTCGGTGCGAATGTCGGTGCGCAAGCGCCGCCCGATCAGGTGGATGCGGTCCTCGGGACCGATGCCGTCGTCCGAGCGCTTGCACGCGAGATGCCGCGGTTCGATGACGGCTCCACGCGGGAGGTCCGCCGCGGCCACCACACGCTTGCGCACGACCTGCCGGTACTTCAACACGTCGGCGGAGAACGGCCCCACCCCGTCGACACCGATCGCGAGCTCCGCGGCGCGCACGATCCTCACGAAGCGGGCGAAACGCGCCGGATCCAGCGCCGACTCGAAGTCCTCGCCGCGCTCCTCGCGGTCCCACGTGATGTGCTTCTCGAGCGCCGCGGCGCCGAAAGAGATCGCCACGGCCGGCAGCGCGAGGGCCAGCTCGTCGCCGCCGTCGATGTGATCGGCCAGCCCCACCGGACAGTCGAAGATCCGCTCGAGCGTGGGGATGGCGCGCAGGTTCAGCTCTTCCAGCGGCGTCGGGTAGACCTGGAAGCCGTGGAGGATGAGCAGATCGCGGCATCCGGCGTCGCGTAGCCAGCCGACCGTGCGTTCGATCTCTCCGAGCGTCGAGCCGCCGACGCGCAGCACCACCGGCCGGTCCGACGCGGCCAACGCGCGCACGAAGTCCTCGTCGGTGAAACAGGCGGGACTCAAGACGTATCCGTCGGGATCGAGACTGCGTGAGAACTCGAGGCTCGGCAGGTCGTTCGGCATCAGCACGACCGCGAGGCCGGCGGTCCGCGCCGCCTCGGCCACGGCCGTCACCGCCGGCCGATCGAGGTTGATGCGTTCGAGGTACTCGAAGATCTTCGACGTCGGCTTCCCGGCCGACACCGTGCCCGGGTTGCCGTAGTGCGCCACCATGTAATCGGGCACGGAGGTGACGTGCACGCTCAAGGCGTCCGCGCCCGCTTCCGCGGCGCCGCGCGCCATGCGGACCGCCCTCTCGCGATCGCCGTCGTGCGCCCACGCCATCTCGGCGATGACGAGCACCGGCGCGCCGGCCCCGACGACGCGGTTACCGAGCGTGAATGACCGCATGATCCACTCGGAGCAGGTGCTCGGCCATCGTCCAGTCCAGCATCGTATCGATGTCCCAGGCGCTCGCGTCGTCCACCACGAAGCCCGCGCCCGACGCCGGGCTCACCACCGGCGTGCTGTCGTCGGCCCGCTCGAGGTAGGAGCGCCGCATGACGACGACGGCCTGGCTGTGGGCGTACACGGGCGGCAGGTCCTGTCGGCGCTGAGGCTTGTGCGGGAGCGGCAGCAGCTCCTGGAGCCGGCCACCGGCACCGAGCGTGTAGGTGAAGTACGGGTGGTCCGCGACCGCCGTCACGGTCACCGCGGTGTCGGCGCCGCTGCTCCACAGGAGCTCGACGCATGCGTCGATCTGCTGGGCCTTGCGAAGCGGCGCCGTCGGCGCCAGCAGCGCCACGGCGTCCGGCCGGGAGCGCTCGTGCTCACCGAGCCAGGCCAGCGCGTGCAGCACGACCGACATCGAGGAGGCGGTGTCGCCGGCATATTGCGCGGGTCGGTGAAAGGGCACGTCGGCACCCGACGCGCGAGCGACCTCGGCGATCTCCGCGTCGTCGGTCGACACGATCACGCGGTCGAGGCGCTGCGCTTTGAGCGCCGCCTCGATCGTGTACGCGATCAAGGGACGGCCGGCGAGAGGCCGGACGTTCTTGCGCGGAATGCCCTTGGAGCCTCCGCGCGCGGGAATGAGGCCCAGGACGGCGGGCTTCAGATGCGGCCCTTTGCCTTGCGCCGGATCGCGCGCGCCGGCAGTTCCTGATCGGGATCGGCGAAGCTCCGCATGCGCTGCTCTTCGGCGGCCTTCTTGGCCTCGCGGTCGACGTCTTCGAAGGCGATCACCTGCCCGTCGAGCGAGGTGTACGGCACATAGCACTTGTTGCAGATGCCGATGTCCTTGTAGCGGCCGGTCGTCTGGGCCTCGCGCAGGCGCTGGTAGGCCGGCCCGTCCCACACGGCCTTCAGATTGGTCGTGCGCGCATGGCCGGTCACGTAGCCACGCTCGTAGTCGACGCAGCACGGGGTCGTCACGCCGTCCCACATCACGAACATCCGCTGGAACGGCTGCGCACACGTGAAGTTGGGATTGTACGGGCTCTCGATGCCGTCGAGGTCGTGATAGAGCCCGAAGCCGACCACGTCGACGTGTTCCAGCCAGAAGTCCTTGAAGGCGACGAGCTCCGAGAGGTCGTTCTCCATGACCGTGAGGGAGACGCGGGTCTGCACGTGCTCGTAGTTGCCTTTGCGCTTGATCTCGCAGAACCGGACGATGTTCGCGACGACCTTGTCGAAGTCCGAGCCGATGCGGATGGCGTTGTACTTCTCGCGGTACGCCGAATCGACGGAGAAGAAGATGTTGTCGATCCCGGCCTCGAGGACCTCGTGCGCCTTCTCTTCCGTGAGCTGCGTCGCGTTGGTGTTGAACATCGTGTCGATCACGCCCGCCGCCTTGGCGTACCGCAGTTGCTTCGGCAGGTCGGGATGGAGCAACGGCTCTCCCAGGTAGTTGAGCTTGATCGAGGGCAGGCCGTACTGCGCGCCCTGGTCGATCAGGCGCTGGAAGAGATCGAAGTCCATGTATCCGATCTTCCCGTAGGAGCCTCGCGCGATCATGATGGTGCGCGGGCACATAATGCAGTCGAGATCGCACACGTTCGTGGTCTCGATGTCCAGGCAGAGTGGGAATTCCGGCACGATCCCCTGGCGCGGATAGTCGGACCACTTGCGCCGGTACTCCCAATACGCCGGCGAGCGGTGCTTCTCCCACGCCATCGGCTCGCCGGGGTTTCGTCGGATCTCGCCGTACGTAGCGTTGGGCTTGACCTCACGCGCCATGGCCGCTCCCCTCGTGATGAGCCTCTGTGCCGTCGCGACGGCGCACCGGACGCGCGGGCACGCCGGCCACGACCGCACCCGCGCGGACGTCCTCGAGCACGACCGCGCCTGCGCCGACAACAGCACGCTCCCCGATCTGCCGGCCTTGAATGATCGTTGCGCCGATCCCGATGTGCGCTCCCTCCGCCACGAGCACCGTGCCGGCGAGGCGGGCGCCGGTGGCCACGTGGACGTGATCACCCAGGACGCAGTCGTGCTCGACGATGGCCCCGGTGTTCACGATCACGTTGGCGCCGATGCGCGCGCCCGCGTTCACGACCGCGCTCGCAAGCACCACCGTGCCCTCGCCGACGTCCGCGCTCTGCGACACGTACGCGCGCGGATGGATCGCTCGCACCGGCTTCAGCCCGTGCCGCACCCCGAGCTCGAACAGTCGACGCCGGGGCCCGGTATCTCCCACCGAGCCGAGCCCGACGATGAAGTAGCGGACGCCATCCTGGTAGAGCCGTGGGAGCAGCTCGTCACCTCCGAGGATCGGCGCTCCGAGCACCTCGTGGCCGCGCCGCTCCCGATCGCGCTCCAGGACCCCGTGCACGCTCGCGTCGCCGGACTCGCGAAGCAGGTCGATGACGACGCGCGCATGTCCACCGCCGCCGAGAACGATGCAGGCGACGGTCATGAGAGCTCCCGGATCAGCGTGAACGCCTCGGCGTATTCGGCGGCGACGGTGGCGCCTCTGACCCGCGCCAGGGCGCGGACCGCGGACGCGCTGCGCGGCAACGGCTCCGCCTGGGCTTCGCTGGCGAAGAGGCCCGCGATCTCGAGCTTGCGCTCCAGGAAGCCGCTGACGTCGACGAAGACCGTGGGCACGAACTGCCGCTGGGCGAGCGGCGGCGCCGCGTCCGTCGACGAGGGCGTTTCGAACGCAAGGACGCGTTGGACGCCGAGCCGCGGCATGTGGAAAGGCTTCAGGACCGACAGCGCCGCGTCGAACGTCACGCGGTGATCGGTGTGCACGTCCCACGGGCTCGGCACGTAGACGATTTCCGGGCGCATTCGCTCGACGGTCGTCCGGATCCGCGCCATCACGTCGACGAGCGGCACCGTCTCCAGGCGCGTGCTCGGGAACCGGTACCATTCCAGGGACGACATCGGGTACGCCGATGCGACCACCTCGATCTGGCGCGCCTGCTGCTCGATCTGAGGCACCGTCCATTGTGGCGCGCGCGCTTCGGTCATGATCGCCCAGTGCACCCGATCACCCGCCTTCAGGTGGCGCAGGAGCGTCCCGCCACATCCGAAGGTCTCGTCGTCCGGATGCGCCGCAAGGACAAGGACGTTCACGCCGAACCTCCTAGCAGCGCGCCTACGGCGAGACGAGCGGTGCCCTGAACGTCGTGCTCGATGATCTCCAGGCAGCCGTCCCCCGTCCTCACCATGAACCCATCAGGCGTCGCGGCGAGCACCGTGCCCGGGGGCTGCGCCGCGCCGACGTCAGCCGCGGACTGCAGCGGAAGGTGCGCGCTCCAGACACGGACGCGGTGATCCCCGAGCCACGTGTGGGCGCCGGGGTACGGTCGCGAGAGAGCGCGGACGAGGTTATAGGTCTGAAGCGTCACTGCGCCCCACTGGATCTCGCCATCCTTCTCCGTGCGCTTGCGCCAGTAGGTGGCACGCGCGTGATCCTGCGGCACCCGTGGCGCGCGGCCTTCACGGAGCTGCGGGACGAAGTCGGCAATCGCCTCGGCGGCCAGGCCTTCCATCTTTCGATAGAGCGTCGCGGCGTCGTCGTCCAGTGTGATCGGGAACGGCTTCTGCCACAGGATGTCGCCGCTGTCGGCGCCCTCATCCATATAGAAGAACGTCAACCCGCTCTCCGTGAGTCCCTCGACGAGCGCCCACACCAGGGGATGCCGTCCCCGATGCTGCGGCAGCAGTGCGGGGTGGCTCCCGATGCAGCCAAGGCGCGGCAGAGCCAGCACCTCCGGTGACAGGATCTCCGACCAGCCGAAGACGAAGATCACATCCGGGCGCAGCGCGGCAATCGCCGCCACGCTCGCGGCATCATTGACGCGCTGGACGCGGAACGCCGGGATTCCCGCGCCTTCCGCGGCGGCGGCAAGATCGGCGAAGTCCGTGTGCCGTCCCGCGAGCTCGCGCGCCAGCGTGACGACTCCGACGATGTCCCCCCCGCCCCGGCGAATCGCCTCGAAGCAGTGGAGCGTGAAATTGACCGCACCGACGAGGACGATCCGCACGACTAGCCGCCGGCCACCTGGTGAAAGCGCTTGAGGATGAGGCGCCGGTCGAGCGGCGTGCGCTTCAGGACGTCGACGATCCGCTCGGTGGCATGGCCGTCCCCGTAGGGGTTCACGAGCGCGGCGAGCGCCGCCCGGAACCCGGGGTCTTCGGCGCGTCGAATGCCGCGCACGATAGCGTCGCGGTCGCAGTCCACGGCAATGACGTTCGCGCCGTGAACACGGCCCCGCTGCCGGTTGCCGATGTTCACCACGGGGAGTCGAAACGAGGCGGCCTCGATGATCCCGCTCGAGGAGTTGCCGACCATCATCGCGCAGTGTTCGAGCAGGCTGAAGTACGCCTGGGGACCGAGGTTCGCAACGGCGGTGGCGTTCGCATGGCTCGCCACGTACTCGTCGATCATCCGGATGACGATGCGTCCCCACGTGTCTGCGTTGGGATACGTGAAGATCACGGGCAGGCCGACCTTCTCGAGCGCGGCGAGCAGCTCGGTCACGTGCGGCTCCGTGTCCTCGTATTCGAGCGTCACCGGGTGGAAGGTGACGAGGACCGTCGGCCCGCCGAGGTCGACGCCGACGCGCGCCTCGAGCTCCGGACGGGACAGCCGCGTGAGTCGCGCGAGATTGTCCAGGCTCGGCGCGCCGCTCACGGTCACCCGCCACGGCTCCTCGCCCATCTGGACGATCCGGCGTGCGTACGCCTCTGTCGCCGCGAAATGAAGGTGGCTCATCTTCGTCAAGGAATGGCGGAGGGCCTCGTCGATGAGCCCCTCGGTGGATTCGCCGCCGCACAGGTGCGCCAGCGGGATCGTGAACGGAAGAGCCGCGATGGCGGCGGCGTGGGTCTCGAACCGGTCGCCCAGGAGCACGAGGACGTCGGGCCGGCTGCGCGCGAACGCGTGGGCAAAGCCCATCGTCCCGAGGCCCATCGACGTCGCGATCGCGTGCGGGGTATCCGAGGCCACCAGCATCTCGATCCGCTCGGCGATGGCGCACCCCGCGGCTTCGATGTCGCGCACCGTGAGACCGAATTCAGGCGCCAGATGCATCCCCGTGACGTAGAGCCGGAGCTCGACCGCCGGATCCGCCTCCAGACGGCGGACGACCGGCAGGAGATGTGACCAGTCCGCGCGCGCCGTCGTGACGACGCCGATGATACGGGGCGCGCCGTGCACCGTCGCCATCTACGCGGGCGTCGACCTGCCAACGGGGGTCCCGGCCGCCTCGTTCACGCCGCTTCCGCTGTAGAGCTTGGCGTAGGGGCCGCCGGCGGCGAGCAGTTGCGCATGCGTGCCGGTCTCGGCGACTTGGCCGCAGTCCAATACGACGATCTGATCCGCGCTCACGATGGTCGACAGCCGATGGGCCACCATGATGACGGTGCGGTGCTTCCGCACCCGCTCGATCGCGTCCTGGACGACGGCTTCCGAGAGGCTGTCGAGAGCGCTGGTCGCTTCGTCGAAGATCACGATCTGCGGCGTCCGGACGAGCGCGCGGGCGATCGCGACGCGCTGGCGCTGCCCCCCCGAGAGCTTGAGGCCGCGATCGCCGACGACCGTCGCATAGCCCGCGGGGAGTTCCATGATGAACTCGTGAGCGTTCGCGAGCTTCGCAGCCTCGCCGATCTCGTCCTCGGTGGCGTCGGGACGCCCGAATCGGATGTTCTCGGTGATGGTGCCGTTGAAGATGAAGGTGTCCTGGCTCACGAAGCCGATGGCGTTGCGCCAGGAGCGCAGCTCGTAGCCACGGATGTCCGTTCCGTCCGCGGTGATCCGGCCCGCCTGGGGCTCGAAGAGCCGGACGATGAGATCCACGACCGTCGACTTGCCGACCCCTGACCGGCCGACGATGGCGGTGGTCGTCCCCGCCTCGCAGACCAGCGAGAAGCCGGACAACACGGGGCGGCCCGGCTGGTACCCGAACGTCACGTCCTCGAACGCCAGTCGCGCGCCGAGCCTGCCGCATCGTCGCCCACCCGGCTGCGTCTCGCCGTCGGTCGTCGGGCGTCTGAGTTCATCGACGACGCCTACGGAGCTGCCACGGCCGACCAGCAAGAGCCGCTGATAGTTGAGGGCGCCGAGGACCGGGAAGATCCGGGTCGCGATCATGTAGATGGGGACGAAGGTCAGCCCCGCGGTCTTGAGATCGTCCGAGGCCGCCACGCCGATCAGCAACGCGGTGATGCCGATCCCCACCGCCGCATCGACCAGCTTGTTGCCAGCCGCTCGGACCCGCACGGCTTTGAGCCACGCGTCCTTCAGCCGCATCGCCACGGCGTGGAATGTTTCCCCGATCCGCTCCTCCGCAGAGAAGACCTTGATCTGGCGGATGCCGCTGATGCTCTCCGCGGCCAGCGACAGCACCGCCCGCCGGTTCTCGACTTCTCTCGCCGAAAGCTCCCTGGCCCAGCGCGTGAACACGCTGAGCGCAAAGAACATCACGACGCCCACCCCGAGCATCGCGAGCGTGATGCCCCACGAAAGGAGCAGGAGCACGCCGAGCAAGCCGGCGAGCGTGAGGATCTCCGACAGCGTGGAGACAACGTTACGAATGGTGTCCGCGGCGAAATCGGGCTCCTGCGTGATGTCGTTGATCAGCTCGCCCTGCTTTCGGTCGAGGAAGAAGCGATAGCTCCGCCCCAGATAGCCGGAGAGAATCTGTTGCCGGAGCTCGTTGAGGACGTCCAGCGAGAGCGCCCAGGACAGCACTTCGGTGAAGTACCCCAGGACGCTCTTCATGAGCGAGCTCGTGAGATAGGCGGCCGCGATCACGTAGAGCGCCTGGGACGGCGACGCGACGGCGAGGAGCGCCGCGTACATGTCAACGAGCAGGCCGTGGCCGCTGCCGCCGTCGCCGAAGAACATGAGCAGAATCGGCACCACGAGCGTAGCGTTGAGGCTCTGCAGGAGCGAGTTCATGGACACGATGACCACGATGCCGGCCACGCGGAGCCAGTGCGGGCGCAAGAGGCTGGCGACCACCCTCAGCACCTGGAGCACGGTCATCTGTGGAATGTCGAAGCGCCGCATGGGAGCCGCGTCAGGCCGTAGCCAAAGACCGGTAGAGGTCGAAGTACGTGTCCTTCACGTGGTCGATCGAGCACTGCGCGAGGACGGTAGCCCGAGCGCGCGTGCCGAGCGCGTCGCGACGCGCGGGATCCGCCAAGAGCTCCGCGAGGCGCTCCGCGAGCGCGCGCGCGTCGCCGGGGGGAAAGACGAGGCCGTTCTCGCCGTCGCGGACGACCCAGTCGGTGATCCCCGGCAACGCCGTGACGACGGAGGGCAGTCCGCTCGCCATGGCCTCCAGCAACGCGTTGGGCAGCCCCTCGCGGCGCGAGGCCAGCACGAAGACGTCGGCGGCCCGATAGTACTTCTCGATCTCGAGAGCCTGGTCGACGAAGCGCACGCTGCCCTCGGCGTCGAGCCGCCGGATCTCCCTCCGGATCGCCTGAGCCATCGTCGGGTCGACCTCCGGATGCGCGGGGTCGGCGGTGCCGACGAAGATCAGCGTCGCCCTCTCATTCCTCGCCGGCTCCAGGCGCGTCCAGGCGTCGAAGACGATGTCCGCGCCCTTGTCCCTCGAGAAGAAGCCCACCGATAGGATGATGGGGCGGTCGTCGCGCAGCCCGAGCTCCTGGCGAAGTGCAAGTCGGGCGGCGGGTGTCGCAGGCAGGAAGCGCTCGGTATCCACGCCGTTCGGGATGACGCGGAGCCGATGCTGGGGAAGGCGCGAGGCGCGGAAGAGTTCAGAGAGGCGGGGGCTGACGCTCACCGCGCAGTCCACGCGGGCCAGGCACTGAAATCCCACCCAGCTCCGGGCCTTGAGGCTCAGGGGATCGTCGGCGCCGGCAGACGTCAGCTTCCAGACGAGCTTCTTGCCGGTCAGCCGGCCCAAGGTGAAGAAGAGGACGTTCTTCTGCGAAAAGCCATGGAGGTGGACGACGTCGAACTGACGGCGCAGGCGCCAGAAGCGGGCGGCGATGGAGATCGCGGCCTTGAGTTTCGAGCGGAGGCGCCCGACCTCAATCATCCAGCGATAGACCGGGACACCGTCGATTTCGTCTTCGTGAGGAAGTTCGGGGCGGAGCGTCGTGGAAAAGACGAGGAAGCGAACCCGATCCTTGAGCGCTCGAACGAGCGTGCGGCACTGGAGGCCACCGCCGCTGAGCTCCGGGAAATAGGCCCCCGTGACCATCAAGATGCCGAGTGACCGTGAGATACTCCCCTGAGGCACGGTCCGCAACGACGCGTCCCGCCCATCGTCGCCCGTCGGCGAACATGGCTTCGCCCTCTCACTCACATCGCGCATCCTGCTCTCTCGGCACTGACGTCAACGACGCGGGACACGCGACCTAGACGTCCGCGACCTACTATCTTAACGAACAGCGTCCCGAGTGACAAGGATTTTGGCGCGCCGCGCGACAGTCAAAAACGGCTGCGTCGACGTACCTTTGGCGGCATCAGTCGTTTCGGCGCACCGCTGGGGTCGCGCGAGGTTGTAAATACGCGGAAGCATCTCGGGTGCTACAAGCGCCAGTACGCCACTCCCTGCAGTTCCACAGAGGCGCGATCCAGCATCCCGCGCACGTCAACGAGCACGCTTCCGCCGTGGTCGGCGCGCAGAAGGTCGATGAAGTCGGCCACAGTGCGCCTGCGGAACTCGTCGTGGGGGACCGCGATGATGACGGCGTCGTAGCGCTCCGCGCCGGCAAAGGGATCCTCGACCATCGTGAGATGCATCTCGTCCTCGACTTCGGAAGGCATCGCCCGCGGGTCGTACACGTCGACCTTCAGGTCGAAGTCGCGCAACTCGTTGATGACGTCGGCGACGCGGGTATTGCGGATGTCGGGCACATTTTCCTTGAAGGTCAGGCCGAGGACGAGAACGCGGGCGTTGTGCACGACCTTGCTGGCGCGGATCATGAGCTTGACGGTCTGTTCGGCGACGTACAGTCCCATCTGGTCGTTGATGCGACGCCCCGAGAGGATGACCTGAGGGTGGTAGCCGAGCTCTTCCGCCTTGAAGGTCAGGTAGTAGGGATCGACCCCGATGCAGTGGCCGCCGACCAAGCCAGGCTGAAACGGCAGGAAGTTCCACTTTGTGCGCGCGGCCGCGAGCACGGCGTCGGTCTCGATGCCGATGCGATGGAAGATCATGGCGAGCTCGTTGATGAGCGCGATATTGAGATCGCGCTGCGTGTTCTCGATGACCTTGGCGGCCTCCGCGGTCTTGATGTTCGGCGCCCGGTGGATCCCGGCCTTCACCACGAGGCCATAGACCTCGGCGAGGCACTCGGTGACTTCCGGCGTCTGCGCCGCCATCACTTTCACCACGCGCTCGAGAGAATGTTCGGGGTCGCCCGGGTTGATGCGCTCTGGCGAGTAGCCGACATGGAAGTCGACACCACAACGGAGGCCCGACTCCTGCTCCAAGATGGGTACGCAGACTTCCTCGGTGGCGCCGGGATACACGGTCGATTCGAAGACGACGACTGTGCCGCGGGACATGTGACGGCCCACGGTGCAGCTGGCCGTTCGCAGCGGTCCGAGATTCGGCGTCCGGTGTGGGTCGACCGGCGTCGGTACTGCGACCACGATGAAGTCCGCGCATCTGAGGGCGGATGGATCGGTCGTGAACGCCAGTAGCGGCGCCTTGAGCGCTTCGGGCTTCATCTCGCCGGTGCGGTCGTGGCCGTCCTGCAGTTCGGAGACGCGCTCCTTTGAGATGTCGAAGCCGATGCACCGACGCCACTGCCCGAACGCGCAGGCCAACGGCAATCCGACGTACCCCAGGCCAACAACCGCGATCGTCTCGATGTTCTTAATCGCCAACCCGGTCGCCTCCGCGCCTAAGGAAGTTACCCGGGGCGAAAGCGCCAATACGACAGGCACTTACGTCCAGTCGGGGGCAAGCGGGTCCGAGTATAGCCGAAGCGGGCCGTCAGGCCGGTGAAAAACCGACAACCGCGCCCGGTTCATGACGAGAGGCGCGGCGAATCACCCGCCAATAGTTCGGGGGAACACCCGAGCCAGACTTTCATCGATCGCTTCGACGACCTGCGGGTGACGCCGCCCGACCTCCTGGCGACGTAGCGTGCCCAGCGCCACCATGGGGTCGCGGTCGGCCTCAGGCACGAAGGCAGGGTGGCCGTGCTTCGCCCGATTCAGGACATTGAGAACCGCGACGCCGCGCCGGGTCGGAGCACCCATGCACTGGCGGCAATACTCGGTCGGCAGCTCGTAGCCGGGTGCTCGGAGCAGCTTCGCCAGGCCCTCGGGGCGCGCGATGATGTCCGCCAGCGATTCCGTAAAGACGTTGCCGATGCTGGTCTTGCCGTGGACGTCGACACAGCAGAGCTGAAGATCGCCGCGGTAGTTGATCACGAGTTGGACGAGCCGCGGGCACGCGCCGTAGCGGATAGGACGGTGGTCGTCGATCCCGAGCCAGTCGAAAAACCCTTTGAGCTCGAGGCTTACGCCCGGCCCGATCACGGTCGTCGGTACGTAGTCCGGCCGGAACGTCTTGATGTGCCGGAGATCGAGCGTCAGCGCGCTCCAGTCGATCTTCGCGCTCGGCGCCAGCGACTCCAGGGTGCGGAGGAACTCCTCGAGCCAGTGGGCGAGCATTGCGTCGGCGTCGTTGATCGTCTTGTCGGAGTGGGTGAGGCCGAGAAGCTTTCGCCGCCGTGACCGGAGATGCGGCACCGCCACGTCGATCTCGATGCGCGTGGTGAAGCCGGGATCGGTCAGCCGACGCTCCACGAGCGCGGCCACGCGGCGCACGAAGTCACTGAACTCCACGCGAGTGCCCTTGACGCGATTGAACGTCTCGGGATTGACGTCCTGTACCGAGACCTTCAGCCGAGTGGGACTCGTCCGGGCCAGGAGGTCGACGTTGCGCGGTGTGAGGATGGTGCCGTTGGTGCAGACGTACGTCTGGAGCTTCAGCGCGTGGGCGTAGTCGAGGATGGCTTCGATCTTCGGATGCAGCAGCGGCTCGTTGAGGTGTTGGAAGCCGACGAAGCACAGGGAGCCGTCCCGGGCGCACTCGTCAAGGAGACGCTGGGCCTTCGCCAGGGACATGAACTCCGAGGGAGGCGCCCCGCGCAGGTCGATGGGACAGAACGTGCAGCGGATGTTACAGAGCGTGGAGATCTCGAGCTGCACGGTCTCCACGCCGAGATCGGCGAGCTTCAAAGATCCTGATCTTCCGCGACGGTCGGACCTGTCGGCATCCGGCTACAATTACCGCAGCTGCCTTGGCCGGTCAACGTGCGCTGTCGCCGGTCGCGTCCGTGGCAGGTGGCGTCCCGATTCGTGTGGAAAAGAGAAATGGCGCATTCTTCCGGGTGTGAAGTGAACGACCGACCAGCCGCCTGCCAGGGCGGCCACCGGAGGAACGCGCCATGGGCCAGAGTATCAGGAAG
>Ga0194128_10000656_pt1 | contig 62133 bp, 61 predicted proteins | sample TA2KigCa65mmetaG_FD_148650 | JGI IMG/M metagenome (GOLD analysis project Ga0194128, IMG submission 148650) | Freshwater microbial communities from Lake Tanganyika, Tanzania - TA2015037 Kigoma Deep Cast 65m | ecosystem: Environmental > Aquatic > Freshwater > Lake | place: Tanzania: Lake...
CCGGCATCGAGCCCGCGGGCGTCGACGGGCTGTGGTGGGGCACCACCCGGCCGCCCTTCGCCGAGGGACCCAGCCACGCCGTACTGGCCTCCGCGCTCTCGATCTCCCACCATGCCGGCGGTGCGCTCTGCGCGGGCTCGCCGCATGCCGGCGTCGAGGCGCTGCTCGCCGCGGCCGACGCGGTGGGTGCGGGCTCCGCTCGCGTCGCGCTCGTCGTGGCCTCCGACGCGCTGGTGCCCGGCCTCGGCACCGCCTACGAGGCTCGCTGCGGCGCCGGCGCCGTCGCGTTCGTGCTCGCGGCCGAAGGCGGCACCGCGACGATCACCGCGCGCGTCACCCGCAGCCACCCGCTTCTCGACCGCTACCGCGGCGACGGCGAGCTCGCCACCCGCGACCTCTATGACGCGCGCCTGTTCCGCGAGGAGATGTTCCTCCCCGGGGTCGCCGAGGTCGGCGAGCACCTCGCCACGCTCGAGCCCACCGCCTGGTCGTTGCCCGACCCCGACGGACGCCTCGGGAGCGTGGCCGCCAAGCGCCTCGGCGCCTCGGCGGTCACTTCCGGCGAGGTCTACGGCCGGTTGGGCGACCCGGGCGCGGCCGCCCCCCTGCTCGGCGCGGCGACCGCCCTCAACAGCGCGGGCACCGTCGCCGCCGTCGCGTTCGGCGGGGGCCGGACCACCGGCATCACCATCACCGCGGACGCGCCGGTGCCGGGCGCCGCCGGGCTGCTCGCCGTGCTCGACGACGGCCGCGACGCGACCTATGCCGAGGTGCTGCGCTCCCGCGCCCAGCTCGTCGCCGCGGGTGAGACGATCCCGATGGGCGTCCCCCCCGAGAGCGCCCTGTTCGCACGCGGCGCCGACGAGATGCTCCAGATGCTCGGTGGTCGGTGCGCCGACTGCGGCACGATCAACACACCCCCGTCGATCCATCCGGTCTGCCTGGCGTGCGGCGGCGCGAAGCTCGAGCCGGTACCACTCGCCCATCACGGCACGGTGCACACCTTCGTCGTCAACCAGACGATGCCCGCGCCGTTCGTGGCGCCGCTACCGATCGCGGTGATCGACCTCGACGACGGCGCCCGCATCATGCTGCAGGTCGTCGGCAACGGTAACAACCTTACGATCGGTACCGAGGTGGAGCTGGTGCTGCGCCGCTACGCCCACGAACGCGGCGTCCCGGTCTACGGGTGGAAAGCGCGAGCGATCGGGGCCTCCACATGAGCTGGAACAAGGTCGCGGTGGTGGGGGCCGGTCTCATCAAGATGGGCGAGCTCTTCGAGCAGTCCTACGAGGACATGGCGGCCGGCGCCTTCCGGGCCGCGGTCGCCTCCGTCGACAAGGGCTTCGACCCGCAGGCCGTGGAGGCCGCGTTCGTGGCGACCCAGCGCGGCACGCTGTGGGGTCAGGAGGGCATCGGCGGCAACACCGTTCCCTCCGCCATCGGCCTCGCGGGCATCCCCTGCACCCGCATCGAGAACGCGTGCCCGTCGGGCTCCGACGCGTTCCGGGTGGGAGCGATGGCGGTGGCCTCGGAAGTGCACGACCTGGTGCTCGTGATCGGCGTCGAGAAGATGCGCGACAAGTCGACCGAGGAGGGTCTGCTCTCCCGTGCCGCGGCGGGCCATCCGATCCTCACCCGCGGCGAGACCGCGCCGGTGCTATTCGCACCGTTCGCGACGCGCCACATGCACGAGTTCGGCACGACCCGCGAGATGCTCGCCTCCGTCGCGGTGAAGAACCACCACAACGGCGCGCTCGACCCGTACGCGCACTTCCAGGACGAGGTGACCATCGAGCAGGTGCTCGCATCTCCTCCCGTGTGCTCGCCACTGCATCTCCTCGACTGCTGCCCCCAGACCGACGGCGCGGCCGCGGTGCTGCTGGCCCCGGCCGAGCGCGCGCACGAGTTCACTGACCGACCCGTGTTCGTGGCCGGCTTCGGCGTCGCCACCGACCATCCGTACCTCCACGAGAAAGTGAGCTTCGTGGGCCTGAAAGCCACCGTCGACGCGTCCAAGCGCGCGTACGCGATGGCGGGGATCGGCCCGGCCGACGTCGACATGTGCGAGGTGCACGACTGCTTCACGATCACCGAGATCCTCGACGTCGAGGACCTCGGCTTCTTCGAGAAGGGCAAGGGCGGCGTGGCCTCGCTCGAGGGCGAGACGTCACTCACCGGCCGCATCCCGGTCAACACATCGGGCGGCCTGCTCGCGAAGGGACATCCGATCGGCGCGACCGGCATCGCGCAGATCACCGAGTGCTGGTGGCAGCTGCGCGGCGACGCGGGTGAGCGCCAGGTGGCGATCCGCAACGGGTTCGCGCTCCAGCACAACGTCGGCGGCCGCGGCTCGGGCGTGAGCGTGGTCAACATCCTGACCGCCAACCCGTGACCCGCCCCGTGACCCGCCCATCCCCGGGTTTGATCGTCGAGGAGCGAATACCGCTCCTTCGCGCACAAACCGGGGAGAGGACCGGGACGAGGGGGGACGAGTGAGCGAGCACGTCAGGGTCGAGACCGGCGGCGACGGGGTCTTGCGGATCACGCTCGACCGGCCCGAGGCGAAGCATGCGCTCACCGTCGAGATGCGCGACACCATCGTCGACGCGCTGCGAGACGGGCGGGCCGACCCGACCGTGCGCGCGTTCCTCCTCACCGGCACCGGTGACGCGTTCTGCGCGGGGATGGACCTCTCTGCCTCGACGGTCGCCCAGGCCGGGAAGCCCGGCTTCGACCCGCGCACCACCGCCGAGGCGCTGCGCGTCGGCGTGCAGGCCTTCATCCGCGAACTGTGGGAGATGGACAAGCCGACCGTCGCCGCGGTGAACGGCACCGCGGTCGGGCCCGGCGCGCACCTCGCGCTCGCATGCGACTTCGTCCTCGTGCAGCCGGCCACCCGGTTGCTGTGGTCGTTCCACCGCTGGGGCCTCGTCGTCGACGCGGGCGGGGCGTACCTGCTCCCCCGCCTCGTCGGGCTACCCCGCGCAAAGGCGATGGTCATGCTCGGTGAGGGGGTGACCGGCGCCGACGCGGTCGCCGATGGGCTCGCCTACCGGTGCTGCGACGACGTCGACACCCTTCGGGCCGAAGCCGACGCGCTCGCGGCCCGACTCGCCGCGGGCCCCACCCGCGCGCTCGGGCTCTCGAAGCGCCTGCTCAACGCGACCTTCGAGACCGACCTCGCCGACGCGCTGGAGCTCGAGGGCGCGTACCAGAGCCTCGCGACCGCCTCGGCCGACCTCGTGGAGGGCATGGCGGCGTTCCGCGAGAAGCGCGACGCCCGCTTCGAAGGCCGCTAGCGCCTCACCGCTCCGCTCCCGCCCACTCGTTGCCCAGGTTCGTGCGTTGAGGAGCGCAGAGCGCTCTTCTCGCAACAAACCCGGAGGGCAGCTGAGGCCGGCGCTGCTCACCTGGCGCGCCTCTCGGCCCATCCGTAGTCTCTGACGCTCACGTCAGATTCGAGGAGGAGGCGTAGGTGCCGAGAGGCCACGACGGTCCGAGGCCCGGCGCCGGAGCCGACCCGAGGAGGAGGAGGAGGAGGACAGCGTGGGGCACTTCGACGGGAAGGTCGCGATCGTCACCGGCGCCGGGCGGGGCATCGGTCGCGCCGAGGCGCTGCTGCTCGCGTCGGAGGGCGCGGCCGTCGTGGTCAACGACCTCGGCGGCGAGACGACCGGCGAGGGGGCCGACTCCCGACCGGCCCAGCAGGTGGTCGACGAGATCAGCGCGGCAGGCGGCAGGGCCGCCGCGAGCTATGACGACATCTCGAGCTGGGACGGCGGCCAGGCGCTGATCGCGCAGGCCGTCGACACCTTCGGTGGTCTCGACGTCTTGGTCAACAACGCCGGGATCCTGCGCGACAAGATGAGCTTCAACATGGACGAGGCCGAGTGGGACGCGGTCATCAACGTCCACCTGAAGGGCCACTTCGTCACCAGCCGCTTCGCGGCGTCGTACTGGCGGCAGCGCTCCAAGGAGGCCGGTGCGCCCGTCGGCGCGACCATCGTCAACACCTCGAGCGAGTCGGGGCTCTACGGCAACGCCGGCCAGGTCAACTACGCCGCGGCCAAGGCCGGCATCGCGTCGATGACGATCGTGATGGCTCGGGAGCTGGAGCGGATCGGCGTTCGGGTCAACGCGATCGCGCCGGTGGCGCGCACGCGCCTCACCGAGGGCCTCGCCGGCGACCTGATGGCGCCGAAGGAAGGCGACTTCGACCGCTTCGCCCCCGAGAACCCGGCGGCGATGGCCATCTGGCTCGCCTCCCCGCTGTCCGACGGCATCACCGGGCAGGTCTTCAAGGTGGGCGGCGGCCAGGCCCAGCTCCTGCGCGGGTGGCGTCCGGTCACGGAAGCCACCGCCAGCGACGTGTGGACGCTCGCGTCGGTCGGCGCCGCGCGCGGCGCCCTCGTCGACGGCCACGACGTCGGAGTCCCGCCCTTCATGCCGCCCGTCGAGGGCTGACCGTGCACCTCGCCTGGGGGCCCGACGAGGAGGCGTTCCGCGCCGAGCTCCTCGCGTTCCTCGACGAGCACACCCCGATGGAGGCGCGCACCCGCCGCGACTTCCAGGGCTGCGAGGACGGCGAGGTGATCCCGGCGTGGTCACGCGCCTGGCAGGCGACGCTGTTCGACCACGGCTGGATGATCCCGGGCTACCCGCCCGAGCTCGGCGGACGTGACGCGACCCCGGTGCAGACGCTCGTGTACCTGGAGGAGATGGCTGCACGCGGCATCCCCCGCTCGATGCACTTCCCCGGCTACGCGATCGTGGCCCCGACGCTCCTCGAGCACGGGACCGACGAGCAGCGCGCGCTCGTCCCGGCGGCCATCCGAGGCGACACCGTGTGGTGCATCGGGATGAGCGAGCCGAACGCGGGCTCCGACCTCGCCGGGCTCACCACGCGCGCCGAGCTCGACGGCGACGACTTCGTCGTCAACGGGCAGAAGGTCTGGACGTCGTACGCGACGGTCGCCGAGAAGTGCTGCTGCTACGTGCGCACGGACCCGCACGTACCGAAGCACAAGGGCATTTCGCTGCTGGTCGTCGACATGGACACGCCGGGCATCGAGGTGCGCCCGCTGCGTCACATCACCGGCGTCGCCGACTTCGCGGAGGTGTTCTTCACCGACGTGCGCGTGCCCCGCACCAACCTCGTCGGCGCGCCGAACGACGGCTGGCGCCTCACGCAGGGCTCACTCGCGCATGAGCGCGCCGGCCTGTGGGTGGAGGGCGTCGCCCGGCTCGAACAGGCGATCACCGGGCTGATCGACCTGGCGCACCGCCGTGGAGTGGCCGGCGACCCCGTCGTGCGGCGCAAGATCGCCGAGGCGTCGTCGCGTGCCACCAGCCTGCGGGCGCTGGGCTACAAGGGCATCACGTCGTTCGCGCGGCAGGGCGCGAGCCCCGAGCACTCGTACATGAAGCTCGCGACGTCCGAGGCCGGGAAGGCCTGCTTCGAGCTCGGCATGGAGATCCAGGGCGCCTACGGATCCGTGGTCGACGAGGAGCGCGGCGAGGAGGCCGGACGCTGGGCACTCGGCTTCCTCATCAGCTTCGCCAACACGATCGCCGGCGGCACGAGCGAGATCCAGCGCAACATCATCGCCCAGCGCGTCCTCGGACTCCCGCGGAGCTGAGCGGCGATGGACTTCACGCTCACCTCCGAACAGGAGCTGCTGCGCGACTCGGTGCGCGCGCTGCTGGCACGCGAGTGTCCGACGTCGCTGCTGCGCGCCCACATCGACGACCTCGGTGCCGGCGAACCGCTCTGGGCGCAGCTGCGCGAGTTCGCCGCGCTGGGCACAGGTGCAACCGTGGATCTCTGCCTCGTAATGGAACAGCTCGGGTACGTCGCCGCGCCGTCGCCGTTCTTCGCCATTACCTGCCTCTACGCGCCGGTCCTCGCGGCAATCGGCGAGTCCGACCTCGACGCAGTGCTCGCGGGGGAAGCCACCGGAACGGTCGCGCTGGCCGGGGCCGACGGCGCGTGGCATGCGAACGCCGAGTCGGCCAAGACCTTCGTGCCCGACGCCGCGACCGTCGACCTGGTGGCCGCGATCGACGCGAACCGCGCGGTCACCCTCCTCGCGGCTCCCCCGGTCCGGCGCATCGAGACCCTCGACACGACCCGCCAGCTCTACGACGTGGAGACCGGAGTGCCGGGCACCGCGGCAGGGGTGATCTCGCACGACGCGCTCTCCGGCGTGCTCGAGCGAGCGACCGTCGCCCTCGCCGCCGAGATGGTCGGCACGGCGCGGCGCCTGTTCGACATGTCTCTCGCCTACGCGACCAAGCGCGTGCAGTTCGGAGTGCCGATCGGCTCGTTCCAGGCGATACAGCACAAGCTCGCCGACATGAGCCTCGACGTCGAACGCGCCTGGAGCGCGGTGTACTACGCGGCGATGACCATTGACGCGGTCGCCGACGACCGCCACCGCGCCACGCACGCTGCCAAGGCCAGCGCCGGCGAGGCGGCCACGCGGGCCGCCAAGGACGGCGTCCAGATCCACGGCGGGATCGGCTTCACCTGGGAGCACGACCTCCAGTTCTTCATCCGGCGCGCCTACGGCGCCGAAGCCCTGCTCGGCCCCACAGGCTGGCACCACGACCGGCTCGCCGACCTGCTCATGTGAGGACTTCAGGCTGCCTGGATTCCGCCCAGAATATCGGCTTATCCCTATCTACTCATCGGATCCAAGCTATGATATTGCCATGCAGCAGCACCGCACACCCGGCCCCGAGACGCTCAGCCGCCTTTGCACCGGGCTCTTGATCCGGGACGCCCGCCGGTACTCGGGCCTCACGCAAGCCGAGCTGGCGCGCCGGCTCGGCACCACCCAGTCGGCCGTCTCGGCCTGGGAACGTGGCCACGACACGCCTCGGGTCGACACGCTCGCACGCATCCTTGCTGCCTGCGGGTTCGAGGCCGACCTCGTGCTCCGCCACCGCGACGACGTCGACCGCAGCCAGCTCGCGCTCCACCTCGCGATGCGTCCGGCCGAACGGGTCCGGATGCTGCACCGGGGCGTCGAGGCGGTCGGGCGCGCCCGACGAGCACACCCGGTGCCGATCGATGCCTGACCTCGACCGCTTCGAGCCCGAGCTCGTGTTGCGCGCGCTCGTCGGGAACGGGGTGGCGTTCGTGGTGATCGGCGGGTACGCGGCCACGCTGCACGGTTCCCCGTCGCTGACCCTCGACGCCGACGTGTGTGCGGCGCGTGATCGGGACAACCTGGAACGCCTGGTCGCGGCGCTGCGCGAGGTACATGCCCGGATCCGGACCGACGCGTTCCCGGAAGGGGTCGCGGTGACCCTCGACGCCCGGTTCCTCGAGCAGATGAAGATGGTGAACCTCGTGACCGACGGCGGGTCCTTCGACCTGGCGTTCGAACCCGCCGGCTTCCCGGAGGGCTACGCCGGGCTCGCCCCCCACGCGGTCGGCTACGACATCGACGGGCTCGTGGTCCCCACCGCGGCGCTGGCCGACATCATCCGCTCCAAGGAGGCCGCCGACCGACCCAAGGATCGCGCGGTCCTGCCGATCCTGAAGGCCCTCCAGGACGAGATCGCGTACCGCGAGCAGTCCTCCCCCGGCGTAATGCCCTAGGCAGGCGAGTCTCGAAGGTGCGTGGGTCAGCGTCGGCGCGGCCCGGGTCCGACCTCGGGTAATGGGCCGGGCCCTCCGATGCGCCGATTGGCTGCAATGGCCGCGGTTGCGGTCCTGCTGAGGGGCACGAGCTGCGCCGTGGTGTAGCGCGTCAGCCTCGCGCTCACCGGCGCGCCCGACGGTCCGAGCCGCGACCCGGCCCTCTCCGCGGACGGCGGTTCCGTGACCTTCACGTCGTCGGCGTCGAACCTCGTCGCGGGCGACACCATCGGCGTCTCCGACGTGTTCGTGCGCGCGTCGCCGTCCCCCGAGGTCGGCACGTTCAGCCCACCGACGGCCGTGCGCGCGGCGGCACAGGTGCCGTTCACCGTGTCGGGGCGCGGATTCCTGCCGGGTGCCCGCGTCGACGCCAGGCCGGGCACGACGGTCCACGTGCTGTCCGTCTCGCCGACCGAGATCGCCGGAACGCTCGACGTCGCTGCCGGCGCGGCGCTCGGCCCCCGCACGATCTCGGTGACCAACCTCGGCGGACCCGGCTTCGCCGTCGGACTCTGCCCCGACTGCCTGGCGGTCACGCAGCCCTGAGGGATTAGGATCTGACACGAGCGTCAGGTTCGAGTCACGGGGGGCTTATGCACGTCGATCTCGTCCAGCTGGCGGGGAGCCGAGGCCGCCTCAGCGAGGCACCGTCGGTCGACCAGGTGACCGCCGAGGTCATCCGTGGCGCGATGGAGACCATCTGCTTCGAGATGGCCGTCTACGTGTCGCGCACCGCCACCACGCCGATCCTCAACCAGTCGAACGAACGCAACGCGACGATCCTCGACGCGCAGGGCCGGCTGGCCGCACTCTCCGTGGGGATCCCGCAGTTCATGCTCACGTCCACGCTGCCGGTGCGCTTCGCGCTCGACTTCCTCGGCCCCGAGGAGTTCCACGAGGGCGACGTGTTCGTGGCGAACGACCCGTACCACGGCGGTGGGCACCTGCCCGACTACAACGTCTTCGCGCCCGTCTTTGCCGACGACGGCAACGGCGGCCGCCGCATGGTGCTCATCGCGAGCATCCAGTGCCACCACGGCGACACCGGTGGCGGTGTTCCCGGTGGCTACAACGTCACCGCGACCGACGTGTGGGGCGAAGGCGTCCGCTGGCCCGTCCTGAAGGTGATCGACCGCGGGGTCGAGCGACGCGACGTGCTCTATGCGCTGCAGGCGAACAACCGCATTCCGAGCTACATCGGCGACATCCGCGCGCAGATGGGCGCCGCGCAGCTCGCGGCGGACCGGCTCGGCGACGTCGTCGCCCGCTACGGCACCGTTACGGTCGAGGAGTCGGTGGACTACACGATCGACTACGCGGCCCGCCGCTTCCGCGAGGAGGTCGCCGCCTGGCCCGACGGCGTGTACGAGGCCGACGCGTACGTCGACCACGATCCGCTCGGCAACCCCGACATCCACCTGCACGTGAAGATCACCGTCGACGGCGACCGCCTCACCATCGACTACTCGGGCTCCGACGAGCGGCCCGAGATCCAGGCCTGGTCGACGTTCGGCAACACGCGCGGCTACACGATCGGCCAGATCGCCTCGATGATGGACCCGGAGATCCCCAAGAACGAGGGCTTCTTCGACCAGATCGACCTCGTCGTTCCCGCAGGATGCGTGCTGAACCCGTCTCCGGGGAAGCCGGTGAGCGCGGGCACGCACCACCCTGGTGCCGACGTCGGCGAGGTCATCGCCGTCGCCATGCAGGACGTCCTGCCCGACAAGGCCGTGCCCCAGTCGTACAAGACCGGGATCCCCACGATCATCGTGGGAACCGACCCGGTGACCGGGACGCAGTTCACCGACCACTCCGCCGAGGTGTACGCGGGCTGGTGCAACGCGGCGCGGGGCATGGACGCGTGGGGCGCGCAGAACGCCAGTTTCGGCAACCTGTGGAAGGCCACCGCCGAGATCAACGAGAGCCTCTACCCCCACATCCAGTGGGAGCGCGACTACCGCGTCGACTCGGGCGGTCCGGGACAGTGGCGGGGCCTGTGCGGCAGCCACTACGAGAAGGAGGTCTGCGTCGACGCGAAGGTCTACACGTACGTGGTCGGGATGAAGTACCCGATGCCGGGCATCTGCGGCGGACTCGCCGGTGAACCCAACAAGATGGTGATCCGGCACGGCTCGGCCGACCCGTTCACGGTCCGCCACACCGCCGACTGGGTGCCGATCGCGGCCGGTGAGCGCATCATGTACGACTACGGCGGCGGCGGCGGCTGGGGCGACCCGCTCGAGCGGAACCCGCACGCTGTCCTCGACGACGTCCTCGACGAGTACGTGAGCACAGAGGGCGCGCGCCGCGACTACGGCGTCGTGCTGACGGGTTCGCTCGCCGACCTGACCCTCGCGGTCGACCACGACGCGACGGAGGCGCTGCGCTCCGAGCGCCGTGGCGCGTCCGGGGCGTGACCGTGGGCTACCGGGTGGGCATCGACGTCGGCGGCACCTTCACCGACCTGATCTGCGTAACGCCCGCCGGCGAGGTGGTGCTCGACAAGACGCCGACGACGCCCGAGGACCAGTCGATCGGCGTGATGAACGGCCTCGCGCTCCTCGCAGAGCGATTCGCCTGCTCCCTGCACGAGCTGTGCGCGCAGCTCGACATCGTCGTGCACGGGACCACGACGGCCGACAACACGATGATCGAGATGAACGGCGCCCCCACCGGGCTCCTCGTGACCAAGGGCCACCGCGACGAGATCGAGATGCGCCGGGTGCACAAGGAGCAGATCTGGGACCCGTCGTACCCGGCCCCGCCCCCGATCGCCCGCCGCCGCGCGCGGATCCCGATCCCCGAGCGGATGAACCACGAAGGGCGCGTGCTGCTCCCCCTCGACGAGGAGGCCGTGCGGGCCGGGGTGCGGCGCCTGCGCCACCTCGGCGTCGAGTCGATCGCGATCATGTTCCTGTTCTCGTTCGTGAACCCCGAGCACGAACGGCGCGCGGCGGAGATCGTGCGCGAGGAGTTCCCCGACGTCTCCCACGTCTCGCTCTCCCACGAGGTGATGGCCCGGGGACCCGAGTTCGAGCGGGTGTCGACGACCCTGGTCAACGCCTACGTCGCGCCGCGCATCGCGGCGTACGTGGACCAGCTCCAGGAGAAGCTGCGCGACGCCGGCTACGCGGGCCAGCTCCTCATCATGCAGTCGACGGGCGGCGTGATGCCCCCTGACTACGTCGCCCGTCGCGCCGTGACCCTCCTGGCCAGCGGACCCACCGGCGGCGTGATGGGTGCGACGCTGGCCGCGAAGCGCGCCGGGATCGATGACTTCGTCGCGGTCGACATGGGCGGCACCAGCTTCGACCTCGCGCTGGTTCGCGGTGGGCGTCCGGAGATCAAGACCGACTGGAACTGGCGCTACCGCTACTACATCGGCCTGCCGATGGTCGACGTCCAGAGCGTCGGCGCGGGCGGTGGCTCGATCGCCCGCGTCCGTCAGGGCGCGCTGCTCGTCGGGCCCGACTCGGCCGGCTCCGCGCCCGGTCCCGTGAGCTACGGGCGCGGCGGCGACCGCCCGACCGTCACCGACGCCGACGCGGTGCTCGGCTACCTTCCCGAGGACGGCTTCGCGGGTGGGCGCATGACGCTCGACGTAGAAGCCGCGCGCGCGGCCATCGAGCGCGACGCGGCGGCGGCGCTCGGCGTGGACGTGGTCGAGGCGGCATGGGGCATCGAGCGGATCGTCAACGCCAACATGGCGAACGCGACCCGGCGGGTGCTCGCCGCCCACGGCGCCGACCCGCGGACCCTGGCCTTCATCGCGTACGGTGGAAACGGAGCGGTGCACGCCTGGGCCATCGCCGCGGAGCTCGGAATCCACCGGGTGCTCGTGCCGAGGGCCGCGCCTGCGTTCTCCGCGCTCGGCGTGCTGGTCGCCGACTACGTGGTCGATCTCGTCCGGTCGTACGTGGTGCCGCTCTCACAGGTCGACCTCGAGCGGATGCGCTCGCTCGCGCACGAGGTGCACGACGAGGCCCGCAAGGAGATGGAGCCGGCCGGGCTCGCCGACGACGCCACCACCGTCGAGCTGTTCGCGCAGATGTGCTACCCGGGTCAGAACTTCGACATGAGCGTGCCGCTGCCCGAGGGCGAGACCCTCGCCGAGTCCGACCTCCTCGAGCTCGCGGAGCGCTTCCACACCCAGCACGAGCGCGACCGCGGGTTCTGCTTCCGCAACCAGCAGCCTCTGGTGCGCGGCGTCCGGCTCGTCGCCCGGTCCGAGACGCCCAAGCCCGACCACTTCGCCGAGACCGGCACGGTGCTGGACCCGTCCGCCGCGCTGAAGGGACACCGCGACGCGTACTTCGGCGTCGCGTTCGTGGCCACGCCGGTCTACGACGGCCCCGCCCTCGCGCCGGGTTGCACGATCTCGGGCCCGGCGCTGATCGAGGAGCCGTTCACCGTGGTGGTGATCCCACCGGGCGCGACCGCCACGCTCGACACCGCCGGCAACTACGAGCTGACCCTCGGGTAGCGCGCCGCGCGCCTGGGCGCAGGCCCGCAGTTGTTGCCGTCGGGGCGTCTCCACGGGATTCTGGCATCAGCAGACCGCGACTATCGCAGTCTGCTGACGCCAAAGCGTTGGTGACGCAGGACCCGGCGTAAGCCGCTCTCCGAGGCCTACCGGGCCCGCTGGCCGCGAACGCCCGAGCCCGAGCTGCTCGTGGTGATCGACCGTCGCATCGGCGCGCCCGCTACCTGACCGTCTGCTCCCAGGGCACCGCGTGCTCCGCGATGACCGTGCAGTCGAACCGTTCCTCCGCGATCCGACGCGCCTCGTGCTCGGCCTGGGCGGGATCCTCCGCCTCGACGAGCAGCATCGCGACACCGTTGCCCTCGGCTCGATCGAGCGTGTGGATGGCGACTCCGTAGGTCACGGTCTCGGGCCTTTCTCTCGGCCCCTCGCGTCGCGAGCGGCTCCTGCCCATTCTCAACGCATCGGCATGGTTGCGCGTTCCATTGACCGCACAGCCTCGATTTCGGTGAACACCGGTGAAACCTTGGTCGATCGCCGGATCGGCACCTATCCCGGCGGCGCGGTGTCGAAGTGCTGGGGGTCGGGCGTGTCGCCGAAGGAGCCGCCCCAACGCCATCCGATCGCCGCGAACGCACCGTGCACGACGTCGCCCTCGTGGACCATCCCCGCCTCCTGGCGCGCCCGGTCGCGGTAGGGCTCGGACCTGGGATCGAGCAGATGTCCGTCGGGATACACGTAGGGGTTCTGGCGGGGGTCGATGTCGATCGCGAGCCCGTAGGCGTGGCGCGACCAGCCCGTGCCGCCCGTGACGGCCCGGCAGTTGAACGCCGAGGTGTTGTTGGCCAGCACGGACGCTTCGTCGCTCCCGCCGTAGTCGTCGACCAGCTGCATCCGCTCGATCGGGAATCGCGCCTCGTAGAGCGTGCGCAGCACCCCGACGAGCCGCTCGGCCCACGCCGCGTGCACCACGAGCTCGCCGGTGTGGGCCGCGCCGTCAAAGCCCCAGTACGTGACGTGCAGCAGACGCAGGCCAGCGAGTGGCACCGGACAGCCGGGACGCCATGAGACGCCGGTCATGCGCGCCTGCGTCGCCGGGTCGATCGGTGCGATCGTCGCCGCGAACTCGGGCGGAACCGTGCTCGGCGGGTTCGCAGGCACGACGGTCGTCGCAATGGTCGCAGGACGCGACGTCGGCGAGGTGTCGGCCGCGCCGGAGCCTCCTCCGCCTCCGCACCCACCCACGCCGACGAGACCCACCGCCAGCACCCCGGGCAGGAGCACCGTCCGAGGCCCGCGACTCCCGCGCCGACCCCGACCGCACGACCGCCGGCTGACAACCATGTCAGGTAGTGTGCCGCGCCGATGGCGGGCCCGGTGCGGTTCCTCTCACCTCAGGAGCATGCCGTGCTCGAGGCGGCCTGCGAGCGGTGCATCCCGGCGACCGACGCGCACCCCGGCGCACGGGCGCTCGGCGTTGCCGACTACATCGACGGGCTGCTCGGCGCCTTCCTGGTGGACCCGCCCCGCATCTGGGCGGGCGGCCCGTTCTCCGGCCGCCACGGCGGCGAACCCGGCTTCGACACCTACCTCCGGCTCTCGAGCCTCGAGGAGCTCGCCTGGCGCACCCGCATCGAGGGCTCCCAGGGGATTCCCGAGCGCGAGCGCCTCGGCCCGGTGAAGGGCTGGCAGCAGGAGTACCGCGACGGCATCGCCGCGCTGGGCGCCGACTACTGCGACTGCGACGGCGAGGAGCAGGACCGTCGCCTCGACGCGCTCCCCGGCTTCAAGGCCCTCTGCTACGAGCACGCGTGCGAGGGCGCCTACGGCGCGCCGGAGTACGGCGGCAACCGTGGCGGAGCCGGATGGCGGGCAATCGGCTTCCCGGGTGACGTGGCGCCCCGCGGATATACCGATGCCGAAGTCAGCGAACGTCCGTGAGCGACTGCGACGCGGCGATCGTTGGCAGCGGGCCCGCGGGCGCCACCGCGGCACACGTGCTGACCGAGGCCGGCTGGTCGGTGATCGTGCTCGAAAAGGGCCGCAACCATCTCCTCGACCTCGAGCCGCCCTTCGGCCCGCTCGGCGCGGTCAGCAACGACGAGCTCAAGCTCACTCGCCGCCACTTTCTCGGCCCCGACCCATGGCTCGAGCCGCGCACCTACCGCCGATCGGCCAGCGACGGCGATCGCCTCGAGACCGGCGACGTCAACAATCTCCCCTCCACCGTCGGCGGCGGTGGCTCTCACGCCGACGGCAAGCTCCCTCGTTTCCGGGAGGAGGACTTCCGGATCCTGAGTCACCAGGGCGCCGTCGAGGGCGCGGAGCTCGTCGACTGGCCCTTCGGCTACGACGAGGTCGAGGCCTGCTATGCGGAGGCGGAGCGAGTGGTGGGTGTGGCCGGGGAGGCAGGCGCGAACCCGTTCGCCTCGTGGCGCGCGGACCCCTTCCCGATGCCGCCGGGACCGGACATGTACTGCGCACGGCTCACGAGCGAAGCCGCCACGCGCCTCGGCTACCACCCGTACCGCGCCCCCACGGGCGTGAACAGTGTCGAGTACGACGGACGGCCCGCGTGCAACAACTGCGGGTTCTGCGCGTACTACGGCTGCCCGATCGAGGCCAAGGGCGATCCCGTCGCACCGCTCCGGCACGCGCTGCGCACCGGGCGTTGCGAGCTCCGACCCGAGTCGGTGGTGACCGACGTCCTGGTCGACGGCACCGGTCGCCGGGCACGTGGCGTGCGGTACCTCGACCGCGAGCTCGACCTCCACGAGATCTCTGCCCGCCACGTGATCCTCGCCGGTGGCGCGTTCGAGACCCCCCGCCTGCTCCTGCGCAACGGGCTGGGCAACCCCGACGTCGTCGGGCGCTTCCTGTCGTTCCACTTCCAGACCTTCGTCCTCGGCATCTTCGACCACCGCCTGCACGGCCACCGCGGTCGCGCCGTCACCCATTTGATGGACGACCCGATTGTGGGAGACGGCGACGTTGCCGCAGCCGCGCGCGACGCGGGCCTCCCGTTCCTGCGCGGCGGCATCGTCGAGCACGGTGCGGCGAGTGGCCCCGTTATGGAAGCACTGCACTCCCCCGCAGGACCGATGCACTCCCGCCTCATGGTCGACTCGCCACTGCGCGACTGCATGGCGGCATTCACGATGCAGGGCGAGGACCTCCCGGTCGCGACCAACCGCGTCGACCTCGACCCGCAGGTACGCGACGTGTACGGCATGCCCGCGGGACGGGTCACGTACGCGCCCCACCGGCACGAGGTCGCATGCGCCGAGCACTGGGCCCCGCGGCTGGAGCTCGTGATGCGCGAGGCCGGCGCGCAGCGCACCTTCTGGGCGACTTCACCCGCGCTGCCGGGGACGCGGGGCGATCTCCCGGGATTCCGCGCGCCGATGTCACGCCACATCATCGGTACCGCCCGCATGGGCGACGACCCGCGCACCAGCGTGTTCGACCGTTGGCAACGTCTCCACGGCATCGACAACGTGATGTGCGCCGACTCGTCGGTCTTCCCGACGAGCACCGGCTACGGCCCGACGCTCACGATCGTCGCCCTGGCGATCCGAGCGTCACGCGCGCTCGCGGGACTCGACCCGCTCCGCTCCAACCGAGCGCGCCCCTAGCTCTCACGGAACTGTCGCGTTTTCCTCACGCCCAAGCGTGAGGTACCCGCGACAGTTTCGCCGAGGTGGGTCAGGCTGCTCGAGCACGAGCTCCTGCTCGAGCACGAGCTCCTGCTCGGGCCGCAGCACCCGTTCGGGCACCGGCTTCAAGTCCTTCACGATGCCGACCCAGCTCAGCGCGACCAGGAAGTAGTACGTGATGTCGACCTCCCACCAGAAGAATCCCTGGCGGGCGGAGGCCTGGAAGTGGTGGTGGTTGTTGTGCCAGCCCTCACCGCCGGTGAGCAACGCGAGCAGGAACGAGTTGCGGCTGGTGTCCGGCGTCTCGTAGCGACGGCGACCGAACACGTGCATCAGGCTGTTGATCGAGAAGGTGGTGTGCCACAGCACCACGGTCGACCAGAAGAACCCGACGACCAGACCCGGCCATCCGCCGATGAGGTACGCGGCGATCCCGTACGCCCACGGCGCGACCCAGTCGTGGCGGTTCAACCACACCAGCTCCGGGTACTTCGCGAAGTCCTTGATGCCGTCGTAGTTGGTCGGCTTGAACTTGTCGCAGAGGATCCACCCGACGTGGCTCCACCAGAAGCCCTTGCGCGGCGAGTGCACATCGGCGTCGGTGTCGGACCAGCGATGGTGGTGACGGTGGTTCGCCGCCCACCACAGCACGCCCTTCTGTGCCGTCGCCTGCGCCTGGAAGGCGAACACGAGCTGCCAGAAGCGGTTGAGCCTGTAGGCGCGGTGCGAGAAGTACCGGTGGTAGCCGGCCGTCACGAAGATCGACCGCACGGCGAACATCCCGAAGAACAGCCAGACCGCGGTCCACGTGATCCCGGTGAAGATCACGGCGAGGCAGAGCAGGTGCACCAGGAAGAACGGGATCGAGTGAGCCCAGTTGACGCGCTCGTCTGCGGGCCGGGTAAGGCGGGTCATCGTCCTCGGCATCGGCACTCAGCCTACCTACCGGCAGGTAGGGAGCACCATCGGAGCCGCGGAAACGCGCTGACCAGCCCCGATGGGCGACGACCGAGCCGCGACGCGACGGCGGGGGCCGGCAGTGCCGGCCTTTGTGTCCCAGCAGTCCGCGAGAATGCCCCGGTGAGGACCGCGGCAGTGCTTCTCGACTTCTACGGCACCCTGGCCCGCGCGACCGGTTGGGTCGGCGCCGACGAGGTGCTCGCCGACCACGGCTACACGCTCGACGACCGGGCCCGCGCGATCTACTTCGCCGACGGCCTCGACGGCGTGGAGCATCACGAGCACTCCCAGAGCCGCGATCACTACGTGGCCTGGCAGCGCGAACGCACCCTCGCGATGCTCGCCGCGTCCGACGTGCACCCAGGCGAGTACGAGGTCATCCTCGAGAAGCTCCACGCCGGCGCGGCAAACCGGGCGATGGAGGCCTACGACGAGGTCCCCGAGGTGCTGGCCGAGCTGCGCGACCGGGGCCTGGCCGTGTTCATCTGCTCGAACTGGGACTGGGACCTGCGCGAGGCGGTCGAGGAGTCGGGCCTTGAGGATCTGGTCGACGGGATGGTGTCCTCGGCCTGGGTCGGCGCGCGGAAGCCGCACCCGCGCATCTACGCGGCCACCCTCGCGGAAGCCGGGATCCCGGCCGCCGCCGCGCTCTTCGCGGGTGACACCTGGGGCCCCGACGTCGAGGGACCGCTTGCCCACGGCTTGCGACCGGTCTACCTCCGCCGCGACGATCATTGGCCGGACAGCACATGCCCGCACGACGAACCGAGCGGGCGCGGCGTCGCCGTGGTCACCGATCTGCGGGGCCTCCTCGCCGAGCTCTGACCGGGGGCGTCAAGGTCAAGCTGCTACAGCGGATGCTCTAGGGGGAAGGCGTATGGAGACAAAGGGCCTGCACCACGTCAACCTCCGGGTCGACGATCTCGACGTCGCGCGCCGGTTCTACGTCGAGGTGATGGGCTTCGAGGAGATCGACCGCCCCGATTTCGGCTTCGCGGGTGCGTGGTTCCGAATGGGAGCGCATCAGCTGCACCTCCAGACCACGGATCACCCCGAGACCAAGAGTGGCGACCACTTCGCGCTCCACGTCGCCGACTGCGCCGCGTGCGCCGCCGAGCTGGAGGCCAAGGGTGTCGACGTCCTGCGCCTCGACGGCGTGCCGGGCGCCGGGGTGCAGGCGTTCCTGCGCGACCCGTCGGGCAACCTCATCGAGCTCAACCAGCCGACCGTCTGACCCGATCCGGAAGAGCGAAGGTGGGCGACGAGATCCTCGAAGACGGCTGGCAATCCTCCACCCCGGAGTCCGACACGCTGCTGCGCGCGTAGGTCGTGGGTTGGGTCGGCTGGATCACGGAGCCGGCCCGCGCGCTCGTCGACGACGACGTTGTCGCGCTCGACGCGGGCTCGGACTTCTTCCTCGCCGACACAGCGATCCTCCTGCATCCACAGGACGCCGCGTCGTTGCGGGCGACGGTCGAACGGCTGGCCGACTTCTACGCGGGCGGCTTCGGCGGGCCCTCGATCGTGATGTCGCCATGGCCCACCCCACCCCTCGACGACCTGGGCTGCGGGCTCGTCGGGCATCCGCCCTTCATTCTCCGACCGCAGGGCGAAGCGCCCCCTCCCGACCCGGACGGGCTCAAGATCGTGGAGACCCACGACGCCCGCACGCAGGCCGACTGGGCCAGCCCGTGTACGAGCGCATGGGCTACCCGCGAGTGTCCCGCCTCACGCGCTGGACCGCCGGCCGGAACCGGCCGTGAACGCGACCCGGCCCCCGGCGAGCCGGGGGCCGGGCACTCGATCGAAGGATCCGGTTAGGCAGGTCGGACGTTCTGCGCCTCTTCGCCCTTGCGGCCCGGCGCCACGTCGAACTCGACCGTCTGACCCTCCTCGAGGGTGCGATAGCCGGTCATCTGGATCTGCGAGTGGTGCACGAAGACATCGGGCTGACCCTCACGTGAGATGAAGCCGTAGCCCTTCTCCGAGTTGAACCACTTCACGGTACCTGTTGCCATCTACCTGTTTCTTTCCTGGTGCTTTGGGGCGGCCGGCTGGCGAGCCCTCGATGGTGCGTCAAGACGGTAGCAGCCCGCCACGGTCGCCCCCAACGACGCGCTCACGGCTCGCACCCTCATCTCGGCAGGCCCAGCAACCGCTCGCCGATGATGGTGCGCTGCACCTCCGACGTGCCCCCCGCGATCGACGCCGCCTTCGACCACAGCCACTGCCGCGACCACTTCCCGGCGAGCGGGCTCTGCGGCCCCAGCACCCCGAGCGCGACCTCGGCCATGTGCTGGGTCATGTCGGTCCACGCCAGCTTGGTGACGCTCGACTCGGCGCCCGGCTCGACGCCCTTCGCGACCCGGGAGAGCGTGCGCCAGTTGTGGAGTCGCAGCACCCGCAGCTCCACGAAGCTCTGCGCGAGGGCGTCGGAGACCTCCACGTCGTCGAGCGCCGAGCCTGGCGCGCCGGCAGGCCGCTGCGCGGCGAGTGCGTAGAGCTCGTCGAGGTACACCTCGTGCACCACCTGCTCCTTGAACGGGAACGCGGTACCCCGCTCGTGGGCAAGCGTCGTGTTGGCAACGGCCCAGCCCTGGTTCATCCCCCCCACCAGATGGTCCTCGGGCACGAACACCTCGGTGAAGAACACCTCGTTGAACTCCGCTTCCCCGGTGATCTGCACCAGCGGCCGGATCTCGATTCCCGGGGCCGTCATGTCGACCACGACGTAGGAGATGCCGCGGTGCTTCGGTGCATCCGGGTCGGTGCGCACGAGCGCGATGCCCCATCGCGCGTACTGCGCGTACGACGTCCACACCTTCTGCCCGTCGAGGAGCCACCCGCCTTCGACCGGCGTCGCGCGCGTGGAGAGCGACGCGAGGTCGGAACCGGCGTCGGGCTCGCTGAACAGCTGGCACCAGATCTCCCCGGCATCGAGGATGCGCGGGAGCCAGCGCGCCTTCTGCACGTCGGTCCCGTGGGCGAGCAGCGTCGGACCGGCGAGGTTGATGCCGACGCGGTTCACCGGCTGAAGCGCTCGCGAGCGCGCGTACTCCATGTTGTAGAGCGCCACCTGCACCGGGGACGCGCCGCGGCCCCCGTAGGCGGCCGGCCAGTGCACCCCCACCCACCGGTCGGCGGCGAGCTTGGCCTGCCACGCCCGACCCCACGCGATCTCCTCGTCGAGCGACGCGAAGGCCGGTGGGAGCTCGAGGTTCGCGGCAAGCCACGCGCGGATCTCGGCCGCGAACGTCAGCTCCTGCGCGCTCAGCGAGAGGTCCACTTCACAGGTCCCAGAACTGCTCGCGCCGGTAGTGCACGAACGACGCCGCCAACGCATCCTCGTCGTCCGGTGCGAACGGGCGGTACGCGGTCTCACCTCGAAGCCGGACGAACACCGGATCACCGCCGACGCGGTCACGGCGCCACTTCTGGTGGACGAGTGTGCGCTTCACGATCTTGTTGGTGCCGGTCGTCGGGGGATCGCCGAGGAGACGCACGTAGCGCGGCCGCCACTTCGGGCCGACGTCGGGGAGGCCGTCGACCCACGCCGCGAACCCGGCCGGATCGAAGCTCGCGCCGTCGCGCAGGACGAGCCCGGCCATCACCTGATCGCCGGCCTGGTCGTCGGGCACCCCGTACACGGTGGCCAGCACGACGTCGGGGTGATGGCGCAGCGCCTCCTCGATCGGGCCGGCCGGGAAGTTCTCGCCGTCGACGCGGATCCAGTCGGCGTTGCGACCGGCGAAGTAGAGGTACCCGTCGTCATCCAGGTAGCCGAGGTCGCCCGACCAGTACCAGCCGAAGCGAGTGGTCCTCGCGGTGGCCTCCGGGTTGTTGTAGTAGCCCTCGAACGGGCCCGCGCCGCCGGTGTTCACGATCTCACCAACGCACGCCTCTGCGTTGGTGAGCCGTCCGTGCTCGTCGAACCGGGCGCGCGGCTTCTCGTTGCCGTCGTCGTCGACGACCTTCACGCCCTCGCCCGCCCGACCGAGCGCCCCTGCGCGCTCCTCCACGTCGCGGTTCACCGCCACGCCGCCCTCGGTCGCGCCGTAGGCGTCGATCACGTCGACGCCGAAGCGCCGAGAGAACGCGTCGACCACCTCGGGCGAACCCTCGTTGCCGAACGCTACCCGCAACGGGTTGTCGGCGTCATCGGGCCGCTCGGGCTGCGCGAGGAGGTACGCAAGCGGCTTGCCGGTGTAGTTGAAGTAGGTCGCACCGTAATGGCGCACGTCGGCCAGCCAGCGCGAGGCGGAGAACCTCCGCGCGAGGCCGACGGAGCACCCGTACACGAGCGACGGCGCCCATCCCACCTGGACCGCGTTGGAGTGGAACAGCGGCATGCACACGTAGCCGATGTCGTCGGGCCCGAGGTCCATGATGATGCCCATCCGGTTGCCGGTGACCATCAGGCGGCGCTGCGAGCAGATCACCGCCTTGGGCGCGTCGGACGTGCCGCTCGTGAAGATCAGACCCCATGGTGTGTCGACGCTCGGCTCGAGCCCGGGATCGCCGTCGTCGTAGGCCGCGAGCGCATCTTCCAGACCCTCCCCCACCACGAGGACCGGCGGCAGCTGGTCGAGCACGGGCTCGAGCAGCTCGAGATGCTTCGGCTCGGTGACCACGAGCCCGCAGTCGGTGTGGCGCGCGTCGCGGAGCAGGTGCTCGCCGCGCCGGGTGTGGTTGAGGCCCACGACCGCGGCGCCGGCGAACGCCGCACCGCCGAAGGCGAACAGGTACTCGGGCCGGTTGTCGAGCAGGACCGCGACGTGACGCGGGCGCCCCTCCGGCAACCGGTCGAGCAGGAGGTTCGCCCACCGGCGCGACTCGGCGACGTACTCGGCGTGCGTCCAGACCCGATCCTCGAACCACACCGCGGGCCGGTCGCGGGTCGCCGGGTCGCTCGCGTTGCGCCGCAACAGCGCGGCCGCGTTCGGCGCGGGCAGCGGCGCCTGGCCGGGGGCCGGAACCGCGCGCCGGCGCAGCGGCGTCGCGGCCGGGTCCGTCATGGCCGGGCCCGGGTCTCAGAGGAACCTGACATCGGCGTCATGCTATGCGGGAGCACGGCGAGGCCGCGAGAGCGGGAGAAGGGGCGATGGCCAGCGCAGGTCACCTGCCGGCGAATGACCGTATCCGGCCTCAGCCGATCGCGCCGGCCTCGCGCAGCGCCCCGAGGCGGGCGTCGTCGTAGCCGCACACCTCGCGCAGCACCGCATCGGTGTGCTCGCCCACGGTCGGCGCCTTCGTCGGCACCAGGGGCTTCTCGCCTGCCACCTTCACCGGGAAGGGCAGCTGCTCCGCCCCGAGCGCCTCGGTCGGGAACCATGCGAACCGGTCGCGGAACTGCGGGTCGTCTGCCACCGTCTTGGGCGTGTTGACCGGCGCGATCGGCACGTCGACCTCGACGCCGAAGTCGACCCACTCCTTCGTCGTACGTGCCCCGAAGATCGCCGTGAGCTCCCGCTGGAGCTCACGGTTGCCGCGTGCGTGGTCGCCGTACTCGGAGCCCGGCCACCGCTCGAACAAGTCGCCCCGGCCGACCGCCTCACAGAAGCTCCGCCAGAAATGCTGCTCGCTCGCCATGAACAGCACGTACCCGTCGTTCGACGCGTACACCTGGTAGCGCACGCCGCCGCGCATCCCCGCAATCGCGGGTTCACGCCGCACGTAGTCGTCGGCCGCGTTCCCCGTGACCTCGGTCTGCGGGCGTTCGTACGCGCGGTACGTCTCCTCGCGATACCAGTCGAACGCCGCGGCCGAGTCCGACTGCGCGAGCTCGAGCTCGGCGCCCTCGCCGGTCGCCCGCGCTTTGATGACGGCCGCCAGGATCCCGAGCGCGCCGTAGAGCGGTCCGGCGTTGATTCCGATCGAGACATGGTCGGGGATCGCGGGGAAGCCCTCCTCGTCGATCTCCGGTGCGAAGATGCCGGCCCACGCGTCATATGCGATGCCGTGGCTCGCCAAGTCGCGGTAGGGACCCGTCGCCCCGTACCCCGAGATCGTGCACTGCACGATCCTCGGGTTCACCGCCCGCAGCCGGTCGAACCCGAGACCGCGCCGGGCCAGGCCGCCCGGGCGCATCGCCTCAACGACGACGTCGCTCTCGCGCACGAGGTCGCAGAAGATCGCGATCCCGTCGGCGGTGCGCAGGTCGAGCACCACGCTGCGCTTGCCCCGGTTCACATGGAGGTGCATGAGCGACGTGCCCTCCACGATCGGCCAGGTCATCCGGCGCACGTAGTCGCCGCTCGGTGGCTCGACCTTGATGACCTCGGCGCCAAGGTCGGCCAACGCAGTCGTAATGGCGGCCGGGCCGAGCATCGAGCACTCGACGATGCGCACCCCGGCAAGCAGCGGTGTCCCCATGGGCGGGGGACGCTACCGGCCGGACCCCGCTCCGGGCAGGTCGGCCCGCGACACCCCGAGTGGACTACTGCCGGGTGGCCCGGGCCATGTAGAACCAGAGCGGGAACGGCGCCTGCGCGGCCTGCATCGCCCGGCGCGCCGCCAGCACGACCCGCCCGGCCGCGCTGACCTCGTAGAACCACGCCTCGGCGGCACCCGGGTCGGGCGGCCCGTCGACGAGCGCCAGCGACGCCTCCTCGTAGTACGCGCGGACGTCGTGCGCGGCGCTCACCGGGTCGCCGGGGAGACCGGCCTGGGTCCAGTCCACACCGTCTGCGATCCGGACGAACGCCGCCACCAGGTCGGACACTCCGTCGGCGTCGGCTACGCGCCCGACCGAGGTGCGACCCGTGGCGGTCCGCGTCCGCTCGTAGGCGTCGCGCAGGGCTCGGGCCTCGTCGACGGCCTCGGGCACCGACGGGTCGAAGCGGGGCGGCAGCGCACACGACAGGGGTGCGGCGTCGTCGAGCTCGATCACCTCGGGATGGGTCTCGAGCACCGGGCCCTCCGGCGCGTCGAGCAGCGCGAACGCGCGCCGCGCCACGTCGTGCTGGAAGTCGGCGTCGCCGGGCCGGCCGAGCGGCCGGCCGAGCGGGAACTCGCAGTACAGGGCCCGGGGCGGGTGCATCTTCTCGGCGACGGGGAGAACCGACACGAGCGCCACCGTGGCGATGCCAGCCGCTTCGAACACATGCGCGAGCACACACACGGTGCGCGTGCAGAGCGGTCAGACCGGTGTGAGCAAAACGATGTCGACGCCGTCGTCGCGCAGGATCCGCGCGGCGCGTGGACCGGAGTCGAGCCGCACCTTGGTCACCGTGTCGTCCTGGTTGCCCGCGAACGCGACGTGATGCGGCGCGACCGCACCAATGACCCCCCGGGCCGCGAGCTCCTCGAGCCGGTCGATCGGGTACACCACGTCGAGGTCAGCGGCGAAGCCCGCCCTGTCGAAGTTTGGACTCCAGTGACCCATCACCAGGTCGCGCGTCTCCCGAGCGAGCACTCGATACCCGGTGTCCGCAGGTCCGTAGCGCTCGTCGCCTACCTCGTGCAGCGCGGCAGTCGTGACAATCGCGACCGTGGCGTCGCCGAGCGGCACCGGGACGGTCCACGACGTGCCGTCGATCTCGGGAACCGGCAGATTCGCTGCGTACTCCCGCATCGCCGCGTCCGCGCCACCACCGCTCACCAGACCGCTCGCAAGCTCGCCCGACCGCCGCTCACCGGACCGCTCATGCCGGGGCCTCCACTTCGAGATGGTTGAACTCGCTCGGCAGCGAGTCGTACAGGTCGGCCACCAGATCGTCGCGCACGCTGCGGTACTCAGCGTCGTCCCACAGGTTGCGCCACTGATGCGGGTCCTCGTTGACGTCGTAGAGCTCGCCTTCGATGCCCTCGTAGTGCACGCCGCACTTGGTCAACACGTTCTCGCCCCAGTGCTTCTCCAGGCCGTTCGGCTCGCCGTCGGTCGACGGCTCGTAGGCCGTGCACAGCCAGCCGTCGCGGTAAATCGAGCGCGAGTGCATGCCGTAGCCGGGGAACTGGCTGTCCCACTCGCACAGCACACGCTCGTGGCCGCCTTCACCGTCGGTCGAGGGCAGCGCGCTCCCCTGCATCCATTCGGCGGGCTCGACGCCTGCGATCGCGCAGAACGTGGGCGCGAGGTCGAGCTGGCCGACCGGGTCGGTCACCTCGGCAGGCGCGACGCCGGCCGACGGGGCCGGGCGCCAGATCAGTGGGAGGTGCATCAGCGCGTCGGTGTGGAACGGTCCCTTGTAGACGAGGCCGAAGTCACCCTGGAGCTCGCCGTGGTCGGTGGTGAAGATCACGTCGGTGTCGTCACCCCAGCCGCGCGCCGCGATCCGGTCCAGCACGCGACCGGTCGCCTCGTCGATGAGCTCGTTCATCACGTGAGCCCGTGCGTTGATTTCCCGGATCTGGTCGTCGGTGAGCGTTCCCGGGCAGAACGTCATCGGCCCGCCCTCGGCGTTCGAGAACGTGCCCTCCCACCACTTCAGCCAGTGCGCCGGCTTCTGGGCCAGCACCTCACGGATCGCGTCGGGCGAACCCGGGTGGCCGGGCGGCAGGTCGAGGTCGCGCCAGTCGACGCGACGCATCTCGGATGCGGGCGGGTCCCACGGATGGTGCGGGTCTGGGAAGCTGAGCCAGAGGAACCAGTCGTCGTCGTCACCCACCGTGTCGAGCCAGTCGATCGCGCGGTCGGCGGTCCAGTCGGTGTGGTACCACTCGCGTGCGATCGGGTTGTGCTTCGTCTCCGGCGCACCGGTGTCGCCGCCGGGCTCGGCGCCGAGCAGCGGCGCAAAGCTCTCCAGGTGCTCGGGGTGGTGCTCGGCGAGCCACTTGCCGTAGTGCAGGATCGGACGGCCGCGGAACGCGGCGACGTGCGCCGCGTTGATCGAGTAGTCGAAACCGCGCCAGGGCCCCGTGTCGCCACGGATCCAGCGCGAGTTCTCCTCCCAACGTCCCTGCATGTCGAACGCGGGCTCGAAGTGCGCCTTGCCGACGAGCGCGGTCTTGTACCCCGCCTGCTCCGACAGGTAGGCCGCGACGCTCGGCGCGTCCTCGGGGAGCGGCACGCCGTTCGCGACCACCCCGTGCGTCCGCGCGTACTGACCCGTCAGGATCGTGCAGCGCGCCGGCATGCACACCGTGTTCTGGTTGTACGCGCGTCGGTAGGTGATCCCCCCGGCCGCGAGGCGGTCGGCGACGGGAGTGCGCGCGATCTGCCCACCGTTGCAGCCCAGGCTGTCGTAGCGCTGCTGGTCGGTCGTGACGAACAGGATCTTGCGACCCACGGGCAGCTCCTCCCACCAGGCCGGCCCAAACTGGTGCGGAGGATGACACTTGACAGCCCGGCTGTCAATAGTTACGGTCGGGCGGTGGTCGCAGCCCAGGAGCCGGACGCCCCCGAGCACGAGCCCACCCGTGCACCGGTCGACGGCCGGCGCCTGCGCACCGAGCGGGGCCGCGCCGGCGTGGTCGACGCGATGCTTTCCCTCTACGAGGACGGCAACCCCGCCCCCGGCGCGGCCGAGATCGCAGCGCGAGCGGGCGTGTCCGAGCGCTCGGTCTTCCGCTACTTCGAGGACCTCGAGTCCCTCGCCCGCGAGGTCATCGATCGCCAATTCAGCCGCATCGGCGCCGAGTTCGCCCCTCCGAGCTCGCACGGTTCGACCGAAGAGCGCATCGAGGCGCTGGCCGAGCAGCGCGTACGCATCCACACCCGGATCGCGCCCGTCGCGCGGGCGGCGCTGTTGCTCGAGCCGACGGTGAGCGCGGTCGCCGAGGGCCTGGCGTTCCGACGCGCGACGCTACGCGAACAGGCCGCGGCGCTCTTCGCCGACGAGTTGTCACGGCTGGGCGCACGCGAGCAACGCTTGGCATCCGCCGCGCTCGACGCTGCCACGTGCATCGAGACCGTCGAGTACCTGCGCGAGCACGCCGGACTCGGTCCCGCGGACATGCAGGCCGTGATCGTGCAGACCCTGCGCGCGCTGCTGTGCCAACCGAAGGGACACCGATGACCGCGCACCACTACCCTACCGACGAGGTGCTCGGAGCACTCGCGGCGTCGACCGACGACACACCCGTCGTCATGGTCAACCTGAACCGCTATCGCGACCGGGCGGAGTACCCGGCCGATACGCCCGAAGCCGGACTCGGCCTGTCGGGACGCGAGGCCTACCTCCGCTACGGCATCGTCGCGCACGCCGCGATCACGTCGGTCGGCGGCCGGATCCTCTGGGCGGCCGACGCGAACGAGGTGGTGATCGGCTGCGAGCACGACCGCTACGACGAGATCATCGCGGTGTGGTATCCAAACCGAGCCGCGTTCCTGACCCTCGCGGCACATCCCGGGTACCCGGAGTCGCATGTGCACCGCGACGCCGGGGTCGAGCAGGCAATGCTCCTCGCGGTCGACGCCGAGGCAGAGCCCGTGCTGCGCAACCCGTTCGACCCCGTGTGATGAAGGTCACGCTCCTCGGCACCGGCTCGCCGATCCCGGCCCCCGACCGGGCCGGACCGGCCACTCTCGTCCAGGCGGGCGCGGTGAACCTCGTGTTCGATGCCGGGCGCGGCGTGCTGATGCGCCTCGCCGCCGCCGGCCTGATCCCGCCGTTCGTCCACCGATTGCTGCTGACCCATCTCCACAGCGACCACACCACCGACGTGAACGACTTCGTCACGACGCGCTGGGCGATGTCCCCCGTCGAGAACCCGCTTCCGGTCACGGGTCCACCGGGCACCGCCGCGTACGTCGAGCGCCTGCTCGCGATGCTCGCCGACGACATCGGCTACCGGCGCGCCCACCACCAGGACCTCGGGTGGGACCCCGGATGCGACGTCGTCGAGCTGCTCGAGGGCCCGCATCCCGACGACCCGGTGTTCGCCGAGCACGGCGTCCGGATTCTCGCGGCACCCACCGATCACCGACCCGTCGCGCCGACGATCGGCTACCGGGTGGAGCACGAGGGCGGCACGGTCGCGATCGCGGGCGACACCCTGCCCTGCACAGGGCTCGAACGGCTGTGTGCAGGTGTCGACGTGTACGTGCAGACCGTGATCCGCCCCGACCTGATCCAGTCCATGCCGGTCAAGCGCATCCAGGACGTGCTCGACTACCACTCCTCCGTCGAGGACGCGGCCCGAACGGCCGCGACGGCCGGTGTGCGCACGCTGGTGCTCACCCACCCGGTACCCGCGCCCTTCCCGGGTACCGAGGACGAATGGCTCGGGATAGCCGCCGCGCACTTCGACGGTGAGGTCGTGCTCGCCCGGGACCTGGCGGTCGTCGAGACCTGATCCTCGTCGGAACGCCGATGCGGGGACAAGACCGTAGGCTCGGACCGTCAGCGAGGCGGTAGCCAAAGGAGCGGGAGCGGTGCCAGTCGACCTCACCGGCGCGACCGACCTGCACGTGCACTTCGGTCCCGACCCCCATCGCGAGCGGTCGGTCACCGCGCTGCAGGCGGCGCGCGAGGCGGCCGCAGCCGGCCACCGTGCCATCGTGCTGAAAAGCCACGACACCCCCACCGCAGGACTTGCCGCAGCGCTCGACCCGGTGGTCGAGGGGCTCCGTGTGCTGGGCGGCGTCTGCTGCGACCACGAGGTCGGCGGCGTGAACCCGGCCGCGGTCGAGACCGCTCTGCGCCTTGGCGCGCGCGTCGTATGGCTGCCGACGCTCAGCAGCCGCCAGGACTTCGAGAACGGGGTCGCAGCGCAGCTCGGCATCCCCGGACCGGGACTGCGAGTGCTCGACGACGACGGTGCCCTGACGCCCGAGACCCACGAGGTACTACGACTCACCGCGGAGCACGGCGCGGTGCTCGCGACCGGACACGTCAGCGCAGCCGAGCACCATGCCGTCGTCCGCGAGCAAGCGCCGCGTGGCCCGGTGCTCGTGACCCACGCCATGGAGGAGCTCGCCGGGCCCGACCTCTCCGTTGCCCAGTGCGCCGAGCTCGCCGAGCTCGGCGCGCACATCGAGCTGTGTGCGCTCACCTGCACCGGCTTCCTCGCGACCCGGCCGCCGGCGGAGCTTGCCGCGTGCATCCGGGCAGTCGGCCCGGAACGGGTGACGCTCGGCACCGACTTCGGCCAGGCGCGCAACGAGCACCCGGCCACCGGGCTCCAGACGTTCGCCGACGCCCTCTGGGCCGAGGGCATCACCGACGCCGAGCTGCGCACCATGGCCTGCCACAACCCCGCCACGCTCCTCGGCCTCTGACAGCGCTTTGGCGTCAGCAGACCGCGAGTATCGCGGTTCCCCGACGCCAAAACCCCGTGGGGCCCCCGGAAACAGACGGGGCGCGGTCAGCGGCGCATCCAGACGGCCATCGACGGCGGGCCACGGTACGCCCACGCGTAGTACGGGATCGCACGCAGGGCGACCGGCGCCCCCCGCCGCCGCGGACCCGACCGGGCGGACGGCGACGTCCGGTTCGGGCGCGACGGGCCCGACCACGCTCGAGGGAGCCACGAGAGGATCATGCCAGGATGCAGCGATGGAAGACCGCTGCGAGCCCGGTCTCTACCTCGAGATGACCGACCATCCGACCGACGCGTACGTCGAGGGTCGGGTACCCAAGGTCTGCGCGCTCGACGGGGTGCGCCGTGCGACGTGGTGGCACAACGTCAACCGCGACCGGGTCGACCTCCCGCGGATGCTCCCGGAGTTCGACCTCCTCGCCGTCTACGAGGCCGACGAAGGGTTCCGCGCCCCGCCGACGCCCGCCAGGGTGACCGGCCTGCACTACCGGCGGACGCCCCGACCCGGACAGGGCCGGCTCACCGGCAAGCCGACCATCGGCCTCTCGCTGGTGCTCATCTCGCCGCGCACACCGGAGGCGGCCCAGGACCTGCGCGACTGGGGCGACTTCGTGCACATCCGTCACATCGCCGAGGTGTCCGTTCCCGGGTACTCGATGATCACCCCGTACGAGCACGTCGACGGAGGTGACCCGCGCTTCTGCCACTTCTACGAGATGGACACCGACGATCCCGAGGCGTCGTTCAAGACGATGACGCCGCTCGTCACCCAGCTGCTCGGAGAGCCGAATACGCCGGCCTGGGACCACTGGGCGACGCATCCCGCGCTGCGCATCATGTACGTCAACACCTTCGTGCGCCTCGGCGAGCGACACCCATGACCGAAACCGACGGGTTCGACGACCTGCTCGCCGTCATCCGATCACAGCGGGCGTGCCGCGTGTTCGCGGACGCGCCCGTCGCCGACGAGCTCATCGGGCGCGCGCTCGACGCGGCTGTCCACGCGCCCAGTGCGGAGAACGGACAGCCGTGGGAGTTCGTCGTCGTTCGTGACGCGCAGCGGCGGGCCGACATCGGCGCGCTCATGGCACGCGCGTGGGAGGCCCACGGCCGCGCCCACTCCGAGGGCCGCCTCGCGCCCGCACTGCTCGCCGACGTCGACGCGGGCCTCACCGGCGGGATCGCGGCAGCCCCGGTGCTCGTCGTGGTGGCCGCCGACACGCGTCGGGGCCTGCGCGCCACAGTCGCGTCGAGCGTGTTCCCCGCGGTCCAGAACCTGCTGCTCGCGGCAACCGCCGTCGGTCTCGGCTCGGCGTTGACCACGATCGCCACCACCTACGCCGCCGAGCTGCGCGAGCTCGTCGGGCTGCCCGACGAAGTGGAGCCGGTGGCGGTGGTGCCCCTCGGTGTGCCCGCCCGCCGCCTGGGCCCGCCCCGGCGCGACCCGTTCGGCGAACACACCCACCGCGAGCGCTACGGCATCTTGTGGTGAACCGCTCGGGAGCGCGGCACGGCAGGCCGGTCTAGTAGCCCTCGTCGACGTCGACCACGTGCTCGAGGGGCTCCCCCGCGACGTACCGACGGAGATTGGCCACAAAGATGCCCACGGCCGCGTCCACCATTCGGCGCGACATCCACGACGCGTGCGGGGTCAGGAACACCTTCGGATGCGCATAGAGCCAGTGGCCGGCGGGCAGCGGCTCCGGGTCGACGGTGTCGAGGCTCGCCCGGGCGACCCTTCCGTCCTCGAGCGCGACGCGCAGGGCGTCCTGGTCGACGAGCGAACCGCGCGCGATGTTCACCAGGTGCACACCCGGTTTCACCTGTGCGAACGCATCCGCATCGAGCAGGCGCCGCGTTCGGTGCGTGGACGGCGCAGCGACCACGAGATGGTCCACCTCGGGAAGCATCGCGTCGAGCGATGGGACGATCGCGACGCCCGCGATCGGGCTGGGCGCGGCCGTCCGGCGCACGGCGAGCACCCGCATCCCGAACGCGAGGGCACGCGACGCGACGGCGCTGCCGATCCCGCCGAGACCGACGAGGCCGAGCGTCTTGCCGTCGAGCGTGTCCATCCGCTGGAAGTTCCAGTACCGAGGCGCCTCGCGCAACCAATGCTGCGGGAAGCCCTTCTCGAACGCGAGCATCACCGCGAGCACGTACTCGGAGATCGGCACGGCGCTCGCGCCTCGTGCGCAGGTCACGATCGCACCGGAGCGCAGCACCCCTTCGGGGACGCCGTCGATCCCCGTGCCGGGAAGCTGCACCCAGCGCACGCCGCGCTCGAGGAGCGGGAGCACCTTGTCGTCCTGCCAGCCGCCGAAGAGCACCTCGGCCTCTACACCCGCCGCCGGCAACGCGTCGGCCACGTCGAGAACTTCGACGTCGGGCACCTCGGCGCGCAGTCGCTCGCTCGCGGGGGCCATCAGGTTGAACACGCGCACGGTCATCGGATCACTCGGGTCACGGCACGAGTCGGACCGAAGGAGTGCAGCGCGAAGGCGTGCAGCCCACCCAAACCGCCGTTGACCGCGACGAGCATGTGCTGCGGCGACTCGACCAGATGCACCAGCCCGTGCTCGTCGACGCGACCGTTCGCCTCGGCGCGCTCCCGGTGCGGCGCGGGCCACCAGTCGACGGGCAGCGCCGCCCAGGCGTGCAGTCGCTCCTGCACGTCTTCGACGTCGGGGTAGGTCGCCGCGATCATGTCCGCCCACGGCGGCGCGAGGCACACCACGATCTCGGCCCCGTGATGCGACCCGATGAACGCGTTCGTACCCATGAACGCGAGCGACTTCGCGACGATTTCGAGGAGGTCACGGCCCGTGTCGGCCACGATGTCGGCGATGTCGACGGTGCCCGTGCACCCGTGGACGGTGAGCGCATCGGTGTCGGGCGCGATCCCGCGTCGCACCGACAGCGGCGCCCACGGGGAACGCTCCTCCCACTCCCCAACGACGATCCCCGTAACTCGGGCGGGCTGGCCGAAGACGCTCTTGGACGACACGTCGACCACCTGGCCGCCCACGTTGCGCATGAGGAGCCGCAGCGCCCGGCCGATCGCGGGTGCGGGGCCCGCCGCTCCGCCGAAGCAGCCCGCCTCGAACGGGAGGTCGAGCGCGTGGCGCACGGGCCCGTTGACCAGCAGTCCCGGCACCACGCTGCACGTGGTGGTGTTCAGCGCGAAGAGGTTGAGCTGCGGGTCGGCCATCGCCTCGACCCCGCTGCACAGCAAGGGCATCGCCGCCGGCGGGGCACCCGCCATGACGGCGTTGACCGCAACCTTCTCGACGGTGCCCCGGCCGTTGCGCGGCGGGACCAGTGCGAGCACCTCGTCGGGGAATCGGCCGCTCGCGGCCACGTGCTCGCGGACCCGGGACTCGGTGGGTGGGACGAGCGGCAGGCCGTCGCCCCACCCGGCGTCGGTCGCGAGCTTCTGGAACGCGACCGGGTCGTCGTCGACCTCGATGCGCTCGGAGGCGAGCCAGTCGATCGTGCAGCCCTCCGGCCCGCAATCGCCTCTTCCTCCGGGCATTGCGGTCGCTGCATCCGGACGAGCGACGTCACTCATCGGTCGCCCCGAGAGTCACGAGCAGGGCCGGGAAGTGCTCCACCGCAATCGCGCGCACCTCGGCCTCCGGCCGCGACTCAAGCGGGTAGGGCAAGACGTGCACACGCAGGCCGGACCGTCCCGCGTTGGCAGCCATCGTGTGGGCCAGCTGCTCGAACTCCGCAGTCACGACGACGACCGCCGCCTTTCCCTCCGCTGCGACCGTCACGGTGTCGTGAACGCTCCAGGAGGTACAAGATCCTCAGTTGCCCAGGCCGACGACGGCCACGTCGGCGGCCGAGGCGAAGTCGGCGAGCTCCCGCGAGGTGACGACGCCCTCGTCTCCGATCCGGTTGCCCGCGCGCCAGCGACGGACGTCGGCGCCGAGCGCCCGCAGCCGGGGCGCCCACTCGTCGAGCACCCAGCCGTAGCTCTCCCAGGCGGTGTCGGAGCGAAGGCCGACCACCTTCCCGGCGAGCGAGCCCGCGTCGGGACCGGGATGGGCGTCCACCTCGGGTGGCGCCGCGGTGGGATCGAGGATCCTCACCCGGCTCACGAGGTGTGGTCCTCGAGCGTGATCGCGTGCTCCGGGCAGGCCTCCGCACCGATGCGGGCCGCGTGCTGCGCCTCGGCCGGGACCAAGCCGTCGGCCACGAGGATCTCGCAGTGCCCGAAGTCGTCGGCACCGTAGACCTCGGGGGCCAGGGCGTAGCAGCGCCCGTGTCCCACGCACGTCGCCTCGTCCACGCTCACCCGCACTACGACCCCTCCTGACCTGCTGATGGCCGGCTACGGCGCCGATGTCACGGCCCACCGTGTCACCGGGGCGTCTGCGCCTCCTGAAGACGCGGTTCCTGACGTCGGCGTCAGGGTAACGCGCCGACGTGGCGTGCGAGGTCGAGGGCCCAGCCACGCGGGTCGGCCAGCGCCCAGCCGTGGGCAGGCAGGTCGAAGTACTCGATGCTGCAGCGCCCCGGGTACCCGATGGCGTCGAGTCGCCCCAGCACCGCGGCCAGGTCCACCACCCCTGCGGGGTCGTCGACGTGCAGCTGGGTCCGACCGGGCGCGCCCTGGCGGAGCTGCACGTGGTCGGCCCACGCCAACAGCTCGAGCGGATCACCTCCCCAATCCGCGACGTGGCCCGTGTCGACCAACAGGCGCAGCCCCGGCACCTCGTCCAACATCGCCCGGACCGTGTCCGTGGAGTGCACCACCCCCCCGGCCCACGGCTCGAGCAGCGCGCCGGGCGCCGCGCGGAACCAGCGCACGCAACGCTCCCACATCCCATCACCGCGCGCCGGCGCCGGCGTGGCACACCATCCCGGCACGGGCCTGGGAAACGCGGTGGGGCACCCGACGGGCAGCGCCAGCGACGACGGCGCGATCTCGACAGCCACGTCGACGTGCGCGAATCCGTCGGCCGCGGCGAGCTCCGAGCGTCGCGCCACGTCGGATTCGGCCGCGTAGACCACGTCGACGACGCCGACCGGCCGACGGCTCATCGAGTCGGCGCTACTTGTGCTCCATGCCCGACGGCATCACCATGCCGACGGTCTGGAGGTGCTGGCCGAGCACTTGGTCGAAGTGCTCCACGACGCCCTCGACATCCCAGCCGCCGTCGCGCCACATCATCGCGATCGGCTTCGGGTGCTGGAAGAGCGTGTAGGCGTACTCGGTCCGCCCGACGACCTGGCCGTTCACGTGCGCGGCGTGCTCCGAGGCGAGGAACGCGACCACCGGCGCGTTGAGCGCCGGGGCGGCGTCGGGCGGCGGCACGGTGCCGGTGCGCTCGAAGAGCCCTGCGGTCATGCGCGTCGCCCCGACCGGTGCCAGTGCGTTGACGGTGATCCCCGAGCGTCCCAGCTCGAGCGCCCAGATGAAGGTCATGCCCATGATGGCGGCCTTGGCCGCGCCGTAGTTCGTCTGGCCGAAGTTGCCCCGCATCCCGGCCGACGAGGTCACGTTGATGATGCGGCCGTAGCCCTGCTCCTTCATGATCGGGGCCGCGTGCCGGGCGCAGTTGAAGGTGCCGTACATGTGCACCTTGACCACCGCGTCGAAGTCCTCGGGCTCCATCTTCACGAGGGACTTGTCCCGCACGATGCCCGCGTTGTTGACGAGGATGTCGACCGTCTCGAACGTGTCGAGGGCGGCAGCGACGATGCGGCCGGCGGCCTCGTACTCGCTGACCGACTCGTAGCTGGCGACGGCCTTGCCGCCGAGCGCCTCGATCTCCTTGACGACCTGCGCGGCCGGATCGTCGTCACCGCCTTGGCCGTCGAGCCCGACGCCGACGTCGTTGATTACGAGGTGCGCCCCCTCTCGGGCGAGGCACAGCGCGAGCTCGCGCCCGATGCCTCGCCCCGAACCGGTGACGATCGCGGTCTTGCCCTCGAGAATGCCCATCGATGCCTTCCTGCTGTGCTCGGCCTCGTCTGCTGCGCCCGGCCCCTCGGCACGTGGTGCGGTCGCAGCGCAGGGTACCCGTGCCGCCGGTCGGCGTTCCTACGGCGCGGCGAGGGCCGTGGCGGTGCCGGCGAGCTTCTCCTCGCCCTCCGCGTTGCGGGCCGAGAGGGCCAGGTCGACGGTGCCGTCGGCGACGTTCACGCCGGTCACCGTCGCAGTGAAGGTGAGCGACTCGCCGGGCCACACCTGCTTCGCGAAGCGCACCTGCAGGCGCCGAATCGCCTCGGGACCGAACCAGTCCTTCACCGCCCGAGCCATCAGCCCGGCCGTGAGCATGCCGTGGCCGAACACCGACGGGTTGCCCACCTGGGTCGCGATCGTGTCGTCGTGGTGCATCGGGTTGAAGTCACCCGACGCGCCCGCGTACCGCACGAAGTGGGTCCGGGTCAGGTTCTCGACGACGAGCGGGGGGGCCTCGTCGCCGACGGAGAGGTCGGCGAGCCGGGGGGCGGTGGCGGCGTGCTGCACGGGGCTGCTCCTCCTTCGATGGTCGGCTCCGGTGCCATCCTGCTGCGGCCGTCGTCGGCCTGGGCACCTGCGCCTCCTCTTCGGGCTGGGACGCCGGAGGATACCTGACTCTCCCGTCAGGTGACATGGGTGTCAACTCGGCCTAGCCTCGCAGGATGCCGAGCCCCCCGAGACCCCGCACGGGCGCGACCGGCGACCGGTCGGCCGCCGCGGGCAGCGACGGGGCCGGGTCCCCGGCCGCCGGCCGCGAGCTGCGGGCCCGCGGCCGGCGCACCATGGGGCGACTCCTCGACGCCGGCGTGGAGGTGTTCGCCAGCCGCGGCTACCACGCGGCGAGGGTCGACGACATCGTGAAGGTCGCCCAGACCTCGCACGGCACGTTCTACCTGTACTTCGCCAACAAAGAAGACCTGTTCCGCGCCCTGGCCGAGCGCGTCGCCAGCGAGATGCGCGACCTCGCCGCCGACCTGCCCCCGCTCGGCGACGACGCCGCGGGGGTCGAGGGGCTCCGGGCCTGGCTGGCCCGCTTCGCGGACCTCTACGCGCGCTACGGCCCGGTCATCCGGGCCTGGACCGAGGCCGAGATCGGCGGCAGCGAGTTCCGGCGTCTCGGCGCCGGTGTGCTGACCGACTTCAGCCGCGTGTTCGCGCAGCGACTGATTGGGGCGGCGCCACCGGGAGTCGACCCGGCGGTCGCAGCCCTGGCCGTCGTCGCGATGATCGAGCGGGCCAACTACTACGTGCTGTCGGGTCAAGTGCGCGTCACGTCGGGCGCGATGGTCGACACGCTGGCCGCGGTGACCCATGCGGCCCTCTTTGGCGCCGCCGTGCCCGCTCCCACCGGCATGACCAACCGCGGGTAGGCGGATGTACACGCGGTGAGGGGACCGCCTCGCGGCGGCCCCCTCCCTCCCGCGCACTCGTACGGCTACGCCGCGAACGTGAGGTCGATGTCGTCCGAACGCTCCGCGTTCGGGTCGTCGACGAGCTCGCCGACCGAGAGGAAGCACCGCACGTCCGGCGTCCCGCACATGTGCGCGTTCTCGCCGATCGGGCCCTTCGTCACGGTCGTCGTGCCCTCTCCGGTCCCGTCGGCTCCTACCGTGAGGGTCTTGATGCCCGACAGGTCGCAGTCGGCCGCTCCCACCTCGGCGTCACCCGCCTGCGCGCACTCGTTGATCCCGAGCGTCTTGCCCGCCGTGAACCCCGAGACCTTGACAGTCACCGTGGCACCCTCGGCGAGGTCCGTCGTCGGCTCGGCCGTCGCCTGGTACGGATTCGCCTTCGTCGTGGTCGTGGACTCCTCGGCCTTCGTGGTCGTGGTCTCGTCCGACTTCTTGTCGTCGCTCGAGCACGCAGCGAGGAAGAGCGCCCCTGCCGCGACGACGGCAAGCAGCCGCACCCCTGTCCGTTGCTTCATTGCTTCCCCCGTTTCCGCGGCACGAGGCCGCTCCTTGTTCCGATCTCTCACGTGCCCACCCCTCCGGCCGGCGTTCCCCGCGCGAGCAGCGTGACCGGCGCGCCGGCGAGCGCCGGTCCCTCAGTGTGCAGGTGGCAAGCCACCACGGTGCCCGCGGCCGTCGAGAACGGCGATGGGTCCTGCTGCGCGCAGACATCCATCGCGTACGCGCAGCGCGGGTGGAACCGGCAGCCGCTCGGCGGTGCGAGTGGGCTCGGCACGTCTCCCTCCAACACGACCCGCTCGCGCAGTGCCGACGGATCAGGCACCGGGATGGCCGAGAGGAGCGCCGCCGTGTAGGGGTGGGTCGGCCGCGCGTAGACCTGCTCGGCGGGGCCCTGCTCGACGATGCGCCCCAGGTACATCACGGCAATCCGGTCCGAGATGTGGCGCACGACCGAGAGGTCGTGCGCGATGAACAGGTACGAGAGCCCCAAGCGGTCCTGGAGGTCGGTCAGCAGGTTGATCACTTGCGACTGCGTCGACACGTCGAGCGAGCTCACCGGCTCGTCCAGGATCAGCAGGCTCGGGTCGAGCGCCAACGCACGGGCGATCGCGATCCGCTGCCGCTGCCCGCCCGAGAACTCGTGCGGGTAGCGGTGCACGAGGTGCGAGCCGAGGCCGACCTGTTCGAGCAACGCCGCGACGCGCGCGTCGCGCTCGGGGCCCTGCAAACCGAGATGGACCTCGAGCGGCTCTCCGACCGTCTCCGCGATCGTCGCCCGCGGGTCGAGTGAGGAGTACGGATCCTGGAACACGATCTGCATCCGGCGGCGCGCGCTGCGCAGAGCCGCGGCGTCCAGCCTGGTCACGTCGGTGCCGTCCAGGTGCACGCTTCCGGCAGTCGGCTCGACCAGGCGCAGCACGAGCCGCGCCACCGTGGACTTGCCCGAGCCGGACTCGCCGACGAGTCCGACCGTCTCTGCGCGACCGATCGCGAGCTCCACCCCGTCTACGGCGCGCACCTGGCCGACGACCCGGCGGATCAGTCCGGACCGCAAGGGGAAGTCCTTGGCGAGACCGGAGATCTCCACGAGCGGCTCGACCGGGTCCGCGATCGCGGGCGCCGGTGCGACCGACTCGGGCGCGACCCAGTGCGAGCCCAGCAGGCTGAGCTCCTCGGCCCTCACGCACCGGGACCGTGTGCTCCCGGCGTCGCGGAGGGCAACCGGCCCGTCCTCGCACCCCGGAGCCACGTGGGCGCAGCGCGGTGCGAACCGACATCCCTCCGGCCAGGCATCCGGGTTCGGCACCTGTCCCGGGATCACCACGAGTGCGTCACCGGGCACCGCGAGCTGTGGCATCGAGGCGAGCAGGCCCTCGGTGTACGGGTGGCGCGGGGTCGCGAAGAGCGCGCCGACGCCAGCCTGCTCCACGACCTGGCCCGCGTACATCACGACGACGCGCTCGCAGATCTCAGCGACGACCCCGAGGTCGTGCGTGACGAACACCACCGACAGACCGTTCTCACGCTGCAAGGTGCGCAACAGGTCGAGGATCTGGGCCTGAATGGTCACGTCGAGCGCCGTCGTCGGCTCGTCGGCGATCAGGAGCCTCGGATCGTTCGCGAGGGCCATCGCGATCATCGCCCGCTGGCGCATGCCGCCCGAGAAGGCGTGCGGGTAGTCCCTGACCCGACGATGCGGGTCCGGGATCCCCACCCGGTCGAGCATCTCGACTGCGTGCGCCCATGCCTGCTTGCGGGGGCAGCGACGATGGGCGCGCACCGCCTCGGCAATCTGGTTGCCGACGGTGAACACCGGGTTGAGGCTGGTCATCGGCTCCTGGAAGATCATCGCGATCTCCGAGCCGCGCAGCGCGCGCTGCTCGCGACGCTCGAGCGCGAGCAGGTCCCGCCCGTCGAAGCGCAGGACGTCGGCCCTGACGCGCCCCAAGCGTGGCGGGATGAGCCCCATCACCGCGAGCGACGACACGCTCTTCCCCGAGCCGCTCTCGCCGACCAGCCCCACGGTCTCACCCCGACCGACGGAGAAGCCGACGTCCTCGACGACCGGCAACGGCCCGTGCCGCGTACCGAACTCGACGGTGAGGCCGGCTACCTCGAGCAGTGGCGCGGTGGGCGTCCTCATTCGCCGATCCGGTAGCTCTCGCGGCCGAGCGCGTCGCGCAGCCCGTCACCGATGAGGTTGAAGGAGAGGATCGCCAGCAAGATCGCGATCACCGGCGGCACGAGTGGCCACTGGGTCTCGTTGATCGTCGAGTAGCCGCTCTGGAGCAGGCTCCCCCACGAGACGTCCGGCGGTTGGATCCCGAGCCCGAGGAACGACAGGCCGGCCTCGGCGCCGATGGCGTAGCCCATGAGCAGCGCGGCCTGCACGATGAACGGCGAGATCGTGTTCGGGAACACGTGCCGGCGGATCATCCTCGGCGAGGCGACCCCGATCGAGCGTGAGGCCTCGATGAACGTCTCCTCGCGGACTGCGAGCACCTGGGAGCGGATGAGGCGCACGATGCCGGGCACGAACACGATCGCGATCGCGATCGCCGAGTTGACCAGGCTGGGGCCGAGGAGCGCGGCCACCGCGAGCGCGAGCGTGAGCGGCGGGAAGGTGAACAGCGCGTTCATCACCCAGTCGATCCCACCACCGATCCAACGTCCGAAGTAGCCGCTCAAGAGCCCGAGCGGCAGCGCGGCGACCGACGCGAGGATCACCACGATGAACGCGACCTCGAGCGAGGCGCGCGCGGCGTATACGAGCTGCGAGAGCAGGTCGTGCCCGATGCTGTCCGTCCCCAGCAGGTGCTCGGTGCTCGGGCCGGAGTTGATCGGCCCGACGTTTGTCGCCGACGGGTCGTACGGCGCAAGAAGTGGCGCGAAGACGGCAACCAGCAGGAGCAGGATGATGATCGTGAGGCCGGCCATCGCTGCCTTGTTGTGCAGGAAGCGCCGGCGCACGCGCCGCCAGGGCGCCTCGACGACCGCGCCGACGCCGGTCTCGATCGCCAGCGCCTCGCGCGTGATCTGGTCGGCCGCGATCGCGGGCTCGATCTCGAAGCTCATCGCCGCGTCCACTCCTGGGGCTTCACGCGAGCCTCACCTTCGGGTTGAGGTACGCGTAGAGGACGTCGACAAGCAGGTTGAGGACCACGAAGATCAGCGCGGTCAACAGCACGACCCCCTGAATCACCGGCAGGTCCTTGTTGATGAGGGCCGAGTAGAAGTACTGGCCCATGCCCGGCAGGGAGAAGATGGTCTCGAGGATCACGGTCCCCCCGAGCATGTACGCGAACGAGATGCCGAGCACGGTGACCGGTGCGATCGACGCGTTCTTGAGTGCGTGTTTCATCACGACGAGCCGGCCGCTCAGGCCCTTCGAGCGCGCGGTGCGGATGTAGTCCTGCTCGAGCGCGTCGATGAGTGCGCCGCGAACCTGGCGCGCGAGCCCGGCCGCGCCAGGGATCCCCATCGCGAACCAGGGCAGGTACAGGTGCGTGGCCCACTCGACCGGCGACTCCGTGAACGGCACGTATCCGATCGCCGGGAGCATCTGCAGGTTCACTGCCAGGATGGTGACCAGCACCATGGCAAGCCAGAAGTCCGGGATCGCCAGCCCGATGCTCGACATGAAGGTCACCACGCGATCGACGATGCTCCCGGGCCTCGTGCCGGCGATGATCCCGAGGGGGATCCCGAACGCGATGGTGACCGTGATCGCTCCCAGCGCGACCGACAGGGTCACCGGGAAGCGACTCGTGATCTCACTCGCGACGGTCCGGTTGTTGTAGAAGGACTCGCCGAGATCACCGCGCACCGCATTACCGAGCCAGATCCCGTACTGCTCGATCGTCGAGCGGTCGAGGTGCAGCTCCTCGCGCGCCCGCACGATGCCCTCGGGCGTCGCCTTCTGGCCCCCGGCGATGACCACCGCGGGATCGCCCTGGATGAGCTGGGAAAGCCCGAACACGATGATCGAGACGAGCAACAGCAGCGGGACCGTGAGCAGCAACCGGCGCGCGACGTACGTCCCCATCGGTCAGCGAGCCCGACCGGCGACGGTCGTGATCACTTCATCGTGAGCCCGGAGAGATCGGGCGGGTTGCAGATGTCGTATTGGCCCGTGAACGTGCCACCGACCCTCGCCTTGTCATAGGCGAGGATCTGAGGCATGAACGCGATCGGCACCTCGAGCGCGTGCTCCGAGGTGTAGCGAGCCGCCCGCTTGGTGAGCTCGGCGATCTGCGCCGGGTCCGTCGAGCCCAGCGCCTGGTTCATCAGGTTGGTCACCTCCTCGTTCTCCGCGCCATTCCAGATCGCCACGAACTCGAACTTGCCCCACTGCGAGTCGTACGCGCTGGGGTAGAACGTGCTGGCGAGCCGCGCCGCGGCGAACGCGTCACCGCCCCCCTCGATGTAGTACTGGGTGGCGATGTCCTGACCAAGGATCGGCTTGATGTTCGCGGTCACCCCGATGTTCTTCAGCTGGTCCTGGATGAGCTGGCCCTGATCGGCCATGTTCTTGATGCCGGGGCCGGGGATCGCCATCGTGAACTCGAAGCCGTCCGGGTAGCCGGCCTCAGCGAGGAGCGCCTTCGCCTTCTCGGGGTCGTACGGGTACGCGTCCGCGATCGACGGGTCGTAGCCTGGCGAGTCCTTCGGCAGCGACTGGGTCGCGACCTCTCCCTTGCCACGTTGCACGATCTCGTTGATCTCCTGCGCGTTGATGGCGTAGCGCATCGCCTGGCGCACGCGCTCGTCGGCGAAGGGGCTCTTCCGGCCGTCCTTGTAGGACTCGCGCATCTGGAACTGGAGGTAGGCGCCGCTCGGCTGGACTACGACTCCGAGGCTGTCGTCGCTCTCGATCGCTGCGAGCGACTCCATCTCGGAACGGATCAGGTCGACGGAGCCGGCCTTGAGCGCGGTGAGCGCCGGAGGCCCGGTGCCGACCTGGGTGAACTCGATCCCTTCGAAGCGATAGACGCCCTTCTCCCAGTAGTCAGGGTTCTTCTCGAGCGTGATGCCCTGCCCGGGCTTGAACTCTACGAAGCGGAACGGGCCCGATCCGACGGGGTGCTTGCCCGCGGTGGCGAAGGATTCGGGTGCCATGATCATCCCGTCGCGTGCGTTCGACATCGCGTACAGCAGCGGGATCGCCTGGTCGTTCTTCAGGTGGATCACGAGCGTCGTCGGGTCGATCACCTCGATCGACTGGATCGGGTCGAGCCCGGTCAGCTGCGAGTTCGTGTTGTTCTTGTCGAGGCCCTTCTTGACCGCCGCGGCGTCGAGCTTTGTGCCGTTGTGAAAGGTCACGTCGTCGCGCAGCTTCAGGGTGATGGTCTTCTTGGCATCACCCTCGATGCTCCACTCGGTCGCGAGTCCGGGCACCAGGTCCCCGGACTCCGGGTCGTATCGCAGGACGGTGTCGTAGATGAAGGCCAGCGGGATGCCGTCGCAGTCACCCTTGCTCTTGGACACGTCGAACGTGTTCGTGAACTGGGCGGAGAGGTCATAGCCGTACCGCAGCTTGGTGCCGCCGCCGCTGCCCGACCCACTGCACGCGGTGGCGACGAGCCCGACGACAACCAGCAACGCCGCCGCGCGCCCCCCACCGAACCGACTGCAGAGCCGATGTAGCCGCGCCATGCCGTCTCCCCGAGACTGGAGCCCCCCGGCTCGGCCCGCATCGTATGACACGAACGTCAGGGATGCACGGAGCCTGCTACCCGTGCGGGAGCAGCCACTCCGCGAGGTCGTCGGAATCGCCGGCCGGGCCCTGGAAGGCGACCTGCCCCTTCGCGAGCACGGCCACCTCGTCGGCGATCTCGAGCGCGTGGCCGACGTACTGCTCGACGATGAGCAGCGTCGTGCCCGCGTGCCGAACCGTCTCGAGCGTCTGGTAGACCTCGTCCACGACTATCGGGGCGAGCCCGAGCGACAGCTCGTCGGCCACGAGGAGGCGCGGCGGGTGCACGAGCACGCGTGCGAGCGAGAGCATCCGCTGCTCGCCCCCCGAGAGCGTGCCGGCGACCTGCTTGCGGCGCTCGCCGAGGCGGGGGAACAGCTCGTAGGCACGCTCCAGTGCCGGGCCGACACCCGAGCGACCGAACTCGCGTCGGAACGTGAGCACGAGGTTCTCCTCGACGCTCAACGACGCGAACACCGAACGGCCCTCGGGTGCGTGCACCACGCCGAGGCGCGCGATGCGGTACGGGCGAAAGCCCTCGATGTGCACGCCCTCGAGCAGCACCTCGCCGGCGGTCGGCGCCACCAGACCGGTCGCAACCCGCGCCACGGTCGTCTTCCCCGCGCCGTTGGCCCCGAGCAGAGCGAGCACCCGGCCCTCGGGGATCGAGAGCGAGACGCCGAACAGCGCCCGGAACGGCCCGTAGCCCGCCTCGACGCCGCGCAGCTCGAGCAGCGGCACCGACCGGTCGGGCGCCGCCAGGGGTGACACGCCGGCGCCGGTCACACGGTCTCCCCGAGGTACGCCCGGCGCACCGTGCCGTCGGCCAGCACCTCAGCCGTCGGGCCCTGGGCGATCAGCGTGCCGAAGTCGAGCACGTAGAGGCGCGACGCGAACGTGCGCACGAACTCCACGTCGTGCTCCACCAGCAGCACCGCGGTCCCGCGCGCGGCCTGCACGTCGCGCAGCGTCGCGGCAAGCGCCTCGGTCTCCTGGGCATCGAGCCCCGACGACGGCTCGTCGAGGAGAAGCAGCTTCGGCTCCGTCATCAACGCGCGCCCCACCTCGACGAGCCGTCCGCGCCCCAGGCTCAGCGCCTCGACGGGGCGGTCGGCCACGTCGGTGAGGCCGAGCAGCGCGAGTGTGTGCTCGGCGCGCTCGCGCTCGTCGGCGCCCGGACCGGAGAGGTTCAGGAGGTCCTTCCAGAGCCGGCCGGTTCCCAGGCGCGAACGCTCGGCGACGAGGAGGTGGTCGCGCACCGACATCCCGGCGAACAGCTCCATGCGTTGGAAGGTGCGCCCGAACCCGAGTCGGGCCCGCCGGTAGGTGGGAAGCGTCGTGATGTCGCAGTCGTCGAAGGTGACCGTGCCCGTGTCGGGGCGCAGGATCCCGAGCAGGCAGTTGAAGAACGTGGTCTTCCCCGCGCCGTTGGGACCGATGAGACCGACGGCTTCTCCCGCGTCGACCGACAGCGATACGCCGTCGAGCGCGGTGATGCCGGCGAAGTGCTTCGTGATCCGCTGCGCGTCGAGCAGCGCCATCAGCTCGCCCCTCCCGTGGGAACCGCGACGTCGGCGGGCGCGACCGGAGCGGCCGCGCCAGGACCGCCGCGGTCCGGCCCGGTGCGGAAGCGCTTGGGGAGGTGGCGGTCGATGAACGCCAGGGACTTGCGCTTGTTGGCCTCGAGCACGCCGTCGGGGTACTTCGCGTAGGTGATCGCGCCGAGCCCGAAGACCACGAACTGCCAGGACGCCGGAAGACCAACCCACTTCAGCACCTCGGGCATGAGCATGAACCCGAGCCCGGCGTTGATCGCGCCCTCGACGGTGCGCGCCCCGAGAGTCACGACGATCACGACGAAGAAGAGCCCCCACGTGTACTCGAATCGCACCGGGTTGGCCTCGCCCTCCTGCATCGAGAGCAGCGCGCCGCCGAGCCCCGCGATGCCGGCGGAGACCGCGAAGACGAGGATCTTCGAGCGGACCGGGTTGATCCCGATCGACTGCGCCGCGACCTCGCTGCCGCGCAGGGCGTCGAGGAACTGGCCCGTCGTTCCCTTGCGGATCAGGATCACGATGACGGAGACGACCGCGAGGACCGCGATGCAGAAGAGGAAGAACGCCTTGTCGTCGTCGAGGCCGGCCGGGCGGGGCATCTCGAGCGGGGTGAGCCCGCCGCCGACCCATTCCATCGGCACCAGGACGTACTGGAACATCAGCGCGAAGGCGAGTGTCCCGAGAGAGAGGAAGAGCCCTCCGAGGCGCAGCGCCGGGACCGCGAGGAGCGCGCCGATCACGGCCGCGACCAGCGCGCCCACCAACATCGTCGGCAGCACCGCGAAGCCCCAGGTGTCGACGATCTGTGCCGTTGCGAACGCGCCGATGCCCGCGAAGGTCGCCTGGGCGAGCGAGACCTGGCCCCCCATCCCCGTAATCACCGTGATGGACAGGAAGATCGTCGAGTAGACGGCAGCCTGGGTGAAGATGAGCAGCCAGTAGCTGCTGAAGGTGGTGAGCGACAGCAGGACGAGCACCCCGAAGACCACGACGCCGAAGACCCGGGTGCCCACGGTGAGGAGATGGCTGCGCTCCTCAGCAGCCGGCGGGAGGGGCGGCGGGTCGACCCCCGCCATCGGGTCCTTGCTCTGGGTCGCGGTCCGTAGGCCGGGCCAGAAGAGCAGGAGGAGGAACAACGCGATGAACGGAAGGGAGGGGCGCAGGTTGCGCGCCAGCAGGCTGGCCGGGGGAAGGTAGCCGGCCAGGAGCGCCTGGCCGACCCCGAGCAGAATGCCTCCGAGCAGGGCGAGCGGGATGCTGGTGAGCCGCGCGAACGCGGCCGCCGCGATGGCCGCGACGAGCAGCGTCGTGAAGTCGTTCGCCCCGAGCTGCGCGAACGACGGCGCAAGCAGCACGCCGGCCAGACCCGCGAAGAGGCTCGACAGCATCCAGGAGAAACCGCCGACTCGATCGGCGTTGACCCCGGCGAGCTCGGTCATGCGCGGGCTCTCAACGACCGCCCGCATGCGCAACCCGATCGGCGCGTACCGGAAGAGCAGTCCGAGCGCGACCACCGCGGCGCCGGTGCAGACGAGGATCGCCATCTGCTTGCCGTCGAGGACGAAGTCGCCGAACCGGTAGAGGGCGTTGTCGTCCCACCAGATCCCGACGACGCCGAAGGTCTGGCCCTTGCCCAGCCAGAGCTGCACGATCGACGGCAGCGCGACGAGCAGCCCGAGCGCGGAAACCAGCTTCGCCAGCGGTGACGCAGTTCTGAGGTAACGAAAGATCAGGCGCTCGAGCAGCAGCCCGACGAGCGGCGAGACGACGAGGACTGCGAAGCTGAACGCCGGGAGCGTGGGCCACCCATGGCGCACACGCACGTCGTAGTAGACCGCCGCGGCGAGGAAGGCCTGGGCCCCGAACGCGAGGTTGAACACCCCGCTCGTCTTGTAGGTGAGGACCAGCCCGATCGCGAGCAGCGCGAAGACGCATCCGAGCGGGACACCCTTGATGACGTAGGTGAGGAGATCGGTCACGTCGGATCCGGTCGGCCGGGCGCGCCCTCGAGCCGGCTACTCGTAGGTTGGCTCGTCGTCGAGAGTTGCCTTCTCCTTCATGCAGACATACGCCTTGCCCTTCGGCACGAACGCGCTGACGAACTTGCCGTCGGTCACCTTGACGTACGCCGCGCAGGCAAGGGGAGGCGTCGCGTCGTCGTGCTGGGTCGTCCAGTCGATGCCCGAGAGCAGGCCGTCGGCGTCGACGTCGGTCTTCTGGTTGAGCGCGTCAACAACCTTCTGCTGGGTGAAGTCCGGCCCGGCCGCCTTCAGACCTTCCAGCAGCATCGAGGCGTTGATCCAGCCGTAGGTCGTCGACTCGTTCGGCGTCTTACCTGCCTTCTTCATCCACTTCAGGTAATCCCGCAGACCCTTCGTCTTCGTCTGCGACTCGTAGGGGCGGAAGGGCACGCGGACGATCGAGTCCTCGAAGAACTCGCCGTTCGCCTCCATGAACTCCTGGTCGTAGCCGTTGGGCAGGTACTGGATCGCGTCGACGTCTTGCTTGCGCAGCTCCTTGCCCAGCGCGAGGACCGCATTGGTGTCCATGCAAGTGGTCACGAAGTCGACACCGGCGTCCTTCATCTTGCCGACCTCGACGCTGAAGTCGGTGGTCCCAAAGCTCAGGCTGTCGGAGTAGAACCCGACCTCGGCGCTGGGGAACTTCTCGAACGAGTCGCGCATGCCCTCGGCGCACTTCTGCGAGTTGCTGACGCCGTACGCGAGGATGCCGACCTTCTTCTTGCCCAGCTCCTGAGCGATCCACGGGAGGTCCACCGTGGGGCAGCCGATGCAGAGTGCGCCCGCGTTGCCGAACAGGTTCGCCTTGCCCGTCCAGTCCTCGTTGATGTTCCAGCCGAACGTCGGGATGCCGGCCTTCTCCAACTCCTCCGCGCCGCTGAAGTCGAAGATGGTCGCCATTCCGACGGCCGCGAACACGTCGTCCTGGCTGAGAAGCCCTTGCACCTCGCGCAGGTTGTTGGCGATCTGGTCGTCGCGCTCGGAGACCACCTCGAGCTTCCGCCCGTAGATCCCGCCTTCGCTGTTGACCATGTCGAAGTACGCCTTGACGCCCGTGAAGATGTCGCCGTAGGGCGCGTTGAGCGGATTGCTGATCGACGCCACGCCCCCTACCCGGATCGTGTCGTCGGTGACCCCCGGCTGGTCGACGGTCTTCGTTGCTTCCGAGTCGGCGTTGGAGTCCTTCGACGCCCCGTCGGACTCGGCGTTCGAGCACGCAGCGCCGACCATCGCGAGCGCGCCAAGCAGCGCGAGCACTCGTGCGAACCGCCGAGTGCGCATCCCCACCAACTCCATCTCGCCCCCTCGTCGACGACCGATCAGACCCAATCGGTCCTGACTCTAACGTCAGGTTTTCCGAGCCACCAGGCAGCAGGTTGCCGGGCGCGCGCGAAATCGGGCGAGAATGCACCGATGCCGCGAACCCTGGTGCGTTTCCACGCCCATCCCGACGACGAGGCGATCGCGACCGGCGGCACCATGGCCCGCGCCGCCGCCGAAGGCCACCGCGTCGTCCTCGTGCTCGCCACCCGGGGCGAGTTGGGCGAGACACCCGGGATGCCCTCGGGCCTCGCCCACGACGAGCGCCTCGCAGAGATCCGCACCGCGGAGACGGAGGCCGCCTCGAGGATCCTGGGGGTCGCCAGGGTCACGTACCTCGGCTACCACGACTCCGGGATGGCTGGCGAGCCGACGAACCACCACGACGGGTGCTTCGCGGCGGCCGACCTCGACGAGGCCGCGGCCCGCCTCGCGGCCGTCCTCACCGAGGAGGAAGCGGACGTGCTCACCGTGTACGACGAGAACGGCGGCTACGGGCACCCCGACCACATCCAGGTGCACCACGTCGGCAGGCGCGCCGCCGAGCTGGCCGGAACGCCCCGCGTGTACGAGAGCACCCTCAACCGCGACCACATCATCGGCCTCATGCGGGCACGCGCGGCCGAGCTCGGCGAGCTCGCGGACATGCCCGACCCCGACGACTTCGACATGGGATCACCCGCGGCCGAGATCACGACCACCGTGGACGTACGCGACTTCGTCGGCGAGAAGCGCGCCGCGATGGCCGCGCACGCGAGCCAGATCAGCGGGGAGTCCTTCTTCCTGCAGATGCCGGCCGAGGCGTTTCGTGAGGCGTTCGGCTGGGAGTGGTTCATCCGCCGGGGCCCCCGTCCGGCCGAGATCGAGTCCTGGCTCTTCTAGATCGCCTTCAACAGCTCCTGCATCGCCTCGGGGATCTCCGCGGCCAGTCCCCAGAGGTCGGGCACCGTCTCGCGACACGCCATGAAGCCCACGTCGACGCGCCCCTCGTAGGTGATCACGGTCACGTTGAGTCCGGCGCCGTCGAACACCGGGCCCATCGGGAACAGGCTCACCAGGCGTGCCCCGGCGAAGTAGAGGGGGAACTGGGGGCCGGGGACGTTCGACACGACCACGTTGAGGATCGGCGGGTGGCGTTCGGCAAGTCGCAGCTGCCCGTACAGCCGCATGCCACCCGCGAGCAGCGCCGGCGATGCGAGCTCGGCCCACTCCCCCAGGGTGTCGCCGCCGATGTCGTCGTGCACGTGCTTGGCGCCGCTCATCGTGGTCTGCACCGCGCGAAGCCGGTCGAGCGGGTCCTCGACGTCGGTGGCGAGCTGCGTGAACATCGCAGAGACCTGGTTGCCGATGTCGGTGTCGGCGGTACTGCGCACCGAAGTCGGGACGACGGCCACCAGCGGGCGGTCTGGAAGCTCGTCGCGAGCCTCCAGGTAGCGGCGGAACGCTCCCGAGAGCACCGTGAGGAGCACGTCGTTGACCGTCGCGCCCGCACTCTCCTTCACCCTTCTCACGTCATCGAGGGCGATCGAGGTGAACCCCACCCTTCGATGGGGTGTGATCATCGTGTTCCAGGCGAGGCGCGGGGCCGTGAACGGCACCCCGGTCTGCACCGGCTCGTGACGCAGGCGGGTCCCGAGACGTAAGAGGGACTCGCCGAGGTGCACGAGGGCCCGGGCCATCCGCACCGGCCGCCGGGCCAACGAGACGACCGAGCCGGCGAATGCCTCGAGCTCGCCCGGAACCCGGTCGGGCACCCATTCGCCAGGCGACGGCGGCGCTTCGTCGACCGGGATCGGCTCCAGGTCCACGAGGTGCGCGAGGACCTCGACGCCCGACGCGCCGTCGAGCACCGAGTGGTGCACCTTGGCGATGATCGCCACGTGTCCGTGCTCGAGGCCCTCGGCCACCCACATCTGCCAGAGGGGCCTGCCCCGGTCGAGCGGCCACCCGGCGATCTCGCCGGCCAGTGCCGCGAGGTCCTCAGGCCCGCCGGGCCGTGTCACCGCGACCTGCCGGACGTGGAAGTCGATGTCGAAGCCGGGGTCCTCGACCCAGAGCGGCTGGTTGACGCCGAAGGGCACCGGCACGAGACGCCGGCGGAAGGGGGGCAGGCGGTCGAGTCGGTGCTCGATCAGGCGCTTGAGCGTCGACGCGCTGAAGCCACCCTCGAGCGCGGAGGGATCGAGGACCGCGACCGCCATCACGTGCATGTGGTTGGTCGGGGTCTCCAGCGAGAGGAACGCTGCGTCAAGGCCGGTGAGCCGCTGCACCCAGACATCCTCTCACGCCCGAGACCTGGAGCAGAATAGAAAGATGCCCTGGTTGTTCCTGGCCGTGAGCGTGTCGGGGGCGCTGTTCACCCTGAACGCGTTCCGGCCGTCGACGCGCTGGCAGCTCCTCGGTATCAGCTTCTTCGCCGCCTGGCTCACCGGCGAGCTCGTGCTGTGGCACGTCGCCTGGCAGGCGGTCGCGACCGCCCTGTTCGTGGCGCTCGGAGCCCTCGAGGCCTGGCCGGGCTGGCTCGGCCTCGCGATCACGTTCGCCTCTTGGGCGGGCCTGCTGTTCCTCGAATGCTCCGCGCGGCGCTCGTCGGGGGTCTTCGAGGACGCGCTCCAGGACGGCGCTGCTCGTGCGCCGCGCAACGGAGAGCGGGTGCCCCTGCGCAACGTGCTGTTCCCGCTGCTGCTGCACGATCGCCGGATCGAGCGGGTCAAGAACCTGAGCTACGGCCCGTACGGGCGGCGCAACCTGCTCGACGTCTACCGGCCGAGGGCGTGGGCCGAGCACGGCGCTCCACCGGGCGGTGCGCCGGTGCTGATCCAGATCCACGGTGGCGCGTGGGTGATCGGTAACAAGGGTCAGCAGGGCCTGCCTCTGATGCTCCAGCTCGCGTCCGAGGGCTGGGTGTGCGTGTCGATCAACTACCGGCTCTCACCGCGCGCGCGCTGGCCCCAGCACCTCGTCGACTGCAAGCGCGCCCTGGTGTGGGTGCGCGAACACATCGCCGAGCACGGCGGCGACCCGGCGCTCGTGTGCGTCACCGGGGCTCCGCCGGGGGGCACCTCGCAAGCAATGCTCGCCCTCAGCGCGAACGAGCCGGGCCTTCAGCCCGGGTTCGAGGACGCCGACACCGCAGTCGACGCGTGCATCCCGTTCTACGGCGTCTACGACTTCCCGGCTGTCTTCGCCGTCCTGAAGGGCAACGACCGCATCGTCCACCGCCTCATGCGCATGATCACCGGCACCACGGTAGAAGCGGATCCGACGCTCTTCGCCGCGGCGTCGCCGATGACCCATCTACGCGCCGACGCCCCGCCGTTCTTCGTGATCCACGGCGCGGCCGACAACCTCGTGCCGGTCACCCAGGCCCGCGAGTTCGTCGCGCGCCTCCGCGCCGTCTCCCGCGAGCAGGTGCTGTACGCGGAGGTGCCGAACGCCTCCCACGCGTTCGACGTCTTCCACTCGGTGCGCACGACGCACGCGGTACGCGCCGTCGGGCAGTTCCTCGCGCGGATCGCCGCCCGGCGCTGGGGCGAGCCCACCGGGGAGCCGGCGGCAGCTACGCACCTCGACGCGGGCGACGCGTCGAGGCCCCCACCCTGAACGGGATCGAACGGTCCGGCGACCACGGCGACCCGCACGACTTCGCTCAGTCGTCGCGAGTTGGGCGCCCCCGCATACGCTTCACCTCCCCGCGCCGACGTTTCGCGGCGATTCGTGCCGTTCTGGCCGCTCGCGACGGCGTCGTAGGGACGCGGCGCGCCTCGACCCGCAAGGCCGCGGCGAGCCGGGCCGCGAGCCGCTCCCGGGCCAAGTCACGGTTGCGGGCCTGAGATCGGGTCTCGCTGACGACGACCCTGACCACCGGGCCCAGCCGTTCCACCAGACGCGCCCGTTGGCGCGGCCCGAGCGATCGGGCCCGGCGCAGGTCGAGGCGCAGCTCGACGCGGGTGTTCGCGGTGTTCGCGTGCTGCCCGCCCGGTCCGCCCGACCCGCTGAAGCGCCACTCCAGGTCGGCTGCGTCGATCGCGCAGCTGCGCGAGACCCGGAGCCGATCTCGTCCGCCGTCCACGCCCCGAACCGTATCGAGCAAAGAGTCGGGCTGGTGTTTGACAACGCGGTCTGTACTTCCTACGTTGCCAGACAATCTGACCGAGCAGTCAAGAACCGCTCGCGCAGAGATCCGAGGAAGCCGAGCCGGCACGGTCCGGCGAGACGGAGGACACCGTGACAAGAACCGCGAACTCGCGTCGATGGGCACTGCGTCTGGGCGCGCTGGTGGCAGTGCTCGCGCTCGCCCTGGCCGCCTGTGGCGGCGGCGACGACGAGAAGGGCGACGGCGGCGGAGGCGGTGACGAGGGCAAGCCGGTCGCGGGAGGCACCGTCACGTACGCGGTGGAGGGCGCGACCACCAACTTCTGTATCCCGCGCGCCCAGCTCGCGATCTCCGGCATCCTCGTGGTCGAGGCGGTCTACGACACGCTCACCCGCCCCACGCAGGACCCAAACGTCTACGAGCCGTATCTCGCGAAGTCGGTCACACCCAACGACGACTACACGCAGTGGACCATCGAGGTCCGCGACGGCGTCACCTTCCACGACGGCACACCACTGACGGCAGAGGTCGTGAAGCAGAACCTCGACGTCTGGCGCAACGGCGTCCTGCTCAACTTCGTGTTCCAGAACATCGCCGACACCGTGGTGAGCGGCAACACCGTCGTGGTCACCACGAAGGTGCCCTGGGTCGCGTTCCCGGCCTTCCTGTGGTCCACCGGCCGGACCGGGATCGCGGCGCCGAGCCAGCTCGACAGCCCGGACTGTGACACCAAGATGGTCGGCACAGGTCCGTTCAAGGTCGACACCTTCGACCCGACCACGGGCAACGTCAGCACGTCCAAGAACGAGAGCTACTGGCGCGAGGGCTACCCCTACCTCGACGGCATCGACTTCATCGTCCAGGAGGAGTCGAGCCAGCGGTTCAACGGCCTCGAGGGCGGCCAGTTCGACATCACCCACTCCTCGGGCGGCAAGGACCTGAGCACGGCGCAGGCGATCGCGGGCACCACCACGCAGCTCGAGCCGAAGGGGCGCCAGGAGATCAGCCACATGCTGATCAACGTGAGCCGGCCACCTCTCAACAACGTCGACGCGCGCAAGGCGGTCGCGATGGCCGTCGACCGCGACAAGCTCAACCTGATCGACCAGAAGGGCATGGCCCGCTACGCGAACCAGGTCTTCGACACCCGCATCACCGGCTACGTCGAAGACCCCGGCTTCCCGAAGCACGACGTTGCCGAGGCCAAGAAGCTCGTCGAGAAGGTCAAGGCCGCGAACGGCGGCCAGTTCGCCTTCACCATCGCCACGACTTTCGACCAGAGCACGCAGACGCTCTTCAAGGAGGTCAAGCGCCAGCTCGCCCAGGTGGGCATCGAGGTCACCCTGGCCGCGCCGGTCGACCAGGCGACGATCATCAACCAGGCGATCGGGGGGTCCGTCGACGCCTTCGGGTGGCGCAACTACCCCGGGCAGGACCCCGACACGCTGTACGTGTGGTTCTATGGGGGCTCGATCGTCAACTTCAACCACATCGACGACCCCGTCATCGACGAGGCTCTCAACACCGGCCGGTCGGACCCCGACCCGGACGAGCGCAAGCAGGCCTACGAGACCTTCAACCGGCGGATGTCGGAGCAGGTCTACAACATGTGGACCTGGTACACGCAGTGGTTCGTGGCCCACTCGGACAGCGTGCACGGCATCACCGGCCCGAACCTGCCCGACGACACCGGTGCCGTCGGCACCGAGAAGCCGGTTGACATCCTCGCGGGCTACCATCAGATGCTCGGCATCTGGAGTTCCAAGTAAGCCGGTGACGAAGCAGTGACGAACACGACGAGCCGGGCGAGCGCGAGGAGCACCGCGTCATGCGGATGATCCTGTTGAAGCTCCTCCGGCTCGTCGTCGTCCTGCTCGTCGTGTCGTTCCTGACGTTCTGGTTCGGCAAGCTGATCGGCGGCAACAACGACCTAGTCGCCAAGATGATCCCGTTCAGCAGCGAGCAGGAGAAGGACCGCGTCCGCGAGCAACTCGGGCTCGACAAGCCGTTTTTCACCCAGTACGGGAGCTGGCTTACCAACTTCGCACGAGGTGACTTCGGCGAGCTCTACACCGGCACGGGTAAGAACGTGACGAGCGTGCCGGTGAGCGAGATCGTCGCCAAGCGGCTCCCTGTGTCACTCGAGCTGATGCTCTCCGCCCAGCTGCTCGCACTCGCGGTCGCCGTGCCGCTCGGAGTCTTCAGTGCCTACAAGGCGAACTCCAAGTTCGACCGGGGCGCGAACATGACGATGTTCGGCCTGCTCGCGCTCCCACCGTTCGTCGTCGCGCTCGTGCTCGCGATCTACCTCGGCGCGCAGTGGCAGTGGCTGCCGACCCAGTCCGACCTGCCCAACTTCCCGCTCAACCCGCTCGAGAACTGGCGTTACCTGCTGATGCCCACCATCAGCCTCGCCCTTGCCCAGATGGCGATCTACATGCGGCTGTTGCGCTCCGACATGATCGCGACGCTCCAAGAGGACTTCATCACCACCGCGAAGGCCAAGGGCATCCCGCCTCACCGCGTGCTGTTCCGCCACGCGCTCCGGCCATCGAGCCTGACGCTGCTCACGGTGGCGGGGCTCAACGTCGGTGCACTCATCGGCGGGGCGGTGGTCATCGAGCGCATCTTCAAGGTGCCCGGCATCGGCGGCCAGCTCGCAGCCAGCATCCTCAGCGGCCAGTTCATCCAGACCCAGTCGATCGTGTTGCTGATCGCGGTGTTCTACGTGGTGCTGAACTTCGCCGTCGACATCCTCTACTCCGTCCTGGACCCGCGAATCAGGCATGCCCGAGCAATCGCCTGACTCCGGCGAGGAGATCGTGCGGACCCTCGTCGCCGACGAGCAGCGCCACGACCTGCCCGCCGACGAGCCCTCCCTGTTGATCGCCGCGGTCGAGGCCGGGCCGGAGATCGCCCACAACCGGCGGCGACGCAAGGGCCTCGGCATCGGGGCCTGGCTCGCGATCATCTGGATCTCGCTGCTCCTCTTCAGCGCGATCTTCCAACCGCTCCTGGTCTCGACTGGGGTCATCCCCGACCCAGAGGCTCAGGAGCTCCCCGAGATCAGCGGGACCGGCGAAGCGCTCGTCGTCGCCCAGCCTCCGAGCCTCGGGCACCTGATGGGGCTCAACCCCCGCGGCGAGGACATCCTGTCGCTCGTCATCGAAGGCTCCCGCCGCTCGCTCGTGATCGGGTTCGTGTCGGTCTTCCTCGGCTTCATGGTCGGCGGGTTCCTCGGGCTCCTCGCCGGCTACTTCAAGGGCCGCACCGGCGGGTTCATCGGCTCGCTGCTCGACATCCTCCTCGCGTTCCCCCAGCTGATCCTGGCCCTGTTCGTGGTCGAAGTCCTCGGGCACACGGTGACGAACGTGACGTTCGCCCTCGCGATCGTGAGCACGCCCGTGCTCGCCCGGATCGCGCGCGCATCGTCGCTCTCCTGGTCCGAGCGCGAGTTCGTGGTCGCCGCGCGAGCTCAAGGCGCGAAGCACCGACGCGTCCTCTGGCGCGAGGTGTTGCCCAACACACTGCCCGCGATGCTCTCGATCGCGCTGCTCGGCGTAGCGGTCGTCATCGTGGCCGAAGCCGGCCTTGCGCTGCTCGGCGCGGGCGTCGCGCCGGATCTCGTCACGTGGGGCAACATCATCCAGACCGGCGTGCCCGAGCTCAAGGACTCGCCCCACATCGTGCTCGCACCCTCGATCGTCATCTTCCTCACCGTGCTCGCGCTCAACTACCTCGGTGACGTCGTGCGGGCTCGCTTCGACGTGCGCGAGGCCGCGCTGTGAGCCGGCGCCGACGTGCGGTCGGCGTCGAGCGGTTCGAGCCCGCACCGCTCGACGCGCCGCTGCTCGAGGTGGAGGATCTCCACACCCACTTCCGCACCGGCCGGGGGGTGGCACGCGCCGTCGACGGCGTGAGCTTCTCGCTCGAGCGCGGCCGCACCCTCGGGGTCGTGGGCGAGTCGGGCTCGGGCAAGACCGTGCTCGCCCGCTCGATCATGGGCCTGCTCCCCAAGTCCAACGTCGAGCGAACCGGCAGCATCAAGTTCGAAGGTCGGGAGGTCATCGGGGCGACACCCGACGACCTGCGTGAGCTCTGGGGCTCGCAGATCTCGATGGTGTTCCAAGACCCGATGACGTCGCTCAACCCGGTGATGAAGATCGGCAAGCAGATCACCGAGATGCTGCTGCAGCACCTCGACATCTCGAAGGACTACGCCCGCGAGCTCGCGCTGTCGCTGCTGGAGTCGGTCGGGATCCCCGAGGCCGACCGCCGGCTCAAGGAGTACCCGCACCAGATGTCCGGCGGGATGCGCCAGCGGATCATGATCGCGATCGCGATCGCGTGCGGTCCGAAGCTGCTCTTCGCCGACGAGCCCACCACCGCGCTCGACGTGACCGTCCAGGCCCAGATCCTCGACCTGCTGCAGGCGCAACAGCGCGAGCGGTTCATGGCGATGATCCTCGTCACCCACGACCTCGGCGTCGTGGCTGGCCGGACCGACGAGATCGCCGTGATGTACGCGGGGCGAGTGGTCGAGAAGGCCCCCACCAAGGTCCTGTTCTCCGAGCTGCGCCACCCTTACACGGAGGCGCTCCTGCGATCGATTCCGAAGCTCGGTGCGCCCTCGCACACACGACTCGCCGCGATCGGAGGGCGACCACCCGACATCGTCAACCCGCCGGCCGGCTGCAAGTTCAGCCCGCGCTGCCCGTACGCACGGGAGCGCTGCCTGGAGGAAGAGCCTCCGCTGATCGACACCGCCACCCCCGGCCACGAGTTTCGGTGCTGGATCCCGGTCGGCACCCCCGAGAACCGTGAAGCCCTGGAGGCGAACCGCGCCGCCGGCGCGCCCTCGGCGCTGGCCGTCGTGGGCGAGGGCAACGGCATGGGTACGGCAGCCGCGCCGAGCGCGCCGACCCCGCACACGCGCAGCGGGTCGATCGACACCAAGGGCGGCGCCTGATGGCCGGTCACGGCACCGCGCACCTCCGGCCGGCCGACGAGGTGCTCCTGCGGGTCGAAAGCCTGGTCGTGGAGTTCCCCGTCGGACGCACCGGGCTCACCGTCCACGCCGTCTCCGACGTGAGCATCGACGTGAAGCCGGGTGAGACGCTCGGCCTCGTCGGCGAGTCCGGGTGCGGCAAAAGCACCACCGGCCGCGCGGTGATGCAGCTCGTGCGCCCCAAGGGCGGATCGGTCACCTTCGACGGGCACGACCTCACGCAGCTCAAGGGGGAGGAGCTGCGCGAGACACGGCCCAAGCTCCAGATGATCTTCCAGGACCCGATCTCGTCGCTCAACCCGCGGCGGCGCATCCGCGACATCGTGCGCGAGGGCCTCGACATCTGGAAGATTGGCGACGACGCGGCGCGCAACGCCAAGGTGACCGAGGTGCTCGAAACCGTCGGCATCGACCCCGAGGCGGCCGGACCGCGCCGCCCGCACGAGTTCTCCGGCGGGCAGTGCCAGCGCATCTCGATCGCCCGCGCCGTGGCCACCGAGCCCAAGCTCATCATCTGCGACGAACCGGTGTCCGCACTCGACGTGTCGGTGCAGGCACAGATCCTGAACCTGCTGCAGGAGATGAAGCAGCGATACGGGCTCACGCTCATCTTCATCGCGCACGACCTCGCCGTCGTGAAGAACGTGAGCGACCGGGTCGCGGTGATGTATCTCGGCAAGATCTGCGAGGTGTCCGGACCCGACGAGCTGTACGCGCAGCCCGCACATCCCTACACCGCGGCGCTGCTCTTGGCCATCCCCGTGCCGGACCCCACCGTGCGCCCGGCCGAGCGCTCCGGCGTCGGCGGCGAGATCCCCTCCCCCGTCGCCCCACCGTCGGGCTGTCGGTTCCGCACCCGCTGCCTGAAGGCGACGGACCGGTGCGCGCAGGAGGAGCCCGAGATCCGCGAGGTGCGGCCCGACCACTTCGTGGCCTGTCACTTCCCGATGGAGCCCGGCGAGACCCTGGCGGCCCCGGCGCCGACGGCAGGGAACGGCTCCCACCCCGACATCTAGGCGAGCTCGACCGACCCCTCGACCCCCCCCGGGATTGTGCGTCTAGGAGCGGTAGGCGCTCCTCTCGGAACAAACCGGGTGGGTCAGGCGAGCTCGATGACCCGGGTGACCGCGACCGCGTCGAGGAACCGTCGGTCGTGGGTGACCAGCAGCAGCGTGCCGTCGTAGCCGTCGAGCGCAAGCTCGAGCTGCTCGATCGCCTCGAGGTCCAGGTGGTTCGTCGGCTCGTCGAGCACCAGGCAATTGACGCCCGCCGCCATCAGCGCGGCGAGCGTCGCCCGGCTGCGCTCACCCGGCGACAACGCCTCGCCGGGGCGCTCTACGTCGGTGGCGCTCAGCCCGAACTTCGCCAGGAGTGAGCGCGACGCCGACCGATCGAGGCCGGTGTCGGCCCGGAACGTGTCGACGAGCCCCTCGGGGCCGGCATACCGGCCGCGTGACTGCTCCATCTCGCCCACCCGAACGCCAGGACCGAGCCAGCGCCGCCCGGCCGCCAACGGCAGCTCGCCGAGGAGAGCGCGCAGCAGTGTCGTCTTGCCCGCGCCGTTCGGACCCAGGATCGCTACGCGCTCCTGCCAACCGACTTCGAGATCGATCGGCCCTAGCGTGAACCCGCCGCGCTGCACCACCGCGCCGTCGAGGCGCACTACCACGTCGCCGCTGCGCGCCTGGGGTGCGAGCTGCATCCGGAGCTGCCAGCCCTCCCACGGCTTCTCGACCGTCTCGAGGCGGGCCATGGCCCGCTCCGTCATCTTCGCCTTCGCCGCGAGCTGCTCGCTTCGCTGTGCCTTGGCGTGGCGGATGAACTTGTCGGTCTCCCCGCTCTTGCCGACCTTGCGGCGGCCGGCCTCCGACCAAGCCTTCTGCGTGCGCGCGCGGTCGAGCAGGGCGGCCCGCTTGGCCCGGTAGTCGTCGTAGCGTGCGTACTGCTGGGAGCGGGCCAGCTCCCTGGCCGCGACGTAGTCGCTCCACCCGCCCGCGTACTCGACGGCGCGGTGCGTCTCCTCCTGTACCTCGATGATGCGCTCGACGGCGCGGTCGAGGAACGCACGGTCGTGCGAGACCACGACCACGCCGCTCGACGTGGTCGCCACGAAGCGCTCGAGCCGGTCGAGCCCGGCGAAGTCGAGGTTGTTCGTCGGCTCGTCGAGCAGCAGGACGTCGAAGCGGCTCAACAGGATCGCGGCGAGCGCAGCGCGCGCCGCCTGACCACCCGAGAGCGACCCGACCTCGACGTCGAGGCGATCGGCCGGCAGACCGACGTCGGCGAGCGTGGCGCCGGCACGCGCGTCGAGGTCGTCGCCGCCGAGCGCCAGGAACCGCTCCAGCGCATCGGTGTACGCGTCCACCTGGTCAGGCGCCCCGGCGAGCGCCTCCGTGCAGCGATCCAGCTCGGCGCCGGCAGCGGCGACGCCGGTACGGCGCGCGAGGTAGGCCCGGAGCGTCTCACCCGGGCAAGCGTCGGGCTCCTGAGGGAGGTACCCGACCGACAAGGTCCCGGGGGCACGCTCGACGCGTCCGGCGTCGGGCACGAGCTCACCTGCCAGGACTCGCAACAGGGTCGTCTTGCCGATGCCGTTGGGCCCGACGACCCCGAGCCGCCGTCCGCCCGCGACCGAGCAGCTGACGTCGGCGAGGACGGTCCGGCCACCGAGCGACAACGAGACGTTCCGGGCCGACAGCACGACCGCCGACCTTATTCGCCTCCCTCACCCCCCTCCCGGGATTGTGCGTCCAGGAGCGGTATGCGCTCCTCTCGCAACAATCCCGGGGCGGGGCTGGGCTGGGGCTCAGTTCGGGAGCTGGGCCTCGATCGCCGCGACGAGCACCGGGTCCTCGGGCGTGACCGTCGGGCTGAACCGGGCGACCACCTCGCCGGCGGGCGACACGAGGAACTTCTCGAAGTTCCACCGGACGTCGCCGGTGTGCCCGTCGGCGCCGTCGGCCGTGGTGGTGAGGCGCGCGTAGAGGGCGTGGCGGCCGTCGCCGTTCACCTCGACCTTCTCGAGCAGCGGGAACGTCACCCCGTAGTTGACCGTGCAGAACTCGCTGATCTCGTCGGCGGTACCCGGCTCCTGTTCGGCGAACTGGTTGCACGGGAAGCCGAGAACCGTGAACCCGCGAGCGGAGTAGGTGTCGTAGAGGCGCTGCAGACCCTCGTACTGCGGGGTCAGGCCGCAACGAGACGCGACGTTGACGATCAGCACGGCCTGCCCTTCGTACTCGCCGAGATCGGCCGCGCTCCCGTCGAGCGCGTTGAGGTTCACGTCATAGACGGCCACGAGATCGGTTTCCTTTCGGGTGGGGGCCCGCTCAGCCTAGCGCCCCTGCACCCGACACACGGTCCGCTGCATCGTCCACTCGACCGGCCCGCGCACGAGTCCACCGACGCGCGCCAGCAGGGCCGTCGCGAGGTCGGCCGTGATGACGGCCCGTTCGCGCTCGATGCCTCGGGCGATCGCCTCGCCGATCGCCTCGGCCGACTTGGGCGCGATCCCGCCCGACACCGCCGCGGTCTCCCGCGGCTTGATGCGGTTCTCGGCCTCGAAGCCCGGCGTCTCGGTGTCGGGCGGGAAGACACACCCCACATAAATGCCGCGGTGCCCGTACTCGGCCCGAAGCGCGTCGCAGAGCCCCCGCACGGCGTACTTCGTCGGTCCGTAGGCACCGAAGCCGAACACGCCGAGCAGCCCCGCGGTGCTCGACACCCCGACGATGCCACCGCGGCCGCGATCGAGCATCGGGGGCAGCAATGCCTTGATCGCGTGCACGGTGCCCAGGTAGTTGAGCTCCATCTGGGCCCGGAAGACCTCGATGTCGAGGGCGTCGAAGTAGCCCGGATGCGACGCCCCCGCGCTGGTCACGAGGAGGTCGGCGGGGCCCTGTTCCGCGACAAGGCGGCCCAGCGCGGCCGCCAGCCCGTCGGCGTCGGTGACGTCGGCAGGCACGGCGACCGAGCCGGTGATCGACACGCCGGCCGCGGCCAACCTGTCGGGGTCACGGGCGACGAGCGAGACCCGGGCTCCGCGTGACGCGAGGGCACGGGCCGTCGCCAACCCGATTCCCTGCGACCCGCCGGTGACGACCGCGTGGGCGTCGGCGAGCCGCACTTCCCGCTCCTTGGCCCTAGCCGACCACCTTGGCCTTGAGCCGCTCGAACTCCGCGTCGTCGATGACGCCCTTGGCCTTCAGGTCGGCGAGGCGCCCCAACTCGTCGGCCGGGCTCGCGGCGGTCCCTACGGCTTCACGGATGTAGGCCCTCGACGCGGCGTCCTGCTCCTTGGCGGCCTCCATCGCGTGCTCGCTCATCTTGTGCCCGCGCGCGATGAGGTACACGAACACGCCGATGAACGGCAGGAGGATCACAAAGATCACCCAGACCGCCTTGACCCACCCATTGAGGTCGTGACTGCGGAAGATGTCCGAGAACACCATGATCAGCAGCCAGATCAAGATAAAGAAGGAGAAGAACCAGATCATCGTCCAGAGGACCTCACCGGTCCCCCACTCAGCTCCGAGTGTCATGCAGTCAAACCTCCGAGAGTGCGCTGTTCGGGCCCGCATACTAGCGAGAAGCCCGGGCAGAGCGGTGCTATCCCGGGGTGATCATCCCCGCAGGCCGCACCGTGGCGTCGAACTCCTCGACAGTGAGGTACCCGAGTGCGAGCGCCGCCTCACGCAGCGTGGTCCCCTCGTGGTGTGCCTTCTTCGCGATGGCCGCGGCCTTGTCGTAGCCGATCACCGGGTTGAGCGCAGTGACGACCATCAGCGACTCGCGAACGTACTGGTCGATGCGCTCGCGGTTCGGCTCGAGGCCCTCGATGCAGAAACGCCGGAAGTTGTCGCACGCGTCGCTCAGCAGGTCGACGGAGTGCAGGTAGTTGAAGATCATCACCGGCTTGAACACGTTGAGCTCGAAGTTGCCCATCGAGCCAGCGATTCCGACGGCGGCGTCGTTGCCGAGCACCTGCACGCACACCATGGTGAGCGCCTCTGACTGGGTGGGGTTCACCTTGCCCGGCATGATCGAGCTCCCGGGCTCGTTCTCGGGCAACAGCAGCTCGCCGAGGCCGGCGCGAGGTCCCGAGCCCAGCCAGCGGATGTCGTTCGCGATCTTCATCAGGCTCGCGGCGAGCGTGCGCACGGCCCCGCTGGCGAAGACGACGTCGTCGTGCGCGGCCAGCGCCGCGAACTTGTTGGGTGCCGACCGGAAGGGAAGGCCGGTGAGCTCGGCGATCTTGTCCGCGGCGCGCTGCGCGAACTCGGGGTGCGTGTTGAGTCCGGTCCCGACGGCCGTGCCGCCGATCGCGAGGTCGTAGAGACCCTCGATCGCGTCCTCGATGCGCGCGATGTCGGCGTCGAGCTGCGCGACGTAGCCGGACATCTCCTGGCCGAGCGTGAGCGGGACCGCGTCTTGAAGGTGGGTGCGGCCGATCTTCACGATGTCGGCGAACGCCTTCGCCTTCGCGTCGAGCGCGTCGCGCAACGCACGCACTGATGGCACCAGCTCGTTGCAAGTCTCCTCCACCGCGGCGATGTTCATCGCGGTGGGGAACGTGTCGTTCGAGCTCTGCGAC
>Ga0194128_10000658_pt1 | contig 61969 bp, 64 predicted proteins | sample TA2KigCa65mmetaG_FD_148650 | JGI IMG/M metagenome (GOLD analysis project Ga0194128, IMG submission 148650) | Freshwater microbial communities from Lake Tanganyika, Tanzania - TA2015037 Kigoma Deep Cast 65m | ecosystem: Environmental > Aquatic > Freshwater > Lake | place: Tanzania: Lake...
CATGCAAGAGCTTCTCGCACGCATGAGGACGCGGCGTGAGGACGAGCAGGGATTCACGCTCATCGAGCTGATGGTGGTCGTGCTCATCATTGCCATCTTGATCGCCATCGCCATCCCGACGTTCCTCGGTGCCAAGTCCCGTGCGCAGGACAAGGCGGCTCAGTCGAGCCTGCGTAACACCTTGACGAACGCGAAGGGCATCTACACCGACAGTGAGAGCTATGCGTCTGCGGACGCGACCGCGTTGGCCTCGGCGGAGCCGAGCCTGAGCTTCCAGGCGGCGGCTTCGACGGGGGCGAAGGTCGTGTCGGTGGACTCGCCGGCGGCGAACTTGTTCGTGGCGGCGGCGCGGTCGAACTCGGGCAAGTGCTTCGCGATCGCGGACAACGTGAACGGTCCTGGGACCATGTTCATGGTGGTCGCGAACTCGGGCGGCACGTGTTCGGCGGCGAACGCGAACACGCTGGACAGCGTGAGCGACGAGACGACTGCGGGCCTGTCCGCGGCCGGCACCGTCGGCGAGTGGTCCAGCAGCTGGTAGTTCGGACCGGACGAGGAGGTAGGAGGGCCCAGGCGGGATCACGATTCCCCTGGGCCCTCTGCCCATCATGAACACTCGACGTTCTTCCGACGACACCACCCGTCACGACGGGGAGCTGGGCTTCAGCCTCATCGAGCTCATGACCGTCGTGATGATCGTCGCGGTGCTCATCGCGATCCTCATCCCCAACTTTCTCCAGGCCAAGAAGCCGGCGATGGACCGGCAGGCCCAGTCACTGCTGCGCGAGAGCGCGACCGCGGCGCGCACCGTCGAGTCGTCGGCCGCGGAGGTCGCCCCGACTGCCTCGGCGCTCGCGAGCACGGAGCCTGGGGTCGACTTCGTCGACGCGACGACGAGCGCAACGGCGAAGATGAACCGGGTCTCCGTGAGTGAAGGGACTTCGGGCGGTGCCTGGTACCTGATCCTCGCGTCGCACTCGACGTCCGGCCGGTGCTATGCGGTGCTCGAGCGCGATGGCGCGGCCACAGCCTTCCAGCGCATGGAGTCCGCGTCGTGTCGCGCCGACCAATTCGATCCGGGCACCGGCTGGGTCGGCAGCTGGTAGCACGGCCCGGGCCGGGCATTCCCTGCTCGCCGCCGCCGCCCCCGTAACCTCGACCCGATGGACCCCGAGACGCTGCTCGTCGTCGCATGCGCGCTCCTCGGTCTGGTGATCGGGTCGTTCCTCAACGTCGTGGTCTGGCGCGTGCCTCGCGGGGAGTCCGTTGTGCACCCACGGTCGCACTGCCCGCGTTGTGACGCACAGCTCGCTGCGTCCGAGAACGTTCCTGTGGTCTCGTGGCTCGCGCTGCGCGGGCGGTGCCGGCACTGCGGTGCCCCGGTCTCGCTGCGCTATCCCCTCGTCGAGGTCGGCTGCGCCGGGCTGTGGGCGGCGATGGCGCTCCGCTTCGGCGCGGCGTGGGAGCTGCCCGTGTACCTCGGGTTCGTCTCCGCGCTGCTCACGCTCGCGTTGATCGATCTCGACACGTACCTGCTTCCGAACCGCATCGTCTATCCGCTCGCGGGGTTCCTGGTCGTCGGCTTCGCTGCCGTGGCATTCGGCACCGGTGCATGGTCGGCGTACGGACGCGCGCTCGCGTCGGGTGCCGCAGCGTTCGCGGCCTTCTTCCTCGTGCACGTCGCGGCGCCACGCGGGATGGGGTTCGGCGACGTCAAGTTCGCCTTCTGCCTCGGTGTGGCACTCGGGTGGATCTCGGTGGGAACGGTCGTGCTCGGCCTGTTCCTGGGCTTCCTCCTCGGCGCCGTGGTGGGGGTGATCCTCATCGCGCTGCACCGCAAGGGGCGGCGCGACCAAGTGCCCTTCGGGCCGTTCCTCGCCGCGGGCACGGTGCTGGCGCTGTGCTTCGGGCAGCCCCTGCTCGACCTCTACCTCGGGTCGTAGGTCGAGAATTCAAGCCCGACACCGTCCGGCGTCGATGCAGCTCACAGACGGATTCGGATCGCCTCCCGGGAGGGCTTCAGGTCTGTTGCCCGTGTTGACGATTGTTGAGGCTGAGACTTACTGTGCGCCGAGTCAACGAGGGGAAGTCAGCGTGGCGTCGCCGTTCCCGTACGAGCTGCTGACCGCCCGTGAGGTGGCGGAGGCGATGCGGGTCTCGACCATGACCGTGTACCGGCTCATCAAGTCTGGTGAGCTGCCGGCGATACGCGTCGGCAAGCACCTCCGGATCCGGCGGACCGAGGTCGATGCGTACCTCGACGCCCGGGTGGTCTGCACGCCCTCGAAGCAGGGAGGCGGCCCGTGGCCCGCCGCCTGATCGGCCTCGACATCGGGACCAACGCGGTCCGCGTCGCGGAGGTCGAGCCCGGCAACCCAACGTGGGTCACGACCTTCGGCCAGGTCGCGCTCCCGCCCGAGGCCATGCGCGAAGGCGAGGTGGTGGATCCGGGCGCGGTCACCGCGGCGATCCAGCGCCTCTGGAAGGAGCTCAGCCTGGGTCGCGGCGAGGTTCGGGTGGGCGTCGCGAGCCCGCGGGTGCTCGTGCGCACCGTCGATCTCCCTGCGATGGCCGAGTCCGACCTCGCGAGCGCGTTGCGCTTCCAGGCCCAGGAGCTGATCCCTATCCCCCTCGAGGAGGCCGTCCTCGACTTCCAGGTGCTCGAGTCGGTGCCGGGCGCGGCGCCGACTCCGGCCCCGGAGCACACCGAGCCGGGCGGCGACGAGCCACCGACCGAGCCGGGCGGAACGCCGCCGACCGAGCCGGAGGGCGCCAAGCGGGTGCTGCTCGCCGCGGCCCACCGTGACACGGTCGACGGCCTCGTCGGCGCGGTACGGGCCGCGGGGCTCCGCGTGGGGGCGGTCGACCTGATTCCGCTCGCGCTGATCCGGTCGATCGGCACGGGGGTCTCGGACGAGGGTGTAGGAGCCGAGGCCATCGTCAGCGTCGGTGGTGGTGTCACGGTGATCGTGATCCACGAGGCCGGGATCCCGCGCTTCGTGCGGAGCCTCGGCGTCGCGGGTCGTTCCCTCACCGACGCGATCGCGCGCGACCTCGCACTCACCGTCGACCAGGCCGAAGCGCTCAAGCGCCAGGGCGACCGGGCTCCGGAGGACCTCGCACGCGCCGCCGCCGCGGCGATGGCACGGCCGCTCGGCGACCTGGCCGAGCAGGTGCGCGGCTCGCTCGACTACTACCGAACCCAGCCGGACGCCACAACGTTGCTCCGGGTGACGCTCACCGGCGGCGGCGCCCTCTCCTCCGGGCTCCCGGAGCGCCTGCACGACCTCGTCGGGCTCCCGGTGGACTTCGCCGCGCCGCGTGATCACATCGCGGTGGCCGACATCGGCTTCCCGGGCGATCAGATCCCGTCGCTCGACCCGTTCCTACCCGTCCCCGTCGGTCTCGCGCTCGGCGGTCTCGCGACGGGCAAGCGGATCAACCTGGTCGGGGGTGATGGTCGTGGAGCCGTCGACCGCGCGCGGGTCGTCAAGGTGGCTGCCGTCGTCGGCGCGGTGCTCGTCCTCGGGCTCGGTGCGCTCTGGTGGGTGCGCAAGAGCGCGGTCGACACCGAGAAGGAGCGGCTCGCGGAGGTCGAACAGGAGAACGAGCGCCTCCAGTCGAAGATCGCCTCGCTGTCCGATGCGCAGCAGGCCCAATCGCAGGTCGAGGCGATCCGCGCCCAGGTGCAGACGATCGTCGCGACCGACATCTCCTGGTCGCGCATGCTCCAGGAGATCGCACGCACGATCCCTGCCGACTCGTGGCTCACTGCGTTCACCGGCAGCTCGAACGCGGGCGCGGCGGTCGCGGCTGGGACCACGGCGCCCACCGGCACAGGGCCGGTCACCAGCGGCTCCGCGACGTTCACGATCGTGGGGCTCGACTTCACGTCGGTCTCGGCCTGGATCCAACGGATCAGCACCATCCCGAGCTTCGCCGACCTCTGGGTGCCGAGCGCGACGAAGGGCGCGAGCACCGAGGCGGCGTCGTCCACGTCGGGTTCCTCCTCCACGACGACCTCGGGTGGACGGGTGCTCGTCAACTACACGTCGAACGCGACGATCACCTCGGAGGCCCAGAGCGATCGGGCCGAGCAGTTCGAAGAGGAGACGCCGTGAAGCGCGGGTGGCTCCTGGGGATCGTCGCCGGCGCGCTGGTTCTCGTGCTCGTGTGGTACTTCCTCTTGTGGGCGCCGGCCTCCAAGGACCTCGACGACACGCGCGAGCAGGTGTCCGAGCAGCAACGCCAGCAGCTGAGCCTCGAGGCCACCGTCAAGCGACTCCAGGCCCTCGCGGAGAACGCGCCGCAGCTGCAGGCGACGCTTCGTCGCTACGACGCCGCGATCCCCGAGACCCCCGACCTCGCCGACTTCATCATCCAGTGCAACGACATCGCGATCGCGTCGGGCATCGACTGGCTCGCGATCTCGCCCTCACCGCCCGCCGCAGGCACACCGGTGACCACGATCGCGCTCTCGATCAACGTGCAGGGCGGCTTCTTCCAGGTGCTCGACTACCTCAACCGGCTCGAGGATCTCGAGCGCCTCGTCGTGGTCGACACGATCAACATCGCGGCGGGCGGCGGGACCGCGGACGGCTCGGGGACGACCTCGGCGTCGTCGGACGCGTCCGGGGGCACCCTCACCGTCACGCTGACCGGACGGATGTTCACGCGGGGGACGCCGCCGGCCGCCCCCGGCACCGAGTCGAGCCCGACGACCGAGACCACGACCACGACTTCGGCCGGCTCGTCGACCACGACCACGACCGGTTCGTCGGGTGCGACCACGAGCACCACGGGGGTGGGCTGATGGGTGAGAACAAGCGCCTCCTCGCGATCCTCGCGATCGGTGGTGTCATCGTCGCCGCGTTGGTCGCCTACAACCTGTTCGGCAAGGGGGGCGGCGAGGAGGCGACGACGAGCACACCGGCCCCCGCGGTGACGAGCAACGGCCCGGCCGGCGGCACGGCCACCACCACGACCACGACACCCGGAGCGCCGAGCGTGCCGGGCGGGGAGTTCGACGTGTTCGCCACCCGCGACCCCTTCGAGCCCGTCGTCTCCGTCACGCCGGTGACCACGACCCCCACCACGACCAGCAGCGCCACGACGGCGACGACCACCTCCGGCGCGACGACCGCCACGACGACCGCCCAGCAGAACCCTTCGGGCGGGACGAGCGTGGCGCTGCTCGACGTGTTCGACGAAGGCGGTGTGACCAAGGCCCGGGTGCAGGTCGGCTCGACCGTGTACACGGTGGCGCCGGGCGAGACGTTCGCGGTCAGCTACCGCCTCGTCAGCATCAGCGGCACCTGCGGCCAGTTCCTCTACGGCGACGCGCCCTTCCAGCTCTGCGAGGGCGAAGCCGTCATCAAGTAGCCGGTAGGCGAAGGCCCGGCCGGTAACCTGGGCGAGCCATGCTGCGCTACCTGACCGCCGGGGAGTCGCACGGCCCGGCCCTGGTGGTCGTGGTCGAGGGACTCCCCGCGGGACTCCCCGTCACCGTCGATGAGATCGGCACCGAGCTCGCTCGCCGGCGGCTCGGCTTCGGTCGCGGGCCGCGCATGCGCTTTGAACGCGACGACGTCGAGCTGCTCGGCGGCGTCCGCCACGGCGCGACGCTCGGCTCCCCGGTGTCGGTGGTGATCCACAACACCGAGTGGCCGAAGTGGCAGGAGGAGATGTCCCCCGCCCCGGGGATCACCTCGGCGCCGCTGCGCCAGCCCCGCCCCGGCCACGCCGACCTCGTCGGGATGCAGAAGTACGGCTTCGACGACGCTCGCAACGTGCTCGAGCGCGCGAGCGCTCGTGAGACCGCGGCGAGGGTCGCGGCGGGCGCGCTCGCCAAGGCGCTGTTGTCCCATCTGGGGACCTCGGTGATCTCGCACGTGACGCGCATGGGCGCGGCCGCCCTTCACCCCGACGCGGCGCGCCCGACGCCGACCGACCTCCCCCACGTCGACCAGTCGCCGGTGCGCTGCTTCGATGCGGTGACCGAGGCCGCGATGGTCGCCGAGGTGGAGGGTGCGGCCAAGGCCGGCGACTCGCTCGGCGGCGTCATCGAGGTGCTCGGCTACGGCGTGCCTCCCGGGCTCGGCTCCCACGTGCACTGGGATCGTCGGATCGACGGCCTGCTCGCGCAGGCGCTCATGAGCATCCAGGCGATGAAGGGCGTCGAGATCGGCGAGGGCTTCGCGGTGGCGTCGCGGCGGGGGAGCGCCGCCCACGACGAGATCCTCTGGGACGACGCCACCGGCTACACACGTGCTTCTGATCGCGCCGGAGGCATCGAAGGCGGCATGACGACCGGCGGCCTGCTCGTGGCCCGCGCGGCGATGAAGCCGCTCGCATCGCTGAACCGGCCGGTGTTGCGCACGGTCGACACCGAGACCAAGGAGCAGACGGTCTCCTTCAAGGAGCGGACCGACGTGACCGCGGTCCCGGCGGCGGGGGTGGTGGCCGAGACGATGGTCGCACTCGTGCTCGCCTCCGAGGCGCTGCGCAAGCTCGGTGGAGACTCACTCGCTGAGCTCGTGCGCAACCACGACGCCTACCGCGCCTCTCTGGCGTGAGCGGGCGTCACCTCGTGCTCGTGGGCCTCATGGGTGCGGGCAAGACGACCGTCGGCGAGGAGTGCGCGCGACGGCTCGGCCGCCCCTTTGTCGACACCGACGACCTCGTGGTCGCAGCCGCCGGTCGTTCCGTCGCCGAGCTCTGGGAGGTAGAAGGCGAGGCCGGATTCCGGGCTCGGGAGCAGGCCGCGATCGCCGACGTCTGCGCGTCGCCCACGCCGTTGGTGGTCGCGTGCGGCGGCGGGGCGGTGCTCGATCCCGAGAACCGGCGGGTGCTGCGGGCCGCCGGTTGCGTCGTCTGGCTCGACGCACCGGCGGACGAGCTCGCCGGTCGCCTGGTCTGCGACGGTACGAGACCCCTCCTCGCAGGTGCCGACCGCGCCGCCACGCTGACCCGGCTCGGCCGGCAGCGGGCCGACGCCTACGCGGCCGTAGCGCACGCGCGCGTCGATACCGGACAGCGGTCCGTCGCCGAGGTCGCCGGCACCGTCCTCGAGGTCTACCCGCGATGAAGCGCGTCCCCGTCGAGGTCGAACCACGCTACGAGATCTTTGTGGGGCCCGGCGCGCTCGCGCGCGCTGGCGACCTGCTCGAGGGCCGGCGCCGCGTCGCCGTGGTGAGTCAGGCCGGCATCGCCGCCCGGTACGCGACAGAGCTGCGCGGTGCCATCGGCGCGCCGACCGAGCTGTTCCTCATGGACGACGGCGAGGAGGCGAAGTCGCTCGCGACCGTGGAGTGGCTTGGTCGTGAGCTCGCGCGGTGGGGTCTGTTGCGGGACGACGCGATCGTCGCGCTCGGAGGCGGGGTGGTCGGCGACACCGCCGGCTTCGTCGCCGCGGTGTACCACCGCGGGATCGCGGTCGCGCAGGTACCCACGACGCTGCTCGCCATGGTCGACGCGGCCATCGGCGGCAAGACCGCCGTCAACCTTCCCGAGGGCAAGAACCTCGTCGGTGCGTTCCACCACCCGATCGGCGTGCTGGCCGACCCGGAGACGCTGTCGAGCCTCCCGGAGCGCGAGTTCCGCTCCGGCCTCGGGGAGGTCGCCAAGTACGCGCTGCTCACCGACGTGGTCGAGGACCCGACGGGCCTCACGGGCGTGCTCCGGCTGCACGCGGCCGAGGTGCTCGCGCGCGACCCTGTGGTGCTCGGCGAGGTGGTGGCCCGGTGCGCGGCGATCAAGGCGGCTGTCGTGGCACGCGATCCGCTGGAGCAGACCGGCGAACGGGCGACCCTCAACCTCGGGCACACCTTGGGTCACGCCCTGGAGACCGCGGGCGCCTACGACCTCACCCACGGCGAGGCGGTCGCGATCGGCCTGGTGTTCGCGGGGGCACTGGCAGGGGCGTGCGAGCGCGTCGGCGTCGACGTGGTGGATCGCTACCAGGCCGTGCCCCAGGCGTTGGGTCTGCCGACGGAGGTCCCCGACGGCGAGGCGCTGGACCCGGCCGAGCTCGTCGCGCTGATGCGCCGCGACAAGAAGGCGGCCGGCGGGCTCACGTTCGTGCTCCCGGGCCCGAATGGGATCGAGCGGGTCGACGACCCGCCCGAACACGCACTGCGGTACGCGTTCGCGTCGGTGGGCATCGGCGTCGGTTAGGAGCTGGAGGACGAGATGGCCACGATCCTGCTGCTGTCGGGACCCAACCTCAACCTGTTGGGGGAGCGGGAGCCCGCGGTCTACGGCACCGACACGCTCGACGACTGCGTCGCGACGGCGCGCACCGCCGCGGAGGCGGCCGGGCACACGCTGGAGCACGTGCAGTCGAACCACGAAGGCGTGCTGATCGACGCGATTCAGGGCGCCCGCGGTCGCTGTGCGGCGATCGTCGTCAACCCGGGTGCGTTCACCCACTACGCGTATGCGGTCGCCGACGCGCTGCGTGTTTTCGACGGCGTGAAGGTCGAGCTGCACCTCTCGAACCCCGCGGCGCGCGAGGAGTGGCGGCGCCGATCGGTGGTCGCACCCGTGGTGACCGGGACGGTCGCGGGGTTCGGTCGCACGGGCTACCGGCTCGCGCTCGAGGCCGCGATCTCGAGGCTCGACCCATGACCCCCGCAGGCCCCCCCGGGTTTGTGCGCAGAGGAGCGGATAGCGCTCTTCGGCGCACAATCCGGGCCGGTGAGGAGGGCGCGCGATGAGCACCTCGGGCATGGCGGGTACCGCGCTGCCGGCGATGGACGTGGCCGGCCGGATCCCGAGGCTGCGCGAGCGCTTCGACGACGCCGGCATCCGGGCGCTGCTCGTGACCCGCCTCCCGAACCTCCGGTACCTCACCGGCTTCACCGGCTCGGCCGGGATGCTGCTGGTCACTCCCAACGACGCGGTGCTGGTAATCGACGGTCGCTACCGCGAGCAGGCCGGAGAGCAGCTCGCGGCGTCGGGTGTGCCGGTGCGCGTCGACGTCGGGATCAGCCAGGCCCGCCAGCGCGAGATCCTCGGAGCGCTGACCGCGGAGGTGAGCGACATGGGCCTCGAAGCCCACGGGGTCACCTGGGCGCAGCAACGGGAGTTCGCTTCGGCCTGGTTCGCCGACGCCGAGCTCCTCGCCACCCACGACCTCGTCGAGGACCTCCGCATGGCGAAGGATCCAGGAGAGGTCGCCCGCATCCGCGCCGCGTGCGCGATCGCTGACGACGCGCTCGCGGCGGTGCTGCCCACCTTGGTCGACCGGCCGACGGAGCGGGCGTTCGCGCTGCGACTCGAGTTCGCGATGCGTGAGCGCGGTGCCGATGCGATGAGCTTCGAGCCGATCGTCGCCTCCGGACCCAACGGCGCCAAGCCCCACGCGCGGCCGACCGACCGGCAGATCGAGCCCGGTGAGCTCGTCGTCGTCGACTTCGGCTGCGTGGTGGAGGGCTACTGCTCCGACATGACGCGCACTGTCAGCGTGGGCGAGCCGTCGGAGGAGGCCCGCCGGGTCTGGGAGACGGTCCGCGAAGCACAGGCGGCGGGCCGCGACGCGCTCGGCCCCGGTGTCGAGCTGTCGGCCGTCGACGCGGCGGCGCGCGAGGTCGTCACCGCCGCGGGCTGGGGCGATGCGTTCAGCCACGGCACCGGACACGGGGTCGGGCTCGAGATCCACGAGGCGCCTCGGGTGGCCGCGACCTCGAGTGGTACCCTCGGTGTCGGCCACGTGGTCACGGTCGAGCCCGGTGTGTACCTGCCCGGGTTGGGCGGGGTCCGAATCGAGGACACGCTGGTCGTCACCCCCGAGGGCCCCCTCTCCCTCACCGAATTCCCGAAGGAACTCTGCGCGTGAGCATCTCCACCAACGACCTGAAGAACGGCATGGCCCTGAACCTCCCCGAGGGGCTCATGACGGTCGTCGAATTCCAGCACGTCAAGCCGGGCAAGGGCGGCGCCTTCGTGCGCACGAAGCTGAAGAACTACCGCACCGGTGCGGTGATCGACAAGACGTTCCGGGCCGACGAGAAGGTCCGTCACGCGATGATCGACAAGCGGGAGATGCAGTACCTCTACCGCGAGGGGTCGGACTACGTGTTCATGGACAACGAGTCCTACGAGCAGGTCCACGTCGCGCCCGACGCGCTCGGAGAGGCGGTCAAGTACCTGAAGGAGGGCGACTCCGCCGTCCTGCCCACCTACGAGGGCCAGATCCTCGGCGTCGATTTGCCCGCCGCGGTGGAGCTGAGGGTGGCCGAGACCGAGCCGGGCATCCAGGGCGACCGGGTCTCAGGCGCGCGGAAGGCCGCGATGCTCGAGACGGGACTCGTCGTGCAAGTGCCGCTGTTCGTCGAGACGGGCGAGCGGATCAAGGTCGACACTCGTACCGGCGAGTACCTCACCCGCGCCTGAGTGCGGTACCGGCGTGGCCCCGCGACACGAATCCCGCGAACGGGCACTCGGGCTCTGCTACGAACGCGAGGTTCGGGGCCTCGACGCGGCCGCGCTGCTCGGCGACCTGCCCGCCCCGCCCGACGACTACGCGACCGCGTTGCTCGTCGGCGTCGACGCCCACCAGGAGCAGATCGACGCGCTGCTGCGGAAGTACTCCGAGCACTGGGCGGTGGAGCGGATGCCCGCGCTCGACCGCGCCCTGCTGCGGCTCGGCTGCTACGAGCTCTGCTACGAGCCCGACGTGCCGACCGCGGTCGTGATCTCCGAGGCCGTCGAGCTCGCCAAGCAGTACTCCACGAAGGACTCGGGGCGGTTCGTGAACGGGCTGCTCGCGCGCATCGCCGAGGAGGTCCGTGCCGCGCCGGTGTGAGCGAGCCGGAGCGGCGCGGGCCGGTGTAGAAAGGCTGCAGTGACCGAGACCGAGCTGCTCCCGAACGAGCTCGACGAGACGCTGGTCGGGCCCGACACGCCGTGGCTCGTCATCGTCTGGAACGACCCGGTGAACCTCATGAGCTACGTGGTGATGGTGCTCCAGAAGCTCTTCGGTCACTCGCGGGAGAAGGCCACGAAGCTCATGCTCCAGATCCATCAAGAGGGCAAGGCGGTCGTGTCGCACGGCAACCGGGAGAAGGCCGAGGTCGACGTCGCCCGCCTCCACGCCCACGGCCTGTGGGCCACGATGCAGCGCGACTCCGCATGAGCGAACGCGAGCGGTTCGTCGAAGGTGACGACGGCCGCGAGGTGCGCCTCGGGCCGGCGGAGGTCGCGTTGCTGCGCGACCTGGCCACCCAGGTGGAAGCCGTGGTCACAGGGCCCGCCACCGAGCTCGGTGCGAGCCCGGTGCGTGACCGCCTGTTCCCGCGTGCATACGACGACCCCACCGAGGACGAGGCCGAGACCGACTGGCAAACGGCGTCGCATCCCGATCTGGTTCGCGGGAAGTCCGAGGGCCTCAGCGCGCTCCTCGCCGACCTCGACGGAGCGCGCGGGGAGCCGGGCGGGCCCGTCGTGGTGGCGCTCACCGACGAGCGACTCGAAGGCTGGGTCGGAGCACTCAACGACCTCCGGCTCGCGCTCGCGGTGTCGATCGGGCTGACCGACGAGCACCAAGAGGTATCCGACGGCGACCCGCTCGCACCGATGTTCGACGCGTACCACTGGCTGACCTGGTTCCAGGGCGCGTGCATCGAAGCGCTCGTCGGCGACCTCGGCCTTTGAGACCGTGTACGGGCCTCGGGTGCTACACTGAGCTGGTTCCGTCACCGGGGTCCTGTGAGTCCCCCACGGAGTGAGGATGACGATGGCCGAGAGCCCCGCGGGAAGCCCCCGCGCCGACAACCTGCGCGCTACCCCCGGCCAGGCCGCCCGTGAGGGCGGTCGTTTCGCGCCCGGTGCCGGGCGCGACGACGACGGCTTCGAGCGGCGCGCGGTCGTGTTCAGCGCGGAGGACCTGCGCCGGGCCCAGGTGCGCATCGCCCACGAGATCGTGGAGCGCAACCATGGCGCCGAGGGGATCGTGCTGGTGGGCCTCCACGAGCGCGGACCCGAGATCGCCCAGCGGCTGGCGGCCGCGATCGCGAGCTTCGAGGACGTCGAGGTGCCGGTGGGCGCGCTCGACGTGGCGTTCTACCGCGACGACATCGGGATGCGCCCGGTGCAGCCGCTGGGTCCGACCGAGATCCCCGTCGACATCGGCGGGAAGGTCGTGGTCCTGGCCGACGACGTGCTCTTCACCGGCCGCACGATCCGCGCCGCGATGGACGCGCTGACCGAGCTGGGCCGTCCCCGGGCGATCCAGCTCGCGGTGCTTGTCGACCGGGGCCATCGTGAGCTGCCGATCCGGGCCGACTTCGTCGGCAAGAACCTCCCGACCAAGATCGCCGAGGACGTGCGGGTCCGTCTCCACGAGCACGACGGCACCGACGACGTGGTCGAGCTCTGGGGCCCGAGCGGCTTCTCGGAGCGGGGAACCGGGGCACCGAGGGAGGAGGGCGGCGCATGAGGGATTTGCTGTCGATCGCCGACCTGGACCGTGCGCAGATCGAGGCGCTCCTCGACGGTGCCGAGCACATGGCCGACGTCCTGGGACGTGACATCCCGAAGGTGCCGGCGCTGCGGGGCAAGACGGTGGTAAGCCTCTTCTACGAGGACTCCACTCGCACGCGCTTGAGCTTCGAGACGGCGGCGAAGCGTCTCGGGGCCGACACGATGACCTTCACACTGGGTACCTCCTCGGTGAAGAAGGGCGAGAGCCTGCTCGATACCGCGCGCACGATCGAGGCGATGGGCGTCGATGCGATGGTCGTGCGCCACTCGGCTGCGGGCGCGCCGCATCGCGTGGCCGGCTGGGTCGACGCCGCGGTCGTCAACGCCGGCGACGGGCGCCACGAGCACCCGACGCAGGCGCTTCTCGACGCGTTCACGCTGCGGCGCCACCGTGGGCCCGGGCTCGACGGGGCGCGGATCGCGATCGTCGGTGACGTCCGCAACTCGAGGGTCGCCCGCTCGGGGATCGCCTGCTGGCACCGGCTCGGCGCCCAGGTCACGCTCGTCGGTCCGCCGACGCTCATGCCCGAGCGCCTTGACGGCTGGCCCGTCGCGGTGTCCCACGATCTGGACGACGTGCTGACCGAGCTCGACGTGGTGTACGTGCTGCGCGTGCAGCAGGAGCGGCTGGGGCAGGCCCTGCTCCCGAGCCTGCGCGAGTACTACGCGCGCTACGGCGTCACAACGGCACGCTCAGAGCGGATGAAGCCGGATGCGCTGGTCATGCACCCGGGCCCGATGATCCGGGGACCGGAGATCGCGACCGAGGTCGTCGACGGCGGGCGGTCACTGATCCGCGAGCAGGTCGCCAACGGCGTCGCGGTGCGAATGGCAGTCCTGTGGGACCTGATCGGGAGCGGAGGCCGTCTTGTCTGACGTCGTGATCCGTGGCGGCCGTGTCGTCGACGAGGCCGGCGAGAGCAGGGCCGACGTGCTGGTGCGCGACGGCGCGGTGGCCGAGGTCTCGGCCTCTCTCCCGCTCCCTTCGGGGGCCGAGGTGCTCGACGCCGAGGGCTGCGTGGTCGCGCCCGGCCTGGTCGACATCCAGGTGCATTTCCGCGAGCCGGGGCGCGAAGAGGCGGAGACGATCGACACCGGCAGTCGCGCGGCGGCACGCGGGGGCATGACCGCGGTGGTCGCGATGCCGAACACGCAACCGCCGCTCGACGATGCGAAGGTGGTGGCGGCCGTCCTCGAGCAGGGTCGGCGCGCGCCGTGCCTCGTGACGGTCGCCGGTTGCATCACGAAGGGTCGGGCGGGGCGCGAGCTCGCACCACTCGGCGAGCTCCACGACCTCGGGGTGCGCGTCTTCACCGACGACGGTGACTGCGTTGCCGACGCCAACGTGATGCGTCGGGCGTTCGAGTACGCGCTGGCGTTGCCCGGCAGCGTGATCGCGCAGCACGCCGAGGACCCGGCCCTCGTGGCCGGGGGGCACATGAACGAGGGCGACTGGTCCGCGAAGCTCGGGATCCCGGGCCGGCCGGGGGAGGCCGAGTCGACGATCGTCGCCCGCGATCTCGCGTTGGCGCGCCTGACCGGGGGGCGGTACCACGTGCTGCACATGTCGACGGCGACGGCTACCGAGCTGGTTCGCGCGGCCAAGGCCGAGGGTGTGCACGTTACGGCGGAGGCGTCGCCCCAGCACTTCACGCTCACCGAGGCCGAGTGCGCGACGTTCGACCCGGTGTTCAAGATGAACCCGCCGTTGCGGACCGACGCCGACGTGGCCGCGATCGTATCGGGCCTCGTCGACGGCACGATCGACGCGATCGCGACGGATCACGCGCCCCATGCGCCCGAGACGAAGGAGCTGCCGTTCGAGGAGGCACCGCCCGGGATGCTGGGGGTGGAGACCGCGCTCGCGGTGGCGCTCACGCGCCTGGTGGATCCGGGGATCATGCCGCTGCGCGACGTCCTTGGCGCGCTGTCGTGGCGCCCGGCGCGCATCGCGGGACTCGACGCGCTGGGGCACGGCCTGCCGGTGGCGGCGGGGAACCCGGCCAACCTGTGCGTGATCGACCCCGCCCACCGGTGGGTGGTCGACCCCGAGCGGCTGGCCAGCAAGTCGCGCAACACCCCATGGGCAGGCTGGGAGCTCACGGGCAAGGTCCGCCACACCGTGCTGCGGGGCGAGCCGGTGGTCGTCGACGGGGAGTCGCGGCGATGAGCGGCGAGCGCGTGGCGCCGGCGGTGCTGATCTTGCGCGACGGCGAGTTGTTCGAGGGCGAGTGGATCGGCGCTGAACCGGGGGAGGCGGAAGCGACCGGGGAGGGCGGAGCGGACGGCAGAGTACATGGACGTGCGGAGGCGGTAGCGATTGGGGAAGTCGTGTTCAACACCGCGCTGTCGGGTTACCAGGAGATCGTCACGGATCCGAGCTACGCGGGCCAGATCATCACGTTCACCTATCCCCACATCGGCAACTACGGAACGAACCCCGACGACGACGAGCATGAGCGCCCGTTCTGTCGCGGGATCGTCGTGCGGGACCTCGCGCGACGGGCAAGCAGCTGGCGCAGCACGGAGACGCTCTGCGGGTTCCTGAAGCGTCACGGCGTGCCGGGCATCGCCGGGATCGACACCCGTCGCCTCACCCGCCACCTGCGCGACTCCGGAGCGGTCCCGGGCGCGTTCGGCACCGACGAGGCGACGGTGCGAGCCGCGGCGACGGGGAGCCGACCGACCGACGGCGTCGACCTCGTCGCGACGGTCACCACCGATCACGTCTATTCGTATGGCGATTTGGATGCCCCGCTTCACGTGGTGGCCTACGACTTCGGCATCAAGCGAACGATCCTCCGCCACCTCGCAGGCGCAGGCTGCTTCGTCGAGGTGGTTCCCGCCTCGACTCCCGCCGACGAGGTGATCGCGCGGTCGCCCGACGGTGTGTTCCTGTCGAACGGCCCCGGCGACCCGGCCGCGGTCGCGGGTGCGACCGAGGCGGTGCGGTCACTGGTCGGCACGGGTATCCCGGTGTTCGGGATCTGCCTAGGGCACCAGATCCTCGGTCGTGCGCTCGGTGGGTCCACCTTCAAGCTGCCGTTCGGCCATCACGGAGCGAACCATCCGGTCCGCCACGAGGCGACCGGGCGGGTCGAGATCACGAGCCAGAACCACAACTACGCCGTCGACCTGGATTCGCTCGATCGGGGTGTGACGGTCACCCACGTGAACCTCAACGACGGCGTGTGCGAGGGCCTGGCGTTGCGCGACGAGCCCGTGTTCTCGGTGCAGCACCATCCCGAGGCAGGGCCCGGGCCGCACGATGCGGCGTACCTCTTCGACGAGTTCACCGGGCTCATGGCGGGTGTCGCCGGCGGAACGGGGCCTTGATGCCGCGCCGCAACGACCTCTCGTCGATCCTCATCATCGGCTCGGGGCCGATCGTGATCGGCCAGGCCTGCGAGTTCGACTACTCGGGGACCCAGGCGTGCCGGGTGCTTCGCGACGAGGGCTACCGCATCGTGCTCGTCAACTCGAACCCGGCGACGATCATGACCGACCCCGACTTCGCGGACGCCACCTACGTCGAGCCGCTCACCGTCGACTCGCTGCGCCGGATCATCGAACGGGAGCGTCCGGACGCGATCCTCCCGACGCTCGGCGGTCAGACCGCCCTCAACCTGGCGATCGAGCTCGACGAGTCCGGAGTGCTGGCAGCCTTCGAGGTGCAGCTGATCGGTGCGAGCATCGAGGCGATCCACACCGCGGAAGACCGGTCGAAGTTCAAAGCCGCGATGACCGAGATCGGTCTCGCGGTTCCGAGGTCGGGCCTCGCCTACACCGTCGAGCAGGCACTCACGGTGGGCGAGGAGGTCGGCTTCCCGCTCATCTGCCGACCGAGCTTCATCCTCGGCGGAGGCGGTACCGGCTTCGCCCACGACGTGGCCGAGCTGCGTGAGGTCGCGACGCGAGGCCTCGCCACGAGCCCCGTCTCGGAGATTCTCCTCGAGCAGTCGGTGTTCGGGTGGAAGGAGTTCGAGCTCGAGGTCATGCGTGACCAGGCCGACAACGTCGTGGTCGTCTGCTCGATCGAGAACTTCGACCCGATGGGTGTGCACACCGGCGACTCGATCACCGTCGCGCCCGTCCAGACGCTGACCGACGTCGAGTACCAGCGCATGCGCGACGCGGCGTTCGCGTGCATTCGGCGGATTGGCGTCGACACCGGTGGCTCGAACGTGCAGTTCGGCCTGAACCCCGCCAACGGCGAGATGGTCATCATCGAGATGAACCCGCGCGTGTCGCGCTCCTCCGCGCTGGCGAGCAAGGCTACTGGGTTCCCGATTGCGAAGATCGCGGCGAAGCTCGCCGTCGGCTACCGCCTCGACGAGGTGACGAACGACATCACCGGGGTCACGCCCGCGAGCTTCGAGCCCACGATCGACTACGTGGTCACGAAGGTGCCACGCTGGGCGTTCGAGAAGCTCCCCGGCGCCGATCCGGTCCTCGGCACGATGATGCAGTCGGTCGGGGAGGCGATGGCGATCGGTCGGACCTTCCCCGAGTCGCTGCAGAAGGCGTTGCGCTCGCTCGAGATCGGCCGCACCGGGCTCGAGCCTGCGGACCCGGTGCTCGCGGCGCTGTCCACGGACGAACTCGTCCGCCGCGCGGGCATCGCGACGCCGGATCGCTGTTTCGTCGTCGCGGCGGCGCTCGCGCGGGGTGTGTCGGTCGAGCGACTCCACGAGATCAGCGCGATCGACTCGTGGTTCCTCGACCAGATGGCGCTCGTCGTGGAGGAGTGGTCGCGTCTCGGCGCGCTCGCCGGCCCCGGCGCGCTGGCGCGCGAGGACTGGCGGCGGGCCAAGCGTCTCGGCTTCGCCGACGCGCAGCTTGCCGCGATGTGGGGGGTCGAAGAGGACGCGGTTCGCGACACGCGGCTCGCCCATGGGGTCAGGCCCACCTTCAAGACCGTCGACACCTGCGCCGCGGAGTTCGCAGCCGAGACCCCGTACCACTACGCGACCTATGAAGACACCGACGAGGTCACTCCGCTTGCGAAGCCGGCCGTGGTGATCCTCGGTAGCGGGCCCAATCGGATCGGGCAGGGAGTCGAGTTCGACTACTGCTGCGTGCACGCGGCTTTCGCGCTGTCCGATGCGGGCTACGAGACGGTGATGGTCAACTGCAATCCCGAGACCGTCTCCACCGACTACGACACGAGCGACCGGCTCTTCTTCGAACCGCTCACCGGAGAGGACGTCCGCAACGTCTGCGACGTTCTCTCCCGCGCCGGTGACCTTGTGGGGACGGTGGTCGCGCTCGGGGGCCAGACACCGCTCAAGCTCGCGCACGCACTCGAGGCCTCGGGCATCCCCGTCCTCGGCACGAGCCCGGACTCGATCGACCTGGCCGAGGATCGTGATCGCTTCAACGCGCTGTGCGAGCGGCTCGGCATCCCGCAACCGCCGGGCGGGACCGCGTCCACGCCCCCAGAGGCAAGGGCCGTCGCGGACACGATCGGCTACCCGGTGCTGGTCCGGCCGTCGTACGTATTGGGTGGCCGGGCGATGCAGATCGTGTACGACGACGTGGGACTCGTGGCCGCGATGACCGAGCTCGGCGTCGACGGCTCGCTGGGACGGGAGGGCGGGCTGTCCGCCGAACGTCCGGCGTTGATCGACCGGTTCCTCGAGGACGCGATCGAGGTCGATGTCGACGCGCTACGCGACGCGACGGGCGAGGTGTTGATCGGCGGCGTGATGGAGCACATCGAGGAGGCGGGCGTCCACTCGGGCGATTCCGCTTGTGCCATTCCTCCGCCGACGTTGAGTGCTCCCGTCGTCGGGCGCATCCAGGACCACACGCGCGCCCTCGCGGAGGCTCTCGAGGTCCGCGGCCTGCTCAACGTCCAGTTCGCGGTCAAACAAGATGACGTGTTCGTCATCGAGGCGAACCCGCGCGCGAGCCGCACCGTGCCGTTCGTGAGCAAGGCCACGGGTGTTCCGCTTGCCAAGGCCGCGGCGCGCGTGATGCTCGGCGCGACGCTGGCCGAACTGCGGGCCGAGGGGATGGTGTCACCACCAGCGGGTGGAGACACCGTCTCCGTGAAGGAGGCCGTCCTGCCGTTCAAGCGCTTCCCGTCGGTTGACACGCTCCTCGGCCCCGAGATGCGCTCCACCGGCGAGGTGATGGGGATCGACCGCAGCTTCGGCCTGTCGTTCGCGAAGAGCCAGGCGGCGGCGGGCAACCGCCTGCCCGAACGGGGCACCGTGTTCCTGTCGCTGGCCGACCGCGACAAGCGCCAGGGCATCGTCGCGGCGCGCCACCTCGCCGAGCTGGGCTTCTCGATCATCGCGACCGCTGGCACCGCCGCCGCGTGCGAGACTGAAGGGGTGCCCGTCGACGGCGTGGTCGCGAAGGTGGGCGACGAGACGGGCGTCGACGCCGTCGAGCTGATCTCGTCAGGGAAGGTCGATCTCGTCGTCAACACGCCACGCGGCCGGGGTCCGCGAGCCGACGGTGACCACATCCGCCGGGCTGCCACCGTGCACGGGGTCGCCTGCCTGACCACGGTGGCCGCGGCTCTGGCCGCGGCATCCGGGATCCGGGAGTCGGCGACCCGCGAGGTCACAGTGCGCTCGCTCCAGGAGTACCACCTCGACGGCCAGCAGCGGCTCGGGCTGTGAGGCGGCGCAAGGCCCCTCCGGCGGCGGTGGTCGACCCGGCGGTGCAGGTCGGCCCGCTGCAGCTTCCGGGCCCGATCGTGGCCGCGTCCGGGACCTTCGGCCACGGCGACGAGGTGGCGCGCAGCTGCGACCCGACGGCCCTCGGCGCGGTGACCGCCAAGTCGCTCGCGGCCTACGAGTGGCCCGGGAACCCCGCGCCGCGCCTGCACCCGGCGCCCGGCGGCGGGATGCTCAACTCGGTCGGGCTTCAGGGGCCCGGGGTCGCGCACTGGGTCGATGCGGAGCTACCGGCGCTGCGCCGGTGCGGGGCCCGGGTGATCGCTTCCATCTGGGGGCGGACCGTCGGCGAGTTCGACGAGGCGGCGCGGCTGCTCGCGCCGGCCGCGGCGGAGCTCGTCGCGGTAGAGATCAACGTCAGCTGTCCCAACCTCGAGGATCGCGCGCGCGTCTTCGCACACGATCCCGACGCGACCCGTGCCGTCGTGAACGCGGTGGTCGCACGGGGGCTCGGCCTGCCGATCCTCGCGAAGCTGTCGCCGAACACGTCCGAGCTGCTCGAGGTCGCGCGTGCCGCGATCGACGCGGGAGCCGACGCACTCACCCTGGTCAACACCGTCGTCGCGTTCGCCGTCGACCCGAACACCCGGCTCCCCGTGCTCGGTGCGGGCAACGGTGGTCTCTCCGGCCCACCGATCAAGCCGGTCGCGCTGCGCGCCGTTCACGATGTGACGCGCGCGCTGCCCGGCGTCGCGGTTCTCGGCACCGGTGGCGTGAACAGTGGGCTCGACGCGGTGGAGATGCTGATGGCCGGCGCGAGCGCGGTGGGGGTGGGGACGGCGACGTTTCGCGATCCTCGTGCGGCGGTTCGCATCCACGATGAGCTGCTCGCCTGGTGCGCTGCCCACGGCGTGACTCGGGTAGCCGATCTCACCGGTTGTCTGGAGGAAGGCGACGTCTGATGGGAGCGGAGGGAGCGGTGAGCCCCGCGGTGAGGCGGCACATGGTGCTGGCGCTCGACGTCGGCGACCTCACCTCGGCCGAGGCGATAGCCCGACGCGTGGCGCCCTGGTTCGGCGTAGCCAAGGTGGGCCACGAGCTCTACGCGGAGGCGGGCCCGGTTGCGTTCGAGCGACTGCACGCACTGGGCTACGCCGTGTTCTGCGACCTCAAGCTTCACGACATCCCGAACACGGTGGAGCGTGCCGCACGCGCGCATGCGCGTCACGGTGTCGAGCTCATGAACGCGCACGCCGTGGGTGGAGAGGTTATGTTGCGCGCATTCGTCGCGGGCGCGCGGGAGGGCGCGCGGGAAGCCGGGCTGCCCGCACCGGTCACCCTGGGTGTCACGGTCTTGACATCGGAGCCCGACGCGAGCGAGTTCGCGTCGCGACTCGAGACCGCGCGCCTGGCCGGCTGCGACGGCGTGGTTTGCAGCACGCACGAGATCGCGGCTGCCCACGCAGCCGGGATGCAGGCGCTGGTGCCTGGGATCCGGTTCGCGGGGGGCGCCGTCCACGACCAAGCGCGTGTCGCGACACCCCAGCACGCCGCCGCGGCCGGCGCGGACTGGCTCGTGATCGGGCGCGCCGTCACCGCGTCCGAGAATCCCGAGGCCGCGGCGGCGGAGGCTGGAAGCCAGGTGGAGCGGGGCCTGACGGCCCGCTGACCGAGTCACTCGGGGCCTCGTTTCGACCCAGGGATCCGGAGGGGCCGCCTGCCTATACTCGCCCTCGCCCGAACGCCTCGGCGCCGAACGAGCGCCCCGGGAGGTCCCTGCACATGCCGCTTCCGCCGTCACTCACCCCCGAGCAGCGCCAGGCTGCGCTCGACAAGGCCGCGCACGCGCGGCGGGTGCGCGCCGAGGTGAAGCAACGCCTGAAGATGAACCGTCTCAGCCTGAATGAGCTGTTTGCACAGGGCGATGCCGACGAGGTGCTCGCGAAGCTGAAGGTGGTGAGCGTGCTCGAATCGATGCCGGGCGTGGGAAAGGTGCGGGCCCGACGCATCATGGCCGAGCTGGAGATCAGCGAGAGCCGGCGCCTGCGCGGCCTCGGGGCAAAGCAGCGGGCGGCGCTGCTGGCCGAGTTCGCCCACCAGTAGCTCGGAGCGCGATGGGCGTCCTGCTCGTCCTGGCCGGGCCGTCCGGCGTGGGCAAGGGAACGATCGGCAAGCGGCTGCTCGAGCGAGACCCCGGTCTCCAGTGGTCGGTGAGCGCCACGACGCGGGCACCCAGGCCGGGGGAGGTCGAGGGTGTCGACTACCGGTTCGTCAGCCGCGAGGACTTCGAACGCCTGCGCGCGAACGGCGGCTTCTTGGAGTCCTTCGAGGTGTACGGCCAGCTCAAGGGGACCCTCCGGGCGCCGGTCGAAGCCCGCCTGCGGGCCGGGGGAGACGTGCTCATGGAGGTCGACGTGCAGGGGGCGCTGGCGGTGAAGGACGCGATCCCGGACGCGTTGCTCGTCTTCGTGCGGGCCCCGACCCCCGAGGCCCAACGAGCACGGCTCGTGGCCCGGGCCTCCGACGACGACGAGCAGCTCGTCCGGCGGCTCGAGACCGCGGGGGCCGAGGAGGCCGCGTCCGGACGGTTCGACGCCGTGGTGGTCAACGACGACCTGGACCGGGCCGTCGAGGAGGTCGCTGCTATCCTGAAGAGCCGCCGTGTAACCGGTGCACCCTGAGCGACCGCCCTCGCCTGCCGAGTGGCCCGCGACCTCCGGGACGCGCCACGACTGCGGCTCCGACCACCGGCCCGTCCGAACCCCCCATCTCTAGGAGCACCCCCTCTGATGCCCGACCGCCGCGCCTCGCTCACCGAACCCCGCATCGAGAATTTGCTCGCCCGGGAGGACTCCAAGTTCACGCTGGTGACGCTCGCCGCGCGGCGAGCCCGGGAGATCAACGACTACTACAACCAGCTCGGAGAAGGGCTCGGCAAGATCGTGCCGCCCCAGGTGACGTCCGTGTCGCGCAAGCCGCTGTCGATCGCACTCGAGGAGATCGAGGTCGGCAAGATCGTCAAGGCCGACCTCCCCCCCGAGGCCGAGGACACCGAAGACCTCGAGGCGGTGGTCTCCGCAGTAATGTTCGGCGAGGCCGAGCCCGAGCCGAGCGCAGGCTAGGAGCACGGTGGGGGGCGCGGCCGAGCCGGTGCTCGCCGGCCGACGGATCGTCCTCGGCGTCTCGGGAGGGATCGCGGCGTACAAGGCCGTCGAGCTGTGCCGGCGTCTCGTCGATGCCGGTGCCCACGTCGTGCCGGTCCTCACCGAGGACGCCCAACGCTTCGTGGGTGCGCTCACCTTCTCGGCGCTCGCGTCCGAGCCGGCGCGCACCGACCTGTTCAGCGGTGCGACCGGCGGCGACCCGATCCCGCACACCCGCCTCGGCCAGGGCGCGGACCTCGTGATCGTGGCACCCGCGACGGCCAAGACCCTCGGGAAGTACGCGGCCGGGATCTCCGACGACCTGCTCTGCGCGACGTTGCTGGCGACGCGGGCGCCCGTGCTGGTGGCCCCCGCGATGCACACCGAGATGTGGGAGCACCCGGCCGTGCAGGACAACCTCGCGACGTTGCGCCGGCGCGGCGTGCACGTGGTCGATCCCGAGTCGGGGCATCTGGCCGGCGGCGACGAGGGAGAGGGGCGCCTCGCCGCGCCGGAGCGTATCTTCGACGTTGCCGTCGCCGTCCTCGCCCAGGGCCACGACCTGGCGGGTGTGCGAGTGCTCGTCACTGCCGGCGGGACGCGGGAGGCGATCGACCCCGTGCGGTTCGTCGGGAACCGCTCGTCGGGGAAGATGGGCTACGCCGTCGCCGAGGTCGCCGCGCGCCGGGGCGCGGCTGTGACTTTGGTGACCACCCAGGGCCGACCCGTGAGCTCGGCGATCGAGGTCGTCCGCGTCACCACCGCCGAGGACATGCACCGTGAGGTCGTCGCCCGGTTCCCGGAGACCGACGTGGTGGTGATGGCCGCCGCCGTCGCCGACTTCCGTCCCAAGGTCGTCGCGGCCGAGAAGCTGAAGAAGCACGACGGCGTTCCCGAGATCGTGCTCGAACCGACGCCGGACATCCTCGCGGCGCTCGGTGAGCGCAAGGTCGCCCAGCTGCTGGTCGGCTTTGCCGCCGAGACCGAGCGGGTGCGCGAGCGCGCCGCAGAGAAGCTGGCGCGCAAGCGGGTCGACCTGATGGTGGCCAACGACGTGAGCGAGCCCGGAGCAGGCTTCGAAGTCGACACGAACCGGGCCGTGCTGGTTGACTCCTCCGGCGCCGAGGAGGACACGCCGCTTCTGACGAAGATGGCGCTGGCCGGCGTCATCTGGGACCGCGTGGCCGAGAGGCTCGGCCGGGCCGAAACGAGGGAGCACCCTTGAACACGTTCACCTTCACGTCGGAGTCGGTCACCGAGGGCCACCCCGACAAGATGTGCGATCAGATCTCCGACGCGGTCCTCGACGCGATCTTCGAGGAGGACCCGAACAGCCGCGTGGCGTGCGAGTCGATGGCAACGACCGGCCTGGTGGTCGTCGCCGGCGAGATCAGTACGCAGGCCTACGTAGACATCCCGCGAGTCGTGCGCGACACGATCCGGGGGATCGGCTACGACCGTGAGTCCTACGGCTTCGACGGCAACACGTGCGGGGTCATCACGTCGATTGACGAGCAGTCGCCCGACATCGCGATGGGCGTCGACAAGGCCGTCGAGCAGCGCGCCGGCACCGGCGAGCACTTCGACGAGGTCGGTGCCGGCGACCAGGGGATGATGTTCGGCTACGCGTGCGACGAGACCGAGGACCTGATGCCGATGCCGATCTGGCTCGCGCACCGGTTCGCCCATCGCCTGTCGGAGGTCCGCAAGGCCGGCGTGCTCCCGTACCTGCGCCCCGACGGCAAGACCCAGGTGTCGATTGCCTATGAGGACGGCCGGCCCAGCCGCCTGTCGACGGTCCTGATCTCGACGCAGCACGCGCCCGGGATCGACATCGAGACGATGATCAAGCCCGACCTGATCGAGCACGTGATCCGGCCGCTGCTGCCCGCCGAGTTCGCCGACGACGAGTTCGAGGTGCTCTGCAACCCGACCGGCAACTTCGAGCTCGGCGGCCCGCATGCCGACTGCGGGCTCACCGGCCGCAAGATCATCGTCGACACCTACGGTGGCATGGCGCGCCACGGCGGCGGCGCGTTCAGTGGCAAGGACCCGACGAAAGTCGACCGCTCCGCGGCGTACGCGGCCCGGCACGCGGCCAAGAACATCGTGGCGGCCGGCGTGGCGTCGCGCTGCGAGGTGCAGGTGGCCTACGCGATCGGCGTCGCTCGCCCCGTCTCGATCATGGTGGAGACGTTCGGGACGTCGAAGGTCGACCCGGTCAAGCTGCCCGACCTCGTGCAGGAGCACTTCGACCTGCGCCCGGCCGCGATCATCGAGCGCCTCGACCTGCGCCGACCGATCTTCAAGCGGACCGCCGCATACGGTCACTTCGGGCGACCCGAGCGTGAGTTCACGTGGGAGCGCACCGCCAACGCCGACGCGTTCCGCAAGGCCGCCGAAGCCCTCGCCTAGCGCGCGGCGACGGTAGGGAGCGGAGCGATCGGAGGTCGCTCGCAGGAGCAGGCGAGCAGGCCCGGAGGGCCGCCGGCGGGTACCCCGCCGGCGAGCGAGCGCGACCAGCATGCCTCACGGGTGTGCCGGGTTCGGCCCGACGTGCCCGCGGTCGACCGGGCGTTCGACTACCTGGTGCCCGACGCGATGGCCGACGAGGTGCGCGTTGGCACGATCGTACGGGTGCCGCTGCACGGGCGGCGGGTACGCGGGTGGGTCGTCGCCGACAACGTCCTGCCCGGAACCGAACCATCTCGCCTGCTCGCGCTGAGCAAGGTCGTTGGTGCCGGCCCGCCCGAACCCGTGATCGAGCTGTGTCGCTTGGCGGCCTGGCGATGGGCCGGCACCGAGCTGGCGCTGTTGAGGGCCGCATCGCCTCCGAACGCGGTGCGCGAGCCGTGGCCGGTCGACCCCCCGGGTGCTCCGCCGCACCGCTCGGTGTCCGAGGTGCTGGCATGGCCGCCCGCCATGGATCGCCGCGACCTCGTCGCGGACCGGATCGCGCCCGACGGCTCCACGCTCGTGGTGGTGCCGGACGGGGCGCGCCTGGGTGCACTGGTGCGGCACCTGGAGCGGGCCGGCCATCGGGTCCTGCTGATGCGATCAGACGATCCCGACGCACTGCGCACGCGCGCGTGGGCCGCGGCGCGCTTCGGCCGCTGCGTGGTGGTCGGGGGCCGCGTCGCGGTGTGGGCGCCGGTCCCCGACCTCGAGCGGGTGATAGTGCTCGACGAGGGGGACGAGGCGCTCCAGGAGGAGCGATCGCCCACCTGGCACGCGCGTGAGGTCGCCGCGGCGCGCGTCGCGGGCGTCGGGGCGTCGCTGACCTTGGTGGGGGTGGTCCCGACGCCCGAGGCGGTGACGATCGCAGGCGCGCCGGTGCGGCCGAGCGCCGCCGCCGAGCGCGAGCACTGGCCGGTGCTCGAGGTCGTCGACCTTCGGGAGGAGCCACCCGGGATCGGGCTCCTGTCGGAAGGTCTCGCCCGGGCGCTGCACCGCGCAGTCGATGCCGGCGGTCGCGCGGTGTGCGTGGTGAACCGCAAGGGCCGTGCGCGCCTGCTCACGTGCCACGCCTGCGACGAGCTCGCGCGCTGCGAGCGCTGCGGCGCCGCGGTCGTGGAGACCGACGATCGTTCGCTGCTGTGCGCGCGCTGCGGCACGCGCCGGCCGTTGGTGTGTCTGCGCTGTCATGGTGGCCGCATGCGCGTCCGTCGGCTGGGCGTGGCCCGCCTGCGCGACGACCTGGCCGCCCTGCTGCCGCGAGCCGAGGTCGCCGAGGTCGACGCGACCACGGAGGAGATCCCGGACGTGCCGGTGCTCGTGGGCACGGAGGCCGTGCTTCATCGGGTGCGCCGGCTTCCCCGCGCGCGGGCACTCCTGTTCGTCGGGTTCCTCGACTTCGACCAGGAGCTCGCCGCGCACCGGTACCGGGCGTCGCAGCAAGCCGTGGCCCTGCTCGCTCGCGCGGCGCGGCTGCTGGGTGCACGGGGGGGCGATGGCCGGCTCCTCGTGCAGACGCGTCTGCCCGATCACGAGGTGCTCGCGGTGGCCCGCACCGGGAATCCTGTGCCGCTGCTCGACGCGGAGACCGCGCGCCGGCGCGAGCTGGGCTATCCGCCGTTCGGAGCGGTCGCGGAGCTCAGCGGTGCACCCGAGGCGGTGCGCGCAGCCCTCGACGTGCTGCCTCCCGAGGTGGTGGTGCTGGGTCCGACCGAGGCGCCGACCGGGCTGCGTGCACTGGCCCAGGCAGCGACCGTCGAGCTGCTCGCCGACGCGCTCGCCGAGGCCGGGCCGATGGGGCGCGCCGAAGGGCGGCTGCGGGTCGCGGTCGACCCCCCGAGGGTCTGACCGATCCCGTCGGTGACCGAAGCCGTCGGAGCGACACCTCGGGTCACCGACGCGGATGGCGCGCTCAGGCGGGGGCGGTCACGAGCTCGTCGACTCGCGCCTCGAGCCCGGGATCCGGGTCGCCCGGCGCCATTCGGGTGCGCAGCAGGTGCTTGGCCCCGCGGGACTCGGCCGCCTCCAGCAGGCACGCGCACGCGTACAGCTCGGTGAGCCGGTCGAGCACGTCCCGGCAGTAGAAGGCACCGTGCTCGGGTTCGGCCACGCACCGGTCGGCCTCGCCGACGGTGCGCTGCCAGGTTGCCGTGAGCTCGTCGGCGACGGACAGGGTGCTGTCGGCGAGGATCTTGCCGACCCGCTCGTCGACCACGCGCAGGATCAGGAGCCGGCCGACGTGGGTGAGCACCTGCGCGGCGAGCACGTCCTCGTTCGTGGCGGTCCCCGCGTCGATTCGGTCCTCGAGCGCGGTGAGGGCGAAGACGAGGTGCAGTGCCCCGAGCCACGACGCCCGCATGGCGGCAAGCAGGCGTCGGAGCGCGGAAAACGCCGAGATCGGCCGGTGAGAGGCCTTGCGGTGGGCTGCGTAGGCACTGGCCTCGAACTACGCGCGGCGCCACGAAGCAACCGAGGCCGCGCGTTCCCCGCGGGCCGTCGGGCACCCGTGCGGTGACCAGGAATTGCGCGAAGTCGGCGACGGCGCAGAACCACTTCTCGCCCGAGATGCGGTACCTCCCGTCGCCGTTAGGGTCGGCGCGGGTGGCGTTGGCGCCGACGTCGCTGCCACCCCGGACCTCGGTGAGGAACTGCGAGTCCCGCTCGGCGCGGCGGCGCAGAGGCCGTGCGAGGCCGATCGTCACGTGGTCGGGCACGCATGGCCGGCTTCACCTTCGAGCGAGAGCAGAGAGAGCAGCACCGCCTGCTCGAAGGCGCGCCCGGACGTGCCGGAGTGAGCGACCAGGCCGCTGACCCACACGGGATCGCCGGCGCGGTGGTAGTCAGGGTCGAGCTCGACTACCTCGACGCGTCGGCCGATCGCGTTTCACCGTGCGATCTCAGGGGTCCGGCCGGGTCGCTCGTAGCGTGCTGCCGCCGGACCGACCACCTCGACGACGGCCCGACCGAGTGCGGCGGCCTCCACCTCGAGCGCCACGGGGCGCTCGGCCGGCACGTCACGGGCGACGATCGCGCGCAGGGCGGTGTCGGCGCGCTACGGGTCGGCGGGGAAGGCCGCCCGCCAGTCGGCGAGGTCACCCCGGGCGGACGCGAACGTCCTCGGACTGCAGTCTCGCGCCGCGTCGCCCTAGGGTGCACCGGTTCCCAGGCGCGCAGGAGCGAGGACCATGAGCTATCCGGGGTTCGAGGGATCGGTCGGTCGGGTGGTGGCGACCTCCAAGGGCTGGTGGCCGCCTCGGCCCACCCCCCGCGAGGGCGCGCCGAACATCGTCGTGATGCTGGCCGACGACCTCGGTTTCGCCGATCTCGGCTGTTACGGCTCGGAGATCGACACGCCCAACCTCGACAGGCTCGCGGGCCTGGGAGTGCGCTACACGAGCTTTCACGTCGCGCCGATGTGCTCTCCTACACGCGCCGCGCTCCTCACCGGTGTCGATCCGCATCGAGCGGGCCTCGGCACCGTCGCGCACGTCGATCCGGGCTTCCCCGGCTACGCGTCGGAGCTCGCGCCCGACGTCGCGACCATAGCGGAGATCCTGCGCGACCGTGCGGGCTACGCCACGATGGCGGTCGGCAAGTGGCATCTCGCGAAAGACTCGGATGGCAGCGCGGGGGGCTCCAAGCGCTCCTGGCCGTGCCAGCGCGGGTTCGACCGGTACTACGGCGTGATCGACGCGTTCACGAACCTCCACCACCCGCATCGGATCGTCGAAGACAACCACCAGGTCGAGGTCGACCGGTACGAAGACGACTACTACTTCACCGACGACATCACCGACCGTGCGATCTCGATGATCCGGGAGCAGCAGGCGAGCAACCCTAGGCAGCCCTTCTTCTGCTACTTCGCACACGGAGCGGTGCATGCCCCGCTGCACGCTCGACCGGAGGAGATCGCCAAGTACCGGGGTCGCTACGACGCGGGCTGGGATCGCATTCGCGAGGAGCGTTTCGCGCGCCAGCGCGAGCTGGGTGTCGTCCCACCCGGCGTCGAGCTGCCGCCGCGTAACACGGAGCCAGGCGACGACGTGCCGCCCTGGGACGAGCTCGCCGAGCGCGAGCAGCGTCTGTTCGCCCGCCACATGGAGGTCTACGCGGCGATGGTCGACCGCATCGACCAGAACGTGGGCCGCCTTGTCGAGGCGCTCGACGACGTCGGCGTGCGCGAGAACACGATCTTCGTCTTCCTCTCCGACAACGGCGCGTCGCGCGAAGGTGAGGGGACGGGCACGACCGCCTACTACGTACACCTGCTGCAGGGTGACGACGTCGACGCCGACCTCGCCCGCATCGACGAGATCGGCGGGCCCACGACCACTCCTCACTACCCGCGGGGATGGGCGATGGCGAGCGGCACGCCGTTCCGGCTCTACAAGATCAACGCGCACCAGGGTGGTCACTCGGTGCCGTTCATCTGGTCGTGGCCAGCGGGCCTGCCGGCACGGGGTGAGCTGCGCACTCAGTACCAGTACGTCACCGGGTTGCTCCCGACCTTGCTCGAGCTCGTCGGCGTGGAGCGGCCGGATGAGCGTCAGGGCGTACCGCTCACACCCCTCCAGGGCGCCAGCTTCGTATCGACCCTGCACGACCCCGACGCACCGGGCACGCATCGCGAGCACGTCGTGGAGAACAACGGACATCGGGGCTACTACCGAGAGGGCTGGCACGCGGTGACGCGCCATCCGCGCATGGAGGCGTATGCGAAGGACTGTTGGGAGCTCTACGACCTCACGACCGACCCGACCGAGCTGCACGACCTCGCCGGAGAGCAGCCGGAGCGGCTTGCCGAGCTCGTCGACGCGTGGGAGCAAGCCGCCTGGGCGAACCGCATCTTCCCTCTCGACGACGGCACCAGCCTGATCTACCTGCAGCGCCCCGAGGCGAACGCCGCCTACGCTGACCCGATCCGCATTCCTCGCGGCACGCCGACGCTCGAGCGGTGGCGATCGGTGCAGCTGATCTGGTTCCGCGGGTTCACCGTCGGCGTGGAGCTCGAGCACCGCGCCGGCGACGATGGGATGCTCTTCGCCCATGGCGACCAGGGTGCCGGCTACGCGTGCTACGTGCGCGACGGTGAGCTCGTCTTCGCCCACAACGACGGTCGTGGGGGCATGACGAGGGTCTCCGGAGGCTCGTTGCCCAGCGGGACCCGCGAGGTCGTGGTCGAGCTCGCGGCCCCGGGTGAGCGGCGGTGGGACCTGTCGCTGCGGGTCGACGGACGCGAGGTCGCGACGCACGACGACCTACCGATGCTCTTCGGGATGGCGCCGTTCGAGGGGATCGACGTCGGGATCGACCGGCGCTCGCCGGTCGACTGGGCGCTCTACGAGCGCTTCGGACCGTTTCCGTACTCGGGTTCGCTCGCCGCGGTCACCTACACCCCGGGCGAGCCCGCGCCCGACGCGCCGGTCCACCTGATGGGCATGCTCCGCGAGCTCGGCGCGAAGTTCGAGTAGCGCCGGCCTGGCGCATTTGCGCACCGGCACCGGCAGGGCTCCGTCCTACACTGGACGGCGTGACCACGTACCGGATCCGTATCTTCGGCGACCCCGTCCTGCGCCAGCAGGCGAAGGAGGTCACCGAGCTCGACGGCGCGCTCGCCCGCCTCGTCGCGACCATGCACGAGACCATGTACGAGGCCGCCGGTCTCGGCCTTGCCGCACCTCAGGTCGGTGTGCAGAAGCGCCTCTTCACCTACGACATCGGCGACGGTCCCGTCGTGATGGTCAATCCGCAGGTGGTCGAGGAGTCGGGGGAGTGGTCCTACGAGGAAGGCTGTCTCTCGATCCCTGGACTCAGCTTCGAGATCGTGCGGCCCAAGCTCGTCACGATCCGCGGCCTCGACCTCGACGGCAACGAGGTCGTCCTCGAAGGCGACGAGCTGCTCGGGCGCGTGTTCCTCCACGAGCTCGACCACCTCGACGGCACGCTCATGCTCGACCGGCTCGACCCCGACACGCGCAAGCTCGCGCTCAAGGCGATCCGTGAGCAGGACTTGCGCGCGATCGCCGGCGAGCGCGTCGGCTCCCAGCAGCGCCTCTAGCTGTTGCGACTCGTCTTCCTCGGCACCCCTGAAGACGCGGTCCCGCCGTTGCGGGCTCTCGTCGCCGCGGGCCACGAGGTGGCGCTCGTCGTCACCCAGCCCGACCGCAAGCGCGGACGGGGTGGCGCGCTCGTGCCGAGCCCGGTGAGGGCGACGGCTTCGGAGCTCGGGCTCCCGGTGCTGACCCCGGCGCGTGCGGGTGAAGTGGTCGAGGACGTGCGCGCTTCCGGGGCGGACCTCGGAGTGATCGTCGCGTTCGGTCAGCTGCTTCCGCCGTCGCTTCTCGGCGCACTGCCGCTCGGGTTCGTGAACTTGCACTTCTCGCTGCTGCCGCGCTGGCGCGGGGCCGCGCCGGTCGAACGGGCGATCCTGGCGGGCGACGCGCAGACAGGTGTCTGCGTCATGGCCGTCGAGGCGGCGCTCGACGCCGGTCCCGTGTACGCGCGAGCCAGCACGCCGATCGACGCGACCGAGACCGCAGGAGAGCTGCGGGCGCGTCTCGTCACGCTCGGAACCGACCTCCTCGTGCGCACGCTCCCCGTCTTCGGAACCGCGTCACCGGAATCCCAGACGGGCGAGCCGACCTACGCGGCGAAGCTGACCGTCGAGGAGTTCCGACTCGACCTCGCTCGTCCCGCGGCGGAGCTCCTCCGGGTGATCCGGGCCGGAAACCCGCGTCCGGGAGCGTGGCTCGACCTCGACGGCAAGCGCCTGAAGGTGCTCGCGGCCCATGTCGAGGCCGGACAGCTCGTGCCCGACGTCGTGCAACCGGAAGGGAGAGGCGCGATGTCGATTGCCGCCTGGAGGGCCGGCTATCGCGGCCCCGACCCGTTCGGGTGAGGGCCAGGCGCGCGCGCGTGACGGCTCGCGACGTGGCCCTTGCCGCGCTGGTTCGGGTGGAAGGCGGGGCATACGCGAACGTCGCGCTTCCCGCAGCCCTGCGCGCCAGCGCGCTCGACGCACGCGAGCGGGCCCAGGCGACCGACCTCGTCTACGGGACGCTCCGGCGGCAGCGGGCGCTCGACCATCTGCTGGAGCAGGTGATGGACCGCGACCTCGACGATCTCGACCCCCCGGTGCGGGCCGCGTTGCGCATCGGCACGCGTCAGCTCGTCGAGGGCGTGCGGCCGCACGCGGCCGTGAGCGCGACGGTCGATGCGGCAGCGAAGGTGGCACCTCGAGCCAGGGGCTACGTCAACGCGGTGCTACGGCAGGTGGCCGAGCTCGGTCCGCCATGGCCGTGGCCCGAGGGAGCCGACCCGGCATCGGTCGCGGTCCGCGCGTCGATGCCCGACTGGGTCGTCGAGCTCCTGGTGGAGGACATCGGCCTCGTCGCCGCGCTCGGGGTCGTCGAGTCGGCGTCGCGCCCCGCCGCGCTCACGCTTCGGCCGAACCCGCTGCGTACCGATCCGGATGCGCTCGCGGCCGAGCTCGAGGCCGGTGGGGCGAGCGTGGGGCGCGGCGAGCTCGTCCCCGACGCCCTCGTCGTGCTCGGCGCCGGCGACCCGGCCGTGCTCCCCGCCATCGCAGGCGGTCGGGCGACCCCCCAGGACCAGGCCAGTCAGGCGGTCGCCGCGTCCGTCGGAGCGGTGGCTGGTCAACGGGTACTCGAGATCGGCGCGGCCCCCGGCGGGAAGGTGAGCGCGATCGCTGAGCTGATGGGTGACGACGGTCTCGTGGTCGCGGTGGACGTCGATGCCGGGCGCCTCCGCCTGGTGACGGACGCGCGCGCTCGGCTGGGGTTGCGTGCCGTCGTTCCGGTGCAGGCCGACGGTCACCGACTTCCGCTGCGCGTGCGATCGTTCGATCGGGTGCTGCTCGACGCGCCGTGCACCGGTCTCGGTGTGCTCCGACGCCGCCCGGAAGCGCGATGGCGTCTTCGTCCCGAGCAGGTCTTCGAGCTCGCGGATCTCCAGCGCGAGCTGCTGCACAGCGCGGCGGAGCTCGTGTGCTTGGGTGGGCTGCTCGTCTACTCGGTGTGCACCCTCACCGCGGCGGAGACCCGCGACGTGGGTGAGTGGGCGGTCGGGACACTCGGCGACTTCGTGCCCGAGGCGCCGCCCGGGGCGCCCTGGGAGCCCGACGGCCCGGGCGCGCGCCTGTTGCCCCAGGCGGCCGGGACCGACGGGATGTGGTTGCTGCGCCTGCGCAGGACCGGCGAACCCCGCGGGTAGGGTGCGACGCATGGGCAAGATCGCACCGTCGATCCTCTCGGCCGACTTCGCACAGCTCGCCGCGGAGGTCGATCGCGTGCGTCCGGAGGCCGACCTCCTCCACGTCGACGTGATGGACGGCCACTTCGTGCCCAACCTCACGATCGGTGCGCCGGTGGTGCGGTGCCTCCGACCGCGCACGGATCTGTACCTCGACTGTCACCTGATGATCAACAACCCCGGTGACCTGCTCGACGACTTTGCGAAGGCCGGCGCCGACTCGTGCACCGTGCACGTCGAGCTCGGTGACCCCCGTCCGCTCTTCGACCGGATGCGCGCACACGGGATGCGGGTCGGACTGGTGCACAACCCCGAGACCCCGCTCGACGCCGTGCTGCCGTACCTGGAGGACATCGATCTTCTGCTCTTCATGAGCGTGCACCCCGGATTCGGCGGGCAGGCGTTCATCCCGTCGGTGCTCGACAAGCTGCGGGCGGCCCGGAAGATCGTCGACGAGCGTGGCCTCGCCGTGGAGCTCGAGATCGACGGCGGCATCAACGCGCAGACTGCGCCGCTCGCCGCCGCCGCCGGGGCCGACATCCTCGTCGCGGGGAGCGCGGTGTTCCGCACGGCCGACCCGGTCGCCGCGGCACGCACCATCCGGGACGCCGCATGGCCGAACGGGTAGCGCACCTGGCCGCGAAGGTCCTCACCGTCTCCGACGGCGTCGCCGCCGGAACGCGCGAAGACCACGCGGGTGTCGCGCTCGTCGCCCGGCTGGGCGAACGCGGTTTCGACGTCGTGGAACACCGCGTGGTGGCGGACGGGATCGCACCGGTCGCGGCGGCGCTGCAGGCGATGACCGAGGGGTTCGCGGGGCTCGTGGTCACCACGGGCGGGACCGGGTTCGGGCCCCGCGACCTCACCCCCGAAGGCACCGCGGAAGTTCTCGAGCGTGACGCACCCGGAATCGTCGAGGCGATCCGACGGTCGGGCGACGAAGCCGACCGCGGATTCGGGATGCTGTCACGGGCTCGAGCCGGGACGGTGGGCCGGGCACTCGTCGTGAACACGCCGGGCTCGTCGAATGGCGCCCTCGAGGCACTCGAGGTGGTGCTCCCGGTGGTGAGCCACTCGCTCGAGCTGCTCCGCGGCGATCGTCCCCATTGACCCCGGGATCGGAATAGAAACGCGTTTCAATTCTGGTCGGGATCGTGCTAACCTGACCGGACAGTCAAGAGAAGCGCCCTCGGGGTACGGGTGAAAGTCCCGACCGGCGGTGACCACGGCTCGGGCTCCGCCCGATCCTGGAAGCCCGCGAACCCACGGCCTCCAGCCGTGGGCCGACTCCGTGAGACTCGGAGGCCGACGGTTACAGTCCGGATGGGAGAGGGTCGAGCGGGTCCGGTGCGCGTCGCGCGTGCCCGGGCTCGACGTGGTGTGCACCCCGTGGGCCGGACGACCACCGAGGACGGTGGGGAGAGCCTTGGGGACGACCGACGGCGAGCTGATGGAGCGGGCCCGGGTGCTGGGCCTCGACGCTCGGCTGCGCACACCTCCCAACCCCTGGGTGGGTTGCGTGATCGTCTCCGGTGGCGAGATCGTCGGCGAGGGTGCCACCCGGCCTCCCGGAGGGCCTCATGCCGAGGTCGAGGCGTTGGTGGCTGCAGGCGCTCGAGCCCGGGGCGCGACGGCCTACCTGACCCTCGAGCCCTGCGCGCACCACGGCCGAACGCCACCCTGTGCCGACGCGCTGATCGACGCCGGGATCCGTCGCGTCGTGACCGCGATCGAGGATCCCGATCCGGCCGTCGCGGGGGCGGGGCACGCCCGACTGCGCGCTGGCGGGATCGAGGTCGTCGTCGGCGTCGAGGCGACGGGGGTGGCCGAGGACCTCGCGCCGTACCTGCACCAGCGGCGCACCGGCCGGGCGTTCTGCCTCTGCAAGACCGCGATGAGCCTCGACGGCCGCACGGCCGCGGCCGACGGCTCCTCGCAGTGGATCACCGGCCCCGAGGCACGCGCCGACGGGCATCGACTGCGGGCCGAGTCCCAGGCGGTCGTCGTGGGCCCCTTGACCGCCCGCCACGACCGACCGTCGCTCACGGCCCGTGACCTCGAGCCGGCCCCTCCCCGCCAACCGCTGCGGGTCCTGCTCGACGCGGCGGGGCATGTCGAGGTTGCCGGCCCGCTCTTCGACCCCCGCCTCGCGCCGACCCTCGTGGTCACCACGGGTGCCTCCCCGGTGGCCGCGCGCGAGGCGTGGGCAACCGCAGGCGTCGATGTGGTCGTGGTCGGGAGCGGCCCTCGCGGGCGCGGCGTTGATCTCGTGGCCACGCTCGAGCTTCTCGCGACCGAGCGCGGTGTGCTCCAGGCGATGGTCGAGGGCGGTGGCCGCCTCCACGGCGCACTCGTCGCCGAAGGACTCGTTGACCGGCTCGTCGCCTACGTCGCGCCGGTGATCCTGGGTGAGCAGGGCCTTGCGGTTTTCGGCTTCGACGGCCCGGCCACGCTGGCCGACGCCCAGCGCTGGCAGGTCACCGACTGCACCCGCCTCGGCCAGGACGTGCGCCTGACGTTCGATCCCATGCCGACCGGGGACGCGTGATGTTCACGGGGATCGTGGAGGAGCTCGGCTCGGTGCGCGCAGTCGTCGCGAGCGACGGCGGCGCGCGGATCGAGATCGCCGCGACCACCGTGCTCGACGACGCGGCCCTCGGTGCCTCGATCGCGGTGAACGGGTGCTGTCTCACTGTCGTCGAGCTCGGCGACGGGTGGTGGGCGGCCGACGCGGTCGCCGAGACGCTCGACCGCACGAGCCTCGGCGCACTCGAGGCCGGCGATCCCGTCAACCTCGAGCGCCCCGTGCGGCCGAACGATCGCCTCGGTGGACACATCGTGCAGGGCCACGTCGACGGGGTCGGGGTGCTCGTGGATCGGCACCCCGCGCCGGACGGCTCCACCCGCATGCGGTTCTCGGCCCCGGAGTCGGTCCGCCGCTACCTCGTGGAGAAGGGCTCGGTGGCGGTCGACGGCATCAGCCTCACCGTCACCGCGCTGCACGACGACGACCGAATCGGCCGGGGCGCGGACGGCCCCGCCGGTTTCGAGGTCGCCGTGATCCCGCACACCCTTGCGGTGACGACGCTGGGTGCCAGGCAGCCCGGCGAGCCCGTGAACCTCGAAGCCGACGTGCTGGCCAAGCACGTCGAGCGACTGCTCGCAGGAGCGGCGGACGGCCACGGAGTGGCGGCGCCGGGCATCCCGGCGCCGAGTGAGCGCGACCAGAGAGGCTGACATGTTCACCCACATCGAGAACGCGATCGCAGCGGTCGCCCGTGGCGAGATCGTCGTCGTCGTCGACGACGAGGACCGCGAGAACGAGGGGGATCTCATCATGGCCGCCGAGAAGGTCACGGCCGAGGCCATGGGCTTTTTCGTGCGCCACACGAGCGGGGTCATCTGCATGCCGATGGTGGGGGAGCGGCTCGACGCGCTCCAGATCCCGCTCATGGTGCACGACAACACCGAGTCGCAGCGCACCGCGTTCACCATCTCGGTCGACGCGCGCAGTGGCATCACCACCGGCATCTCCGCGGCGGACCGCGCGACCACGGTGCGCACGCTCATCGAACACTCGTCGACCCCGGCTGACCTCGTGCGTCCGGGTCACATCTTCCCCTTGCGGTACCGGGAGGGCGGCGTGCTCAAGCGCGCCGGGCACACCGAGGCGTCGGTCGACCTCGCCCGGCTCGCCGGCTGCGAGGCAGCCGGGGTCCTCGCGGAGGTGGTGAACGACGACGGCACGATGGCCCGGATGCCCCAGCTTGAGACGTTCGCAGCCGAGCACGGGCTCCACCTCATCTCGATCGCGGATCTGGTCCGCTACCGGCGCCATCGCGAGAAGCTGGTGCGACGGGTCAGCGAGGCCCGTATCCCGACGCGCCACGGGGACTTCACGGCCTACGTCTTCGAGAGCCTGCTCGACGGGGTCGAGCACATGGCGTTCGTCCGCGGCGAGGTCTCCGGTCAGGAGAACGTGCTGGTGCGCGTGCACTCGGAGTGCCTGACCGGTGACGTGTTCGGGTCGATGCGCTGCGACTGCGGGTTGCAGCTCGACCGGGCGCTCGCGCAGATCGCCGAGGCCGGGCGGGGCGTCGTCGTGTACCTGCGGGGCCACGAGGGCCGTGGCATCGGCCTGGGCCACAAGCTGCGTGCGTACACGCTCCAAGACCAGGGTCGTGACACGGTGGAGGCGAACGAGGACCTGGGCTTCCCGGCCGACTCGCGTGAGTACGGGATCGGGAGCCAGGTCCTCGTCGACCTGGGGATCACGACGATGCGACTCATGACGAACAACCCGGCGAAGTACGGCGGGCTCGAGGGCTTCGGCCTCGAGATCGTCGAGCGGGTGCCACTGTCGGTCACGCCGAACCGCGAGAACATCGCGTACCTGCGTGCCAAGCAGGAGAAGCTCGGCCATCTCCTCGACATCGCCGACGAGGAGATCGGCGGATCGTGACGTCGAACGCGCAGGAGGCACGAGCCGATGGGTGAGTACGCCGCTCCCGGCGAGGCGGTCGACGGCGCAGGGATCCGCGTCGCCGTGGTCGTCAGCCGGTTCAACCCGGACATCACCGGGCCCCTGCTCGAGGGCACGCGCCGGGCGCTCGCCGTGCGGGGAGTGGTCGACGACGACGTGACCGTCGCGTGGGTCCCCGGCGCCTTCGAGCTGCCACTCGTGGCCAAGGTGCTCGCCGGCTCCGGCGCGTGCGACGCGGTCGTCTGTCTCGGTGCGGTGATCCGGGGCGACACCCCGCACTTCGACTACGTGGCCGGCGAGGCGGCCCGGGGCCTCCAGGAGGCGGCGCTCAGCACCGGCGTCCCGGTCGTGTTCGGCGTCCTGACCACCGACACCCGACAGCAAGCGCTCGACCGGGTGGGAGGCAGCGAGGGCCACAAGGGCGAGGAGGCGGCGCTCACCGCGCTCGAGATGGTCGCATTGTTACGTCATCTGCCTCGCCAGCGCGACTAGAAACGACGTTCGCATGCTGCGCATCGTCCTCCCCAAGGGCTCACTCGAGCGAGCCACCTTCCAGCTCTTCGAAGACGCCGACCTCACCGTCCAGCGCGCGTCCGACGTCGACTACCGGGGGACCATCGACGACCCGAGGGTCCTGGACGTGACAGTGCTGCGCCCCCAGGAGATCCCGCGGTACGTGGCCGAGGGCCTCTTCGACGTCGGGGTCACCGGTCGCGACTGGGTCGAGGAGACGGGTGCCGACGTCGAGACGCTCACCGAGCTCCACTACTCGAAGGCGACGGCTCGCCCGATCCGCATGGTGCTCGCGGTGGCGGGCGACTCGCCCGTGTTGTCGGTCGCCGATCTCCCGCCGGGCGTGCGCGTGCACACCGAGTACCCCGAGCTGACGCGTCGCTTCCTGACCGACGCGGGCATCCGGGCCGAGGTCACGCTGTCCTACGGCGCGACCGAGGCGAAGATTCCGGAGATCGCCGATGCAGTGGTGGAGATCACCGAGACGGGCCGCGCACTGCGCGCCGCAGGCCTGAAGATCCTCGACACGATCCTCGTGTCGTACACGGAGCTGATCGCTAACCGCGACTCGTTCGCCGACCCCGACAAGCACAAGGCGATGGAGCAGGTGATGACGCTGCTCACCGGCGCGCTAGAGGCGCGTGGGCGCGTGCTGGTCAAGCTCAACGTCGAAGCGAGCGTGCTCGACGCGGTGATCGGCCTGCTCCCCGCGTTGAAGTCGCCGACCATCTCGGAGCTGTTCGGCGAGGACGGATACGCGGTGGAGACCGTCGTCGCGAAGTCGGAGATCAACACCCTGATCCCGGCGCTGAAGGACGCGGGTGCGACGGGGATCATCGAGCTGCCGATCGCGAAGATCGTCCACTAGCCGTGGGCGAGCTGGTGATGGGGACGGTCGTCGCCTTCGACGAGCGCCGGGGCCTAGGGGAGATCGAAGGCCCCGACGGTGCCCGGTTCTCCTTCCAGTGCACGCGCATCGCCGACGGTTCACGCGTCGTCACGGTGGGCGCGCCGGTCACCTTCCGGGTGGTGGCCGGGCTGCTCGGCCGCTGGGAGGCCACCGACATCGAGAAGAGTTGATCCCCCCGGATTGTTGCCTGAGGAGCGCATACCGCTCCCTTCGCAACAATCCCGGCCGGTCGGTCGGTCGGGCTCAGATACGGTAGTGGGCGCGGTCCTCGATCGGGCCGTTGCCCCGGCTCAGGTGCGCGGCCGTGTTCACGAGGCAGACGTGCGTGAACGCCTGGGGGAAGTTCCCGAGCTGGCGGTCTGCGGCCGGGTCCCACTCCTCGGCGAGCAGACCGACGTCGTTCGTCAGCCCGAGCAGCCGTTCGAACAGCGCGCGCGCGTCGTTCTCCCGACCGATGAGCGCGTAGCAGTCGGCCAGCCAGAACGAGCACGGGAGGAACGCGCCTTCGCCCTTGGGGAGCCCGTCGACGTCACCATCCGGCTGGGTCTGGTAGCGGAGCACGAACCCGTCGTCGAGGAGATCGCGCTCGATGGCGCGCACCGTACTCACGACGCGGGGGTCGTCGCCGGGGAGGAACCCGACGAGCGGTGCCATGAGCACCGCGGCGTCGAGCTGCTTGGAGCCGTACGCCTGGGTGAACGCGCCGAGCTCGGGGTCCCAGCCCTCGGCGCAGATCTGGGCATGGATCTCGTCGCGCACCTGTCCCCAGTGCGCCGCGGGACCCCTCAGCCCGAACTCCTCGACGTTGCGCACCGCCCGATCGAACGCGAGCCAGGCCATCACCTTGGAGTGCACGAAGTGCTGGCGCGGTCCGCGGACCTCCCAGATCCCGTCGTCGGGGTGACGCCACTTGTCCTCGAGGCAGCCGAGGAGCGCGGTCTCGAGTTCCCACGAGTCGTGGTGGCTCCCGAGCTCGGGAATGAGCCGACGGGTCCGGTAGAGGGTCGCGAGCACCTCGCCGTACACGTCGAGCTGGAACTGCTCGCTCGCGGCGTTGCCCACGCGCACGGGCGCCGAGGCCTCGTACCCCGGTAGCCAGTCGAGCTCGAGCTCGGTGAGGCGGCGTTCACCGGCGGCGCCGTACATGATCTGGAGGTCCTCGGGTGAGCCGGCGACCGCGCGCAGCAGCCAGTCGCGCCAGGCCAGCGCCTCCTCGGTGTAGCCCCCGACGGTGAGCGAGAACAGCGTCAGCGTCGCGTCGCGCAGCCAGCAGAAACGGTAGTCCCAGTTGCGGACACTGCCGATCCACTCCGGCAGAGATGTCGTCGGCGCGGCCACGATCCCACCGGTCGGCCCGTACGTCAGCGCCTTGAGGGTGATGAGCGACCGCATCACCGAGTCGCGCCACTCGCCTTCGTAGGTGCACTGCGACGACCAGCGGTGCCACCAACTGGTCGTCTCGCGCACCGTACGCTCCGCATCGCCGAGGCGGGGTGGCGGCTCGTGCGACGGGTGATACGCGAGCACGAACGGCACCTTCTGGCCCGCCTCCACGACAAAGTCGGCGACCGTCGCGTCGTCGGCACCGTGGGTCTGCACGGGCGTGCGCAAGAGCATGGCATCGGGTCCGGCGACCACGCGCAGGTCGCCGTCGCGGCGTTCGACCCATGGCACGATCGACCCGTAGTCGAAGCGGATCCGCAGGTCCATGTGCATCGGCACACGCCCGGAGAGTCCCTCGACCAAGCGCACCACGTCGACGGTCCGTTTCCGGATCGGCATGCAGTCGGTGATCTTCACGTCGCCGTCGTCGGTACGGAAGACGGTCTCGAGCACGAGCGTGTCAGGCAGGTAGCGCCGCTCGATCGAATGGATGCCGCCGGCCGGGGCGATCTTCCAGAATCCGTGGTCGGGGCGGCCGAGCAGCGCGGAGAACACGGCGCCCGAGTCGAAGCGCGGCATGCACATCCAGTCGATCGAACCGTCGCGACCCACGAGCGCCGCCGTCTGCGTGTCGCCGATCAGCGCGTAGTCCTCGATCCGCAGCGTCTGATGTTTCATCGTCGTCCTGTCTCGATCCGTCGGGAACCGGAATTTACCCGGCGCCGATCCCGCCTCCGCCCCCGCCGCCGCCACCACCACCCGAGAAGCCTCCCCCACTCCCGGAGCCGCTCGACGCCGGCGTGAACGCGGCGACCGAGGCGCTCGCGAACCCGACACCGAAGCTCCCGATCCCGCCGACCCCGGCGGCCGGACGCAGGGGGATCCACCACCGCGCGTACCGCGGGGTCTCCTCGGCGGGCAGACGCATCGCGATCCCCTGGGCGAGCTCGTCACTCACGCCGAGCGCGACGGCATACACGAGGTACCGCTCCCAGAGTGCCAGGTGGCCCGCGGGTGCCTCGTCGAGCGCGGAGAAGTCGTGCAGGTAGCGGCGCACGCCCTGCCACTCGGCCCAGCGTCGCTGGCCGCGCGCGCTGCGCTGGCGCATCAGGGGAGTGAGGGCGAGCTGGGCGGCCGCCCAGGCCACGGCGACGATCCCGGAAACGTATGCGCGCGCGCCGATGGCGGCCACACCGACGAGCCCGACCACGAGCGCGATCGCGACGTTGAACACGAACGGAGCGGCTCGGCCGCCGTTGACGTACTTGCGGATCCGCAGATCCGACGCGACGTTCGACTGGAACGAGCGCCAGAACGCCTGTGACTCCTTCTGGTGTGCGCCCGCGTGACGGGTGATCTCGGACTGCGTCGTGACGCTGCCGGTCGCGAAGATCTGCTCGAGCGCGCGCTCCTCGTACCGCCGGAGCTCGCCGACGTCCGGCTCGAGCTCGGTGCGCTCAAACCGGTAGTCGCTCCTGTCGGGGAGCAGGAACCGGTCTTCGGTCGTCTCGGCAATGGTGAGGTAGCCACGCTGAGCGAGGTCGATCACGGTCGCGGAGAACGCGGTCGGACGCACCCGTCCCCAGGCCATCAGCGCGTCGACGACCGCCGGTGGGTCGTCCGGCAGCTCGCGCACGTACTCGCCGATGTCGGTCGGCGTCGCCGGTTCACGGCCCCATCGCCGCCACACGAGGAAGAACCCGAGCATCCCGAGCAGCGTCAGCAGCGCTGCGACCACCGTGAGCAGGTCACGCCGGTCCTCGGTCTCGCGGGCCGCCTCGGCGTCGGCACGGCGCCGCGCGTTGGCGGCGTCGGCCCAGGCCTGCTCTTGCCCGAGGATCGTCGCCAGCCGTGCCGGGCTCGTCACCGCGAGCGCAGGGAGTCGATCGCGAGGGACCGCGACCCTCCCTTCGACGAACGTCCCCTGAGCGACGTCATTCGCGCGCCAGTCGACGGTGTCGGCACCGACGTCGACGACGCCGTTCAGCGGACCGTGGCCCCACGCGCGCAGCTCGCCGGCACCCGGCGGGACGGCAAGCGTGGCCGTGACCGTGCCGATCTGCGGGTGGTCCTCGCCGACCCACTTCCAGTACAGCTCCGCGACGTCGGGTCCGACCGCCACCGCGCCGGTGACCGTGTAGGCGACGTCGAAGGTGCGCTGCTCGTCGGTGGCGTCGAAGAACCACTGGAGGTTGTAGGGGTCGCCGGCATGCACGAGCGCGGCGCCGTGCTCGTGCACCGAGACGTCTGTGAGGGTGTACGGGCCGACGGGGATCGGCCGGGTCCCGTACGAGAAGGTGCCGGTGAAGTCGTAGGTGATGTGCTCGACGACGCGCATCGACCCGTCGGCGCGCAGCTCGGCCTCGACCTCGACGCGGGGGACCGAGAACGACTTCTGCGGGAAGACCTCACGGGCGACCCAGCCGCCGGCGATCAGCAGGGCGACGAAGAGCGCGAATCCCGCCGAGCCCCAGTAGCGGCGGCTCACGAGCTCGAATCGTCCTCCGCGGGTTGGTCGGCCCCCCGCGCGCCCTGGGAAGCGACCTCCACGTAGGCGAGTCGCAGCTGGGCGACCCCCTGGCGGAGGGGCTCGGCGTTCGGGGCCAGCCGGTCGCCCAGGCCCTCGGACAGCGCGGCCATCGCGTCGAGGGCCAGGCCGGCCTGCGCGAGCGACCCGGGACGCTCGGCGGCCAGGCCGAGGTGCAGCACGCAGATCTCCTGGAGCTCGACCGCGAACTGGGTGACGATCGCCTCGACGGGTGTCGTCGCCAGGCGGGCGAGCATCTCCCGCAGCTCGGCGGGGTCGAGCTGCTCCGGCTCGCCGGGCGGTCCGTCCGGCGAGCCGCCCGGCGCGGGGGCCGCTCCCGGGCCGACCGGTTCTTCTCCGTACGGTGTCCAGAGGCTGCTCATCGAGGTGTATCCTTTCACGACAACTCAGTTGGGAAGTGGGACGTCTCCCGGTGCCGTGTGAGCGGCGCCCCGGCGCCCCCACCCGGCCGGGCCGGCAGTCTCCGATCCTCACCCAGGTCGGAGGGCGCCGGGCGCCGCGTCCGGGTCGTCCTCTTCGACCGGCCCCAACCGGTCGGCGGGCCTCGGCCCGGCGGTGGACGCTTCCCGGTGTCCACCGTTCTCGCGTGCGGGTCGGTGGCCAGACCACCAGCCGTTCCGGGTTCCCCGGGGCGGGCCCCGAGTCGAAGAGGTGATGCCAACATCGCAGCCGCGGACGAAGCACGGATCAACGACCGCATCCGGGCCCGGGAGGTCCTGCTGATAGCCGAGGACGGCGATCAGCTGGGCATCCGACCTCTCCCTCAGGCGCTCGCGACCGCCAAGGAGCAGGATCTGGATCTGGTGGAGGTCGCGCCCAACGCCAACCCACCCGTGTGCCGGATCATGGACTACCGGCGGTGGCAGTACGAGCAGCAGCAGCGGCGCAAGGAGTCGCGACGCAAGGCGACCAACGTCGTCATCAAGGAGATGAAGTACCGGCCCAAGATCGACGGCCACGACTACGAGACCAAGACCCGGAAGGTGCAGTCCTTCCTCGGTGGCGGCAACAAGGTCAAGGTCACGATCATGTTCCGGGGGCGTGAGATGGCCCATCCGGAGCTCGGGCGCAAGATCCTCGACCGCATCGCGCAGGACGTCTCGGAGATCGCGGTGGTCGAGATGGCGCCGCGCCAGGACGGCCGCAACATGACGATGGTGCTGAACCCGACGGTGAGAAGACCGAAATCGACCAAGTCGGCGCCCGAGGGCGTGGGAGCCGAAGTCGCCGAGACCCCGCCGGACGCCACCGGTACGCCAGCAGGAGCCTGAGATGCCCAAGGTCAAGACGCACCGAGGTGCCGCCAAACGCTTCAAGGTCACCGGATCGGGCAAGATCCGGCGGCGCAAGGCCTTTCGCGCCCATCTCCTCGAGCACAAGCCCACCAAGCGCACGCGCCGGCTCGGTCGCGGCGCCGAGGTGACCGGCGGAGACAAGAAGCACGTCGAGCGACTGCTGGGTCGCGCCTGATCCGGGCGCGGTCGACGGGCAGCCCACGAGGGAGACGGACACATGGCACGCGTCAAGCGCGCAGTTTCGGGAAAGAAGCACCGTCGAGCGATCCTGGCGAAGGCCGAGGGCTACTCGGGCGCACGCAGCCGTCACCTTCGCGCCGCGAACGAGCAGGTCATGCACTCGGGCCAGTACGCGTTCCGCGACCGTAGGGCGCGAAAGGGCGAGTTCCGCAAGCTGTGGATCGTCCGCATCAACGCCGCGTGCCGGGAGCAGGGCATCAGCTACTCGCGCTTCATCGCCGGCCTGAAGGCGGCAGAGGTCGACGTCGACCGCAAGGTGCTGGCCGACCTCGCGGTGCGAGACGCGGCTGCGTTCGGCGCCCTCGTCACCACGGCCCGCGAGGCGCTCGACGCTGCCTAGGAAGGTGACGCGAGACGAACCCGCGCTCGGGCCGCGGCACCACGAGGTCAAGCGGCTGCGGGCGCTGTTGCGCGACCGCGGGGCGCGCCGTACCGAGGAGGCGTTCGTACTGGAGGGGCCGCGCCTGGTCGCCGACGCGCTTCGCCGAGGTGCTCCGATCGAGACCCTCTACCTCGGTCCGGGTGCCAAGACCGCGTTCGCGGCACCCGTGGCCGACGCTCGCGCTGCGGGAATCCGGGTGTGCGAGCTCAAGGAGGGCGTGCTCGAGAAGGTCGGGACGACACGCACGCCCCAGCCCGTGCTCGCGGTCTCGCCGATCCCGCGGCGCGTCACCGATCTTCGGACTGGGGGCGTCGTCATGGTGCTCGTCGGCGTGGCCGACCCGGGGAACCTGGGGACGCTGCTGCGCAGCGCCGAGGCCGCAGCTGTGGGGTTGGTGCTCTGCTGCGGGGAGACCGTCGACGCCTTCAACCCGAAGACCGTTCGCTCGTCGGCGGGCGCGATCTTCGGCGTGCCGGTGGTCGAGGATGCCGACCCGGTCCACGCACTCGGGATGCTGGGCGCCGCGGGGTACCGGCGGATCGGGACCGTCGCGACCGGCGGCCGTAGGTACACCGATGCCGACCTCGGGGGCGCGATCGCGATCGTGCTCGGCAGCGAGGCGCACGGCTTGCCCGAGGGCGTCGCCGATCGGCTCGACGAACGAGTGACGATCCCGATGGCGGGCGCGCTCGAGAGCCTCAACCTGGCGGTGGCGGGGAGCGTGCTGTGCTTCGAGGCGGCCCGTCAGCGCGCCGCGACTCGATGACCCACCCGTTCTCGGAACGATTCGGGCCCTATGGCGGCCCCGAGCGTGCCGAGAACGTGCGGGTTCAGGGTCCGCCGGCTCTCTAGACTCCTGGCGTCCCATGACCACGGATCCCGCGACCGACCCCGCCGCCGAGCTCGACCTCGACGCCGCCCGCGCGGCGATCGCCGCCGCGACCACCGCCGACGAGCTCGACGAGCTGCGCCGGCGGTTCCTCGGCAAGAAGGGCCTGGTTGCCCGGGCCAAGGAGTCGATCAAGACGCTGGCTCCGGATCAGCGCCCTGCCGTCGGCCGGGCGGTGAGCACGTACAGCGCGGCGGTGGAGGAAGCGCTCGGGGCCCGCGCCGCCGGCCTCGGGCCGGCCGAGGTCGAGGGACCGTCGCTCGACCTCACGCTGGGAGGGCACGGCCGCCGGCGCGGTCATTCCCACCTCGTCACCCAGTGCCGGCGCGATCTCGAGGACGTGTTCGTGGCGCTGGGCTACCGCGTCGCCGAGGGCCCGGAGGTCGAGTCCGACTGGTACAACTTCGAGGCCCTCAACTTCCCACGGGGGCACCCGGCACGGGCGATGCAGGACACGCTCTACGTCGATCTCGGCGAGCCCGAGCAGGTTCTGTTGCGCACCCACACCTCACCGGTCCAGATCCGGGTGATGGAGTCCCAGCCCCCGCCGATCTACTGCGTGATGCCCGGGCGCACCTACCGCAACGAGACGCCCTCGCCGCGGAACTCGCCGGTCTTCCACCAGATCGAGGGACTGGCTGTAGACCGCGGCCTCACCTTCGGGGACCTCGCGGGCACCATCGAGGCGTTCACCAGCGCCTACTTCGGTCAGCGGGTGCGCTCGCGCCTGCTGCCGTCGTTCTTCCCGTTCACCGAGCCTTCGGCCGAGTTCGCGCTGAGCTGCGTGTTCTGTGACGGATCGGGTTGCCGAGTGTGCTCGCACACCGGCTGGATCGAGCTCGGCGGCTGCGGGATGGTCGACCCCAACGTCTTCCGGTCGGTCGGCATCGACCCCGAGGAATACTCCGGCTTCGCGTTCGGGTTCGGGCTGGAGCGCATGCCGATGCTGCGCTACGGCGTGGAGCCCATCAAGACCTTCTTCGACAACGACCTCCGCTTCCTCATCCGGTACTAGAGGCCACCGTGCGCGCGCCGCTCTCCTGGATTCTCGAGTTCGTCCCGATCGACGCGGAGCCGAGGGTCATCGCCGAGGCTCTCGACCGTCTCGGCCTCGAGGTCGAGGCGATCGACGTCCCGGGGCGCGAGATCGTCGGTGTCCGCGTTGCGAGGGCGCTCGCGGTCCGCAAGCACCCCAACGCCGACCAGCTCCATCTCGTCGACGTCGACTACGGCGACGGCACGACTACCGTCGTCTGCGGCGCGCCCAACGTCGTCGCCGGGATGGTCGTGCCCTTCGCGCCCGCCGGAGCGACCTTGCCCGGTGGCTTCACGCTCTCGCGGCGCAAGATCCGCGGTGAGGTCTCCGACGGCATGCTCTGCTCCGCCAAGGAGCTGGGCCTGGGGGAAGACCACGCCGGCATCCTCACCTTGCCCGTCGACGTCGAGCTCGGCATCGACGTGCGCGACGCGCTCGGGCTGCGTGACGTCGTGTTCGACCTGTCGATCACCCCCAACCGGCCTGACGCCATGTCGATCGTCGGCGTCGCGCGCGACCTCGCGGCGCACTTCGGCATGTCGCTCGAGATCCCGGAGCCGGAGATCACCACGAGCGGCGCCGCCACCGGCGAGTTCGCGACCGTTCTCGTCGACGCACCGGAGCGGTGTCCCCGCTTCACCGCACGCCGCATCGAGGTCACGATGGGGGCCTCACCCGACTGGATGCAGCGTCGTCTCGTGCTGGCGGGGATGCGACCGATCTCGAACGTCGTCGACGTGACCAACTACGTGATGCTCGAGCGCGGTCAGCCGCTCCACGCGTTCGACCTCTCCCGGCTGCGCGGGCGCGGGATCGTGGTCCGCCTGGCGGCGTCGGGCGAGACCCTCACCACGCTCGACGGCGTGGAGCGCCGGCTGACTCCCGAAGACCTCTTGATCTGCGACGGCGAGCGGCGGGGGCAGGCGATCGCGGGGATCATGGGCGGTGCCGAGGCCGAGGTGCACGACGGCACCACCGAGGTCTTCCTCGAGGCCGCGTACTTCGCGCCGATCGGGATCTCGAAGACCTCGAAGCGGCTCGGGCTTCGGTCCGAGGCGAGCGCGCGCTTCGAGCGCGGGGTCGACCCCAACGGCGTCCTCACCGGCTCGACGCGCGCGGCGCAGCTGCTCGCGGAGGTCGCGAGCGCCACCGTCGCGCCCGACCCGATCGACGAGTACCCGGCACCGGTCGAGCGGGCGCGGATCTCGGTGCGCACGGCCCGCGTCAACGCCGTCCTCGGCCTCGACCTTGATGCCGACCGGGTCAAGGACGCACTTCACCCGCTGGGCATCGAGACGGAAGGCGGCCAGGACCTCGTCGCGATCGCGCCGACGTTCCGGCCCGATTTGGAACGCGAGATCGACGTCATCGAGGAGGTCGCGCGACGCGTTGGCTTCGACGAGATCCCGCGGACGCTCCCGCACACCACCGAGCAAGGGGGTGGCCTGACGCTCCGCCAGCGCGAGCGTCGCCTCGTGACCGACGTGATGGTCGGGATGGGCGCCTCGGAGGCGATGACGATCCCGCTGATCGCGCCTGTTGACGTCGCCGCCGTCGGCCTCGATCCGGACGCGACGGTCCGAGCCACCAACGCCTTGCGGGCCGAGGAGCCGGTCCTGCGCCCCGCGATCCTGCCCGGGCTGCTGCATGCGGTCGCGCACAACGCGGGTCTCGGCTTCACCGACCTGGTGCTCTTCGAGCAGGGCCACGTGTTCCTCCCGCCCCGGCCGGGCGACCTGCTGCCCGACGAGCGCGACCGGCTCGCGGTCGTGCTCACCGGCACGGTCCAACGGACCCCGGTCGAGGCCGACCGCCCGGTCGATGGCTACGACGCGGTCGAGCACCTCGAAGCGCTCGTCGCGGCGCTCGAGCTCGCCGACGTCCGGCTCGAGCGCGGTGCGGCTCCGGGGTTCTCTGCGTCGCGATCCGCCGCAATCCTGGTCGACGGCGTCTCGGTCGGGCATCTGGGTGAGCTCGCATCGGGGGTGGCGGAGGCGTTCGGTGTGCCCACGGTGGTCGTGGCGCTGGAGCTCGACCTGGATCGCCTGCTCGATGGTGCGCGGCGAGACCGGGCGTTCCGTCCGCTGCCGCGGTTTCCCGCCTCGACGATCGACCTGGCGTTCGTGGCGTCCGAGGAGGCCGCGGCCGGCGACATGCTGCGCACGCTGCGCGCGGCTGGGGGCGAGCTGCTCGAGGACGTCCGCCCGTTCGACGAGTTCCGAGCTGAGGCACTCGGCCCGGGCCGGCGCAGCGTGGCGTTCGCGCTCCGATTCCGGGCGCCCGACCGCACCCTGACCGATGCCGAGGTCGCCGAGCTGCGTCAGGCCTGCGTCGACGCGGTCGCGACCGCGCACGGTGCCGTGCTTCGCTCGTAGCCGATGTCCGACCGGTTCGTGCACACGGTTCGACCCCGCTACGCGGAGGTCGACCAGCAGGGGGTCGTGTTCAACGCGCACTGGCTCACGTTCTTCGACGAGGCCTGCACGCGGTTCTTCGAGTGGCTGGGCGACACGCCGAGCGAGTCGTTCTTCTCCGAGTACGACCTGATGATCGTGAAGGCGGTGCTCGAGTGGGAGGGTCCGGCCGGCTTCGACGAGCACGTCGACATCGAGGTCGTGCCCACCAGGCTCGGCAAGAAGAGCCTCGAGCTCACCTACCGGGCGTCGGTGGGAGAGCGCCCCGCGTGCACCGGGGTCATCACGTACGTGAGCGTGACGCCGGGCACGCACGACTCGGTGCCGATCCCCGACCGGCTCCGCACCCGGCTCGAGTCCACTACTTGACCGATCTCGGAACGATTCGGGCCCCTATAGGGCCCTGAGCGTGCCGAGATCGGCGGGGGAGGGGAGAATCCGGGGATGACCGGTCCGGATCTCAGCCCCAAGGACGCGTCCGAGCACACCGCGGCTGCCAACGCCGCGGTCCACGCGCACCTGCCGTTCTCAGATCGCGCCGACTTCGAGCGTGCGTCTCGGGGCCGGATCGCCGGTCCGCCCCCGCCCCTGACGCCCGGTGGCTTCTCGGTGTGGGACCTCACTACCTTCGACTTCCTCGACGGTGACGCGCCACCGACCGTCAACCCGAGCCTGTGGCGCCAGGCGCAGCTCAACTGCGTCGCCGGGCTGTTCGAGGTCTGCGACGGCATCTACCAGGTGCGCGGCCTCGACCTGTCGAACGTGACGTTCGTGGCGGGCGAATCCGGTTGGATCGTGATCGACCCGCTCACCTCCTCGACAACGGCACGCGCCGCGCTCGACCTCGTCACCGAACACCTTGGCGCACGGCCGGTGCACACGGTGATCTACACCCACAGCCACGTTGACCACTTCGGCGGCGTCCGCGGCATCGTCGACGAGGAGGCGGTGCGCGGGGGAGCGGTGCGCATCTTCGCCCCCGAAGGGTTCCTCCGAGCGGCGGTCAGCGAGAACGTGATCGCCGGCAACGTGATGACCCGCCGTGCGACCTACATGTACGGGGCGCTCCTGCCTCGCGGCCCGAAGGGCCACGTCGATGCCGGACTCGGCAAAGGCGTGCCGCTCGGCCCGAGGGGGCTTATCGCTCCCACCGACACGGTGACCGACAGCGGCAGCGAGATGACCATCGACGGGATGCGCCTCGTGTTCCAGCTCACACCCGGCACCGAGGCGCCCGCCGAGATGAACTTCGCGTTTCCCGACCATCGCGCGCTGTGCATGGCCGAGAACTGCACGGGAGTCCTCCACAACCTCTACACGCCGCGCGGCGCGGAGATCCGTGACGCGCTCGCCTGGAGCAAGTACATCGACGAGTCGATCGAGTGGTTCGCGGCGACGAGCGACGTCGTGTTCGCCTCCCACCACTGGCCGCGCTGGGGAGACGACGTCGTGCCCTATCTCGGCAAGCAACGCGACGCCTACCGCTACCTGCACGACCAGACGATGCGGCTCGCGAACCATGGGCTCACGCCGGTCGAGATCGCCGAGGAGCTCGTCCTTCCGCCAGGTCTCGGGGACGAGTTCTTCAACCGCGACTACTACGGCACGGTCAGCCACAATGTGAAAGCCGTGTACCAGCGCTATCTCGGCTGGTTCGACGGCAACCCGGCCAGCCTGCATCGGCTTCCTCCCGTCGACGCGGCGCGCCGGTACGTGGAGTTCATGGGTGGTGCCGACGACCTGTTGCGCAAGGCTCGCGCGTCCTTCGAGCTCGGTGAGTACCGGTGGGTCGCGGAGGTCGCAAACCACCTGGTGTTCGCGGAGCCGGAGAACCTCGAGGCCAGGGCGCTGCAGGCCGACACTCTCGAGCAGCTCGCCTACCAGGCCGAGTCGGGCCCCTGGCGGGCCTTCTACCTGACGGCTGCCCAGGAGCTGCGCCACGGCGTGCCCGACTTCGGGCCGATGGGTGCAGTCGCCGGCGACACGGCCGCGGCGATGACCGTCGAGATGCTGCTCGACTTCCTCGCAGTGCGGATCGACGGACCGCGCGCTGCGGGTCGCCGGTTCGCGCTCGACATCGACGTCACCGACCGCGACGAGCGGTGGGCCGTCTCGGTGGAGCACGGCACGCTTCGGGCCGTCTCGGGACGGGACTCGGAGCACGCTGCGGTTCGGCTCACGTTGGAGCATGCGGCGCTCGCAGCGCTGGTGCTAGGGGAGCGCGCTCCCCGAGCGCTCGTGGCCGACGGCGCCCTGCAGCTCGAGGGCGACGAGACCGTGCTCGAGGATCTCTTCGCGTGCTGTGAGACCTTTGACACCTGGTTCCCGATCGTCACCCCCTGACGGGGTGGGCGGTCAGGTGCCGAGCAGGAATTGGCGGAGCGGGTCGTCCTGTAGCTCGCGCGCATGGGCCGGTCCGAGCGCGGGGTCACCGCGCAACGCGGCCGCTCCGTCGGGTGCGAGCTGCACGATGTAGGCCTTGCGTACCCCAGCGGTGCGATTGCGGCCGGTCGCGTGGGGCGTGAGCGACGAGAAGACGACGACGCTTCCGGCCCTCACGGGCACCGGGACCGCGTCCTCGGGATCGTGACAGCACTCGAAGCCGATCGGCGTGTCGCGGTGGGCGAGCGTGCCCTGGTGGTGTGCCCCCGGCAAGACCCATACGCACCCGTTGTCCTCGGTCGCGTCGGTGATCGCGACCCAGCAGGTGACGTAGGCCTGTGGCTCGACGTAGGTGTACCCGTTGTCCTGGTGCCAGAGCACCGGCTCCGCTCCGTGGGGCTGCTTGTACACCGCCTGCTCCCAGTAGAGGCGCCCGCTCGGTCCGATGAGGTCGCGGCCGATGTCGGCGAAGAGCGATGACCCGCAGAAGTCGCGAAGCACTCGCGACCGGGCGACCAGGTGGACCGCGATCGACACGGTGTCGACGCCTGCGATGCTGAACCGACCCTCCGGCTGCGTGTGCAGGAAGTCGAGCACCTCGCGATCGAACGGCTCGATCTCCGCGTCGAGCGCCGCGAGCGTCTCAGCGTCGACGGCGTCCTCGAGTACGAAGAAGCCGTCGCGGTCGAACGCCGCGGCTTGCGCCTCCGTGACGCGACGGAACGGACCAGAGTGCTCCGACCAGGTAAACCCGGTGTTCCACGGGTGGGGCTCGAAGGAGTTCATCCGGCGATGCTACGGCGAGCAGATCCGACGACCGCGGTGACGCCGGTCGTCGAGTTCGCGACGGTGATCGTCGCGGCACCCTGGTCGACGCCGTCGTCGACCTCACCGTCGAGGCCGACGACGGCCACCACCGTGTCGCCGTCGGAGACCAGGCCGACGAAAATGAGCTCGAGCTCTCCGTGGGCCAGGAACTCCTCGCCCCACGCGTCGAGAAGAAGCCCGTACGCGGGTCCGGCCGATTGCATGCCCTGCGCGACGAGGCGCCGGTACCCAAGGCCGGCCGCGGCGTCGGGATCCGAGTGGAAGTTGCCCCGGCGCGAGTATGCGTGCAGCAGCTCGGCGGTGAGGTGCAGCTCCCGCCTCACGCGCCGGGCTCGCAGAAGGTCGCGACCGACGTCCAGAGCGGGTCGCCGTCGAACAGGGTGATCTCCGCGATCACCACGACGTACTCCCGGTCCCGCCGCTCGTAGCGCTCCGAGACCGCCCCGGTCACGGTCAGCTCGACCCCGGCCGGGCCGCTGCGGTGGGCGCGGAGGCGCTGGCGGGCGTGCAGCAGCGGTACCGGTGCGATGGTCTGGAAGGCCAGGATGGTGAGGTTGGCTGCGATCGGGGGGTAGAGGGCGCCCGCGGCCAGCAGCGGGTGGCGGGCACCGGCCGAAGCCCAGTAGCGCTGGTTGGCGGCCGGGGACACCGTGAATCCGACCGGCCCGAAGCGCTCGCCCTCGACGACCCCGGCGAAGGGCGGACCTTGCATTCTATGCAATCTGCTGCATAGAATGCGGCATGGCGTATCGAGCCGCGGTCATCGGCGGGTCAGGTTACACGGGCGCGGAGCTGCTCCGGCTGTGCGCCGGCAATCCCGACCTCGAGGTGGTGCACGTGACTGCGGAGGCCAACGCGGGCGCCGCGGTCGCCGAGCTGTACCCGTCGCTCGCGGCGGCCTACGCGGGACTCCGCTACGCCACGGTGGACCCCGGGGCCTGCGCGGGGCTCGACGTCGTGTTCGTCGCGCTCCCGCACGGGGAGTCCCAGAAGATCATCCCCCAGCTGGTGGAGCGCGTCGGGCACGTGGTCGACCTCGGTGCCGACTTCCGGCTGCCGGTCGACACCTACGCCCGCTGGTACGGCGCGGCGCACACCGCCCCCGAGCTCCTCGACCGGTTTGCCTTCGGGCTGCCCGAGCTCTTCCGCGAGGAGATCCGGGCCGCGCCCCACGTTGCCGCCCCGGGCTGCTATCCGACAGCCACCGCGCTCGCGCTCGCGCCGTTGCTCGCGGAGGGTCTCGTCGAGCGCACCGGAATCGTCGTCGACGCGATGTCCGGCCACTCGGGCGCCGGTCGCGGCCTCAAGATCGGCCAGCACTTCTCGGAGGCCGACGAGAGCGTCGTGGCGTACGGGCTCCTGGCCCATCGGCACACCGCAGAGATGGAGCTCGCGCTCGGGCGGGTTGCCGGCGCCCCGGTCGAGGTGCTCTTCACCCCCCACCTGGTACCGATGGTGCGGGGCGTCCACGCGACGTGCCACGCCCGACCCGCCGACTCCGAGCTCTCGACCGCTCGCCTGCTCGAGTGCTACCACGAGCACTACGCGGCGGAGCCGTTCGTGGCGGTCGTCGACGAGCCGTCGCCCACGAAGGCCGCGACCGGTGCGAACACCTGCCACGTCACGGTGCGCTACGACACCCGCACCGATTCGGTGCTCGCCTTCGGGGTGATCGACAACCTCGTGAAGGGTGCCTCGGGGCAGGCCATGCAGAACGCCAACCTGATGCTCGGCCTCCCGGAGACGACCGGCCTGCCGACGATCGGTCAGTGGCCGTGAGCGTCACTGCGGCGAAGGGATTCGAAGCCGGCGGGAGCGTGTGCGGCATCAAGGCGGGCGGCGCGCCCGACCTCGCCATCGTGACGACGGCGTCGCGACAGCCCGTGGCCGCGGCCGGGGTGTTCACGCTGAACCTGGCCTCGGCGGCACCGGTGCAGGTGAGCCGCCGCCATCTCGGAGACGGGGTTGCCTCGGCGGTCGTGCTGTCGTCGGGCAACGCGAACGCGGCGACCGGGGAGCAGGGTCGAGCGGATGCCCTCCGGATGGCCGAGCTCACCGCGGCCGGGCTCGGGTGTGCGACCGGAGACGTGCTGGTGTGCTCCACGGGACTCATCGGCTACCCGATGCCGATGGCCGCGCTCGAGTCCGGGATCCCCGCACTCGCCGCCGACCTCAACGGAGCGGGCGCAGCCGCCGAAGCGATTCTCACCACCGACACCGTTCGCAAGGAGGCGGTCGCCCCGGTCGGCGACACGGCGGCCGTCGTAGGGGGGATGGCCAAGGGCGCCGCGATGCTGATGCCCGCGATGGCGACGATGCTCGCCGTGCTCACCACCGACGCCGCGGTCGACCCGGTGACGCTGCAGCTGGCGCTCGCTCGTGCCGTCGACGACACGTTCAACCAGCTGTGCGTCGACGCGTGCACGAGCACCAACGACACGGTGCTGGCGCTTGCCGGCGGCGCATCGGGGGTGAGCATCGACGACCGGGCCGGTGCGCACGCCCTCACCGACGCGCTCACCGAGACCTGTGGGTCCCTCGCGGAGCAGATGGCGCGCGATGCGGAAGGGGCGACCAAGCTCGCCCGAGTCACGGTCTGTGGCGCGCGCTCGGATGCCGAGGCCCACATGGCGGCCCGGACTGTCGCCCGTTCCCAGCTCGTGCAGTGCTCGCTCAACGGCGAGGACCCGTACTGGGGTCGCATCCTCTCAGAGCTCGGCGTCAGTGGCGCGGTGTTCGATCCGGAGGCCGTCGAGATCGCGTACAACGGCATCGTGAGCTGTCGCAACGGCATCGCAGCTCCCCACGACGCGGAGGCGCTGCGGAAGGCGATGGCCGGGCGCGAGGTTGTCATCGCCTGTGATCTCGGCAACGGCAGCGGTCGGGCCGCGGTCATCTTCACCGACCTCTCGTGCGCGTACATCGACGAGAACCGAGGCACGTCATGACCACGGCGGCGGGCGAGCCTGCGAGCCCGCTCGCAGGAGCGGCGAGCGACCAGGGGTCCAGGGGCCCCCACGGCTCGGAGCGAGCGCGACCAGACGCGGAGGCGAAGGCTCATGTGCTCGCGGAGGCCCTGCCCTACATCCGCGAGTTCAGCGGCCGGACTGTCGTGGTGAAGTACGGCGGGCACGCCATGGACACCCCCGAGCTCGCCGACCTGTTCGCGCAAGACGTCGTGCTCATGCACCTCGTCGGGATGAACCCGGTGATCGTGCACGGTGGCGGCCCGCAGATCTCCGACCTCATGCGCCGTCTGGGCAAGGAGCCCGAGTTCGTCGACGGGCTGCGCGTCACCGATGCCGAGACCGTCGACATCGTACGGATGGCGCTCGTCGGCAAGGTCAACCGCGAGGTCGTCGCGACCGTGAACCGCCACGGCAGCTTCGCGGTGGGTCTCTCCGGTGAGGATGCCGGCCTGCTCACCGTCACCCGACGCGACGAGCGTCTCGGCTTCGTCGGCGACGTCGCGCGCGTCGACCCTTCGATCATCGAGCGCATGACGCGAGAGGACCTCATCCCGGTGGTCGCGACGATCGGCACCGACGAGCACGGCCAGGCCCACAACGTCAACGCAGACACGGTGGCCGGCGCGATCGCCGAGGCACTGGGTGCGGAGAAGCTCGTGTACCTCACCGACGTCGCCGGCGTGTACGCCGACTACCCCGACGAGGAGTCGCTGGTGTCGCGGGTCGACGTGGAGGGGCTGGAGACCCTCGTCGCGGCGGGCAAGGTAGGGGAGGGGATGATCCCGAAGCTGGCGTCGTGCGTGCACGCGCTGCGCAACGGTGTGACCCGGGCCCACATCCTCGATGGCCGCATCCCCCACGCGCTGCTCCTCGAGTTCTTTACGCGTGAGGGCATCGGCACGATGGTGCACCCGTGACCACCCCCGACCCCCACGGGGTTTTGGCGTCAAGAGACCGCGATAGCCGCGGCCTGCTGACGCCAAAACCCCTGGAGGAGCTGGTTGCGCTCGACGCCGAGCACGTGATGCAGACCTACGGTCGGCTGCCCGTGGCGTTCGTCCGCGGGGAGGGCACCCGACTGTGGGACACCGAGGGCAAGGAGTACCTCGACTTCCTCTCCGGTCTCGCGGTCACCTCGTTGGGTCACGCACACCCGGCGGTCGCCGACGCGCTCGCGGCGCAGGCACGCACGCTGCTTCACACGTCGAACCTCTACTACAACGCGCTCCAGCCGAAGCTTGCCGAACGCCTCGACCTGCTCCTCACGTCCGCGACCGGGACCGCCGGCCGGACTTTCTTCGCCAACTCGGGTGCCGAGGCCAACGAGTGCGCGATCAAGCTCGCCCGCCGCCACGGCCAGGCGAACGGAGGTCCCGAACGCTTTCACGTGATCTCCGCGCTCGGCTCGTTCCACGGTCGCACCCTCACGACGCTCGCCGTGACCGGCCAGCCCCAGAAGCAGGAGACGTTCCAGCCGCTGCCCACCGGCTTCCGCCAGGTCGCGTTCGCCGACCTCGCTGCCCTCCGCCGGGCACTCGACGAGCGCGTCTGCGCGGTGCTCCTCGAGCCCGTGCAGGGCGAGGGTGGTGTGAACCCGGCACCGCCGGGCTACCTCGCCGCGGTGCGCGAGACCTGCGACGAGCGTGAGGCGCTGCTGCTCGTCGACGAGGTGCAGACGGGCCTGGGCCGCACCGGTCGCTGGTTCGGGTTCGAGCACGGGGGGGACGTTCGTCCCGACGTCGTGACCGTGGCGAAGGCCCTGGGAAACGGCGTCCCGATCGGTGCCTGCTGGGCCCGCGCGGAGGTGGCGGACGCCTTCCGCCCGGGCGACCACGCCACCACCTACGGCGGCCAGCCGCTCGCCGCCGCGGCCGCACTCGCCGTCCTCGACGTGATGGAGCGCGAAGACGTGCCGCGCCTGGCGGCGCAGGCGGGTGCCCGCCTCGCGAAGGCGCTGACCGCCCTCGAGGGTGTGGCCGAGGTGCGCGGCCAGGGTCTCCTGCTCGCCGCGCAGCTCGCACCCGGCCGTGACGCGGGTGCGGTCGCGAATGCGTGCCTGGAGGGCGGGCTGATCGTCAACGCGGTGACGCCGACCGCGCTGCGCCTGGCACCTTCGTTGCTCGTCACCGACGCGGAGATCGATGCCGCCGTCGCCATCCTGGAGGAGGTCCTGCTCCGTGACTCGTGACCTGCTGGAGATCGATGACCTCACGCCGGCCGAGCTCGGGCGTCTGCTCGACACGGCCCGGAAGTGGAAGGCCGACCCGTCGGCCGTGCCGCGCGCCCTCGCCGGGCGCGGCGTGGCCCTCGTGTTCGAGAAGCCGTCGGCGCGGACGCGCACCTCGGCTGAGATGGCCGCCTACCTGCTAGGCGGCCACCCCATCGCGATCCGCGCCGAGGAGGTGGGGATCGACACCCGCGAGACCGCCGAAGATGTCGCCCGAACCCTGGCCGGCTTCTGCGCCGTCATCGCGGCGCGCGTGTTCGACCACGGTGTCCTCGTCCGGATGGCCGCTGCCGTCGAGGTGCCGGTGGTCAACCTGCTCTCCGACGTGGCCCACCCCTGCCAGGCGCTCGCCGACCTCATGACCATCGGCGAGGTGTTCGGCGGCGTCGAGGGCCGGCGGGTCGCGTTCGTCGGCGACGGCAACAACGTGGCGGCGTCGCTTGCGTACGGTGCGGCGCTGACCGGTTTCGAGCTGATCGTCAGCTCGCCGCCGGGCTACGAGCTCGACGAGCACCTCGTCGACCGCGCGCGCAACCTCGGCGGGGCCATCGAGCTCGTCGCCGACCCGAATGAGGCGGTGCGCGACGTCGACGTGGTCTACACCGACGTCTGGACCTCGATGGGCGAGGAGGACGAGGCCGAGGCGCGTCGGGAGGTCTTCAACGCGTGGCGCGTCGGTCCCGAGCTCATGGACCAGGCGGGCTCCGGTGCCGTGTTCATGCACTGCCTCCCGGCCCACCGGGGCGAGGAGGTCGCGGCCGACGTGATCGACGGGCCCGCGAGTGTGGTCTGGCAGCAGGTCGAGAACCGGATGCACACGAAGCGCGCGCTGTTCGCGTGGCTCGTGTCGGCCCAGGAGGTGGTGTGATGGCGACGCTGGGAAAGCCGCAGCGCCAGCATCGAATCACCCGGTTGTTGGAGGAGCAGGTGATATCGAGCCAGGCGCAGATCGTGGAGCTGCTCGCGGCGGAAGGGGTGCTCGCGACCCAGGCGACCGTAAGCCGCGACCTCGAGGAGCTCGGCGCGCTCAAGGTCCGGATCCCCGGTGGTGCGATGGCGTACGCGGTGCCGGAGCACTCGAAGGACCATGCGCCTCCGGAGGAGTGGCTGGGCCGGGTGATGGGGGAGTTCGTGGTCGAGGTCGCGCACTCTGGAAACCTGGTCGTGCTGCGCACGCCACCGGGCTCGGCGCATGTGATCGGATCCGCGCTCGACCGGGCCGGGTTCCCCGACGTGCTCGGCAACGTCGCGGGCGACGACACTTTGATTCTCGTGTGTGCAGAGCACATCGGCGGGGCCAAGGTGGCGAGCCGCCTGGCCGAGCTTGCCGGTTTCTGACGACGGCATGGTGGAGGGGAAGCAGATGGCGAAGCGGGTGGTGCTCGCGTACTCCGGGGGGCTCGACACCTCGGTGCTCGTGAAGTGGATGCAGGAGGAGTGGGGCGTGGAGGTGGTCGCGCTCGCGGTCGACGTCGGTCAGGTCCCCGGCGCCGACGCGGAGTACTGGGGCGCGATCCGGGCTCGGGCCGCCGCAGCCGGCGCGATCGAGGCTCGCGTCGTCGACGCGCGCGAGGAATACGCCAGTCGATATGTCGCCAACGCAATCAAGGCCAACGCGCTCTACGAGGGCAAGTACCCGCTCGTCTCCTCGCTGTCGCGACCGGTGATCGCCCGCCACCTCGTCGCCGCGGCGCGTGAGTTCTCGGCCGACGCGGTGGCGCACGGCTGCACCGGGAAGGGCAACGACCAGGTGCGCTTCGAGGTCGCGGTCCGCACGCTCGCACCCGACCTCGAGGTGCTCGCGCCCGTGCGCACCTGGGGCTTCACGCGTCGCGACTCGATCGACTACGCGAGATTGCACGGGATCCCGATCACCGCGACCGAGGACAAGCCCTACTCCGTCGACGAGAACATCGTCGGGAGGGCGATCGAGTGCGGCGCGATCGAGGACCCTTGGAACGCGCCGCCCGAGGAAATCTACGAGCGGACCCGTGCGGTGGCGGACGCCCCGTCCGAGGATCGCGAGATCGTGATCGGGTTCGAGCGCGGCGTGCCGGTCAGCCTCGACGGGGTCCCCACGCCGCTGCACTTGATGCTGCCCGAACTCGACAAGGTAGTCGGTGTCTACGGGTTCGGCCGCGTCGACATGGTCGAGAATCGGCGGGTGGGCATCAAGAGCCGCGAGATCTACGAGTGCCCGGGCGCGCTCGCGCTGATTCTCGCCCACGCGGACCTCGAGTCGATCACGCTCGAACGAGACGTCGCGCGTGAGAAGTCCCATCTCGAGTTTCGGTACGCCGAGACGGTTTACGACGGACTGTGGTACTCGCCCCTGCGCGAGGCGCTCGACGCGTTCGTCGACGCGACGCAGCGGCACGTGACGGGCGAGGTACGGCTGCGCCTCCAGCCCGGGCGTTGCGACGTGGTCGGACGGCGCGCGGAGCGCGGCCTCTACGACTTCGCCCTCGCGACCTACGAGGCCGACGACGCGTTCCGCCACGAGGACGCGGCCGGGTTCGTGCGGCTCTGGGGCCTCTCGGTGGAGACCTGGTCGAAGCGCCAGCGCACCGAGGAGCCGGTGGTATCGAAGGAGCGCCGCGATGCCTGACCTGGAGACCGAAGGCGAGGATGAGCGGCGCACGTATCGTGCGACGCCCGAGCCGGGGCCCGAGCGGCCTGCGCCGGAGGCGCAAGAGCGGGGGAGTAGGACGCGCACCTTGTGGCACGGTCGGTTCGCGCAGGGGCCGGCCGACGCGTTGATGGACCTCAGCGTGAGCCTGCCCTTCGACCGCCGGCTGGCCCATGACGACCTGCACGGCTCACGGGCCCACGTCGACATGCTCGCGTCCGTCGGGCTGCTCACCGAGGCCGAGCGGTTCGCGATCGCCGACGCGCTCGACCGGGTGGAAGCCGAGCTCAACGGCGAAACGTTCGCGTTCGCGCCCACCGACGAGGACATTCACACCGCGGTCGAGCGCCGGGTCACCGAGCTGGTCGGTGACGCCGGGGCGAAGCTGCACACCGGCCGTAGCCGCAACGACCAAGTCGCGCTCGATCTCCGCCTGTGGCTCCGCCGTGAGGCCCGCAGCGTTGTACTGCGCCTGCACGATCTGCAGACGGTGCTGGTCCGGCGTGCGCAGGAGTGCGGCGACGACGACTACCTACCTGGCTACACGCACCTCCAACGGGCCCAGCCCGTCCTGCTCGCCCACCACCTGCTCGCGCACGTCTGGGCGCTCGGCCGTGACGTCGAGCGCTGGCAGGCCGTCGCAGCCCGCGCCGACGTGTCACCGCTGGGTGCGGGCGCACTCGCCGGTTCCAGCCTGCCGCTCGACCCGGACCGCGTAGCGCGGAGCCTCGGCTTTGCTCACCGGTTCGAGAACTCGCTCGACGCGGTGTCGGACCGCGACTTCGTGGCCGAGGCGCTCTTCGCCGCGGCGCTGGCTCAAGTGCACCTATCGCGCCTCGGCGAGGAAGTCGTGCTCTGGTCGAGCGAGGAGTTCGGGTTCCTCCGATTGCCCGACGAATTCTCGACCGGGTCGTCGATGCTGCCCCAGAAGAAGAACCCCGACGTGGCTGAGCTGGCGCGCGGCAAGGCTGGACGCGTGATCGGCGGCCTCGCAGGGTTCCTCGCGACGCTCAAGGGCCTGCCGCTGGCGTACAACCGCGACCTGCAGGAGGACAAGGAGCCCCTGTTCGATGCTGTCGACACGCTCACCCTGAGCCTGCTGGCGCTGACCGGGCTCTTCGACGCGGTGGAGCCCGTGGGCGACCGGATGCGCGCGGCGGCCGACGTGGAGACCACCGCGGCGACCGATCTCGCCGAGTACCTGGTGGAGCGGGGCACGCCGTTTCGCCAGGCCCACGCGGTGGTCGGCGCGCTGGTCCGGCAGTCGCTCGAGCGCCGGATCCCACTGACCGAGCTGGTCGAGGCCGAGCCGCGGTTCGGCGCGGACGCGCAAGACCTGCTCGCGCCGGGCGCGGCCGTCCGGCGGCGCACGACGCCCGGCGGGGGAGGGCCAGTGCCCCTCGTCGCCCAACTCGTCGCGGTGCGCGAGCTGCTCGCCCGTGAGCAGGCATGGCTCGACGCCTGACCCGCGCGTTCTACGCGCGTGATCCGCGCGAGCTCGCTCCCGAGTTGCTCAACAAGGTCTTGGTGCACGACGAGCCGGGCGTGGGCCGGGTCGCGGTGCGGCTCGTCGAGGTCGAGGCGTACCTGGGAGCGACGGACCCCGCCAGCCACGCGTTTCGCGGGAAGACGGAGCGCAACGCCACCATGTTCGGCCCGCCCGGTCGCCTCTACGTGTACTTCACGTACGGGATGCACTGGTGCGCGAACGTCGCCGCCGGGTCGCCGCCGGGCGAGGCGGGCGCGGTGCTGATGCGGGCGGGCGAGCCACTCGAGGGGCTGGAGCTGATCCGCGTCCGGCGGGGAGCGGCGCGCCGCGAGCGGGAGCTCTGCGCCGGGCCCGCGCGACTCGCCCAGG
>Ga0194128_10000662_pt1 | contig 61874 bp, 71 predicted proteins | sample TA2KigCa65mmetaG_FD_148650 | JGI IMG/M metagenome (GOLD analysis project Ga0194128, IMG submission 148650) | Freshwater microbial communities from Lake Tanganyika, Tanzania - TA2015037 Kigoma Deep Cast 65m | ecosystem: Environmental > Aquatic > Freshwater > Lake | place: Tanzania: Lake...
GATGGAAAAGACCCGCGAGGCTGTAAAAAGAAAGCTCAAAAAAGATTAATAGATATTTTTCTATTAGAGAATTTAGTGTTATTTTTGCTATATGAAAATGTGGTTAACTCGTAACTCAGTGTCTACTATTAAGTCGACGTCCTGAGATATAATTAAATCTGCGTTTTTATTTGGTTGAATAAGGCCTGAATGCAAATTCGGGCCTTATTCTTTTAATAGAGTTGGCCTAAACATATAATAATATAAGACTCGGCTGGCCAATTATTATGTTTTTGTAGTATATTTTCTTCATTAAACTTAATAAAAACAAAAAAGTTAACAACATGGAACGAAAGAAAATTTCAAACGCACCGGATCGTCACAGTCAACGCTGGACGACCGAAGAAGATCAGATGCTGATCGATTCTGTAAACGCAGGTTTAGGCGGAAAGCAGATTGCTAAAAAGCTAGACCGAACTCTTCCATCAGTTTGGGCCCGTAAGGGAACTCTAGGTTTAGAGACCCGAATGAATGGTGGAATTCATGTTCGCGCTAAGTCTACTGCTAAAGCTGCTAAAGCTGCTAAAGCGACTGTAAACACTACAGCAGTTCAAACTGCTCCATCTGGAATGTTCAGTGAAATTACTGAAGTAATTTCTAAAATGACTAAGCAGTACGGTGTTAAAGCAACTATGATTGTATTTGAAAGTTAATCATTTACATTTCACTCTATCAGAAAAGGGCCCATACTTGGGCCCTTTTTTATTCATCAAAATGAATCTGCTGGTTATTGGGAAGCATTGGTACTAAATGACAAACTCAGATTAAAAATATGAAAGCTTGGCCTGAATAAATAACAAAAAGTATTTAGGAAGATCATGCGTATTATCAAATCTTATACAGATTTCATTGGTGAGAACTTAAGTAATGAGAGCCTTGCCTCATTCGGTAAAAAAGTAGCCGGGGCAGTCAAAGGCCTAATCGGTAAAGCTGGAGATTTCTTAGGTGCCCTAAAGGCACAAATGTCAGGCAAAAGATCAAAAGATGGAGCAAACGGCACCATTCCTTATGGCGTAACTATTATTCCATCGGCTGAAGATGCAAAGGCTCTAGGCCTTTCAGCTATGCCTAAAATTACTAGAGAAAATGATACTGCAGAAGTTGCAGAAGCAGTAGTTTCATTGGACTTTCCTAATCCTCAAGCGGGTGTTCCAAATGTGGGATCTGAGAGACTTCTTAACATTCTTAATAGAATCATTAAAAATAAAGACGAACGCCCCTTAATGATTTGGGGAGCTCCAGGTATTGGTAAAACGTCAATCGTTAAAATGATTCAACAGAAATACGGTGGTCGTATGATCGATGTCCAATTGACAACATATGCACCGGAAGATTTCTTTTTACCAGAGGTTGATGGGTCAGCTGTAGCACAGGACAGATTCTCACGTAGAGCAACTCGTATTCCTCAAAGATGGTTACCGGTTTACCATGAATCTCAAGGTAAAGCTGGAAATGATGAAGCAAACGGTATAGATGCAAAGGGAGGAATTATCTTCTTGGACGAATTATCGAGAGCAAAAGAAGCAATTCGTAATATTTGTTTAAAGCTAGTTCTCGACAGAGAAATGGACGGTGGTTGGAAATTAGGTAGCAATTGGACAATTATTGCTGCATCAAACCGTATGGAAGATGACGAAACCAACACATCTGAATTTGGGTCGGCTTTAGGTAACCGTTTTCAACAAATAAACTTCTCACCTTCAATTAAGGATTACAGCAAATTTGCACTTTCTGCAAAAACTCAAACTGGCGAAGACCTTTTCGATCCACGCATTATTTCATTCCTTAATTGGACTAAGGGTCAGGAGTTTTTCCATAAATACGATCCAAACATATCTGGAACAATCTTCCCAAGTCCACGTTCATGGGAAGCAGCTGCAATCGCTTGGAAGAATCTTAAAAAAGAAGCAGATGATTCTGGTAAAACACTGACTCCTGAAATTATTGAAGACGAGGCAATTTCACCGAACGTAGGTAAAGAAGCAGCTCAGATGTTTATGGGATACTATACACTATCTCAAAAAATCGATCTTGACAAAATGGGATTGGTTTACTCAACACCAAATGACGCGCCGCTTCCGCCAAAAGCAAGAGGCCGAGACGATTATGAAATTGATACAGCATATATCTTAGCATCAGCAATTGCATACGAATACAAAGATCGCGAATTGACTGACGAAGAAATCGCCAATCTATTTGAATACTTGATTAGAGTAGGAGATCCAACTGTATCAATTCAAATTTTAACAGCAGTTAGAGAAATTCAACCAAAGGTTGCAAATAATCAATATCCAGTTACGCAAGCCGGTCTTAAACGTTGGTTAGCTGCTTATCCTGGTTCAATGAAAGAAATCGAAAAACTTGGACAATAATGAAGATACTATTAGACTGGAATAGTTTTAACAGGTATCAAGAATTTGCAAGTACTGAACTAGTCTTAGAAAATCAAATTGAGGATCTAAATAGTAAAAAGGCTAGGATTAAGACGTCATATGCGTTTCAAATATTAACCGGCCGATATAGGTTTTTTGCGGAACTAGCATACAAGCTAAAGATTGTTTATACTAGAAACTCCGCAATCCAAACGGCAGCAGTCGATGGAACTCACCTTTTTATTAATCCTGACTTTTTTGCACCATTAACTGATAAACAAATTGTTTTTATCCTATGCCACGAAGTTCTACACTGTGCACTATTACACTTCGCTAGAATGGATGGTCGCTCTCCTACAAAATGGAATTATGCAACAGATTATGAAATTAATTTGATGCTAGCAGATGATGGCATTATTTCAAAGAGTGAAATCGCAAATGAGTTAAAGGGCCTAATCGAAGAACGATATAAAGGTATGAACGCTGAACAGATCTATGAGGATCCTGGAGTTATGTCTCCTCCTCAGTCACTACCACAACAAGATAAGAATAAAGATGGAGGCCGGGGCCAAGGCGGCCAAGACCAACCTCTTTCAGTTGGAGATGTAATCCGTAATGAAAGAACTGGTGGTTATGGAATAGTTAAAAGCATAGATGAAGCAACTAGAGAAGTCGACTATGAACCAATCACAAAAGAAGAAGCTATTAAAATAGTAAACGGTTAATGAAAGCGAGTCTGGACGAAATAGTAAAAATCAATAAGCCTGGTCAAGGTAATGGAGGTCAATCTTCTCAAAGCCAACAACGAACAGATAGTCTTGGTGACCAAGAGTCTGGCGAACATGGAGAACCGCAAGATGGTGAAGGCCAAGATTCCGGCAAACAAGAAGGTTCAGAAAAATCGCCGATGGTAAAAAGCGGAGACTTTTCAGATGACGATGCGCAACCATCAGTGACTGTCATAAGAGGGCCGATGACTGGCGAGGTAATTACTAGAGAAAAAGGTCGAAGAATTGCCGAAGAAGAGGGAGTTGATCCGAGCGAGAGCCGAAATATGTCTGACCAAGATTGGAAAGACCTAGGTCGTAAGCTTGCGCAGACTCACTTAAATCCAAGATCTAAATCAGCTGGCAGTGGAAAGGGCGCTATCTACCAGCGTATTATGGAACTTACTGAGCCTAAAATTAATTGGCGACAAGAGCTAAGAAGATTTATAGGAAAACTTGCGTCATCAAGTTCATTTAAATTACCGAATCGTAGACACATTAGTACAGGTCAATATCGCTATGGATTAGAGGATACTGACAATGCATTGGACAATGCAGCAGTTGCAATGGATGTTAGCGGATCAATTGCCGGCGCTTTTCCAGAATTAGCAGCAGAAGTTGTAGGTATTGTTAAAGCAAAGAAGATAAAAACTGTTTCTGTATTGCCTTTTGCAAATACAGTAGTAGATCCATTTCAGATTAAGGGCTTTAAAAAGCCAACACCTGATGATTTTGCAAAGGTTAGAACCGGCGGTGGAACTGAAGCAATTCCAGATGTAATCTCATGGATTGATAAAAATCTAAAAGGCAATGTAGATTTCGTAGTGATCATAACGGATGGGTACTTAACTAATAATTTGCCACCTGCTCCAAAAAGTTGGGGTAAAAAGACTATATGGCTAGTATTCGATAATCCTGGCTTTGCTGTACCTAGCGACTGGGGTAGAATTATTCACGCAAACGGAGATAAAGGCTATTGGAACTAAAACTTTTGCAGTTTCGTTAGTTAAATAATATTGGACATAGAGCCTCGCTCTGTTAGTCTCGGGTCTTTAGGGGCCTTAGAGTAGTTAGCAATAGCTACGAAGAGACACGCAAAAAAACCAAAATACTATGTCAATACTTAACTTTGAGCTGGCTTCTAAGCTAAAGCCTACAGCTCACATCACAGTAAACAAAAGTCGACTCAAGGCTTATGGGTCGAATCTCTATTTAAAGGACGGTTCACAATTTGAAATTGAACTATACAATCCAACTACTCGACCGTACCTTGCAAAAATCAAAATAAACGGATCCTATATTTCACAGGCTGGGATAATCATTAAACCCGGTCAGCGTATATTTTTGGAAAGGTTTATTGATACTCATAGAAAATTCAAATTTGAAACCTATGAAATTGATGGACAGGCTGCCGACGCACAGGCTGCGATTATCAATAATGGCGATGTCATTGCTGAATTTTATCCAGAGAAATTAAAAACTCAAATTAATACGAGTTATCCATGGTTAACGACTAGTTCGGGAACGGCGACAGTTACTATATCTACTCCGCCAAATACTGGCGATTATTGGTATGGAACTACCACAAATACGAATAATCCAGAAAATACGTATTTTACGAATACGTCGCTTGGCGGATCAACTATCAGCAACATTTCAATGAACGTTGCTGGATCACTTGAAACTGGCAGAGTCGAAGTTAGCGAAAAATCTAATCAACCGTTAGTTGAAGCTTTTGGAGAATTTTCAAATTTTATGGAAGCCTCATCAAGCTGGAAGATTTTACCAAATTCGTTAAAACCAATTGAGGTTGGCGAAATTCGACAATACTGTACTAGTTGCCGAACCCGAATCAGAAAATCAAGTTGGAAATTTTGCCCGAGCTGTGGCGAAAAACTAGTGGATTAACTTAGCATCTTATAGCTAATCTATTAGTCCTGTTTTTATAAATAATTGTATGAAACTATACAGTTTTTCCCAATTTATTAATGAAACATACGAGTTTGACGAATTAGATCGTATGAGAAAACTTGGACTGGTCGATGATGCTGAATATGATGCTCAAAAAAGAGAAATTCGTCGAGAAGCCTATATGGCAAGCGGCGCAATGGGCATAGAAGACATTAAGCAGGCTCTAGAAACAGAAGGCGCTAAGCAGCTAATGGCATTAGGGTTACATATGGTATCCAGTCGCACACAATTAGTTAATGGTAATATTATATTTTCACTAGATCAAAATTATACACCATCAAACGGCTGGGGTATAGGATTCTTTGCCGGGACAAAATTAATTAGGCGAATGACGCCAAAGGGAATTAACCTTGGTCTTCATTCAAGATACGCTGGCTCAGTGGATTTTAAGATTAAGAGATTTTCACACGCAGAAGGCTACACCAAAATGTCCGATCTAGAGTTCTTTGATAAGGCAATGCAATGGGCAGCTGAGAATATTGACTTTGAGCACGCAAAAGCAAATCCTAGCTCATATACTTGGAAATATTACACTAAGAAAAGATCACCAAGCATTAAAAAATTCTAGTACCACCAGCTAGCACAGTTATAAAATTAATTTATGAAATAAAAGTTAACAATGAGCATACGCATATAAATAACTTTAAATTTTAAAACAAAATGAAAAATACTTCAAGCAAAATTCTTTCATTTGAAGAGTTCTTAAATCGAGGAGCTCAAGATGAATTGCCTGCTGAATTGCCAACAGCTGACGGAAAGCCAGCTGATGATATGCCAGTATTAAGCGACGTTGAATTAGTTAACGGGCCAACCGCTGAATTACCTAAAGCACCAGAAGCAGGAAAAGAGTCTCAAGAAGACGCGCAATAATTATTAAAAACATGACCGTTGAATGACAACACCTAGATCCAGAAAAGATCCGAGTATTGATTCAATGATGACCAATATTCTATTGGCATTAGATCATATTCGTGAAAATATGCCGAATGGTGAACTGAAAGATATTCAGCAAAGACTCAGAACAATAGAAACGGCACAGATTGACGTTAAAGAAGAGTTACGCATCATTAAAAAGCAATTGCTAGATCCAGAAGATGGATTGGTCGTTAGAGTAAACAAGAATACCGACTTTCGTATTGGAAAACAAGAAGACGAAGATTATTATGCGAGCATGATTCAGGAACACAAAGAATTGATTAGTTGGAGAAATGGCGTATCTAAAGCTCTATGGATCCTATTTACTGCAGTCGCAGGTATAGTAATCAAACTGTTCTTTAATTCGAATAAATAATGGCATTTCCAAAAACTAAATAAAAATCCAAAAAAGTCAAAACCTTAGTATAATAGCAAAAAACTATTATATTAATGGCAGCCTTCAACAAATACGTCGAAGCCGAAGTAAAAATCGACGTAACTCCGCAAGAAATTTTACATACTTGTTCTGACCGTGAATGCCAAACGCTAGCTAACCTTTTGTTTGCAAACGGTTTTTATCCAAACGGTGATGATCAGGCCTATCAAAACGAAAGTTATTTTTCAGGAATTACTAGCTATGGTGAGCAAGAATTAGCAAAGGCATTAGCTGAAATTTGGAGGGCTAGAAACCTAATGACACAATCTCAAGCCGAAAGAATTTACGAAATAACTAAAGAAGCTTATGTCTAGTAATTCAAACAAATTTATAACTAAAACACTTCCGACTTTTTTACTTGGAGTAACCATAACTGTGCTAATTCTTAGCCTATTGGCAGGTTGCACAGATATGCCTGAACCAAAATATATTAAAAAAGTAGTAGTCGTATCAGTTAAGAAATACCGTGCACCTAATACTCTACAGGAATATGAAGTAAAATGGAAAGTTAAATTGTCTGACAGTAATACGATAACCGTTAGCCGCAGGCCAGAGATTGGGGATACTATAACTTACCTATATTATTCAAAGTAACTATGCATCAAAAAGATACCCTAGTAAAAACACGAGTTAGAAAATTATCAAAAAATTGGAAAGCTGAACTAAATTACATAAAGAGAGGTCGAATCGCAAAAACGTATAGATGGATTAGGCCATTTAAGTTTAGTATTGACGCAAGCCGAGTAAGCGGATTTACCATTAGATTAGACATATTAACCAGATACCATATAACCGTATCAGTTAAACCAAAAAATATAGACTAATGAAGAAAGTAATCATTGCCGGCGGTCGAGACTTCTCAGATGAAGAGTTATTAGCTGCCTCGTGTGATAGATTACTAAAAGATCTTGAAGAAGTTGAAATAGTATCTGGCGGAGCTAATGGAGCTGATCGACTTGGTGAATTTTATGCAATAGATCGAGATTTTTTAATAAAAAGGTTCCCGGCAGATTGGGAAAAACATGGAAAACGTGCAGGTTATCTAAGAAATCAAAAAATGGCAGAATACGCAGATATTCTAATTGCATTTTGGGATGGACAAAGCCGTGGAACCAAACATATGATTGACATTGCCACAAAGAGAGGATTAATTATACACGTAATTAAATATTAAAGTATGAAAGTTATATTTTTAGATAATAACGGAGTTATTTGCCTTTCTAATAATTGGGGTAGTCGCTACAAAAAGGCAAGAGAATATATGAACGTTGTAGGCATACCCAAATATGCTACGGCTTTGCTTAATGAAGCTGCTCGGCCAGTTTCAATTAAGCTAGACAATTTTGACACGAAGGCAATTGCTATTCTTAATTCAGTATTAGACCAAACTGGCGCAGAAATAGTGGTCTCGTCAGATTGGCGTTTTCTTACAACTATTGATGAACTTGGAGAATATTATGAAAGCCAAGGAATCATTAAAAAACCAATTGGCGTAACTGACCGAATCCTTTACAAGACATATGAAGATTTTCCTTGGAATCAACAATTTGATCTTGAACAGACTCGTAGCCTGGAGATCCTAGAATGGCTTGAAACCAGAGATGATATAACACATTGGGTTGCAATAGATAATCTCGACATGTCCCTCAGAAATGATTGGGGGTTAACTAATTTTGTTCACACACCTTTATCAAATGAAGGAATTAAACAGTCTGGTGTAAAGGACAAATTATTAACTTTTTTGGTATAATAACTGTATGGAAGATAACGCAGGAGTTGACTTAGAACAAATTGCAAAAGAAGGCGCACAAGCGACAGTTGGAGCAATATCAGCTGCTCAAGAAATGGGATTGTTTAATGATCAGCAGGACCTACAATTACTGATTCAGGCCGGCATTCGGGAATCGCTTGATCAATTACTAATCGCTATAGGAAATCGCCAATAAGTAAATTATGAAATTTGACGTATTTGAAGAATTGATTAAATCAATAAAAAAAGCTGATGCAAGAAGCTTTGAGGCAACTCGATTAGGAATAGACCTAGTTGAGTATGACACAGAGTATTCACATACAATATGGCTTGCAATTAGGGCTCATTATGGAAAAGAGGCAGCTGATTGGATTGAGTGGTATCTTTATGAGAGAGAAAGTCTAAATGGCGACATCAACCAGGCTTGGGATAAAGATGGCACTGAAATATGCCACACAATTGAAAGTCTATGGAAAGTAGTTGAAGAAATTAGACTTTCTCCAAACTTTGTTGAGTATACTCTGCCAGCTCGCGAAGAATTTGATCCTGAGACGGTTAAACTCTCAATTGAAAACTTTTTTAATAAGATTATTAATACGACAAAAAATGATACATTACAAAATCCGACGGATCCTACAGAATAGAATTAAACGAGCCTATTGCAAATGGGCCTTAAACAGAAAACGAAAAAAGTTAGATACGCTTAACCAATTTGAAAAGACATTTATGACGGTGTTAAAGAGAATATGTCTAATGGACGATTCTGAGTTTAATTATAGTTATCGCGAATCTGCTAGTAGAATTGTCTCAAATACTTCAAGCAATGTAATTATTCAAATTAGAGGAAATGAGATTAAATTCGTTGATTCTGATACGATTACTGTCTTTTTTGCAAATCCAGAAGTAGCTAACTATATTTGTTCAATATTTGATAAAGCAGCCGATATTCGAGCGGCTAAGAAATCTGATTCAATATATCAAATGCAACTTTATCATATTCGAAAGGTCGAAGGCGCTTTAATAACTCGAAACCGTCTACCGGCTGAGAACCGACAATGAATTAGACCAAAACTAATGGATAAAACACTAGAAATTATGGTAGGGGACTAAACAAAGTCCCCTTTTTTAGTATAACAGAATATGAAAATAAATTTTGCAGAACTATTATGCCCAGGTTGATGGCTCTGGCGTGAGTGGTTGGTGGGATTAACTTAAAAAATATTATTTTTATAATGTGGCAAAACTAATTAAAACCAAAAATTCAGAATACATAATATAAGAATAAAAACACCATTTACCTTAATGGCAAAACAACAAGCAAATCAAAGCAAAACTCCAGTATTAGATAATTTCGGTAAAGATTTAACGCAATTAGCAGCAGAAGGCCGACTCGACCCAGTCGTAGGTAGGCAAAAGGAAATTAGACGATGCAGTCAAATTTTAGCTAGAAGAAAAAAGAATAATCCGATCTTAATTGGGGAGCCTGGTGTTGGTAAAACTGCCATTGTTGAAGGCTTAGCAAAGATGATTATCGAGAGAACTTGCCCAAGAGTTCTTTTTGACAAAAAGATTATTGCTTTAGAACTATCAACACTAGTTGCAGGTACTAAATATCGTGGTCAATTTGAAGAACGTATGGAAAACATTATTCAAGAAGTTTCTGTCAACCCAAATATTATTCTGTTTATTGATGAAATTCATACGTTAATTGGAGCGGGCTCCGCAAGTGGTTCGCTGGACGCGGCCAATATTCTAAAGCCAGCACTCGCTCGTGGAGAAATACAATGTATTGGCGCGACTACAATTAATGAATACCGAGAATCTATTGAAAAGGATGGTGCATTAAGCAGAAGATTTCAGCAAGTTATGGTTGACCCATCAACATCCGATGAAACTCGACAAATCTTACACAATATCCGAGAAAAATATGAAGCCCATCATATGGTCAGGTATTCAGAAGAGGCTCTAGATGCTTGTGTTAATTACGGTAATCGATATATTCAGGATAGATTTTTGCCAGACAAGGCAATTGACTTAATGGATGAAGCTGGCGCAAATGTGCATATAGCTGGAGTAATAGTTCCAGAAAATATTAAAGAGCTTGAAAAAAAGCTGGGTGAAGTTGGCGATAAAAAAAGAAAAGCAGTTGAAGCTCAACAATATGAAACTGCTGCTAAGCTACGAGATGAAGAGCGCCAAGTAATGGATGAAATTGACCTTGCTAAAAAGGGTTGGGACCAATCTTTAAAAGATAATAGGCTGCCAGTAAATGAAGATGATATTGCTCAGGTAGTTTCAAACATTACTGGAATTGTTGTTAGTCGACTAAAGGGCTCAGAAAGAGAACGGCTTGTCGGTATGGAAGATTGGTTGAATGCAAGAGTAATAGGTCAGGATCATGCAGTTAAAAAGATTACTCGAGCAATTCATAGAGCAAGAGCAGGTCTTAAATCTAAAAAGAAGCCGATTGGGACATTTATTTTCTTAGGCCCAACTGGTGTCGGTAAAACCGAATTAGCTAAGCAATTGGCAAAATTTATGTTTGATTCAGAAGATGCTCTAATTCGAGTTGACATGTCTGAATTTGGAGAAAAATTTACCAGTAGCAAATTATCCGGAGCTCCTCCAGGTTATGTTGGTTATGAAAAAGGCGGCCAGTTAACTGAAAAAGTAAAACGTAAACCCTATTCAGTTGTACTTCTTGATGAAATTGAAAAAGCCCATCCAGATATTTTTAACACTCTATTACAGGTATTAGATGAGGGTCATATGACTGACGGATTGGGTCGAAAGATTGACTTTAAGAATACTGTTATCATTATGACTTCTAATGTTGGGGCACGTAAAGTTCAAGATTTCGGTAACGGCATTGGCTTTGCAACAGCAAGCTCTCTAGAAAAACAAAAAGATTTAGCTGCATCGGTATTAAAAAATGCGTTAAGCTCTCAATTTGCACCAGAGTTTCTTAACCGGATAGATGATGTAATCATTTTTGATAGTCTAACCAGAGAAAATATTCAAAAGATTATTGAAGTTGAGATTGCTGATCTATATGAGAGAGTTTCAGAAAATGGCTATACTTTAGAATTAACTCAAGCCGCAAAGGACTTTATTGTTGATAAGGGCTATGATGAGAAGTATGGAGCTAGACCTCTGCACCGAATGATCCAGTCACACGTAGAGGACCTGATCGCTGAAGCTTATATTGACAATACGGTCCAGAATGGAGATCATCTGGTAATAACCCATGATCCTGGAGCAGAAGAGCTTAGAATAATTAATGGAGACTCCTCTCAAATAAATAAATTAAAATAAGATGATTATAAAATGGGGAAATTTGGAAACAGAAGCATACCTAAGTTTATGAAAGATGAAAATGATATGCTGATTGGTGAGGATTCTATAAAAAAAGCAAGAATTCAAGAATTACAAGAGGGTCATTCTGAGCCCGAAATTGTTTCATTAGGCGATGCAGACGGCGGCGATTTTATCACAATTACAGTTAAAACAGTTGAAGGTGAAGAAGTTGCTCTAGAATTTAAACTTGACGACGATCGCGAAGAGACTGAAGAAGAGGGAATTTACAAAGGAACCCTATCTTCTGAATATAATGATGTAGTTTACCTGATTAATTGCGAAATCGAAGAAGCCGGCAATGGCGATTACGATATCAAAATTGGTGATGTTAGTGCAGATATGGGCTCAGCTAAAAAAGAGAAAGACGAAGCAGATATTAATGAATCACAAGTTCTAAGATTTAAACAATTTATTGGAGAAGCAATGGCCGATTTAGCCAATAGGCCTAAAAATAGGCGTGACGATGACGAACTTCCATATTTTGATCATGAGCCTATTTCAGAAGGATCTGGCTGCTCAGCCAAAACCAAGTCAATGATTAGGTCAATGTGTAAAGAATATTTGATTGACGAGGGTATGAAATATCATAAAGACGAAAATGAGTCTCATACGTATGACGGTTATATTCATGAGTGTACGTCTTATTTTAAAGAGTGCATGATGAACGAAGCTTGGAGATAATTGATCTTTTAATATTTTATTAAATGGGACCTAAGTCCCATTTTTTATTTTAGGGAGTATAATAAACATGATGGCTATTCGAGGACGCACTATTGCAATTTTTGACCTTGACGATACTCTGGTTGTAACTAATGCTCGTATCGAGGTCATGGACTCTCGAACTGGTTCTAAATTTTATCTGTCACCAAAGGAATTTAACGATTACGAGAGAAATGTAAATCATTCTATTAATTTCTCCCAGTTTGATGATCCTGATATCTTGCGAGCCGGCACAATCGTTAAGTGGACTCTTGATATTATGAAAGAAGTCTATGCAAAAGAGGGAGCAGTAGGTATAATCACAGCTAGGGGAGATGCTAAGCTCGTTAGAGAATTTATGTTAAGTCATGGAGTAGATATTCACCCAGACCTTGTATTTGCAGTAAATGAACCTGGCACAAAATTCATTGGTACAAATGCAGAAAAAAAGAGCCAAGCCTTTAAAAAACTAATAGAGAAAGGCTATTCTAAATTTATTTTCTTCGACGACGACATAAATAACCTAAAGCATGCAAAGCTGCTCGAGAAAAGATATTCAATTAAGATTAAAACTGAACATATTAAGCCCGAGCAATTGCCAGAGATTACAATGAAGAAAATTGGAATTTTTACCGGTAAATTTAAGCCTCCTCACAAAGGCCACTATGAAATAATTAAGAGAGCCCTTGCTGAAAATGATCAAGTTATGATCTACGTTTCTGATAGGCCTGAGGGCGGAATCACTGCAGACAAGGCAATCAAAATCTTAAAGAAGTATATTGGTAAAAATTCAAAAAATACAATAATTAAAAAGACAAGTATCTCTCCAGTTCGAAGTGCATATCAATTGATTTATGCACTTGGCGAGACGGCTGATGCACCAAACCACGCAATTACTTTGTATGCAGCACCTGATGATATGTCAAGATTTGATGACGTTCATAAATTCGCTGGTAAGATAAAGAACATCCAAAAGGTTAATACTGGCCGAGCAAAGTTTAGCGACGGCAACCGAGATCTATATGGAAAGGACCTTAGAAGATTTTTAAAGAATGACGACTTTGCCTCATTTGCGCAGGGGATTCCGGACAAAATAAATCCAAAGATCATTTGGAAAATATTAAGAACTAATGAGACCGGCGAATACACTGTGCCGGCTAGCGCTTTTAAACTAAATAAAAAAGTCACAAATCAGCCAATTAATCCGGTAACCACTAATCGAGCACTACAGCATCCAACATATCGAAATGGGTTTATAAACGAGAATAAAGTCCTGTCATTTAAAGACTTCACAGATAAGAAATAATGCTCTTTTAATCGGCTGATAAATAAACAAAAACGCGACCGATATGGCATCGATTTTAAATTTCGACAATTTTTACACAAAAATACAAGAAGGTTCTAAAGACCCATATGATAAGGCTAAAGTGATGAAAGTAAAAGGTAAATTTGAAGTTTACACTACTCAAGATGGTGAAATTAAAACCTTTGATACTGAAGCTGAAGCTAAAAAATTCGCTGATGATTATAATAAAAAAAACATCAAAGAAATCATGCCAGGCGTTGATTTAGGTGCTTCATTTGAAAAAATGAAAGGCAGAATGAACACTAAAGATGAATTTAAAGTATTTGACCCTAAAGAAAAGGATAGACTGCGAGAAGTTGGATTAGATTCTGCTAAAAAATTCCATGACAGCTTTTCAGTATTAGACTTTTTTGGTGGATCTCTACCTAATAGTTACGAAAGTGCTAGAATGGAAGCATCTCAAGCCGGTTACGACTTATCAACTGAAATGTATGATGAAGCAGCAATGATGGCACAGGACGCAGAAACTGATGAAGCGGATCCAGAGGATTATGGTCCTGAAACTGACGCGTATATTAGTAAAGATGAAATAGACCGCAGAGCTAGAATGATGGAAGCTACTGAAGCTGAAGTTGCACAAAGAAAATCAGCAATTGAAGAAGAAGATGCAAAAATTGCAAAAGATGAAGCAGCTTTAGCAACACGTGCTGAAAAAATTAAGGATGATGATCCAAACGCAATGACTGAAAGACAAATCCTCGCAAATGAGCAGGCTGTTCTAGCACAGAGAAAAGCTGATCTTGAAAAAAAGAGAGCGGAAGTTGCAGCAACTGCATAAAAAAGGCTAATTAAATGACTAAAGCAGAATTAATTGCAGATATCCAGGAAGAGTTAACCTTTTCAAAGGCACTACCTTATGTTATTCCAGAAAAAGAGATTGCTAGAATAATGAAGATTGCTGAAGGCTATTTTTATGATAACTGGCGTCATGCAGTTGAGCCTAGATATCTTGCAATTCCACAAGATGTTTTTAAAAATGATAGATTCAAAAAGGACCGCGCGGTTAGACTGCCTGATTGCGTACAATTCGTTCACCAAGTTAGAGAACCTAGAGGAGCTTCTATTTTTGGATCAATTGATAGAGACTTTTCAGAAAATAAATTTGTTGGTTCTGAGATATTCTTAACTCCATTTATTGGAGAATCAATTATGTACAGAACCATTCTATTCTCATTCTTAGACTTAACTAAGGGCTTTGTATTAGACACATTTGCATATAATTATAATCGTAACACTCATGATCTAATCATTATTGGTAGAAACCCAATCACTAATGGTATGGTATTAGAAGTTGCAAAAAAGATTGAATTAGAAGACTTGTATAATGACGAACTTTTCCAAAGATACATGAGAGCAAAAGCAAAATTAAGGTTGGGAGAACTCTTAACTAGTTTTGATTACAACCTTCCCGGTGGAGTTAAGGTAAATTATACAAACTTAGTAACTAGAGCCGAGGCTGAGCTCACTCAAGTAATGGACATGATGAAAGGCGAGAACACAGCCGATTGGATGTTCCTAATAAGACAATAAGCGTATGGCAATAGATTTTTATTTTAGAACAGAAGGCGATCCTAACTATAAACCTGGTATTTTTGAAGTAATGGACGATATCGAAAACACTATTCAACAGGTCAGAATGACTATTTTAACTAAGAAGGGAGAAGTATTAGGCGAGCCAGATTTTGGATTTGGAATGGAAAAATATCTATTTGAATTTGACAATCTTAGTATTACTGGAATTGAACGGGAGACAAATCAGCTTGTTGAAGACTATGTGCTAAATTCTAGAAAATATAAAATTGGAGTATCAGCCGGTTATCTAGACAATGTTGGTGATCCATATAAAACTTCAATTGTATTAGATGTAAAAATAAATGGTGAAACTTCTGCTTTCGCCGCCCTATTTGATGTATGACAACTTATGTACCACTATTCGAAACTTACTCAACTCCAAGTTGGTGGATTGGCCTTGCTGATTGTAATGGTATTGAATCTTTTATTCAAGAACCAGATATGAGCGACGCGGATGACGCAGATAGGCTTGCTGAATTGGGGTTAGATAAACCTGGCGCTGGTAATGAAATGCGAAAGGACTGGTCAAATACGGTAAGTATGTTACAAATGCGAGCTCGTACAAATTCTCAAAGACACGCAGTAGTATATCGAGTTAAACTAAATACCGAAGACTCTGATCAAATCGAAGAACTGTTAAGAGATAGTGAATACACCACTGCGCTAGATATACTTAAGCGAGAAGCATTAGTAACCCAACTTGCTAGAGGAACTGGCGTTAATTCCGAAAAGGCCTGGAATATGATTCCAAACCCGGACCTAGATCCATTTTCCTAAATTATAAGGAGCCTGGCTCGCCAACCTCTTTTGAGGTTTCTCCAGTTGGTGGAGTTTGTGCTGCTGGTGCGGCCGGCGAAGCAGGTGCTCCAGCTGGAACTGCTCCTGCATCAGCACTAACTTCTAAAGCTTTGCCATATGCTGCTAAGTAGTCGCGGTTCTTATGAATATCTTCATCACTCATCTTAAGATATTCCTTAATTAAGTATTCAGTTGAGAAGTATGGCTGGCCGCCATCGTCGACTACTGCCTTAAGAGCATTTAGTGTGGCAAGACGCTTATTAAGTAGATCCTGTTGTTTGATTTCTTCAAATACATTATCATCATAAAATTGAAGACCTACTGCATTTGAGAATTTAGGATCGTCTTTTAACTCTTTAAAGTCCAAGCACATTTGAATATAAAGAGGCTTGGTAATAAGCTCTTTAAAAGCAGAACGGAGTCTTGAAATAAATTTATTATACCGGATTTCTTCTCTAGAAATTCCTTCAGCGCTCATAGTATAAGTTCCCATACCATCGCCAAATCTAGATTCTGGAATTTTTGAATCTAGTTTTAGTTTATCATGGAAATACTTAAGAAGCTCAGAACCTGATAGATTTGGACCAGCATATTCGAGCGGTTCAATCTTGACTTGTTCGTTTCGGTCATTTATCGGTAATACATAGTTCTTATAAAAAAGAATGTTCGGTTTACCGTCAACTTTTAATTCACCAGATTCTCCGTCAAACGAAATATCTTCTTTTAGAGTATTTGTAAATTCGCGAATATCTTCTTTTGCCTTCTGCATTGACTTTGTACCTACTGGCACTGTCGTCGTTAAGCGAATTGGCGCATTCATTGTGTGCCAAATAACTTTTGAATGCTCAATGATTCTAAGTAGATTAAACGAGCGAACCATTCTTTCAACAAACGATACTCGCTTTGTTCTAAATTGATTTGAATATGAGATATAAATTACTTGAGAATCGGTAAGCGTTCTAAGTTTTGCACCCTTTGGATCTTTTTGTGCCCATTCTAGATAAATCTTACCGGTAAAATCCTTTTTAACTTGAGGAAAAAGAGTAGCTGGATCAAGTTCTTTAAATCCGATAATATTCTTTGGATTCATTGGATCGTCAAAGATTATCTCAAAGGCTAGATGGCCTTCGATAAGCCACTGATAGAAATATTGCCAAGATGAGATACCTGTACCAAATCCCCAAGCGGAGTAGATCTTTTGAAAGTTTTCTTGATAGCGGTTAACAATTTTCTCTTGGTATTGCAATCTAGCTTCTTTACTTCTTCCCTTATACCGAATTTCTCCTATCAGGTCATTTGGATAACAAAAACGGTTATCATCGTCAAATACGACCGCATCGTCAGTAATCGTTTCCAAGATAAATTCGATTTCGCCGTTTGATGCAATGTCTCTAAGTCTTTCTCTCTTTGAAATATAGTCTAATTGAAAGAATGCAATTGACTTTGATCGTAAGCTTGATGTAGTATCGGATAAGGCTAAAGTAGCTTTCATTAGGTCATCGCCCAATAGTCCGCCCTGCATTCCACTCAATTGACCTTCAATAAAGCCAATTGCTTGAGAATTTTTGATTAACAAGTCATCATATTTCATTCCAAATCGACTTAGCTCAGTTAATCTTGATCTAATGCCGCTGAGTGGATTATTATCTAAAAAGCCTGCCATTTATGGGCGTTATTTTCCAAATTCTGATAAAAGAACTGCAACTGGAGTCTTTACTGCAATGGTTGGATCGTTTCGGTAATCGATTTGTTCGATTTTTGAAACATCCTCCCAATCAATTAGGGATATGTTTGCCATGTTCTCTCTTTGATATTTATTTAGAGCAAAGCTCAAGTTAATTCCAGTGAGCTTGGACATGAAAGCCGGATTGACTGTTAAAAATGGGCCAATCGTTTTTTCGTTTAACCGGTTTTCAAATGGAATTAACTGGCCGTCGTTTCCATAAAAAAGCTTTAGTCTTTCTTGAACTGTTCTCAAATATCGACGGATGATAACTGATCGCAATTTGGGAGGAATCATTTTAAGATTTAGTATGATTTCTCCATCTGACCCACCCAAGCTTAGACAAACCGGGCTGTTATCATAATACGGCCGCTTAACCTGATATTGATTTAATGATTTTGGGCTAAACGTTTCAGATAAGTTTGGTACTACATCATTTGGCAAAGCATTCACCACATTAAATGAATAGAAATGACCAGGGATCAATTTAAACCTGTTAAACGGTTTACCTTCTTCCTGAAAGTAATAATTTGCATAATGACTCGATTCGGCAATCGTGCCATCTGTAATATATGAATCTAAATCAATATATGCCATTACTATATTTTATATTGATTTAAACAAAAAGTTTTCAGTTATAATTCCAAACTGTAAACCGCGAATTGATGCAAATTCACGAGCTGCTTCAAACTTAGCCTGATTGAGAATGAACTGCTTGGCTGCATACATATAATTCGCTGTCTGCTTATCGGTCATCCGTTTTGGAGCAACTGGCGGCTTTGTATACTTATTAGGTTTTACCTCGATTAGCCAAGCCTTTTCCTTACCATCAGTATCTTTTGTTACAATATAAAAGTCAACATAGTAAATGTGGCCTCTTTTATCTAGAGGGCTATAGTATGGAATGCCGACCGGCTCAGATGAATATTTTAGAATGGTTGGGCTAGCGTCACACCATTTTAGAAATTTAAATTCCCATGAGCTTCTAAAAATTATTTGACTTGGATTGCCGATGTACTTTTCTGGATTGGCTGGTCTAAAATAACCTTGCTGGACCTGACCATGTCGAGGGCTAAGAAAGGTCTTAATATTATTCTTTTGAACCGGCTTCATATAGTTATTTATAGGTAGACCATGTCTAGAACAGTCTCACTAAAATAGCCATTAATGAATTTTGAAAAATCATGAGTCGTTATAGATTTATCTTTGCTGACCATAAATGAAAAGAGATCATTTATGTCCTTGACTTGTTGCAGATCAATTAAAGACTGTTGATCTGTGTGAAACTTTTTAATTGTATCAAATACCTTATTCCAGAGAAAAATTGAATAACCCTGCTTAATTAAGGTCATCATCTGATTCTTTCCAGCTTTGTCTCGGTCGAATATGATTCGGGTTCCGCTCTTTGACCCTAAATTTAATAAAATTGATCGAGCTTTACTGACGCCAGACGTTGCAATACAGTTTTCGACCAGCATTGAATCAAATTGGCCTTCTGCTAATAGAATCGGTTTAGCAAAATCAATGTTTAGGATATTGAAGTAATTATTTAGAAAATTCGCATCCTCAATAAGAGATCTTTCGATCTGCTTTTGAACAAACATTGAGCTCAACTCAGTATAGCTCTTAATGATGTATTTGCGTTCAGCGTCAGCGCGTAAGCTTCTAGTTGCGAGGCCAAGTATTTTTCCAGATTTTCTATCAAAATTAAAAATGTAGATTCTAGAGCTAGTTGCATCAGTATAAAGAAAATCTCCATAATCAGGAATTCTGTCTAGATTTCGACCCTTAATAAAGACAAGCGCTGCTGATTCTTCATCGACTAAATCAAGTCTTTTAAGTGAGAACCGATTAATTATGTCAGTTATCCTAATAAGTTTTGACGTATCTGACGTTAAGAATCTAACTAGTTGGTTGTCGACTCTTTTTATCTTAACGGTTGTATCCTCTTCAAGAATAAAAGTCGGCATCAATACTGAAAACCGACGGCTCATCTTTGATACGAATTCTGCAAGGCTCATGTATGTCATGCAGCCGTCATTAAAACATTTATAATGCTTAGTATCTAGGTATAGATTGCCACGCTTTTTACCGATCTTCTTTTGAGAGTCACCACAAATTGGACAGGCAAAGTTGAGCTTGTATTCAGTGCCGGTCTCAATCTTTTGCTTTTCTAGAGTATCTGGAAAACGTTTCTCTAAAACTAATTTAACAAATGCTACTACTTCGGATCGCTTCACGTAGTTTCTTCTATAGTTTTAATCGGCTTGGGTTTAATTGCCAATTTATAAGCCTTAGTTAAGTCATATCCCATTTTATAATAATCTTTTCCCTGTTTTATGGCCTTTTCATATTTGTCAGTTTGTAACCAACTGCCGCCGTCTGACGAGTTAATTATCTCGGACCAACCATTTTCTTTAAGATAGATCTTCATCACTTCTACTGGAATAGCAAATGGATCTTCAACTTGGATTCCAAGCTTTTTTGCAACGCGATCTCGGTATTTAACAAGTTCATGTTTAGGCACAATGACCGTATTTAAACCAAACTGTGAAATTGCTTGTAGATAAACTGTCATTAGGTCAGGAGGAATTTGTGCGTCAATGTTACCGATAAAACCTTGACAGCTTTCTGGAATTTTAGCATAGTCAAGAGTTTGACTGTGAACCGCATATAACGGATACATCTCCTCATCAGTAAAATCCTTTTTACGACTGCGTGATTTAACTAATTCTATATTTCTAGATAAGGATACAGTCAGTTCAGGATAACCCATTGCCTTTATGATCTTATTGATTGGCTCAATGATCAATCTAAAGAACTGTTGTTGCTTATCAATTGGCGGCGCAAATTCTTCTGGATATGACCCGGGGGCATAACCGAAAATATCAAACTCATATTCATTTGGCGCAGCATAATAAAAGCGAATCTTTGAGCCTGATTGAATGTAGTTATACTTTTGGTTGCCAGTCTTTTTTATAATGTGATTATGATAGGCAGCTGCTCTAGCATAAATCGAAATACCTTTTTCAAGTTGTAATGGAACCAACTTTTTTACATAATCATCATAAACTCGGATTGAAAAGTTAAAAGCAATATTGTCAATCGGTAATTGCTCAAATTCTTCACGAATTGCAGTTAGCTTTGGAATTAAGTCTTGCTCTAAGTCTAGTGATGTGCCGACTTCTAGTAAGTATTCATATAACTGGTAGAGATTAGTTCTAGCCCAAACCGGATATGCTGCTTGAATTGCTTCAAGACCTTTAATGATGAGTGATTCTTTGGATAAGAGTTCTTCTTTTTTATTGTCTTTGTACGAGACTTTAAGAATGTATTTCTTTTTGGTTAACCAAATTGCAGATCGTGAGATATTCTCAAGCTCAAAGTCTTGCCGATTATCTGTGTGAAAGTAGGCAGCATATCGAGTAAAAGCCTGCTTAAAATAGTCTTTAAGTCTATTTCGATTGATTGCTAAACAAAATTCAAGTGACTCCTTTGAATTAAGTTCTTGAGAAAGTCCTTCAACTGATTGAATTGCATAGTCAAAACAAATATAAACTGAGTCAGTATCCGTGTAAATTGCGGCCTCTTTATCGATTTGCGTGATTGGTCGGCCAGCAATGCCAAGCTTTTTATGAAGTTCAGTATCGATGTGCCACTTTGCCATAAAATAGTGATTTATTGCCTTGATTGAGAACTTAATTAGGTCCTGTCCTTGTAGAGTAATCGATTGCGCAATCTCGTTATTGTGGAAGTAGAAGTATCTGTTTCCAAAAGCACCATAAAATGAATTAATTAAGATTTTAATGGCGTTTTGCTTTAAATCCATTGACTTAATTACTTGTTCTTTTTCAGATCTTGTCATTTTTTGAATGGCGGTATACTGTTTTGTACAATTAACTAGATCGAAGTTTATCTAGTGAGTATAATCTTAAATAAATACTAAAAAGACGATTAAAATGGCAGCCTTGCTCATGCAAGATAGAGTGATTTTAAACAAAAAGTATCCATTTTTGGTGAATTTTCCATTTTCTGAATTTTCGTTAGAGGTTGGAGAAATTCCCTATGGCCTAAAAGGCGTTTCAATATCTGACGAAGATGGCTATGACCCAAAGTTAGCCAAATACTCATCGCCGATCATTAGGTTCGTCTATGAAAAGGATTCTAGATTTTCAATTAATATTCATGAAACGGATCTTGTTTGGGTTCACCGTCGGGCCGAAACGGTTATCGAATTGGATGTCATTTCACAGATCCTAAATCAAGGGCTCGTGACAACAGACCTATTAACTAAGCGCGACTGCACTGAAATAGCTGATGATTGGATTAAGAAGCTGGCTGATTCAAAAACAATGCTGGCATATTCAACATTTAGTGACGTTTTAGCAGTACTGATAGGAGATAAACAAATTAAAGATACTGTCCAGTTGATAAATAGCATTAACCGGCTTTCCGACAAAAAAGGATTAGTTAAGTTAAGCAAGGACGAATATGCAATTATTGATGCGTACTATAACTTTCGTTTGATTTATACGAAGCTAATTCTTGGAGTTGTCATTGCCTCAAAAATATCTCTGTAAGATGCAAACTGAGATGGATTTATTTATAAAGTACCTCTATTCAGTTGAGGAATCTTTTGAAACTCTTACTAAAGATCAGTTTCAAAAATTGTGCCTTATCCAAACCAAAGTAACAGAATTAGTCGATAAAGTAGACAAAATATTTAATGAGGTCAAAACCCAGCAAATTCAGCAAGCAGACCAGCCTGTTTCGGTTCCAGTATTAGAGCCGGTCGCCATATCGGAAAAAAAGGTAATTGGGTTTGGCGAGTTTATAATAGAGAAAATTGCAAGGCGTGGAGATAAATGGGTTGTTCTTGATTCAAAAGGTAAAAAGGTACTCGGTACCCATCCATCAAAGGAAAAAGCAGTTAAACAATTGCAAGCTATTGAAATTTCAAAAATGAAAGCTAAAGGTACTTGGAAAAAATGAAATTCCTAAAGAAATTTTCAAATTTTATAAATGAATCTTATTACCTTGAGAACCGTGATCGACTCGTTGATACCTATACTAGACTATTAGATGAGCTATCTAATTTTAATCAGGAATTAGCTGATGCCCTTCAGGAACTAGACTCTAAAGTTGATGAGTTAGACAGTAGAGAATGGGGCTACAATAGATATTCACGAGATCTTGAGGCTCACTATGCAATAGATGTTAAACTATATGCAGACGTAAGCTTAGAAGATTATAAAAAGGCTAGCGGCAACGATGAAGCATCAAATGATGATTTGGACAGAGCCTGGTGGAATTGGTTAGAGTTTGAAACTGATGATTTTATTAATAATGCGTTCTTAGCTAAATATGGCGATGTATTTAAAGAAGTGCGTATGCTTGGCCAAAGTGGGGGATGGATGTGTCCAGTTCCAGAGTCTTCGTTAACTGATATTTTAGAAAACATTGAAGCACAAATGGACGAGTATAATAGCTCAATTCAAAATCTTGAAATTGACGAGCTTGCTGATATTAGAGCAATTCATGAGTATGAACCCAGCGAAAGAGATAGATTGACAGATTTAGGCCTAGTCCGAGGAAAATCGGACATGGCATACGCTGATCTTACCGATCAAAAGATGGAGGTACTTAGATTAATTGAGGATGAGATTGGCGTACTTGCTCGTCACGAAGAGGCTCTAATATTCATTAAGAATGAACACATAAAATTTGAGAAAAACGCCAAAGCGAATTTTCTTAACTTTGTGAATGAGAGTTAATTCTAAATTTGAGCAGCTCAAACTGGTGTTTTGACACAATAAACTTTTCCCGATTGTAGATTTTTTCCCTAGTCGCTCCGTGCTTTACAATGTATCCATTAAGGTCATCAATTAAATCATAAACGACTACTTCATGCTTACCAGCTAATTGGCGCATACCTCGACCAATCGACTGTCTAATTGTGATTTCTGATTTGTAGCTCTCTGCAAAAATGATATGGTTGACATTTTTAAGGTCAATGCCAGTAGAAAAAGTTCCATATGATGCAACTAATACTACACCTTGGCCTTTTTCCATTGCATTTTTATAAGAAGCTCGATCCCGGTCGCCGACTTCGCCATCGATATAATAGCAGTTTTCATTCCATTCTCTAATTTGGTTAGCAATTTTAGCTCCATATTGGTCTTTAACGTTAATGAATAGGATAAGCTTATTGCCATCAAGTTTTCGACAGAGGCTTGATATAAAATTTATTCGTGGCTCATAACTAACAATAAACTCACGTTCCATCGTAAACATGGCTTTACCATCAATTGATTTATTATTCGCTTTGAGCCATAGATACTTTTTAACCCACGGTTCGTCTTCTGGGTATTTAAGCTTTATCATTTTAATGTATACATTTGGCGAGTGCTGCTGCTCAATTAAAAAACTTGGCTTAAGGACCATCGATAATGGACCTAAATACTGTTGGATCTTAAAAAAGTCAGAGTACTCTTCCTCAACTTTAATTGTGCCAGAGAGTCCCAGCTTATATTCTGCATTTTTAGAAGATAATAAGATATTTTTAATTGAATCCCCTCTTGACGTATGGGCCTCGTCAATACATAATACTGAGAAATTTAAAAACCATTCAGGTTCTCGATTAGCTAAACTCTGGTAAGTTGAAATAACTAGATCAGCTTCTTCAAACTTTTTATCTGAATACTTATTTGATCCGCCTATCTGCATTATTTTATAATTAAGTAAACCAGTTTGATATTCCTTTTCAAACTTTTCAGCAGTTTGGCCGACTAACGAAATATTTGGAACAACAATCAGGGCTTTTTTGTCTGTTGAGACAATACCCTTTCTTTTAAGAAAGGAGATATAAATGTAAAGAATTAGCGTCTTACCGGCGGAAGTAGCAAGCTCTTGTGCACAAAATTTATACTTAAGGGCTCGGTGAGCTGCTTCCATTTGATAGTCTCGAGTATCAATATTAGATCCATCTAAGAGAACTGACGTAAACTTCTCCAACATCTCTCTAGTAAAATCTAAATTAAGTAAAGAGTCTAAACCTTCGATTTCAATTTCATAACCAAAGTTTTGTCCAAACTTTATTACTTCTCGCCAAAGGCCAATGCCTATTCGATTTTCTGAGTCTATAAATTTATCATAGCCATCCCAAAGCCTTCTCTTATAAAGAACATTAAAGTGATAGCCTTTTTGACGTTTGCGAAAGTGCAGTTTGAGGTCTTTAGCCTCTTTTTTTAGATCCGAATGGATTAATTGCAGGTATTGACGATCATCGGTAACTTTAAATCTTAGCAAAACTCATAAACATTTTTAACCGAGAAGTTTTTCTACATCGACTCGGGTTTTCAAACCAAATAGAACAGCATCGACGGTCTTAATCGATTCTGCATAGAATGCAATTTGATTTTCAATTTGTTCTAATTTTTCCTTGATATCGGCGGTCTTGCCGTCAACGATTGTTGCCTTTTCATTGGAATTGTACCTCATTTGCATGCTTTTTGAAGTATCAACCCACTCCTCTCCCTTACGTTCACGGTAGGTCTTTTTAAGACGGGTAAAGTGTTCGAGTAAAGTATGATTCTCTTCAAGCAAACGCTGGCGTAAACTCAAAAAAGTAACCTGGACTTGTGACATCTTCTTGATGTTGTCCAATAACTTAATGCCATCATAAATCTCTGAAGAAAATACTTCTCGTTTTTCTTTAAAGACTTGGGCTACTGATTTCTTTTGAGTTTCTTCCTGCATCTGTTTATTTTACCTAAATTGCTCAGCAAGTTTTATCTGATAAACGTGTAGTAAACACTTTCCAATTGGTAAAAATCAGAGCGAAAGTCCTGAATGTTTGTGCTTGAGTAAATATCATTGCCAATAATGTGGTGATCTCCATTCTTATAGAAAACTCCAACCCGGCCATCATATAGACAAATTATTGAGTCTAATGAATAGTATTTGATTGAACCCTTGACAATAGATTTAAAGTCTTCGGTAGAAACAGTAGTTCCGTCATTTGTGATAAAGATGCTAGGTACTTTTAATCTGCGTATACCAGACCTAGGCTCTATTGCGTGTAGTACCTGTAAAACATATTTTAACTTGCCGAATTTGTCCAAGTCTAATAGGAATTGATTGTACTGCTTAGCGTTTAAAAAGTTGTAAATAGCGAACGGTTTCTGTGACTGTACGCAATCCCGAATAGCCGAATAACGGTTACCTTGGATCTCTCTAGTCTTTCTGATTACTTTTTCCATTGAAATTGCGTAAATTAGTATAAACTACTTAGTTATTTATCAGTAAAATATGTAATTATGGCGAAATTACAAGTATTCGATTTTGATGAAACTTTATTCAGGGTTCCGGGCTACGTTTGCAAAGAGGCAACCGGTTTAACCCCATATGAATGGTTTGATTCACCAAAATCATTGGACCAGTCCTTTAATATAAGGGGCATTGAAAATGTGATTCTTAGAGCTAGGGACACAGCTGCAATTAATATTTTGATAACGAATCGAGTCGTTGAAACTAGGGATGCTGTGATTGACTTGCTAATTTCAAAAAATATCAGATTTGATAAGCTCTATTTTTTAGGTAGATCTGGTAAAAAGGTAGACGTATTAATAAATTGGTTAAGAGAGGAAGACGAGGTTGATGAACTTGTTATCTATGAAGACTCTTTATATCAAATAATCGAGTATACTGTCGGTTTACGCGATTATGGATTTGTTGAAAATGTTAAATTTGTACTTGTTGATAAGAATAAGATTATCGAATTTGATATGATGACTGCTTGTGAAATTGAAGATTATTCAAATATTACTAGATTAAATATTATATGATATTATTTGTTGAAGGCCCAAGACACAGTGGCAAAACTCATTTAATTAAACAGTTTATTAGTCAATGCAGTGATCCTAGAGTTGAATACTATAAGTTTTATTTCGCAAATCACTTAAAGGCTCTGCAACTCGAATGGCAAGAAGATCAACCCGGTCTACATTATTTTAGTCTAGGCAATATTTTAACCATTTTAGAAATGAACCAGCGCGAAGCTTATCATGATAGGATTTGGATATTTGACCGAGCTATCATATCGGCCTATGCTTGGGCAATTTTAAGAGGCAGACTGACTCACGATAGAGCGCACTCAGAAGCGCATAAATTATTATCTTCCGCTCTCTATCGTAACTGTAAAACTATATTTGTAGCGGCTGATGGCCAAACTGATGATAATACTCGTAAAAAAGATCACTGGGATGCAACTGTTAAAACTGAAGATGAATCGTATTTAATGCTTGATCTAATCCAGAACAACCTATATGACATTTCTGACTTAAATAGGGGCAATGGATTTTACTCAATTAAAAACACTTTTGACCAAGTTGCGGTCACCTTCTTTATTGAATCTTGTAATTCCGCACTTGGTTTGAATAAATAACCAAGTATGGCAGGCCTATCACATATTAAAGACTTATATCAAAAGAAAGGTAAAGACTTTATTTCCGAGCTTCTCAATAAGCATGTAATTGTTAATGAGAAAATGGATGGGGCTTTTTTTGGAGTTAGAAAGAACTGTGAAACTGGCCAGCCTGAATTTTATAAAAAAGGCGGCAAACTTTCGTTTGTAGATAGAGTACTAAGTCGTTATTACGAGCAAGCAATCCAACACTTTGAGAAATTGGGACAGATTGATTTGCCATGCGATCACTATTTTGGATTTGAGTATTTTGTCAATAAAAATTCACAAAAGGTTGAATATGACAGACTTCCACAAAATAATCTAATTCTCAGTTACATTAATATTCTTGGAGAAGACGGCGAACCTCAACAAACAATCCATGACGGAGAAACGCTAAATGATTGGGCTGATAAATTACAGGTTGAAAGACCGCCAATTGTATTCGAAGGTAAGCTTAGCGATGAGCAAAAGGTTGAGATTATGGACTTTATCTACACGCCAATAGATCAGCTGCTTGAGAAATTTAAGACGACTTCATTTACCAAGCATATCCTTTCGGTGTTTAATCCTGAACTAACGGCCAGTTTCTTAAATGATGATATGGATAAAGCGATTGAGGGACTAGTTTTTAGATTCTATGAACCTGAATCCGGCGAAGATGATTCTGTCTTCTTGGCAAAACTAATTGATCCATGGTTTCAACAGGAAGCAATTGATCGTGCTGAAAATCAAAGAACTGAAGCTAAAAAAAGCGATGATTATATTTGGATTACAGTTACCGACTTAATGAATTATATTGAACGCTTTAATAATTCTGAGCTTCGGAGCTTGCCAATGGATGGAGAAACTATGGATGAGCGATACGTGTCGTTGATTAACTCAATCTATAAGGGCTTTGTTAAAGAGTTTGGAGATAAGTATGCGGAGCTTGAAATCAAAATTCCAGAATATTTAAAAAGAGAGGAATTTAACGTTAACTTTGATTTAATTAATGATGCAGAAACAGTTGACTTAATTGAATCAAATCCGAACTATAAGGAAATCTATCGAATTTTACTGAATGTCTTTAGAAAGAAAAACATTCGGATTGGCGCAAGCTTTTTTACACAACCGATGAAAAAAATTCTACATTCGCAGATTAATAAAATAATGAATATTGTGAACGAATCTAAGCTATTTGAAAATTACTTTCCAACGTTCAGTGAATTTGTTGGAAACGCCGATGAACCTGGATATTTTGAATCATTTGCTGAAGTTCCTGCTAATAAGCGTAAGGTCAAGCAGGTAAATTTAATCTTATCTGACTTTCAGCCAATAACTAATTCTCACGACCGAATCGTAGAAAAGCTTTGGCAAGAATCAAATATGCCAACATTGCTAATTGCAATTCATCCAGGAAATAAGAGTAAAAGATTTCAGATTTCTAATGAAACGGTGACTGCTACTTTACGCAAATATTCAACCGCTAATCCAGAAAAGATCGCCGGCTTTTTTACAGTTAACGAAGCAGATATTGCTAAGATACTTGCAGTGATTAAACCAGATTTTGAACCAATATCAATAGTTGCAGAAAAAGGCAGGCTTGCGGATCTTGCTCTACAGCTGGAACATGCTAAAAAGAGATCAAGAGACCTAAATCTTAAAAGAAACTTAAGCTTAGTTGAAATCCCATATTCGCCTACGGCTAACGAAGCTATTCAAGCAATAAAGGCACAAGACTTTGCAACATACAAAGGTCTCGTGCCCCATTCAATTCATTCCGAATTTTTTACTTATAATCGCGACTTAAGTTAAAGTCGTAAAGTCTCCTTCGATAAAACAAATATGTTGGGCTTTGCCGTCATTGTGGATAATTACATGAGCCTGTAACCAACTGCTAGGGCCAACGTTATAATTGACTCTGAGTTTAGTGCTTGTGCCTACCGATAGAGCACCATCTTTTCTGCCTGGAGAATGACAATGGCCAATTACCATTTTTCTATTTAGCTTTCTAAACTGTAATAAAGAACCGCGTGAGCCATTTGATCCAACATCTCCATGTAAACCAAGTTCCCAATCATTAACTACAAACGAGTCGCTACGACCTAGTGTATTAAAGCTTGGAAATTTTTGCTTTATTAAATATGAGATAATTCCATGTTGGGCTTCTCCTTTTAAAAGTATGGCAGAAAACTCCATGTATTCGATGGAATTACGCAGAGTAGAGGCTTTGCGCCAATCAGTATTCTTTAACCATCGATCTAGAAAATCATCATGATTACTTCTAACAATCGTTACATTATAATCTTTAAAGTCTTCAAGGCCAACTAACATTGCGTCAATTTCATTACGTAATGAATTGCTGCCATCAATTTCACGTTGAAATTGGATAAATGGATCATTCATTTCATGGTGATTGATCGATAGGCCGTCGAATACATCATGCAGGACTATATGATCCGGCTTTAGTTTATCAAATAATTTAACAGTTCGTTTGATTATTCGTGAATCGTGTTGACCATAGTGTAGATCTCCAAGGATAATTGCTGAAATTGAGCTTTGTCTTTCAACATGACCTTTAGCTTCTTCTAAATTATAATTAACTCGATAATATAGATCAGAGAAATTTCCATCATCTTGGGCAGTGACTTGCCGTGCAAAGAATACTTCTTCATTCTTGATCTCAACGATCACAAAGCCTAACGTATGGTGAAACTCGCCCTTTTTACCAGCCTTTGAATCGGTGTAGTTATTGACGGTACACGCACCAGTAGTTAGCATCATTTTTGGGATATTGCCCTCAAGCACAGGAATCGTTTCCAATTGTACTTTAGGAGAACCGAAAATGCACGAGTTTATTCCAGACATTCCCTGTAAACCTGTCATTGGATCAACTGCGGTCGGCTGAATTTTTATGTCTGACATGATCCACATGTACTTATGAAGTTCATGTCGGTTTGCATCCAAGTAATCTAGGATTCGATCAGACCAGGTTTCATACTTCTTATCAGTAAATATTGATGTTGGGTTTTTATATCGGCCAGCAATAACATGAATACTTGCATTAACATGTTTGGCATAGGCTTCAATATTTGAAATAAATGCTTCGTGAACTGGCGTATCATTTTGAGCCCAAGTAATTATAAATCGTTTTTTCTTTGGATCAATAGATCGCTCTTTGGCTTTTATTAGTTGTGGAGACTCCTGATCAGGTTTCTCCTTGATTCCCAAATCGCTAAGCCATTTTTGGACAGTTCTACTAGATTTATTAAAGTATTGCTTGAGTAAATCCATACGATTATCCCAAGTTAGGTCCTTGTTCCAATAAATTTCGGAGATTTTCTCTAAGTCCTCCGGCGTTATCTCTTCAAATTTCACTAAGTTGTGATTTTTTCTAAGATTATATTCACCAGAATCATTAAGTTTTAGTAATCAGTTTAATATATGCTACCGTTGTCGCATATACCTAATAATATTATACTAAGCCAATATACTACGGATTTTGAAACTATGTACGGCTAGTTGTAGAATAAATAACTTTGGAATGGAAAGCTCTCATAAAAATGCAAAGAATTATCGAAAAGGAACTGAACCTTTACAGAATGCAGTTCTGCAACACCCTAAAGGTAATAAGGAATACGATTACTTGAAGGGAAAGGTTGAAAGAAACTTTTGGGTGATCCCATTTAATGTATGGGCTAAAAAACAAAAATTAAAGAGATGAACGTAGAAAACATTGAAATGGAGCAAGCCCCAGATGCAACTCCTGCTCAATTTATCTTGAGCCTATTACAAATTAGAGATCAAGCTCATATCATTCATTGGCAAACTGAGCTAGAGGCAGAACACCGTAACTTTGGAATGTTCTATGCTGAATTTTTAGTTTTAGTTGATGACCTAGTTGAAAGTATTCTAGGAAAGTACGGAAAGGAAGCGCTTTCGTTTGAGGAGGCCGCAATCGGCCTAGTTTCATATAATGGAAATTATGAATCATTTATGGAAATGATTGATGAGTCTGTTGCAATATTCTACTCAGTATTTGATCCTCAACAGGATTCAGAATTGTATAATGACTTGGATAATATCAAGACTCTTAAGAATAAACTAAATTATCTACTATCACAAGAATGATATTTAACGTAAAAAGACTTTCTATATTTGAAAGTCTGCTATTGGAAGCAGACATTATTAGAGTTGGCAGTGACATTAACAGCATTACTGGCGCATCTGATTCTGAAAAAAAGGACGCATTTGATAAGATCGATTTAATGCTTGACGATTTAATTGATAAAAATATTCAAGCCTATTTAGACAATCCTAATTTCATAAATGCATTTACTGCAGACGCGGTTATTTCGACAATGTCTGAATATTTAGCGTACTCAAAAACTAGAATACAGGAAAATAAAAATAGAATAAATTCGCTGTTGACCGGTGGAGTTTTTGCTTCAGATGAGGTTAGACAATTAAACGTTGGGACTGCTAAAATTCAAGAAAGAATTGAATTGCTTGATGAAATTTACAGAAAGGCAAAGATTGAAAAAGCAAATGAATTAATTGCAACAATTAGCGAAATAAAACAGGATATTCGTAATTTTTATATGACACCGGTTCAGGTTAAGTCTGACGAAATTAAGCAGTCGTTAATTGTAATAAGGTCAAATAGTCAGCCTATTGAAAAATACAAAGCCGCTGAGAAGGTATATGTTGACTTTGAAGAAATAGAGGAAATAACTAAAGAATATCCGCAAGAGATAATGACTGGCGTTAAACAGGCAAAACAGCAAGCAGAGGAATCAATTAAGTCTGAGTTAACTGAAGAAGAACTTGAAGAGATTCGTTACCGAAAAATTAATAATATCTTTTTTACAAAGATCGTAAAGGACATACTTGAATTTGAACAGCTATATGCTCAAGAAGCTGAAATTAAAGAAACTGCCCGTTTGCTTAGAAATGTTAGAATTGCAAATAATGACAATTTAGATGCTGATTCAAAAGCATACTTAAGCACATGGGTTGATCAAATTGAAGCAACCCTATTACGCCGAGCACAGGATAAATCACTGAGGCTTGAACTAAACAAGGGAATTCATTATGACTTTAATACTAAGTTACCGCTATTCAAAACAGTAATGTTGCCAGTGACTGGTAAGCAGATTGCGGATAACACATTTATTGCAAAAGCTAAAAAGAAATTCATTGAAATTTCCTCAATCATATTTGGTAATTCACAGCAACCGCAAAGTCAATTAAGCATCGCATTTCAAAATCTAGGTGCTTCTTTTTCTACAATCTATTCAGTTGCACTAAACCGAACTGCAAAAGCAATTGGAAAACTAGTTGGCGGTCGTACAGGCGAAATAAAAGCAGATGCCGTTTCTAGAATGTTTATGCCGACTACTGAATATTTGGACAAAGTAGATAATGTTGCAGAAGAGGCAGTTGCGCCAGGCGTAGCAATGCAAGTACCTGCATCAATTGGTTCAATGGGACAGATTACTCCACCAACTCAAACAACATTGGGTTCAGGAGATAATTTTAATCCAAAGAAAAAGAAGAAGAGAATTATGGAATTCTCTGAATTTTTAAAAAATAAAAACAATTGGTAATGAACCTACTTAAAAAGTTTGATAAGTTCATTAATGAGAATTCTGATAATATTGATCGCGATGCTCAACACCAAACTGAAAACTATATGTTCTTTGGTAATCTGGAAACAATTAAGAGACTTTGTGAAACTTTACTTGAAATGGATCAGGTCGAGGTTGATAATATCTTAAAAAGCGGCCACAGTTGGGCAGTAGACCATATTGCTACATCAAAGGACGATATTGAAGAAGTATTTAACTTTGTTAAGAACGAAATTGACGAACCAACTGAAGACAAAAGTGACAACGTTCGATATAAAATGCCAGAGTATTCAGAGAAAGAACTTGATCAAATGGCAAAGGATCAAATGAAACATGATGAAATGACGCTTAGAAGAGAACACGGCATTTAAAATCAAGCAGATTCACTTGAGATACGTTCAACTATACGAGACTTGGTCTAATCATAATCAATCTTTATTGATCTCTGAGAGTCTTAGATATCATCTGGATAAGGATCTGTGTATAGCCGAATCAGCATATAGGCCTGGAAGTGAAGCTCATATTGAACTACTTAAAGAGGCTAGACAATTATGGACCGCGGGTTCGATCCAAATAGACGAGGTCACAGAAGAACTGTTTGAAACGTCTGACTTAGGAAAAACCGGAGTCTATATGGATCAAGTAGTTGCATTGGATTTGCCGATCGAAGAATTCGAAACGAATGAAGCTCAGTATAAAGGTAAAGAAGTTAAACTAGGATATCCGAGTCGTGGCGGTGTCAAGAAATATCATGTATACGTTATGAATCCAAAAACGAAAAAGGTTGTTAATCTTGCATTCGGCGACGTGCACGGAGGCCTTACAGCAAAAGTTAGCGATCCAAAGGCTAGAAGATCGTTTGCGGCTAGACATCGATGTCATCTAAAAAATGACAAGACTAAACCTGGTTATTGGGCTTGCCGAATTAACCGGTATGCTCATCTTTGGGGAGGAAAAACTTATCCTGGATTTTGGTAATGACACCATATACTGATCTTGAAGTAACTGACTCTTGGATAATTAGAGAATTTACGGAAAACATTGATCCAATTGAATTAATGTGGCATCGAGATGATGAGAATAGAATAGTAGAAGCCGTTGCTGAAACAGATTGGATGATTCAATTGGACAATATGCTCCCTATAAATATAACTGAGAGGATTGAAATTCCCAAGCATGCATGGCATCGCTTAATCAAAGGAACTGGCAATCTAATCGTGAAAATTCATAAAAACTCATAACCTCATGAAACTCTACAGATTTTCGCAGTACATCACTGAAGCTAAGAAGACAAAACCTGAAATGGACCTAGTTGGCCAAGAGGATGTAGATGCCAACAGTGACAAAAAGGTTAATAAGACCGATACTTATTTTAAAAAACGTCGTGATGCTAGAGCTGAAGCAATTGAAGCTAGACTAAAGATTAAAAAGTTTAGAGATCAATTAGAACCAGAAGAAGCACCAAAGAAAAAAGGTCGAAAAAAGGCTAAAAAGAAATGAGGTTTGACATTGACGATAAGGTAATTCTTAGATTCTCTGAAGATAGGAAAGATTCATCTGCACTTTTTAGAGCGGCAGATGGAGAATTTGCGACTGTCGTTGAACGCTATTCACAAACATATTTGCCTGGCGTTGATTTTTATGAAGTTGAACTCGAAACGCCAGTTTCGATGGACGGTACTAATATTGTAGTAGTTTCTGGTCTATTAGAGAAGGAGCTTGAGCCAATGAACGCACAAGACGAAGGTAAAATCAATCCAAAGTATCTTACTAAGAATGCAAGAGCAATGAAAGATGAGATTAAAAAGCACTCTCATAAAGATTCAAAAGATGCAAGTGCATATACGAGTCACCCAGATGGTGGTTGGAAAGCTGATTATGGCAAAGGTGGCAAGCCCTATAAAACTAAAACTAGTCAGCATACAAAAAAGTTTCATCAAATGTTTGGAGAAGCTTTCATGGAGCAGATCTCAGAAGGTCAAGTTGACTCAGCTCTCGATAAAAAAGCAAAGACTACTGAAATTTCTAAATCAATCTTACGCAGCGTTTACAATAGAGGCCTTGCCGCTTGGCGAACAGGTCATAGACCTGGAGTAACCCAACACCAATGGGCAATGGCTCGAGTAAATTCATTTGCAACTAAAGGCAAAGGTACTTGGGGTAAAGCGGATAAAGATCTAGCACAAAAGGTTAGAAAAACCAATGAAACTATTAACTTGGATAGCGATAATAAATTTAAATGGGACAAATCGGACGAATATTATATTTTTCAAAAAAGTATAGGATACGTTAATATTGACACACATGATCCACCTACCACGTTTCCAGATAATATAACGGCTCTAATTAATAAAAAATATCCCGACTTAAAACGGCTAACTCAGCTAGGGTTAAGTAATGGCTTATATCTTGAAAATATTAGACCAGAAAAGTGTACTGTAAAATATCACATGGTGCCAGCATACGGTCGAGCTGGAATAAATGAAATTGCCGTAACTGCGCTAAGTATCTTAATGCAATTTAGTCTAGAAGTATTTAATGTTGATAAAGATGATTATGAAGTTTGGGATGAATTAAATATTGAGATTCTGGATGACACTAATTTGTTTATGAGCACAAAGATAAAATATGAAATTACTAATTCATTCCCAATAGAGCTAGAGGAAATCAACATCCATATGAGTAGGAGCTGGGATCCAGCTAATTTTACATACGAGATTAAATTTGGCGAATAAATGGCTGTACGCGGCACGCATTGAGAAGGGAGGCAGTTGCTTCTCTTTTTTATTTATGGCGATAAATAACAAAAAGACTCTGACCGAATAATGGGAAATTTAACTACTAAAGAATTTTTTAGTTCTGTTAATTATCTTACAACTGATGAAAAATTAGCAGATATTAAGGATAAGATTAAAATAGACCCAATTAGTGGAGGAGTTGAGTCTATATTCAACCACTTTGCGGTATTTAGGTATGTAGAAAACTTTACAGTTGATAAGTACGAGCCAGATGCGCATTTTGTAGGTTATTATCTACGTCACGACTTTGGAGCAGATCGCAAAGCCGCCGAAGATGAAGCTGATCGGAAAGAACAGGCTGTGATAAACAGTTCAGCACCAGAAATCGCTAGCCTGCCACTTGACGATAGAAAGCGACTTGCTGCCGCAGCTAGAGACAGTGCCGATCGATTAGCTGACCGAAATATTGCGAGACAGGAAGCAATGAAAGAGTACGTTTCAAATCCGACAGCTGAACGTATTATAAATTGGAGTAAAAACATTTCTCGTCACACGAATATTGGATATCAACCATTTGCCTGGACAGATTTTTCCTATTGTAAATTTTATGGAAAAGTGCCAAATAATCGAATGATTACTTTGCGTCGCTATCCATTTCCAGTTCACGATCACCTTAAGGGCCCAGATCTATCTCCATTAATTCCAATTGCGCAGGCAGTAACCTGGTTTGGAGGAGAAACTGATAATAAGCTATCAGCAATTGGAAATTGGCAATGGGATATGCCTTGGCAAAAATTAACGGTAGAGGAAAACCTGATTGACGGTAATGAGGTTTTAATTTCAGATATTACTGGAGCCTTATCCGGAATCACTGGTAAACTTGGCACAGCATTAGCCAAATCTCTTGAACTAATTACAAATACTGCAAATATTGGCACTAATCCAAAGAAGGCTGCCGAAATTAGTGGAATGGACGTAGATATACGGAAATATATCAAAGAACTGTACGACAAAGATAAAGGCCCGTATTGGAACAGAATATATGGACCGGTAAACGTAATCCATGAAAGTTCTAGAAGAATGAGAGGCATCCAAACTTCTTGGCAGACCAACTTTATTCTAAAGTTTCACTATCAATTTAGGTCATTTTCTGGAATTAGCCCAAAAATGGCAGCATTAGACCTAATGTCCAACTTTATGGCACTAACCTTTAACGATGCACAGTTCTTGGGGCAATTGGCAAGATATTTCCCAAAAACTGGAGTTAAATTTGATCCAACAACGACACAAGTCTTAACTGATTTGCTAATGGGTTGGGGTATGGGTAAACTTTCTACAAAGCAAGCCCTTAATAAAATATCTGCAATCATTAAAGCTCAAGGCCAATTATTTAAAACTCTTAAAGAAAAGGTTGAAAAGGACCCAGCCAGTGTTGCTGGGGACGCAGTTAATGCTTTTGCTCTAAGTAAATTTGCAGGTGCAATGCCAAAATTACTTTCGGTAAAATCAGCGTTGGCAGATAGGCCAGTTGGAGAATGGCATATTGTAGTTGGCAATCCAATGAATCCTATCTTTGTTATGGGAGATTTGCTGTGTACCAAAACGATTGCAAAATTTGATGAAGAAATTGGGCCAGACGATTTTCCGACAGGAATTACCTTTGACGTTACTCTACAACAAGGAAAACCTAAAGATAAGACTGCTCTTGAGAGAATGCTTAATCAGGGTATTGGTTCATTGACTACAACTAGACTAAACCCACCATCTTCTGCAAATGATACATTTGGAGAAGAGAGTAATGCTCTCTACAAAAAGATTTATGGAAACAAGGAGGCTGATCTTAATTCACAAAGCGATCCATCGTTAAAACGATATAAAGATAGAGTTAATCTTGCATATGGAATCAACAGTGCAAATGACTCTGGAGCAAAAGTTGCCAATAAAAAGAATACAATAACTGAATTTAAAGGAGACGTTGACACGCTATTGACAACATACTTTAGAAAAAATATCGCTAAGTCGTAATGTTATCATTAAGTATTATTAATGCAAAGAAATTTTTTGAAAAGGCAAGCGCAACAGTAGTTGACCTAACTCGGAGATCTGTTTCTTTTCTTGGAGTAGATAAAATAGCTGGTGAATTTTATGTAGTTGAAAAGGACATCGAAATGCGACCAGACTTAATTGCTAATTCATTTTTAGGATCTATTAGTTATACTTGCCTTATGCTCAAATACAATGGAATTTCAAATCCATTTTCAATAGCTGAAGGGCAAATACTACGTATTCCAACTGGCGAAGGCCTCGATAAAATGTTAGTTGAACCAACTGACATTACTGCAAACCGAGTCAAGAACACGCCAGATATTGTCAAACCGAAAACTGTACAGGATGCAAAACGGCTTGATTATCTTAAAAATAAGGGAGCTCTTGCAATTCCACCAAATGTTGCACTCGATGATTCAGTTAAAGTAGTAAATGGTAGAATTATCTTTGGAGCAGACGTTACTTCAATTAAAAAAGAAGACTGCCCAGACCCTATCTCAAGAGCAAAACTAAAGGAAACTTTACTTAAAAATAAGATCTTTAGTTAATGGCAGTAAAAAATCAAGTTCTTGTTGAATTTGCTCCAAAGATTACGCCGACCCGAATCGAATTTATTGATCTCGAAACAGATCAATCTAAAAATAAGGTAGTCGAAGCTAACGGGCAGGGTTTTATTCGAGAGGCCGGTAAAATATATCCGCTTATAGAAATAAGCGGCATGACAATTTCAGCTGAGGAGATGTTAAGCTTTACCCTTTATCAGAATGATTTTTTACCGAAGATTCACTTAAGCTTTATGGATAATAATTATGGTTTTACAACAAACCAATTTCCAACTAAAAAGCCAATAGTTAGTGTATTCCTAGCGCCATCTCATACAAAGCTAAAATCGCTATCTGCTGATTTTCTAATAACTGAAATCAGATCTATTACTATTCCAGACGGTGGTATTCGATATGACTTTATTGGAGAATTATATGTGCCTAACCTATATGCAAATAAATCAACTGCGTACAGATCAATGACCTCAATTGAAGCACTAAGAAAAATTGCTGGAGAGTTGGGTTTAGGTTTTGCAACAAACGAAGACCGGACTGATGATGCTATGACTTGGATTAATCCAAATCTTAATTATAAAACGGTTATTAATCAGATTACAAATCGAGCTTATAAAAATGAAAAATCGTTTTTTACATGCTTCATTGACCGTAACTATATTCTGACTTTTATAAATGTCGAAAAGCAGTTTGCTCGAGATAAAGAGATTGATGTAACATATGGGGGATATGATAATAATATTGTGGACGAAAAAAGATATGAATATGATCGCAAAGAAACTGAGGACTACATTGAAATTCCAATGGTGCTAACTCATTCAACTGGTACTGTACGAAGCGATATGTCAATTACTGATTATTCATTGATTTCTGAAAATGGTGATGTTTTAAAGAGTGAAGCCTTTAGAAAAAATGTCAAATGGTATTCTCATGGAGAAAAGACACTTGACTTTTTTGTTGAACCTATTTCTGACCTAAATCCAGATGGTGGTGTTTCTCACCAAACTCCAGAATTAGAAGATTTTACAAAAAATCAGATTGTAAAATGGATTGGCGTAGATTATCAAAATTCTCATAAAAACTACAAATTTGCAAGAGCCCTAAATTCGCATAACTCAAAGGAGTTATTAAAGAATATGATGAAGGTTGTTTTGCACGGAGCAAATTTTTCAGTACCTAGAGGAAGCCGCGTTAAAGTCGACATATTTGGAGAACTTTCTATACAAGTAACGGCCGGCGGATATGAAGCTGATCCAGAAAATACTTTTAACGATCTTGGCGAGCCAACTGGTAAAACTCGAGTTGAAAACCAGGATGGAGATACTAGGCTTTCAGATTACTACTATGTAAAGGACATTATAACTAGATTTAGAACAAATCCAGATGAAGAACATCCATTTTCAACGGAAATGATCTTATCTAAACGAAACTGGCCAAGCGCATCAGGAAAATTATTACAGAAGGAAAATGAGTAACAGCACTCACATAAACTTTTTTGGACAAGGCACGGCACTGCCTTCAAAAATAAACAGGTTTAGAAAAGGCTCAATTTCTTCAAACGAAGATCCTACATATTTGACCTTTTTTATGGACTTTAGTCCAACTGTTGCAAATAACTTCTTAAATGATCCATTTAAGTTTAATTCTCTCTTAATGGATATGGATGAGACTAGTCTAGACTGTTCATTGACCACTATTCCAGAGAAGTTGGAGATAAGTACAATTGAATATTTAGCTAGATCTGAAAATAAAAAGCCGAATGACTCAGCTGCTGCAAAAAGTCTCAGACAGTTTCAGACAATTTTAAACAATACATATAGCGCCGCTCCATGGTATTTTCAGTCAATAACTGGAATTTCTGATCTCTGGAAAATGTCGACATCAACCACTGATGTTAATAAAAAGGTGACATTAACGGTTAACTGTCTTGAATCTGTTGATTTACGAATACTCCAAATGGCTGACCATTATAGAAAAGCAATTTATAATAAGAATACGCGATCGTATCAGGTTCCAGAAAATATGAGACTATTCGCGTTTGATTTGTATTTGTTTGAAATTAGAAATCTAAAAGATTTCGGTACATTTTCTAAATCAACATCTGAATTTACAAAAGGTAACCACTATCTTAAATTTAAGTGTAAGCTGTGTGAATTTGATTTCAGTGAAACCTTGGCTGGTGGAATCACTCCAATTGACGTTAAGGCCTATACTGAAGATAAACCTTTCTCTGCGAGTTTTAAAATTCATGTTGGATTTGCGATTGAAGAATCTGAATTTGCAAATGCTGACCCAATTACGCTTGACCCAGCAAGCATAAATCTAGGAATATTTAGTGGAGCAGTTAACAGTTTAGCAAATCAGGCTAAGCGTCAAATAACTAATCTAACTAGAGTTCCAGCCAGAATAATTGGGTCAATAGTTAACGAACTTCAATCTACCGTAACAAACTTAGCTTTAGGCAATGCATATTCTGGCCAAAGAAGAGATATTGTTAATATTGATCATAGATTAACTGGCGAAATTGGCAAAGTATTTGAGGGACCAGCTGGTAGAGTTTCGCCAAGAGGACCGGCACCAACCAACACTGACGAATTGGGCAGAGCTTATTAATGCTGAGGTTCAGACTCATAATATAATGTATAAGAGAGTATATGATAACTAATCCTGATCACGACATATTTAAGGATCCGTTTGGTGGAGAATTGAGTAGTGTTCAATATTTAGGAGAGGTTGTCGATATCAATGATCCATTAAAAGAGGGCAGATGCCGAATTCGAGTATTTACTATATTCGATAATCTAGAAGCGGCTGACATTCCATGGGCAATTCCAATTCATAAACCGGCATTTTTTGGTCAGGATGGAAAGGCTGGAGCAGTTTCTATTCCAAAACTAGGTTCAACCGTCGGTGTTAGATTTAATAATGGAGACCTCTATTCTCCAGAATACAAGCAAGTTCAAGAGATCGGAGATGATATTAAAGAAGAGCTTAGAAAAGATGGCGAATACGCAGGTTCTCATTTTATGTTATTTGATGGAGATGAGGAACTTAAGGTTTGGTTTACTGTTAAGAAGGGCCTAACTATTCAACTCAAGAATTCTCGAATCAATATTGACCAAAATTCAAAGATTACTCTTGAACATGAAGATTCTCTTTCAATTATTGAAATGGAAGGAGCAACGATCCGAATTGTATCAGATAGTCAGGTTAATATAACTTCAAATTCAGTTAGAGCAACGGCTGATCAAATATGGTTAGATGGAGACTCTACTCGAATAGGTCACAGTCCATTAACTGGACCAGTAATCCTTGGTGATAGACTATTTGCGATGCTAAAGACTCTAGCTGGTCTAATTGACGCAAAGTTTCCGTCTACTCCAGGTGCAGCCCAACAAATTGTCGAAGCAGCAAAGGTCATGTGCTTGTCTGAAACCGTTATTGTCGGTAAATAAAAAACGACTTAGTTAGTTCGATAAAAGATGATATTGGAAGATTATTATCAAATATTGGGTATCAAGCGAGATGCAAGTAAAGAAGAAATAAAGAAATCTTATCGTAAGCTAGCTACTAAATTTCATCCAGATAAAAACCCTGATGGAGCAGAGAAGTTTAAAAAAATTGCAGAAGCATACTCTGTACTTGGTGATGAGACGAAACGGGCAGAGTATGACGCGCCTAAGAAAACTAAATTTGCTGCAGATGTATTTGGTTTTAAAGATTTTAATGCTGACCAGTTTAGAACATGGAAGGACTTTGGCGGATTCGGTAGGCGGCAATCGACTCAAAATTTGTCAATAATGTATAATCATCAAATTTCTCTACTCTCTATTTTAACTGGCGAAAAATTCGAAGTTATGGTTGAAAAGACAATGACTTCACTGGATGGATCAGTTAAAAAGGAGCCAAAAACACTCAGCCTATTCATTAATATTCGAGAGAGACATTTTCCTATTGTAAAACAGCGAGCTGGCCTCTATACGGTTCAGCTTAGAATAAAGGGATATGGCAATTCAATGGAATACGAAGATCCATGGAAAGGCCGAACCGACCTTTTGATTGGTGATCTTATTGTAAACCTAGTTGTGCCAACTGAAAGAATAGAATTAGAAAATGGCAACATTATTCAAGAGGTAGACATTTCTTTAAAGGATGTGCTATTTCCAGAAGAGTTTATATTTGAGACAATCGACTCAAAGAAATTTAAGATTAGGTCATTTAATGGCAACAGTTTAACCAAGTTTAGCTTAAACATTCCAGACCAAGGAACTATTCTCGAAAACGGAACAGTAGGCTGTTACGTCTTTAAACTAAATGTATTAAAACCTGACATTTCCGAACTAACTGATGAAGAGAAATCTACTTTTGTGAATTTTTTAAATAGACCTTAATAAATAATGGTATACGGAAAGATCTTATTTAGCGGGCTATTCCTGTATAAATAATAAAAATTTAAATAACTTAGTGGATACTAATCTTATCAATTTGAGCACTGCGGTTCCAACTCAGAATCAAGTCTTTATCATTGAGAAAGTCAATGAAGGCTTGTCAGTATCAAATAATAATGGAGACATTGTTTTGGAAGGTACTGCTGCAATATTCGGAGTTAAGAACAACAACAACCGAGTTTATGAGAAAGAGGAGTATCTACCCCATCTGTCTTATTTGCAGGAAAAAATTTCAAAGGGCCAATTATTTGGCGAACTCGATCACCCACAGAGTTTTGACGTGTCTCTTAAGAACGTATCACACGTAGTTGAAGAATTAAATTATGATCAGGGATCTAATTCAGTAAAAATTAAGTTACGTATCTTAAATACACCAGCTGGCCAAATTGCAAAAACCCTAGTTGAATCGGGTTGCACAATTTCCTGTTCATCAAGAGCGGCCGGCCAAGTAATGAATGAAGGTAAAGTTAAACTTCATAGAATTTTTACATACGATCTAGTTGCTGAGCCAGGTTTCTCGCAAGCAATTTTACAGAAATCTGTTAACGAGGGACTGCGAACACAGTTTACTAATGTATTTGAATCGCTAGATCTATTAAAGCAGACATCTATTACTAATGAACTTATGGATATTTCAGAAAATTTCAATTTCGAGGATTCTGTAAAGGTCTATAGGATAAATAATTCAGAAATGAACACACCGACTCAAAATAACAACAAACAAATGGCAAATGAGTTTGTAAGTAGAGAAGAACTTAATCAGTATTCTGAGCTAGTTAAGAAAAAGTTCGAGGCTCTTCAAGAAAGCATTAAAAAGAACAATAAGGGCATCGTTGCTCTATCTGAAAGTTCTAACGAATCTCCAAAAATGATCAGCTACGTTAACTATCTAGCTGGCGAAATGGAAAAGCTAGTTGAGTATACTAACTACCTATCAACTATGTTGAATAGCGGAATTAAATATACTGAGCACGTAGCTGAAAAAGTGAATAACGTGATCGATTACTCAGATTACTTAGCAGAAAAAACTGAACAAAACATTCAGTACTCTGATTATGTTGGAGAAAAGGTAAATCAATCTATTAACTATTCAGAATATGTTGCTGAACACGTTGAAAAAAACATCAAGTATACCGAATACGTTGCTGAACAAGCAGATAAAGGAATTCAGTATGCTGAGTATGTTGCTGAACAAGCTGAAAAAGGAATTCGTTATTCTGAGTATATTGGTGAAAACCTAGAAGCTGCTATTAAATATGCAGATTATTTAGGTGAAAATCTAGAAAAAGGAATTAAATATTCTGAATATTTAGCGGAAACCTTGAATGAAAACCTTACTCCACGTTCAGCAGTTTCTGCTCGCAAGCTCTTAGCTGATGTTAAGACCTTAAACGAAGGAGTTACATATGAGGTAAGTGAAGAATCTGGTGTTGACGAATTAGTCGAAGCCGTTGACGGAATTATAGGCCACATTAAATCTAACTCAGCTAATTCAGTTTTAGAAAATAGATATCCATTCTTAAAACTTCTAAGCGAAAATAATAAGCAGAAATTTTTCTCATTAGACCAAGAGACTAAGACGGCAATCGTAGAAACTCTAAGAGGAGCTGTTTATTTCACAGAAGCTGAAGTTATTAATTTAATTGAAGCAGTTCTTAATAAGCAGGAAGAAAACACTCCTAAATATGTGAGATTTATGCCAGAAAAATACAAAGAAGTATTTAAAAGTATGACAGATGGAGAAAGAAATTGGATTGCAGCACAAGCACATAACTTCCAATTAAATAATGCATATCAAGTTAAATCTTTCTGGGATTCTCGCGATCTTCGCGGAATTCATGAGAGAATTGTGATTGAAAAATCAAATTCAGAAAAAATTAACGAAAGCCAAGGTTCAGAAGGCTACGTCTCGTTAAATAAAGTCAATGAAAGGCTAAGAGGTTACTCAAACGGCTATCTTGACGCTCTAAAACGTAGAGCAAAAAATTAAAAAAACCCATTCTAAAAAATGGCAACTAAAATTTTCAAAAGACTCAACGACGCAAGCGTACGTGAGACTTGGGCTCCAGTTTTAGAAGGTTATGGCGTAGATCTAAATCAGCGCCCTTGGTTAGTTGACTATGCTCACAACCACGCAATCTTCGAAAATGCTGGCGCTATTAATGAAGCGGCCGTAGCTCCAGGCTTGTTCTTCCAACAGCCAGGTTCTGTCGGCACAATGGGCGCAGTCGGCGCTCCAACCAGTTTAATGGCTCCGTTCACTGCAGCTGGTGTAAAAACAACCGGTTCTGGCTCTGGTGATAAATTTCCATCACTTATGCCAGTTGCAATCCAAGTAGCAGCTAAAACTATTGGTTTCGACCTAGTTGGTGTTGTTCCTATGGATTCTCCAGTAGGATTCCTTCCTTACCTTGACTACGTATACCAAGGCGGTAACGTAGACTCTCAATTCGAGCCGTTCTTAATCAAAGTTACTGACGGTACTGCTGCTGATACTAACGGTGCTACTAGCGGTGATTTCACTTTCACTTTCGTAGGTTACTCAAGAGTAGATGGTCACCCAATCTATAAAGTAGTTACAGGTAGTGATGGTACTACAACTGTTGCTGCTGCTGCTGTTGCTGCAAATATTGCAGCAAGTGCTGCTGGTGTGGCTCTAGTATCTGCTCTAGAAAATCACATCTCCGGTTTCACTTCCGTGTCCGATGCTGATTACGCTACTACCGGATTCAATGGTCCTTATCTTGGAGAAACAAATTCACAATCTGGATTCGGCATGACCAGGGACGAGGCTGAAGTTTCTAAGTTCCGTCAAATGGGCTTAAGAATGTTCACCAAGTTCGTAGAAGCAAAAGGCGATCAAGTATCAATCTCTGCTTCTGTTGAGCAAATTCAAGACCTTAACCGCGTATGGAACTTCGACGTTATCTCAATGTTGGAGAACGTAGCAGTTAACGAACTTGCTCAGTCTATCAACAAGAGGTTGGTTGACCGTGTTGCTAAGCTTGGTGATGTGCATGCAGCTAAGGCTGCTACAGTAGAAGGTGTTTCAGGTCTCGGAACTTTAACTATTCCTGCAGCTGGTGCTAGTGAGTCTATGGCTCTTGCATCTGCTCAGCGTAGAGTAGTTACTAAGATCCTTGAGATCGCTAACCTAATCTACCACAGAGGACGTTTCGGTGCAGGTACTTTCGTAATAACCAATGGCCGTATCGCTTCTGCTCTTGCCGATGTAGCCGGTTATGTAATCACTCCTTTCAACAACGATCTTCCTTCAAGTGCAGGTCAGTTGTACCCAGCTGGTAAAGTATACGGCTTAACTATCTACGTAGATCCTAACATGAACTTCGGAGATAACCGTGTCATTGTCGGCCGTAAAGGTGCTGACGAAGAACCAGGTGTTAAATTCCTTCCTTACATCATGGCTGAGTCTCTTCAAACTATCTCTGAGGGTACTTTCTCTCCAAAGATCGGTATGAAGTCAAGATATGCTATCACTGAGGCTGGATGGCATCCTGAAACTCAATACTTCACACTAACCGTGAGTGGTGTTGGGAATCTTCTAGCGTAATCGTACTGATTTCGCACACATTGAATGGCTCTCCGATGGGGAGCCATTCTTTTTTTAACCTGTTCGCAAATAAATAACTCTACAGAAAAAAATATAATTCACATGAGCACTAAGCCTGTATTAAATTATTTCGAATACATTGCTGAAAAAGCGAATCAAGACCTGGCAGCTCTTCCTAAAGAGAAAGGTTCAGTTCCCAGTAAATCAGTTGATCCTGGAATGGCAAAATTAGAAGCTAAGGGTAAAAACGTGAGCAAACCAGTTGATCCTGGAATGGCAGAGCTTCCTAAAGCAAAGGGTTCAGTACCTTCAAAGTCAGTTAAAACTGGCGCTGCATCTCTTCCAACTGCAAAAGGTTCAGTTCCCAGCAAATCAGTAGATTCTAAGTTTGCAAACCTTGTAGTTAAAGGTTCTGTTTCAAAGAAGTCAGTTGATTCGTCAATGGCGAAAATGCCTAAAAAGTAATTATTGACAAATGAAAAACTCTACCTCAAATAGCATCCTTGAAATGGGCTATGTTGCTGAGAGCTTTTCATCATATGTTCAAGAAAACTCTTTAAAAGATTTAGTCGGTAAGACTGAGGAAGAGGAACTTGATCTGGACGATGCAAGAGCTATTGGTAAGAAAATCACAAAAATGAAGGGAGAAGACCGTAAGAAATATATTGGTATTGTCAACTTCATGGGAGCCTCTTGCAGAATTTATAATGAAATTTGGGCAAATTATAAACCAGTTGACCCAACTAAGAAAAAAGCAAATGTAGGCAAAGAGTTTAAAGGTGAAAAAACTGTTGGTTAATAATTGAACGCGCGTGGTGTAATTATTGAAACTACTGCAAGTTTTGAAACTACTTGGCGAAAAGTGGATGGTCAAATCAATTGGGATCAAAATGATCAAAAGATTACTATTCATGATGCTGACGTGTATCCCGATTTAGAATATACTGGAGCTAGTGCAAGAGCAACATATGTTAAGTACGTATCTGCTGCTAGAATTAATGAGTTAATTGCTGCAATAAACCTCCGTATAGAAAAAGCTATCCTATCAGATCAGCCAGAGTCACCCAAGCCAGAAGACAATAAGCAACCTAACGAACCTAATTCCAGTCAAACTGGAGTGACCGGGGATGAAGAGAAAAAGGTTCTAAGTAATTACACAGTAGTTGTTACTGCAGATAAATTAAGATTTACTGAAGGTCAAAGAAATATTACAACTTCTTCAGCTGAATTACTATTTAAAGTATCTAGCAATTTACAACCTGAACTAAGTAGGGGCGGATTAACTAACCAAGATAAAATTAGTATTGCGGTTTTATATACGCTAAACGGAAAACTTTTACAAAAGAACATGACTCTTGACGATTTTGAAGAAGACGTGACTAAATTCGGCGGCAATCTAATTATTCAGGTGCTGCCATCAATCGAAGTTAGATTTAAAGCAAAAGAGGACATATTTGCATACGATAATCAAGAATCAACAGAAATCAAGGTCACTAAGGCAGTTAGAGCAGACTTAGAAAAATTGCCTGAAGAAAAGTTGTCAGAAATTGAGAACATGATTTTGCGAATTAGACAGACAAGAACTGCAAAGAAAACGCAAGAAATGCAAGCAAGCAAATCTGCCTCTAATAAATAACTAAAAAGTATAAACACGAAATGGCTGGATTACCACATTGGAGAAATTCTACCGCAGCGAAGGAGAAATATGAGCCAATTTATCTCAATCAGTTTGAGGTATTAATCACTCCTCCACCAGCAGTTGCAGCTGCGATTGGATTTGGTTCGACCTTGATGCTAGATCATGTTAGAAAAGTTACCGGTATACCGGAACAAGCAGGAACCGGTAAAATAGTTGAACAATTCTATAAGTTCGCTAGGAGACTGTATGCAGCAGCTAAACCTGAAGCAACTACTGTAACTCTTAAGATTGACTTTGAGGTTAACTTAAACCAAAATAATGATATGTACATCTATAATGCGTTAAGAGCATGGGCAGATCTAGTTTATAATCCATTAACTGGTGCTCAAGGCTTAAAGAGAGATTACGCAGATGCAATAATTACTGTAAATATCTTTAATAGGTCAGGTCAAATCTTTAGAGAACTTAACTTTACGCCAGTATTCATTGGGCCAGATAAGTTAACTGAGATGACGTTGGATTATGCATCTGACGAAATTTATCGTCTAAATGCAACGTTCTCTGCTGATACTTACACCGAAATTCGACTAGGCGATGTTACAAAATAACGAGAAATTTAATCATGGATATGTTTAATGCAAAATCTAGAAGAAATCCTAAAATGAATAATTGGATGGATCTTTCAAAGCCTGGCTTTGGCGGACCAAAAGAAAAAATTGACTTTGATAAGTCTAAAAGAAACTTTCTAAAAGGCTATCAGCGAGTAGTTGATAGAAATGCAGATTTTGAAGGAGGTAAAACTATAAATAACTATGATACCACTTGGAAGGCAGTCTCACGAGACGTTGTGTCCAGACAAGCTAGAAAAAAACCATTTGATCCGATGTACTCTACTCCAGTAACAAAAACTTCAACCAAGATTGAGGAAGGTAGACTTTTCCGTTTTGAAGAATTCGTTAATGAAAAATTTGAAGAAATGATGGATGCTGACAATGATATGCCAGCAGACGACATGCCAGCAGACGACATGCCGATCGACGAAAAACCTGAGCTAGACGAGGAAAAACTCAAAATGCTTATGGAAGAATTCGGAGATCAGCTCAAAGACATTCTAGACGAAGTTTGCGAAAAAATGGAAATGGAAAAAGCTGAATGCTGCGATTACCTTTGTGCAACCATCGAAAATATGTGCAAATCTGAAGAAGATGACGAAGATGAAGGCGACGAAGATGAAGGCGACGAAGATGAAGCGGTCGACGATTCTGAAAAAGAAAAGTAAGATTTGTAGGTTCTTAATAACTCAAAAGGAGAGCGTTAGCCGTCCTCCTTTTTTTTTATTTTATAACAATGATATTTGGTGAATTAATCTTAAATTCATCTTCTGGGTCAAGAACCTTTGCAAAGAACTTAACTGAATAGTACGATCGGTTTAAAAACTCCAATGTATTGATTATTGATATTGGATTTAGGTTTGCATTTACGTAAATAATTCGGCTATATTTACGATTTCTAACGTTAACTGCTTTATCAATTAACTTTTTAATTTCATAATTAATTAGAAAGGCCTGGATCTTATTTGGTACAACAACGTCCTGTTCAAACTTATCCTTAAGAATCTTATTTACATTTAATAAATAATCGCTTTTGGCTTTTTTACAAAATTTATTAATGAACTGTTTTTGATCTCGAACAAATAATATTTCAAGTAGCCGGCTTTCTGATTCTATCATGGTAAATCGACTTTTTTAATATCGATTCCAGCCTTATGTAAAAGATCAAGCCCTTGTCTATCTCGATATTCTTCAAGATAAACTACCCGTATAATACCTGACTGCAAAATTAATTTGCTACATTCTCTGCATGGTGAATACGTGATATAAAGAGTTGCACCATCACAGCTTTGAGTGGAGCGAGCAATCTTTGCAATTGCATTTGATTCTGCATGTAATACATACCATTTTGTTTCATAATCTAAAAAATCTCCAGCTTCATCAAAAATAGGAAGTTCACATTCATTTTCAAAACCTGATGGGGTTCCATTATATCCATCTGATATAATACTTGTGCCTTTAACTATTAACGCGCCTACCTTTTTACGGTTAGCCTTTGACAGTTCTGCCCAAGTTTGTGCCATCTTCATGTAGGTAATATCATATTGATGCTGGCGTTCAGAATTTGTTAATATCTTCATATGGATTGAATATTGGTCAAATAATTTTCGTAAATCCAGTGTAATAGATCTTCTTTTTCTTGAAAAATTAGAGTAGTATCGGGAGTCGGTTCTTCTAACGACTTAAATGTTGTAACCAGATCTTGTGTTGGTCTACCAGATGGATCAACTAGATCTGTTTTAACTAATGGCATTTTTACCGGAGTAAATATGCTCTTTATCATTTTTTCAGCAAGATCATAGTGCCTATCATAGATATGATATGAATTAGCAGTATGAGAATATTGACCCAATTCTAAATCTGGATAGGTTGGCTTTAGATGGGCTAGCATTTGCATTTGTAAAGCGCAAAAGAAAGCAACATCGGTTGGAGTTCCCCAAATAGCATCGTTGCTTCGCATAAACACGCTCATATGTAGCTTATTTTGTCTAATGTGAAAATTTGCATACATCGTACAGACAAAATCTTTATTGTTTGCGTATTGATGCCTAGGCATATTAAAATGCATGACTGCTTGTCGAGTATTTGAATCTGCGATCAAGCTATTTAGTGCCCATTGATATTGCGAATTGCCGAACTGATTCTTAATCGTAAAGATTAAGTTGCCGTATGCAGAATTTACAGTTCCGTCAGTGTTTTGAATTTGTTTCCAAAATTTAGCATGTTTAGAAATATAGTCAACATCATTTCGGCCTAGGAAATACCATATAAACTCTGCAGCTAAATACTTAAACTGAGAACCTCTAACAGAACTTTCATATAGACATTGGCTTGGGTCCTCAACTACTAAGCACGCATCCAAGAATTCTTTACTTATAGTGCCTCGAGCATTATTAGTTTGTCCCACCTCCATGAGAGCCTTTATTGAAATCCAATAGGCTTGTGCAAAAGTTTTTCCCTTAAATACTAACATACCAGTATTTTACTATAAAAGTGAGCGTTAGTTTACTAATTAACAATTTTCATGTCAGAAAAGTGATCGTTGTTTTCCACAAAAATCTTCATGTCAAAGAGTTCTTCTGGCAACATATCATGAGAAATAACAAAAATTGACATATTATACTTCTTAGAAAAGTCCTTTAATAAGTCGACGATTTTATAAATTGATTCAACATCTAATGACGAAAAAACTTCATCTAGGAATAAAAGATTTACCCTGTGATGTTTTAATTTAATTAATTCAAGAATACAGAGCAAAACAATTAAGTTCATTTTTTTCTGCTCTCCAGTAGAGAGAGAATCTGGAGAAATTTGAACGCCTAAATGAGTTATAATTGGATCAAACTCCAGATCAAATTCAAATGCAAATTTGAATTCTAATATCTTGGCAATCTTTAATATCTTCTTATTAAGAATTGGAATGATTTGATTCATTAGCAACCGCTTCATTCCAGAATCACCAAGAATGATGTCCATTTCTTGATTAAGCTTTAATTTAGTGTCAATTTGCGCTTTATCAGATGATAACTCAGATACCTTTTGCTTAATATTTGAAATGACAGTTTTCATTCTCTCAATCGCTGCCGAGTCGGTTAACGTTGGATTATCTAACTGCTGCTTTTCTTTCTTAAGCGCAGGTAATTGTGCAGTAGCCGTTTGATAATTAGACTTTGCCGTGTTTTGAGTTTGCTGAATTTCGCCTATTCTTTTTGTCAGTTCGGAGACCTTTTCCGTTATTGCAGGCAATCGTTGCTTTTCAGCCTCTTTCTTTGAGTCAAGTTTTGTTTTTATCTCAAGATGAACAGTATCAGTTAAGTCTGATAGGCAGTGTGGACACTTATTCTTTTCATAAATTGCAAGCTTTTTATCAATATCAGCAACGGTAAATGCAATCTTTGACTTAGCTTCATTTATTTGCTGAAGTTCACTAGATAGAGACTCAATTTCTGTCTTTAAACTAGTGAATTCATCTTTACTTGTTGTCTGTAGAGATTCTAGTTCAGAGATTTTTTGAGTTAATTCATCAACTCTAGTCTGATTGATCTTTACGACGTCGGTCTTTAGCCCATCAAGCTGAGTTAATGAGCTTTGTAGTAGAGCTGAGTTTTGATCAATTGTTACTTGTAGGCCTTTACTTTGAGCAGATAATTCTCTGGTCTCGTCTTTAGTTAGGGTTGACATTTCATTTAAGATGTCTAGCCCAAATATTTTATCAATAATCTTACGCTTGTCTTGTGGGCTTAACTTTACAAAACTTTTAAAGTCATTTACTGATAAGCTAATTGTATTTGAGAAAACATTAAATGGAATCTTAGTTAAGTCGTCTTCGATAAATTCATCAACTCGACGTTTATCTGGCAAATTATGGTCAACTCCATTTATTTGAAGCTTAGAAAAATTAGGCTCAAGGCCTCGTTCAATTTCAATTGACTCTCCCGTGTTTGATTTAAACTTAATGTAAGTGTATGCATTTTTGTTAATGCGGTTTGGAATTTCTTTGATTTTACGGACTGCTGATTTTCCATATATTGAGATAGTTAACGCATCAGAGATCGAGGACTTGCCTCCGCCGTTTTTTCCCTGAACCAGGACCAATTTAGCCTGGTCATCAAACTTAAATTGCTGTAGTTTGTTACCGTACGAACATATATTTTTAAATGCAAATTCTTCTATTTTCATCTTTTCAAGTAAGTAAGCTCAGTATTCGTGCTGATATCTTTTACTGCAATAATGTCATAGAGTTTAGAATCCGAATTATATTCGATAACTACGTTTGGATATTGTGATCGATTATAGAAGGAACCGTAACCTAGCAAGAAGCCGGCCGTTTCGATGTCTAGGATTTGGGTCAGATTACCGGAATCAAGTAAGATTCGCTTAAGATCTTCTGGAGTTAATAAGCCTGCGTCAAGTCTCTTTTCCAATTCCATTTCCTTTATTGAATTTAAAATAGTGCGCTCTTTAATAACTCCATCTGGATTTTGAAATAGCTTATCAGCTGTTGAATTATTTGTTTTAACTATTGCATTTACTGCCTGCTTTGTTATTGGTAAAATTGCACAGATCTCAACCTTAGTACCTCTAGAGATAGCCTCGCAAGCAAAAACACCGAACCGAGTTTGGCTAATTGGCCTAATTTCAAGAGCTCTATGTATAAATGGCCTATGCATATTTGTCGAGTTCTCTGACTTTTTGTATGGTCGAAACAAACTTTTCAGATAGCGCCTCTTTTGTTGCTTCTGAATAGTCTCTTGTTTTAAGATAATGAGAGAAAATATCGTTAATATTGAAATTGTCCTGTAGATCAAATTCAACTTGCGCGGCAGTTTCTTCGCTCTTATTGTCAACGTATGTAAAGAACTCAATTTTGCGATAGCCGCATGTCTGTACTTTCTCTAAAAAATTAGTAACAGATAGCCTACTTACAAAATTGACACTGATCATAATGTCGACAAAATTATTCTTAAATAACTTATCGACTTCGGCTTGGGTCATTTCCAAAACATTAAAAATATCAAGCTTTAAAAAGACCGGCGATTTAGTATTTGGTAAAAATTCTTCAGTAATTTGCTGGCCACTAACGTCTAGCACATAATGTCCCTTTTGGTTATCTCTATCTCCGCGGTCCATTTGATATGGAGTGCCAGTATAGAGTAGATTTGCTTTTTCTTGACGAATGTGAATATGGCCAGAAAAAACCTTTTTGAACGTAGAAAGAGCACTTAGTTCTATTCCGTACTCGACCTTTGCCCATTTGTTAAGAGTTAAGCCCTTAACGTCAGCGTGGCAAATAATGTATTCTGTGGTGTCTCGATAGTCTTCAATTATGCCAGCAAGTCTAATAGAGTCATCGACCCAAGGCAGCATTAAGAAATTATGAAGGCCATTAACTGAGATAACTTCTGCTTTTTCAAAGACGTGAATATTATCTGATAGATATGACAGCGACTTGACTGAGTTAACTGTGTTGTTATCTTTATAATAGACATCGTGATTACCTAAAATAATATAGATTCCACGCTTAAACTTTTTAGCGAGTTGTACAAATATTGCAAAGCTTTCATTTTGAATTCGAATATTGACTGATTCGCGCGAATGAAAGATATCGCCTTCAAAAATCAAAATGTCGCGATCCTGGTCAAAGTCTCGATCTACTTTTTCAATTAGGTCTTCTAACAAAAAGCTTTTTTGGATTTCTAGCCATTCACCTGCATTATTCTTAATGCCGAGATGTAGATCTCCAACTAGGTGTATTTTACGTATGTCTTTTAGATTGATCATTAGAACATTTTATTAGACTTTGATATCTTATCCAAAAATCCATATTTATTATTTAGCTCCAATAATAGGACTTCCTTATTTTCATAGTTTAGCATATCGAAGAGTTTTTTATAATCCATTGCTACTGTGATTGAAATTGCATCAAGAATATAGATTGGCGTTATAAAATAATTTTGATGATTTTTAGTTATTAGGTGCTTGCACAGGATCGAAAATATTTCGTTGATTTCTGCTTTTACGAATTTTTTCTTTTCAGGTTCAGAACCTAAAATGCGATTTATCTCTGAGTGGCCAGCTATAAAGTTAAAAATTTCTCGCTGGATAATCTGTGTATCAATGTACTCTGAGTATTTGTCCGGATCATATAGAAAATAGTCAGGAGAAGATGCATCAATCCGGATTTCTCGGCCTCCTCTTGAATTTTCATCAGGATCAGCTTCATCCATTGGAGTTTCATAACCCATATTATATGTGTTATTGAAAATCTTGTCATCCTTTTTAAGTTCAGCGTATCGAGTTTTACGTCTTTCTAACTCAGCTGGATCCTCATCTAGCTCTTCGTCATACTCATCGTATTCTTCATCGAAGCTGTTATTTTCAAGACCCGATTCGTCAATCTCATCATGATCAGAGTATTGAGTTAGGTCGTCATCTTCATCTGGTAGTTGGTTAACTATGTTCAATTCATATTGTATCTTTTTAGTTAATAGAATTTAAAATATCATCATGTGACGATACTATTGGCTGTATTGGCGGTAGTGTTGTCATGTTGATTAATTGATTTCCATTTTGAGACGAATGGCTTTGATATTGATTTCTCATTTCATTTTCAAGAGACATTGTATCATCGTCATCTGAATAATATTGACTAGCTGGGTCAGTTTCTTCAATTAATCGAGCATAGTCATAATCCATTCTGTACATTTTAAAGCTTTCAGAATAGCCGCCGTCTCGATTTGCGATAAGCTTTATTTTCATACGGCGTTCCATTGGGCCTCGGATAAGCCCAAATAGCGCGTCAACTGTATGCACTAACCCGAAAGATTCAGCAATATCGCTCATGCCAATATCTTGATCGTCTACCGCGTCTCGCTTAATTTGAGTTGCAGTAATAATACACCACTCATTTCGAATTGCAACTGCACGCAATTCTTCTGAAATGACCTTGATTTTTTCATAGACATTACCCTGCTCTCGCATAGGTCTCATCAAATTAATATAGTCAACTACTATTACTTTAAACATAATGCCAGTGTTATTCTGAACAGTTATAAAGTAGTTTTCAATATCTATTGCAGAAGCAGTACCCGTTGGAAATTCCTTTACTGACAGTTGGCCCATTTTGGAATTATTCAGTTTAAGCATTTCAATCTTTTCTCTAACTCCGCCGACCTGATCCTTATGTAATAACGAATCATATTCCTTAAATAAGATATTAAGGGCGTTTGATCCAATTCGCTTCATGTACTTTGCATCTGATAACTCTAGTGTTGCAATACCAACTTCACAACCTGCAAGAAATGCTCGAGTTGCAATATTTGAAAGCACCATTGATTTACCGACTTTAGGTCTACCCTGAAAAACAACTAGCGTTTTTGGGTTCCAACCTCCACCGAGTACTTTATCGAAATATCGAAAACCGGTTGGCGTGCCAATCTTTGATAATTGAATATGGTGCTCTGGATTAAAGAAGTCTAGTCCTGATGCAGCATTTGCAAAATTTACATTTAGCTTATCATTGAACTTTTGTCGAACATCATTTGTAATAAGCTCGACATTACCTGGGTTAATGTCAGCCGTCTTTAGAAAAGACAGCACGTCAATGACTGTTTCATTTAGATTTTTATAAAAGATAAAAGCCTTTGTGTACTTGTATAAAAAGTCGTAGTTATATTGAGAAAGATCTACTTCAAATAACGAATTAAATCTAGCTTCTGGTATATTTAGGTTACCGAGATTACAAACTTCTCTCAACTCATTACGAGTTGGGATTTTCGTGTATTCATTGAAGAACTTTTTTGCTTCACGATAGACCTTCTGTAACATATCGTCATTGAAGTAGTGAGCTTTAATTGCTGGAATTATTTCTCGCTTTTCAATGCCATCGTAATTTTTAGGTCGAATCACTCTATCATTATCATCTTCAGTCAATGCAAAATTGAAAATGATTTTCTCAAGTAATTCAATATTTTCTTTAAAGTCTATCATATAAACGTTATACTATCAAAAAGTTTTTAGTAAAGGTTTCTTCTGAAATAAAAATAAATTCTCCTGTTCTTGTTAGAGAACCGTCTTCTAATAAGTCGGAAACGATCTGTTTAATCTTTACCCTGAAGCTTTCATCGTTGATTTGGTCGCCAAAGATATACTTAAGAGTCTTTGCTGAAAACTTAAGATCAGTTGGCTTAAGCTCTTTATTTTTTGAGCCATACGCTCTTACGAAATATGCACATACATCAAAAACAAAATCAGAATGAGATGGATAATTAGGCATTGCTGTATGAACCAATAAATCATACTTGATCGGCAATGTTGAATTAATCTTGTACATCATCAAATTCTGTTAAATCTTCAAGCTCATCAGTTTCTAGACTGTCAATTCCTGATTGTGTTTCCGGATATTTAAATGTCGGTTTAATTGTGCTTTCATCAAGTGCACGCAATACTTCTTCTGAAAATAGCTTAGATGAGAAAAACTCTCTAACTTGAACAGCGTCGCCAGTAAATCCATTTAGATACGTTTTACCTAGCTTTTTCGGTTGAAAATAACAGGTTTCTCCCTTTAACTCAAATGATTTACACTCTTCTTGCTCAGCCGGTTTCATTTTATCGTATTCCTTTTGAGTAATTAGGTTACCTCTACCAATTCGACAAGATTCCCAAGTTACAAAGTTTTCTAATCCAACAAATGGGTTCATACCTTTATGGAATGAAATGTGAAATTCAATATCGATAGGCTTTGCTAATCGATTTTTCTTAGTTTTAGACCTAACAATAATACCAGTTGTTATTTTTGCTTCATCGCGAAGAGTTCCTTTGCTTAGCATCAAGATAATTGACGCGGAGAATTCTGGACCTCCGCCGCCTGACATACCCTTTGGAGTGTATTGGTCCATCGAAGCATAGGTGTGATTTGTAAAAATAAATGGAACTTTATAATTAGAAAGATCTAAAGTAAATGACTTAAATAGAGCCCGCATCTCCTTTGCTCTAAGACCCATGTCTGCTGCATTTTTACCCTTTTCCATGTCAGTTTTACTTTTATCAGTGTCTAACATTCCAACCGAGTCTACAAATAGGGCCAGTTTAAGTCCTGGATTTTCTTTAATTGTTTCAATTAGGTCATTAATAAAGAATTTTACTTCACTAATAAGACCCATACGCAAATACTTAAGTTTAGTTAAGTCTACACCAAATTTTATATAATCTGATGAATCAATTGCACCTTCAGTATCAATATAGATCACCATGTAATCTTTTTTCTGAAGCTCACGAACCGCATTTAAACAGAGGAACGTTTTACCTGCACCGGGATCACCAGCAATACCGATACTTCTTGTGTTTGGATAACCTCCAAATAGAGAGCCCGACATTTGGGCGTTTAATAAAAAATTTCCAGTTGAAATATACTCCTCAATATCGGAGAAGCCTCGAATTTCTATTTTAGATTTTATCTTTTTTTCAAGTATGTCGTTAAATTTTGTAAATGCGTCTAGCGGAGATTTAGCCATTATCCTTAATGTTTTTAAAGTTCAGTATCTTGTACACTGACCGTTAATCAGGTTTCACGAAAAGTATGAAACAAGTAGGAAACACGAAGCTAGGAGTAGAGCATCAGAGTGATCGCCATTTACAATTTTGTAAAAACCGACTTCTTCGATTGAAGATGACTCTTTATTAATCGGATTTTTAGATAGTACTCTTGAAAAGATAAATTCCTTATTTGAAACCGCCTCTGTTACGTCTATTGCATAGCATTTGTGTGTTGAATAGATTGGATTGACCGTTGATAGATCACCAAGGTAAAACATAGAATCTTCATTCAAATTAAATCTAGACAAGTCCATACCACATTCTTCAATCATACACCGGCCAACTGATTCAAATGGCGAAGCATCGACTTCGCTGTCATATTCGTCAGTAATTAGTGTAATTGACTCCTGATCTTTAATAAAGTCAGGCTGAGACAGCGCATATATTTTTGAAATTTTACCATCTTGCGATCTGGTAAATGGCAAAACCGCTATGCCAGTTTTAAGATAATTTAACTGGTTTAGCTGGTCCTGGTCTCGCTGAATTGAGACCATTTCATATCGAGTATCAATTAATGGAACTCTAGATTCAATCTTTGGTCGATTTGTCATTAAGCTGCTTCTTTTTGTCAGGATCGAGCATCTTCCACAAAGATTCCTTAATGGAGTCAGCTGTTACACTATTATTTATATGGCTAGAGAGCTTATTGACAAAATCTAATTGATTTTGAGAATTCTGATACATTACTTTAAGTAAGTTCTTATTTGGTAGATTTACCTTTATCGAAATATTAAGCTGGGTTTCCTCCAACGAAAACATACCAAATAGGTCAGTAGTCGATGAAGCAGTTTGCCGAGTGGGCTCAGAGCCTATCGACTTAGTAACTGGAGCAGTACTGGTTGAAGTAATTCCAAAATCAGTAATTTCTGGTGGGTTAACAGTATTGCTAATCGGGTAAGAGTCAATGTTAATAGACTGAATTTCAACAGCCGTTAACGGCTGTTGTTCGTCCATTAACATCATATAGTCTGAATTTAAAGTATCCACTGAAAGCTTGGTGCCATCATTGAGTTCTACATAGAAGCCGGAGCGGTTTTGGTTAACGTCCATGACCTCAAAGACTTTACCAAGTCTAGTCGATGGTGCTCCCTTAACTAATTGAAATTTTTGGTTTTGAAAGCTGTTTTTCAGCGACATTATTGCATCTATATCCATACCTAGTGCTTTTTTTATTCGGTTAAGTAGTTTTTTCATGCGCTAGCTCGTCTTCTAACGACTTAATTTTTGCCTTCGTTTCAAAGCGTTCATTGTACAGACCGGTTAGGATCGATCTAGCCGCTGAATCAAACTTATTTGTGAATATTGTATCATTCTTAGTGAAGATAGTTTCTTGCGGAACATTTTGATTTGGATTGAATTTGCCTAAAAATGAATCTGGCGAAATATTAAATTGGATCTGTAAGTTTGGATACATTGATGCAAAGTCAAAACACGACACGTACTTATAATATCCAGGAACTGGTGTTGCAACAAAAGCTCCATCATAGGTTGCTTCGCTTTCAATATCTCGGCGATCACTTGCCATTAGCTTGCCTCGACTTAAGAATTCTCGGCACATCAGCGTTTCAGTAATATACACGGCAGAGAATACTTTAGAGACATCAATCTTTGCGAGTTTGGAAATTGAAAAGGCGACGTCAAGCAGACCAAGCTTATCCTCAATTAGTTTAACAAGAATAGTATCAATTATGTTGTATTTTACGAAATTTTCAACATCTTGCTGAGCTTCAAGCATTGTCGCGTATTTGCTGTTCAATTTAGTTGTACCTAACACAAGATTCGCAATGTAATCTAACTTATAGTTCTCAACTACTTTATATGGCTTAGTATTCATAAATACTTCCATATAGTCAAGTAGACCAATGTGCAGTGGCATCTTATATTGCCCAATTAGCTTATCGCTTGGCATATTTTCCATAGAGTCAATATTCAATCGCTTTGCTCGATTAACTAAATAAACCCAGTCAAAGCTGATTACGTTCCAACCGGTAAAGAACGGTATTTTTGGAAGTACTTTATGGAAAAAAGTTGACACTAGAGCCTCTTCTGTTTCAAAAAACAAGCATTTTAGTGAAAAACTCTGATCATGCGTAGAAAAATAATCATTTACTTCAGTTTCAAGACGAGTAACTACTTCTTTATCAAGATCACTCATGGTTGACATGACATAGCAAACGTTATCTTCATTAACGAGGGTAATTAAGCTAACTGGCATTACCGCTTTTGCTGGATCAGGAAACTCATTTGATGTCAATAGGATCTCGATATCGAGATAATATTTTTTCGGGCCCTGATTTGAATAGATGAGTGCAAGTTCCTCTTGTGTAAATCTCTCTTGAATTAGCTCTTCGAGTCTGAATCGGCTAAGCCACTTATTCTTGGCCTTTTTTAAGAAGCGATTATCCCAATTTCGGTGTTCAGTTGGGCTTGGTGTCAATACCCAATTGAACTGATCAATATCGTGGATGTATTTTTTAATAAAGGCAACATGCCCGTTTGAATCGTAATAAGAAACTAATAGTTCGCAAGTATCCTGATTGAATTCGGTGCTAATTATCATACTAAAGATGTTTGGTCTATCTAATTTACTAAAAAATTTTACAAAGTTTTTTAATGGAATCGATATAAATAATTACAAAGAACCGGTAAGCATAAATGGCACTAATTAAACGTAAACAGATTGACCTGTATATTAAGCCCGCGGCCGGCAGCGTGCCTGATGGCGTGTTCGGTATCGATAACTTAGCTGGAATTGCATCTGGCACATACTCAATCACAGCTGGAGACCAATATGAAATCGTTGTTGATAAAATCGTTGGAGCAATTGACGATATTGCGGATCAAATTGATGGTCTCTATTTTACCTATTTAGTAAATGGTGCAGGTAACAAAAACCTAACTAAACAAGCGACTATTGATCTTAAGAGCACAGCTAACCAAGTTAGTGTTGCTAAAAATGATTTAACTAATGGTGTTGAGTATACGTTTAGCTTGCCATCTGCAGTAATCGCACCCGGTTCTATGAAAGTTACGACAACTACTGAATTAGTTGGAAACGTTACTCTTTCTGGAAACGCGCAAACAATAACTCACACAGGTACTGGTGATTTGACCATCTCTTCTACAAATGGAGAAGTTTATATTGAAAATTCTCGTTTTAACGGTAATAATGCAACTATTCCTGGAGATCTTACGGTAAGTGGTAGCTTAAGTGTAATTGGTAATATTACGCAAACGCAAGTTAATGACGTTGTCGTAAAGGACAGATTTATTAAACTCGCCAATGGAAACGATGGCTCAGTTACAATTACTGGTCTTTACCAACAAACTGGCGCAAGCGAGTATGCTGGTCTAATCTACGACGCAAATAAAAATAAATTTAGACTATTCACAACACCTGTCGAGCCGACGACAGACACAAATACGAGTGCACTGGTACCGGCTGACCTGATACTTTATAGACTTGATGCAGATACCGTTGACTTTCTTGCCATGGGCGATGATGCAAAAGAAACAGTTCAAGACCTAATTGCAGGCACCCTCGAGGAAGGTTTTGGAATTAATTTAGCGTACAATGATGCTGGACCAGAAGGTTCTGGTACTCTAACGATATCGGTTGACATAAATCAACTTGCGTTAACTCAAACCTTAACGGTAAAAACATACGAAGACAGCTCAACGCCAACTGAATACACGATTAACCTACTATCTGAGAGTTTAGTATTTACCGAGTCAGATACGGCACTGGTTAAAAAAATTGACGCGGTTGAAGCGCTTAAGGTTATTCTCCGTGGCACGATTCACGAAGATATTGTCCATAATGTTAATGG
>Ga0194128_10000664_pt1 | contig 61816 bp, 58 predicted proteins | sample TA2KigCa65mmetaG_FD_148650 | JGI IMG/M metagenome (GOLD analysis project Ga0194128, IMG submission 148650) | Freshwater microbial communities from Lake Tanganyika, Tanzania - TA2015037 Kigoma Deep Cast 65m | ecosystem: Environmental > Aquatic > Freshwater > Lake | place: Tanzania: Lake...
CTCGCGCGGCCCGAACAGGCAGAAGCTTGGGAGCGTACGCCGGAAGCTCGCGGGCAGCCCGGAGAGGTACTCGCGCAGGCATATCAAATTGTACGCGGTCGGCCAGAAGTCGCCCCAGGGGGAATCGACCGCCCCGCCCGCGATCGCGGGACCGTCGCGCTGCGTGGCGAGGAGCGAGGCAAAGAAACCGGGCCCCGGCAGGCAATCGCCATCGAGAAAGAGCACATAGGGAGCGCGCGACATCGACAGGCCGCGATTGCGTTTCGGACCGGGCCACCTCGGATGCTCTGTGCGGAGCAGGCGCACCCCGGGATGCGCGGGAAGATCGGAGAAATCGCCGGCACCGACAATCACGACATCGATCACGACGCCCTCCGCCCGCGCACGTTCGAGCAAGAGACGCGCGATCTCGCCCACGAATGGCTCGTGATGGCACGGGATCACCACCGAAACCTGGGGCGACTCGTCCCGTTCCACCGCTGGCTACGATAGCCGCGAACGCCGTCCGGTGCGAGCGTGCGCGCCACCGGCCCGCGCGCGAAGCCGCTGCCTCGCCCGGAATGGGGACGATTCCGCCGGGATCGGGCAGTGATGGCGATACGCTCGCTGCGGATCGCGACACGACACCATACAGTCGCTATCCGTGAGCCCACCGCCAACCGTCGCGGCCATCGTCCTGGGTTGGAATCTGGTCGAGGAATCTCGGGCGTGCCTGGCTTCACTGGAGGCTCAGGGGTACGAGGGCCTGCAGTTCATCTATGTCGATAACGGCTCGACCGACGGTGCGCCCGCGCGGATCGCCGAGGAGTTCCCGAACGCTGCGGTCATCGCACTACCCAGGAACGAGGGCATCGCCGGTGGGTACAACGCGGGCCTGGAACGCGTCCGCGCCCTGGATGCCGAGTATGCGTTCATCCTCAACAACGATACGATCGTGGCTCCGGGAGCGCTCGCCGCGCTCGTCGCGGCGGCGCGCGACAATCCCCGGGCCGGGTTGTTGATGCCGAAGATCCCCTTCGAGGGCGATCGCGGGCGCATCTGGTCGGCGGGTCAGCGCCGCCGCGGGTTTCCGCCCGGCGTGGCGATGATCGGACTGCGCCAGATCGATGGTCCCGCCTACGCCGAGCAGCGCGATCTGGAGTACGCGCCGAGTTGCGCCCTGCTCATCTCCCGGGCCTGCCTCGAGACGGTGGTTCCCGCGTTCGATCCCCACTACTTCTTCTACTACAGCGATACCGAGTACTGCGAGCGGGTGCGGCGCGCCGGACTCACGATCCGCTACGTCCCTGAGGCTGTCGTCTACCACAAGGTCTCCCTCTCCACGACCCGCTCCGCCCACCCAGCCCCGTGGTATTACGAGATGGGGCGCAGCACTGCCCGGTACTACACGCACTACATGCCGCCCGTACTGCTCACCCTGGGAAGTTTCGGGCTGTGGTTCCTGGCCCGGGAGACGATCCAGGGGAATGCGCGTAGGCTCCCTCTGTTCCTCCGGGGGATTCGCGATGAGATGATCGGCCGCCCACCGTGAGGCGGATGCGGGGTGGCGACCCTACTCGGTCTCAGGCCGCCTCGGCGCGCGCGAGGAACCTCAGCGCCGTGGCGCACATCGCGGCGACCCCGATCGGCAGGGCAGCGTCATCGACATTGAATCGGGCGTGGTGGTTGCCAAAGGTAATGCCCCGCGCACGATTGCCGGTCCCCAGGCGGAAGAAGCAGCCGGGAACGCGCTGCATGAAGTACGCCATATCCTCGCCGCCGAGCGCCTGCTCCCCCTCGACCACGTTGTCGGACCCGACAACCTCGATGCCCGAGTCGCGAGCCAGCCGTGTCATCGAGGGGTCGTTGACGAGCGGAGGGTACCCCATCGTGTACAGGACCTCCGCCTCGGCTCGCATCGTGCGCGCGACGCCTTCGGCGACTTCGCGCACGCGTTGACCCAGCGTGGCGCGCAGCGCCACATCGTAGGTGCGCACCGTCCCGCGGATCTCGGCCTCGGCCGGAATCACGTTGTGGGCATCTCCGGCGTGGATGGCTCCCACGGTCACGACGGCGGGCTGGATAGGCGAGGTCTCCCGACTGATAAGGGTCTGCAGCATCACCACGGTCTGTGCGGCCACGACGACCGCGTCGACGCACGAGTTCGGTCGCGCAGCGTGGCCGCCTTTGCCGCGGATACGGATGGTGAAGCGATCCGACGCCGCGCTCACTGGTCCGGCGCGATAGCCGAGGATGCCCGTCTCGAGCTGGGGCGTGCAGTGCAGGCCGAACGCCGCGTCCACCCGGGGGTTCTCGAGCACCCCCTCCTCGATCATCGCCAGGGCGCCGCCCGGAAACCGCTCCTCACACGGCTGGAAGGCGAGCTTCACGCTCCCGGAGAAGCGGCGGCGCTCGCCCAGGAGGACTTCTGCCGCGCCGAGGAGGATCGCCGTATGCGCGTCGTGCCCGCACGCGTGCATGACCCCGGCGACAGTCGACCGATAGGGGAGGTCGCTCTCCTCCTGGATCGGTAGCGCGTCCATATCGGCCCGCAAGAGCACTGTCCGCCCGGGACCCGGAGCGGTGCCCTCGATGACAGCCGCAACCCCAGTCGTCGCGATGGGCACGCGAAAGGGAATCCCGAGTTCGGCCAGACGGCGCTGCACGAACCGGGAGGTCTCGAACTCCTGAAACCCCAGCTCGGGGTGCTGATGAAGATGCCGCCGATCCGCGGTCAATCGCTCGGCGATGCGCTGCGACGCGACGAGTAGAGACGGGGCAAGCCCGGCGAGGGACATTTCGGCGATCCTAACACGGCCGTGGCGACGGTCCGGTGGAATGTCGCCGGGCGGCCGCTACCATCTCGGCCTCCGGCTACGGGCCCGCTGGCGCGTTCCGTTACGAGACGGGGTTTGGGGGCGATGGCACGATTCCTGGATCGCGTCGCAAAGCTGGTGGCAGTGCGAAGGCCGGTGGCGCCGGTCGCAGGCCCCGAAATGCAAGGTGCGCCGCGCATCGTCCGGCGCCGGAATGCAGAAGCGCTCACTGACTGGCGCTTGATGAGCGGCGTCGCACGCCTCATCAAGCGCGCCGCGAATCTCGTGGGTCTCGAGATTGCACGGCGGGACGATGAGGTTCGTCACTTCGCGCACACGCCGTCGCTTCTCCACCAGCGCATCGCGCCGCTGGCGACCTACAGCCCGTGGCTGAACGACCCGGCTTTCCTCGCGGCGTATCGACGGGTGCGCGACCGAACGGCCCTGGATATCTACCGGTGTTACGAGCTCTGGTCGCTCGTCGCACAGCTTGGCCCGAGCGAGGGCTGCATCCTCGAGGTGGGGACATGGCGTGGCGGGTCGGGAGTCCTGCTGGCGCTCGCGGACCGAGCGGTCGGCGGTCGTCATCAGGTATATCTCGCCGACACCTTTCGCGGAGTGGTCAAGACGGGCCAGAACGACACGCTGTTCCGTGGTGGCGAGCTTGCCGACACGACGGCGGGCGCGGTGGAGTCGCTTTCCCGAGCGAACGGAGTCACGGCGACCATTCTCGAGGGAGTCTTCCCGGACGAGACCGCGCATCGGATTCTCGAACCGATCCTCTTCCTCCATTGTGATGTGGATGCTTACCGGTCGGCCCGGGACGTAGTCGAATGGACACTCCCCCGGCTGAGCGCCGGGGGAGTGATCGTGCTCGACGATTACGGCTTCTTCGGGTGCGAGGGTGTCACGGCATACGGCAACGAACTGCGAGCGAGGCACGACCTGCTCTTCCTCCACAACTTGAACGGCCACGGCATCTTCGTCAAGCGCTGACTCCGCGTCGCCGGGATCGCTGAGGGAAGGTCGCCTCAGGCGCTAGACTGCAAGCCGCTTCCTCGGAGGTGCGAAATGGCTACATCGGCGCGGGTCGCGGTGATTACCGGTGGCGGAACGGGAATCGGTCGGGCGAGTGGACTCCTCCTCGCCGACGCGGGTATCGACGTGATCGTCAACTACTCGCGCTCGGAGGCGGACGCGGCCGCCACTGCCTCCGACATCGAGAAGAAGGGGGTGCGCGCGCGAGCCATCCGCGCCGACGTGTCGAAACGCGAGGAGTGCGAGCGCCTGGTCGAGGGCGCGGTGGCGGCCTTTGGCCATGTCGACATCCTCATCAATTCGGCGGGGATGACCCGTTTCGTGCCATACCCGAAACTGGATGACCTGGGCGATGAGATCTGGGATCAGATCCTGCGCACGAACCTGATGTCGGCGTTCTGGACCAGCCGGGCCGCCTCGCGCCACATGCTGCGGCAGGGGGACGGCGCGATCGTCAACGTCGCCTCCATTGCCGGGCACGGCACGAACGCCAGCTCGATCCCCTATGCGGTCTCGAAGGGTGCGATGATCACGTTGACGAAGACGATGGCGCGCGCCCTGGCGCCCACCGTCCGGGTCAACGCCGTCGCGCCCGGTGTCGTCGAGACGCGCTGGGTGGGCGACAACGAGGAGTTCAAGGCGGCGGGGCGCGCCGCGACTCCGCTTGGCCGCAACGCCGCGGCGGAGGATGTGGGCCGGGCCGTCAAGTACCTCGCGGTCGACGCAACGTTCGTCACCGGGCAGATCCACAACGTCGACGGCGGTCGCGTCATTTGAGCTGGCATCCTGCTCCGGTCGCGGATGTCCGCCGGATCTGCGTGGTGGGCGCGGGGCTCATGGGCTGGCAGATCGCGCTCATGTGCGCTCGGGCGGGTTATCGCGTCGCGCAGTTCGATATCAGCCCCGAAGCGCTGCGGAACGCGCGAGAACGGCAGGCCGCGACGCTCCAGGAGTGGGCTGCTCAGGGAAGACTGGGGCTGCTCGAGGCAAGCGTCGAGCAGCCCGAGATCGTCCTCGAGCGGATCGAGCACTTCGCCGATCTCGCCTCCGCCTGCGCGACCGCCGACATGACGATCGAGGCAGCCACCGAGCGGATCGAGGTCAAGCGGGAGATCTTCCGGCACCTCGACATGGCCGCGCCGCGCGAGGCGATCCTAGCGACGAATAGCTCCTCGATCCAGAGCCGCCGCCTCGCCGACGCAGTGCGTTTCGCGGACCGGCTTTGCAACTTCCATTTCACGAACCATCCGTGGCTGAGGCCCTACGTCGAGACGATGACGTGTGGGGCGACGCGCGATGACGTGCTTGATCGGGCCTACCGCGTGGGGCGGTCGCTGGGCATCGCCTCGGCGCGCGTCCATGGCGAGAGCCAGGGGTTCATCCACAACTACGTCTGGCGGCAGATCAAGAAGGCGGCCATGACCCTCGTCGATCGCGGCCACGCGTCGGTCGAGGACGTCGATCGGGCGGTGATGATCGGCCTGCGATGCCCGCTGGGGCCGTTCCAGATGATGGATCGGGCGGGACTCGACGTGATGCTCGACATCGAACGGCAATGGTTCGCCGAATCGGGCGAGGAACGCGATCGGCCGCCGAAGGTGCTCGAGGATCTGGTGTCGGCGGGGCATCTCGGCGTCAAGTCCGGACGCGGTTTCTACAGATATCCCCACCCCGCGTTCGAGGAGCCTGGGTGGTTATTTGGCCAGAATCAACAAGCGAAGGAGTAGACCCGTGCCAATATCCAAAGAGCGCTACTCGACTGGTGCAACCTATGCAGATTGGGTAGCGGCGATGACCCGCAATCGCGAGCGGCTCGAGGCAGCGGAGAAGAACATCCAGATCGACCCCGCCGACATCGCCGTCTTCAAGGGTCTGTCCCGGACCACGCACGTGGCCGTGCTGGCCGAGGACTGGTGCGGCGACGTCATCGCCAACCTGCCGGTCCTCGCTCGCCTCAGCGAGGAGTCCGGGAAGATCGACTTCCGGATCTTCAATCGCGATCAGAACCTCGATCTGATGGATCAGTACCTCGCCCGCGGCGAGTTCCGCTCGATTCCCGTGTTCGTGATCATGGATCACGACTTCAAGGAGATCGGGGCGTTCAAGGAGCGACCGGATTCGGTGACGAAGTTGCGCGCCGAGAAGCGCGCGCAGGTGTACGCCAGCGACCCGGCATTCGGCCCGCCGGACAGCCCGGTCGAGTCGCTGCCTGAAGACGTGCGGGCGCGCCTGCAGGCGGCGCTCGCGCGATCGCGCGAGGAGACGGTGCCCTTCGCGAACCGCGAGGTCGTGCGGGAACTGCGCGAGATCTTCGCCCGGGCTGCCTGAGAGTCGCCGGAGACCGATAGCGTCGTCACACACCGGGGAGAGCCGGTGATCGTGCGCGACCACGTCCTGGGACTTCGATTGGGAGCCCGTCGCGGGCTCACCGCGGCGGCCGCGATTCTGCAGGAGAACGAAGTTCGGTGGGCAGGCGAGGTGAGGGACGACCTCCTCCGCCTCGAACTCGGCCACGTCGAGCGAATGCGAGAGATGGGCGAACGACGCTGCCTCCAGGAAGAAGGACAGAGTCGAGTGGATCATCTGCGCTGTCGCTGCACTGCTGGACGCCGTGACTTACTCAGGCTCCATTTTGGGTTTCGGCGAACCACCAGTTCGATGACCGCCTTCTCTCCGGCTTGGCGGCAGCACTCTCGCCACTCGTCTACACGGTGTTCCTCGCGGTGCGGGCCATTCGTGATCAGCGCCGGTAGAGAACCTTCACGCTGCCCGATGACGGATCCGGTCGCGAGAAGCTGACCTACCACTACGGCGGCTGGGGTGGCTACTGGCATCTCAGCGGCATGACGTCTTCCCGCGGGAACACACTGCTCGGCAGTGTCACCTACGACGCCTCCGACCGGCCGCTGAGCTACCAGGTCGGCGGTCCTACCACCCGCACCGACACCTGCTACGGCACGAGCAGCGGGAAGGCCTCCTGGAACAGCAGCGAGTAAGCCGACGGCGTCGGGCCCTTCGACGCGCTGCGGAAAGCACCGTCTCGAACGGGCAGGGCGAGCATCTCAAGCGGACCCTCGCCTACGACCACGTCACCGCCCCTGGAGTTGAGCCGGTTTGGTGGACACCTGGAGACGGGGAGATGATTCGGGAAGGGAGGTACACGCTGGGAAGCGCGCACGCGCTGTAGGCGCCGGAGTTCCGGGCCGGACAACGCAGGAGACCGAGATGTACCCGGCAACTCAGCCGTGCGCCGCGCCATACCATGGAGGCCCGTACGATCCTGTACGATCTGGGGCGGTGCCACGGGTCGACGGAAGCGCCTCCTTCCAGCAAGGGACGCCGACGACCGTGCCCGCGCGGATTCGGCGCACGGTCGACGCCTTCGCCAGCGCCTTTCCCGAGACGCTACCGGGACCGGGCTCGGACGGCGTGCCTCGGGCCGGCCGGCACGTACGATGCGCGGGAGATAACGGGGCACAGGTATACGTTGCGGGAAAGACCCACGAGCGGTCGGCGCAGGGACGGGTCGCGGCTCGATCGGTTCCCCTCCCCAGCGGTTGGTTTCTCCGGTTCGTCCTCCTCGACTGCGCGATGGTCACGCTCAGCGGCGCTCGCGCGTTCTCGCGTGCCGATCCGGAAGTCCTGCGCGTCCAGCGGCGGATGGCCGACCCCGCCTTCCTCAACGGTCTGGCCGCTCCGCTGCGCACCGCGTTTCCGGGGCGTCCGGTCCACGTCGATCGGAACAGCCTGTTCGTCAGTCGCGGTCTCGCCTTCGTGCGCGAGGCTTCGATCTCGCTGCCGCTCCCCGAAGCCGCCGGCGAGGATGACCGCCTGTGCGCGGCACTCATCGCAATCGCGTCGGCCTTCCTCACCGGCGGCGAGAGTACCGGTGCCGCGCCTTCCGATCCGATGCCGGAGCGCGAGGTGCGCCGCGGCCACCTCCGCCTCGTCCAGTAGTCGCGCGCGAGAACCGGCCACGTCGGAAATTACCTCGCGCGCCGATCTCCGCGACCGTACGATCGCCATCACGGGCGCGGCGAGCGGCATCGGCGCCGATACGGCCGAACTCGCTCTCACCAGGGGCGCGCGGGTCGCACTGCTCGATCGTGACGAAGCGCGGCTGACCGCCATCCACGGGACTCTGGTCGACCGCTTCGGGTCCAATCGCGCGATCGCCATCGGGACCGACGTGACCGACCGGGCCTCTGTCGAAACCGCGTTTCAGCAAGTCGAGCGCGCGTTCGGGCGCGTCGACGCGGCGGTGGCGTGCGCCGGCATCCTGCGGGACAACCTCCTCTTTCGCATGAGCGAGGAGGATTGGGACGACGTGATGGACGTGCACCTCCGCGGCGCATTTCTGGTGGCGCGTGCGGCGCAGGGCTTGATGGTTCCGCGGCGTGCCGGTCGCATCATCCTCCTGTCGTCGATCTCCGCGCTCGGTCTGCGCGGGCAGGCAAACTACGCCGCGGCGAAAGCGGGCATCCAGGGGTTGGCGCGTACCCTGGCGATCGAACTGGGCCCCTTCGGGATCACCACCAACGCGGTCGCCCCGGGGTATGTGGACACGGCGATGACCCGGGCCGTCGCCGCCCGCCAGAATCTGGACTGGGACGCGCTCGCCGAGGCCTGGGCCAAGGAGGTACCACTCGGCCGAATCGCGCGACCGCGCGACATCTCGGTGGTGATCGCCTTCCTCCTCAGCGACGACGCCGCCTATGTCAATGGCCAGACGATCTACGTGGCGGGCGGACCGCGAGGCTGATCATCACGGGGGCGACGCGCCCGGATGGTACGATGCGTGGGAAATGGAGCCGTCGCGCTACGTCACGACCCGCACCTTCGGCGACGCCCGGGTCAGCCTCATCTCCGACGGGTCGGGGCGATCGACGATCGTGCGCGATCTCCTCGTTCCCGAGGCGGTGTGGCGACGCGACGTTCCGGAGGCGGACGACCTCGGCGAGATCACGGTCGGGTACCACTGCGCCCTCATCGAGATCGGAAGGGCGCGTGTGCTGGTGGATCTCGGCTTCGACGATCCCGGCCCTCTCTCAATGTGGAAGCCGCCGCGCCATCAACGCTCGCCCGGCCTGCTCGCCGGTCTCCACGCGCTTGGTTTCGGCCCGGGCGACATCAGCCACGTGGTCGTCACCCACGGCCACGGCGATCACTTCGCGGGCGCGAGCGAGATCCGCGATGGGGTCCGCCAACCAAGATTCCCGAACGCGCGCCACACGATCGGTCGGGCCGATTGGGACTCGCTGCCCTCCCGACACGATCCGCACTCGCTGCTCTCGGTACACCTCGGGGCGGTGGCGCGGGCCGGCCTCCTCGATCCCATCGATGGCGATCGCACGATCGTCCCCGGAGTCGATGCGCTGGCGACGCCCGGCGAGTCGCCGGGTCATCTCTGCGTGCGGGTGGTCTCCGGCGGCGCGCGGTTCTACTTCGTCGGCGATCTCTTCCATCACCCGTGCGAGGTCCGGAATCTGTCGTGGGTGTCGCGAGGGAGGGACGCCGAGTCGATGGAGCGGTCGCGGCGGCGCATGCTCACCGACGCGGGCCCGGACGCGACCTGGGCGTTCACTCATCGTCCTTTTCCGGCCTGGGGACAGATCGTCCCCGCAGGGGAAGGCTACCGCTGGATCGATCGGCCCTGAGGACCGATCGCGCCTACGCTCCCCCGCCGAGCGATGCGCCGTCCGCGGCGACGCGTGCATCGCTCGCGATCACCGCCTCGGCCCGCTCGGCGCGATAGCGGACCAGACGCTCCGCCAGCGCGTCATCGTTGGTGGCGAGGATCTGGAGCGCGAGCAGGCCCGCGTTCAGCGCCCCGCCGATCGCGACCGTCGCCACCGGCACACCGCGTGGCATCTGCACGATCGAGAGGAGAGAATCCAGACCCTGGAGATGGGCCGTTGGGGCCGGCACACCGATGACCGGCACGATCGTGTGCGCCGCGAGCATTCCGGGCAGATGTGCCGCGCCACCGGCGGTTGCGACGATCACTCGGATCCCTCTTTCCGCCGCGGTCCGCCCATACTCGGCCATGCGATCGGGCGTGCGGTGCGCAGAGAGGACGCGGACCTCAAACGGCACGCCGAACTCGGCCACGATCTCGGCGGCCGGGCGGAGCATCCCCCAGTCGGACTCGCTCCCCATCGCGATGCCGACGCGCGGTGCCGATCTCACCATCCGATCATACGGGCCGCGGCACGGGCGCGCTCGAGCGCATCCACCGGTGAGTCGGCCAGCGCGGTGACGTGCCCCATCTTGCGTCCGCGGCGGACTTCGGCCTTGCCGTAGATGTGGACGAAGAAGTCCGGCACCGCTCCAGCCGCGGACAGACCCGTAGGCTTGGCCGCGCCGCTCGTCGTGCCTAGCAGGTTCACCATCGCGGCTCCGCCGCGTACCATCGTCGTCGGACCGGGCGTCCGCCCGGAGGCGATCCGACAGAGATTGGCGAACTGCGACGTCGCGCACGCTTCGATCGTGTAGTGGCCAGAGTTGTGGGGCCGGGGAGCCAATTCATTGGCGAGGACCTGCCCATCGCCGAGCAGGAACATCTCAACCGCGAGCAACCCGACCGCACCACTGGCGGCGGCGGCGCCACGAGCGACGGCAATCGCTCGATCGATACTGGCCGCATCGATCGGCGCCGGAGCGATGACCTCGTGGCAGATGTGGTCCTCCTGCGTCGTCGCGGCGATCGGGTACAGGGTTGTCTCTCCGCCAGTGCCGATCGCGACGATCGTGGCGAGTTCGGAGACGAAGGGCACCCATCGCTCGGCGTAGAGGCCGCCCGGTCCGCCCGCGCCGGTGCCCCCGCCCAGCCGGTCGAGCGCCGCATCGAAGTCGTCTCCCCGACGCAGTGTCATGTTGCCATAGCCGTCGTAGCCGTTCCGCCTCGCCTTCACGACGATGGGAAATCCCCACGCCTCGCCGGCGCGGCGGACATCATCGACCGACGCGATCGGCACGAAGTCGGCCACGGGAACTCCGGCCGCCTGGAGCATCTGCTTCTGCGTCAGCTTGTCCTGGATGACCGCGAGCACCGACGCCGACGGGAAGACTGGGCATCCCCGCCTCTCGAACCACGCGAGCGCCGCCGGGTCGATGAACTCGTTTTCCAGCACGATGGCGTCCGAGGTCGTCAGAAGGCGCGCTCGCACCGCCTCCTGGCGCCAGTCGCCCACAATCTCCGCCGAACCGACTATCTGTCCGGCAGGCGATCCGCCGGCACGCTCGACGACCGAAACCGCGCAACCTTCGCCCGGTGCGGCCTGAGCCGTCATCCGCGCGAGCTGTCCGCCGCCGATGATGCCAATCCGCACGGGATCGCAGTCTAGTCCGACCTGAAGCGGCCAGGCCCGGCACGGCCTCTACGATTGTAGGCGTGCGTATCCTGGCGATCGACGTCGGCACCGGGACGCAGGACATCCTGCTCTGGGATACGGAACAGCCAATCGAAAACGGCATCAAACTCGTGATGCCGTCGCCAACCGCGATCGCCGCCGGTCAGATTCGCGCCGCGACGGATGATCGGGCACCGCTGCTTCTCGTAGGTACGACCGCGGGCGGCGGGCCCTCGATGTGGGCCGTGGAGGATCACTTGCGGGCCGGCCTGCCCGTCTTCGCCGAGCGCGTGGCGGCGCTGAGCTTCGACGACGATCTCACGAAGATCGAGGCACTCGGCGTTCGGATCGTCGGCAACGCGGTCGAGGCGCCGCCCGCCTGTCGCACGGTCGTAATGGGCGACTTACACCTCGGCGCGATACAGGTAAGTTTGCGCGCCTTCCACCAGAACCCGGAGTGGGACGCGCTTGCCGTAGCGGTGTTCGACCACGGAGCGGCGCCGCCAGATATGAGCGACCGTCAGTTCCGGTTTGCCCACCTCGCCGAAACGGTGGAGGCACGAAACGACCTCCGCGCGTTCGCGTACGCCGGAGACGCGATTCCCTCCCACCTTACGCGCATGGCCGCGGTCGCCGCGGCGGCGCCGGCGGGGGTGCCCCTCGTGGTGATGGACACCGGTCCGGCAGCGATCCTCGGCGCACGCGACGATCCGGCGGTCGCGGACGAGCGCACGCGTCTTGCCGTCAATGTGGGGAACTTCCACACGCTCGCGTTCGCTATCGAGGAGGAGAGGATCGTCGGCATCTTCGAGCACCACACCGGCGAACTCACCGTAGCGCGGCTGGAGAGATACCTCGCGCAGCTCGGCGACGGTACGATCTCCAACGACGAGGTCTTCCACAATCGTGGGCACGGCGCGGTGGTCTGGCCGCGTGGCGGGCCGCCACCGGCTTTCCGGGCGGTGACAGGCCCGCGCCGGCGGCTGCTGAGGGTCGGTTCAGGCGCCTATTACGCCGCTCCGTACGGCGACATGATGCTGGCCGGGTGCTTCGGCCTCCTCCACGCTGCAGCGGATCATCTGCCGGCCACGGCAGGAACGGCGCTCGCGGAAGCCCTGTCGAAGTGATCCGGCCTGGCTGCCAACCACGGCGGCGGCGTGAAATCCGGAGGCTGGTGCTTCATCGTCCAGGCCTCCAGTTCGTGGGCAAGGCGAACCTCCATCCGCTGAGGATGCCCCGGATCGGCTGCCCCACCGGACGCCAGAATCGTCGCCTCACCGCCGGTCTGAAGATCGAAGGCCATCAGGCCCGGGCTGAAGAGATCCTCGACATAGGGGTAGCCATCGGCACGATCGTTGCGGTGGAGGAAACGCCAGTACCAGAGATCGGTCTGTACAAAAAGGCCGGGACTGACGTGACCATGGTGCGCCGACCAACCGAACACACCGACGGGCATCGCCTCGGGCCAGGCCCGGGCAACGATCCCGTAAGCACGGGGCTCGATGCCGTAACGCCAATCGAGCGCGCCTTGCGTCCGCTCGTTCACCGTGCGATTCGCCAGGAAGATCGTCACTCGCAGACGGATCGGCTGCGGCGAATCGACCACACGGTAGCGAACAACCGTGGCCGCCTTTCTCGGCAGCAGTGAGATCGACTTCTCGATCGTGATCTCGCGGACGCGCCAGCGCCACACGACGCGATCTTCATCCCGTCGAACCGACTCCAGATGGAGGTGCCCTCCGGGGTGGATCGTGCCATCGTGATACTCGTTTGTCGCCAGCGCGATCCGTTCTCCACCGTCGCGATCCAGGATCTCGATCTCCTCATCCATCTTCGCGACGAGAACGCGCCGCTCGCCCGACGGATCTGTGACCATCAGCGTGCCGTGAGACGAGCGTGCACAGGCCCCAAGCGCGGTACCCGCGGCGGTGCACCCGGCCCGACTTGTCAGAGTCCATTCCCGATCGAGCGCCACATCAGGATCGATGACCTGACTACGGTCGAGGGCTGGCCAATCGTACGACGCCACACCAACCTCCACTGATCAAGAATCCGCGACCCGGGGTGGAGTTGCGTACCGAATCCGTAACGATTCGGGAACTCTGTTGATAGAGGTCCAGCCTATCCTGTTCGCCGGCGGGGGTCAATATGCGATTGGGGCAATGCCGCCCGCCGTGGGCGGTTGCCCGATCCCCCGTTGGAGGGTACGATTCCCGAACGCGTGCCGCCGAGTGTCAGTCGTGGGTCACCGTCGAGCCCGGGGACGGTAGCGCCGCGATGACCGGACCTCGACCGTGAGGTATCTGCGCGTCATTCTCGGTTACGCGTCGCCCTACCAGAGTCTCGGCTGGACGACCATCGGGTGGCACTTCGTGCAGATCCTGCTGGCGATGTCGCTACCCGAGATCGTCCGGCAGGCGATCGACCGAGGGCTGGGCGAGCGGAACTTCGGCTTCCTCATCGCCGCGGCGGTGCTAACGATCGTCCTCGCCCTCATCCGCGACGCGGTCTGGTACCGCGTCACCTACGGGTATCAGCGTTTCGCGTCCGCGGTGGCCTTCGACCTGCGCGATCGCATCTACGAGAAGGTCCAGCGCTCCTCCTACGCCTACCACACCCGGGCGCGGTCCGGCGATCTGTTCGCCCTCTCCTCGATCGACACCGGCGCGATCGAGGAGTTCCTTAATGGCGGCCTGAACTCCCTGTTCAATCTGACCTTCCTCCTCGTTCTCATCATCGCGATCCTCATCACGATCGATCCGAGCCTGACGCTCATCGCCGTCGCGGTGGTCCCTCTCGTCGCGGTGATCGCTCTGCTCTACGCCGGTCCGGCGCGAGAGCGATCGCGCCGCATTCAGCACGAGTACGGCCAGTTGACGGCGATGCTCCAGGAGAACCTGACCGGAATGCGCGTGGTCAAGGCGTTCGCGGCCGAGCCACGTGAGGTCGCTCGGTTCGGCAAGCACGCCGATACGCTGTTTGACGCGGCGTTCCGTCTAGGCGCGCTGAACTCGTGGGTGTTCCCGCTGATGAGCCTTGTGACCGCTGCCGGGATCGCGGCGGTCTTCTGGGTGGGCGGCGACCGGGTCCTCGACGGCCAGCTGACGCTCGGCAGCCTTGTCGCATTTACTCAGTACCTCGGCATGGTCGTCACCCCTGTCCGCCAACTCGGCCTGACCCTGAACCTGGTCTCCGGCGCGGCGGCGGGAGCGGAACGCATTCAGCGCCTGTTCGACCACCGCGACGTGATCGAGACGGTCGAAGAATCCCGCGCCAAGCCGGAACTACCCGAGATCGTGGGCGGCGTTTCGATCGAGGGGGTCTCTTTCCGCTATCAAGGCGCGAATCAGTCCGCGCTGTCCGACATCGATCTGACGGTCAATCCCGGCGACACCGTGGGTATCGTGGGCCTGACCGGCGCGGGAAAGACGACGCTTGGCTTGCTTCTCGGGCGGTTCTACGACCCGGCCAACGGCGTGGTTCGCATCGCCGGCCGGGATCTCCGCGAGATCAGCCTTCCGTCGCTGCGCCGTCAACTGGGGTACGTCTTCCAGGATCCGTTCCTCCACTCCGCGACGGTTGCCGAGAACATCGCCTTCGGTCGGCACGATGCGACGCAGGAGGAGATCGAGCGGGCGGCGCGCACGGCGTGCATTCACGATTTCATCACGACCTTGCCTCTCGGCTACAACACCCCGCTTGGCGAACGCGGCGTGACCCTCTCCGGCGGCCAGCGTCAACGTATCGCGCTGGCACGGGCGCTGCTCATCAATCCGCGGATCCTCATTCTGGACGACACCACTTCGGCGCTCGATCCGGTGACGGCAACAGAGATCTGGACGCGGATCACGTCGGCGCGGGCGGGGCTGACCACGTTCGTGATCGCCCAGCGCCTCGCTGCGGTACGTGATGCCGATCGCATCATCGTCCTCGAGTCGGGTCGCATCGTCGAACGTGGCCGGCACGATCACCTGGTGGAGCAGGATGGCCTCTACGCGCGGCTCTGGAATCAGCAGGCCGCGCAGGCGGGGGATGTCGCCGATCAGGAGGCGCTCCGTACCCCCGTGGTGGTCGGCGAAGGGGCGACCGCCACGGCGCAGCACGGCCCGAGCGAGGATAGCGGCCGCCTCGAGTTGAACGTCGAGGACGACACCGTGATGGGCCGTCCCTACGACCACAGGATGATGCAGCGCCTCCTCGACATGACCCGCCCGATGCGCGGGCTGACGTACCTGGCGATCGGTGTGATGATCCTCTGGACGCTTGGCAACCTCTCCGGTCCGATCGTGCAGAAGATGCTGATCGATGACACGCTGATTCAGCCAAACCGGGAGATGCTGCACCTCCTCGCAATCCTCTTCTTCGGGACGCATCTCTTCCAGCAAGGGTGGGGCTACGCCTACAACTGGTGCCTCCATCGCCTCGCGCAGCGCGCGCTGCAGACCCTCCGCACCACCCTGTTCAATCACCTGCAGAGTCTGTCGATGGGCTTCTACGACCGCTACAAGGTCGGGCGCTTGATGTCGATCATGACCGGCGACATCCAGGCGATCAGCCAGTTGCTGTCCAACGCGTTGGTGGTGGGCGCGGGCGACTTCATGATCCTCATCGGCGTGATCGTGACCCTCCTGATCATCAACACCAAGCTCGCCCTGCTGACGTTCTCGATCCTCCCTGCGATCGTGGTCACGTCAGTGGTCCTCCGCCGCATCGTGCGCGATCGCTACCGAGAGTGGCGCCGCCACTCGTCCATCGCGAACGGCTCGTTGGCAGAGAACATCGCCGGGGCCCGCGTCACCCAGGCGTATGCCCGCGAGGAGGTCAATCGCGCCAACTTCGACGTGCTGAACGTTAACTTCCGAGAGGCAGTGTTTTCCGCCACGCAGGTGGCGGCCGCGTTCGGCCCGAGCATGGACGTCATCTCGTCGGTCGCGACCGCAATGCTCATCGTCTACGGCGGGGCGCTCGTCATCAGCGGAGAACTGACCGTCGGCGCCCTCGTCGCTTTCGTCTCGCTCACGACGCGCTTCTTCGAGCCGATTCGCGATCTTTCCGCGAAGTACAACCAGGTCCAGGCGGCAATGGCGGGCTCGGAGCGGGTGTTCGCGCTACTCGATACCCCGCCCACGGTCGAGGATCGGCCGGGGGCACGCGAACTGCCACCCATCGCCGGACACCTCAAGTTTGAGGATGTATCCTTTGGCTATATCCCCGGGCGGCGCGTCCTTCACCACATCGATCTGGATGCCCGGCCGGGCCAACAAGTCGCGATCGTGGGGCCCACCGGGGCGGGAAAGACCTCCATCATCAGCCTGGCAATCCGCTTCTACAACATCAACGCCGGATCCATCACCGTCGATGGTGTGCCCATCGACAGCGTGACCCAGTCGTCGTTGCGCCGACAGGTCGGGGTGGTTCTGCAGGACCCCTTCCTCTTCGCGGGGACTATCTCAGAGAACCTCCGGTTCGGGCGCCCCGAGGCGACGAGGGCAGAACTGGAGGAGGCCTGTCGGATCGTGGGAATCCACGCCCGCGTCACCGAACTGCCGCTCGGGTATGAGACCTTGCTCTCCGAACGGGGGACGAACCTCTCGGCGGGGGAGCGACAACTGCTCTCCTTCGCCCGGGCGCTGCTGGCCGATCCGCGCATCCTCATCCTCGACGAAGCAACGGCGAACGTCGACACCCAGACCGAGGCGAACCTGCAGGAGGCGATGCGGTTCCTCCTCAAGGGGCGCACCGCGATCATCATCGCGCATCGCCTCTCGACCATCCGCTCCGCGGACAAGATCGTCGTGCTCGAGGCCGGCCGCATTGCCGAAGTAGGCACGCATTCGGAGCTCGTGCGTGCGGGGGGGCATTACGCGCGTCTGCACCGCGCGCTGGCTGGTACCCCGCGCGATCACGCCGCCTGAGGCGACTCCAGGCGCCGCTGCTCAGTGCTGCGTCAGTTCGATCCGGTTCCCTTCGGTATCGACGAAATAGAAGCAGCGCATATCCGGCCGCTCCACGATATCGGTCAGGAGTCTGACGCCGGTCGCCTGCACACGTGCGAACGCCGCGTCCAGGTCGTCGACCTCGATCGCCAGGTGGGTTGAGCGGTAGTCGGGTCGGGGGATATCGTCCCGATAGCGGACGAGGTGGATCATCGTATCGCCGAGGCCGAGGAACACGACCGTCTCCGGGAAGTAGCTCGGCGTCGGGTGGCGCTCGATGGCGAGCAAGTCGCGCCAGAACGTCTCCGCGCGCGCCAGGTCCCAAACGGGCAACGTGGCGTGAAAGAGCCGCATCGCCCGGACCACGGTCGATTCTAGAATGGCGAGGTCCCGCGACCGGGCGCAGGAGGGTGGCGATGGCGAAGCGTGTTGGCAGTGGCTCTCACACCTATGAACTCGATCCAACCTGGGGGCGCCTGCCCGATGGCTGGGAGTACCGCGACGTCGTCGGCGTGCGAGTCGGACGCGATGGCCGCGTGTACGCGTTCAATCGTGGCACCCACCCGATGGTCGTCTTCGATCGGTCTGGATCGATCGTTGCGACCTGGGGCAACGGGATCTTCGGGAACCCGCACGGTCTGGCGATGGGGCCGGACGGCACGCTGTACTGCGTGGACACCGGCGACCATACCGTGCGTGCCTTCACGCCGGAGGGCATCCTGAAGTGGACCATCGGCACTCCCGGCATCGCGAGTGATACGGGTTGGACGGGCAGTTACGACACGCTCGGCGGCGGTCCGCCCTTCAACCGCCCTACGAACCTCGCGGTGGGCGCGCAGGGCGACCTGTACGTCAGTGACGGATACGGCAACTGCCGGGTGCATCGCTTCTCGGCCGATGGCGTCCTCAAACTGAGTTGGGGAAGTGCCGGGCGGGGTGCAGGGCAATTCCGCCTTCCCCACGGCGCCTGCGGCGAGCCGGATGGCTCGGTCCTGATCGGCGATCGCGCCAACTTCCGGGTGCAGCGGTTCACTGCTGATGGCCAGTATCAGAACGAGTGGGCCGACGTGCAAATGCCAGATGACATCTTCCGCGATGAGGGCGGCACCTACTATGTGGCCGAGCTAGGGAAGGATGGCGCCCGAGCGGGCGACCTCGGGTCACGGGTGACGGTGCGGGACCGGAGCGGCCGCATCCTGGCCTCGTGGGGGGACGCCGGCGACCCAGCCGAGCCTGGCAACATCTGCGCCGCCCACGGGATCTGCACGGATAACGATGGCAACGTCTACGTGGGTGAGGTAACCCAGGCGGCGCGAATCGGCGCCGGCCTCGTGCCGGCCGGAACACACATCTTCCAGAAGTTCGTCCGCGTGTGAGGTCCCGCTTCGCTCAGTAGCTCCCGCGATGGGCGCCCGCGTAGAACCGGGGCGAGCGGCGGCCGTCGGTCGGCGCGATCGTCCGCGTCGGGATTGGCGACGACTCGTGGGTGACGAGCCACATCCTTGCCTCCTCGTGAAGGTCCGCGAGTTGTGCCTCCTCGAGGATCATTCGCTTCATGAATGGCTGGAGGATCTGATCGGGCTGGGCGATCAGAGCCGTGAGGTGGGGATCGCGGCGCGCCCACCGCCTGACGCACGAGCGGAATGCCGCGGCGGTGCCCTGGCGGAGCGCGTCGCGGAGTTCGGCGCGGAATGCCAGGTACTGGTCGATCGCTCCGGGTCGGCGCGCCCGTTCAACGGGATGGCGGCTCTGGCCGAAACCCTGACCGTCGCTCAGCGCGTTCATAGTGCCCTCCCGGCAGTCTCGTCGAGCTGCCGATTTGGAGATTCTCGCCCCGATGGCTCGGACCCGGAATTACCCTGAAGTCCCACCGCGAGTAGCCCGGTAGTCCCTTCACCGGTTACACGTCATCGCCGGATGGACAGGTCCGCGCTCGTGAAGGGCGAGTTGGACTCCCCACGTTCCAACCACGCACATCCGTCGCGCAGATCGGGCCGCGCGCGCCCGGCGCGTGGCGTCACCCTAGAATCGATCGTTGTCCACGTTGGTCGCGCCGTTCACGCTGTTCGGGAGCAGCCGTCTCCTCTGGCCGGCGATTGGTATCGGCGTGGGGGCACTCCTGGGACTCCTCCCCTGGCAGGTGGGGCTCCCTCTGAGTCTCGCCGGATCGGCCCTGTTCCTGTCGATCGCCCGGCCGCGCCTGGCCGCATACGGTCTGGCGGTAGCGTCGCCGCTCGCGACGGTCGCCGAGTTGCGGCTCGGCGTGATCGGAGTCACCGCCGCCGACGGCCTCATCGTGCTGGCGTTGGCCGGTCTCCTACTCCAGGTCGCGCGCGATCGATCGCCGCTTGCGCCGCCCTGGGTACTCGCCGGGGTGGTGCCTTTTCTTTGCCTGGCGTTGCTCTCCACTGGCTGGATCGTGTCCGTGCCGCTAGCAGTGAAAGAGATCGTCCGGTGGGCGCAGTTCGGCTTGATGATCGCACTCGTACCGACGGCGCTCGTGCGACGTGGGCATGCGCTGCGCTTCGCGGCCGTCCTCCTCGGCGGTGGCGCGATCGAGGGCATCCTCGGCGCGTACCAGTTCGCATTCCGCGTGGGACCGCCGAGTTTCGAGGTGGGGCGCTTCTTTCGCGCGCACGGGACCTACGGCCAGCCGAACCCGTTCGCCGGTTACATGGAGATGGTGCTGCCCATCGCGCTGGCCCTGGCAGTTGCGGGCGCTCTCGCGCTTGTTCGTGCCGGGGCAGGTCCGGGCGCGGCCGCGGCCAGATTCCCGCGGGCACTCGTGGTGCTGGCTCTGAGCGTCGCGACGATTACGGGCGCCGCGCTCCCGATGAGTTACTCGCGAGGAGCCTGGATCGGGCTGGCCGCGGGCCTCGTGGCGATGGTCCTCTTCGCAGGGCGGCGCGCCATCGGCGTGGTGGGCATAGCCGCGATTGCGGCCCTGCTCGTCGGGTCACTCGGTCTGGTCGATCTCCTGCCCGCTTCCGTCTCGGATCGCATCCTGTCGATCACGCGTTCGTTCGGGGTTTTCGACGCCAGGCGCGTCGTCCCGACGGCTGAGAGCTGGGCGGCCGTGGAGCGCATGGCGCACTGGCAGGCCGCGTGGGGGATGTTCCTTTCGCAGCCTCTCCGCGGCGTTGGCATCGGACAGTACGTTGCCGTCTACGCCGATTATCACATCGTACCGTGGGCCAATCCTCTGGGACACGCGCACAACTACTACTTGAATGTGCTGGCCGAATTGGGCGTCCCAGGACTGATGCTCTACCTCGGGATGCTGGCGGGCATGGTCGCGACGACCGTGCGCGCGATCGGCGCGGCACACGACCCGGTCCTTCGGGCGCTCGCGGTGGGGATTCTGGGGGTGCTCGTCGCGACGGCAGTCCACAACGTCTTCGACAATCTGTACGTCGCAGGCATGAACGTCCACCTGGGAGCGCTCGTCGGTCTCGCGGTGGCCGTCGGGCGAATATCGCGCCGGGTGGTAGACTCCCCGCACTTTGCTCCCTGACGTGGAGGGGCAGGCGTCGTGTCGGCGTCCGTCAGACGACGCGCTTGACCCCGGATTCCGCCGCCGGTTCGTAAATATCAAGACAGCGATGTCGTTCGGACTCGGCCTGGCGATCATCGCCCTGCTCCTGAATCGGCTGGACATCAATGTGGCGCAGGCACTGCGGGCAATCGGCCAGGCGGACGGTCGTCTGGTGCTCCTCGCGGTGGGCCTCTATTACACAACGTTCCTCGCCCGCGGCCTGCGGTGGCAGGTGATGTTGCGCAACGCCGGACTGACACCGCCCCCTAGCCTCTTCCTGGGGCTGGTCGTTTTCCTCTCCTGGTTCGCCAACTGTCTGGTTCCAGCAAAGCTCGGCGACGTCTATCGCGCGTATCTGCTGAAGAAGCACCGGAACATCTCCGCCTCATTCGCAGGGGGGACGATCATCGCCGAGCGATTGATCGATCTATCGTTCGTCCTCCTTCTCAGCGGGGCGGCGGTCTTGATTATCTTCCCCTCGCGCGTGCCCGACGGCGTGGTTCCGGTGCTGGTCGTCAGTGGGGTCGCGGTCCTCGGCGCGGGCGTCGCGCTGCTCTCTCTCCGGCGTTGGGAGGCGGCGATCGCCCGCTTCCTGCCCCGGCGGGCGCGCGGCATCTTCGATCGGTTCCGCGGGGGCACCGTGGCCGCCTTTGGCTCCTACCCATCGCTCGCCGTCCTGACAGTGCTCGCGTGGGCGGCGGAGATCGCCCGGTTCTGGCTCGTGGCGCATAGTCTGGCGCTGTTCGACGCCGAACCCATGGTGCAGCAGATCGCCATCGCCACGTTCGTTGCCCTGGGATCGGCGATCTTCACCACGGCGGCGCCCACCCCCGGGGGTCTGGGAGCCGCGGAACTGGCCATCGTGGGCGCGCTCGCCCTGACCGGCCGCGTGGGTGAGATCGCGGTCGGCGCGGCGCTGCTCGATCGACTGATAAGTTACTGGAGTCTCATCGCCCTGGGACTGATCCCGTTCCTGGCGTGGGAGATTCGGTCGGCGCCAGTTCTGGCAGTGGCCGGCGTGTCACGTGCGCATCGGGATTGACTACAACGCCGCCCTGAAACAGGGAGGCGGGATCGGCCGCTACACGCGCGGTCTGGTGAACGAACTCGTCACCCGCTCGACGGACGATCAGTTCGTGCTGTTCTTCAACCACCCGCGCGGGCAGCGTCCGCCGCAGGCGTTCCCGGATTGCGCCAACGTCGTCGAGCGTCCGCTGGCGGTGACCGACCGCTGGCTGACGATGCTGTGGCATCGCCTGCAAGCGCCAATCCCGATCGATCTCATCACGGGTGCTGTCGACGTCTTTCACTTTCCGGACTTCGTCCTTCCGCCGGTGTGGCGCGGCGCGACCGTGGTGACGGTGCACGATCTCTCCTTCCTAGTCCATCCGGAGACGGCGGATGAGGGTTTGCGCCTCTATCTGGAAAGGACAGTGCCGCTCGCCGTCCGGGAAGCGGATCACGTACTGGTCGACTCGGCGAACACGCAGAACGATCTGATCTGCCTGCTCGACGCCGATCCCCGTCGGGTAGACGTGGTCTACCCGGGCATCGATGCGGGCTTTTCGCGTGTGACCGATCCGGTGACACTGCGCGACGTGCGACATCGGTACGCGCTGCATCACCCCTACATCCTCCATGTAAGCGTGATCGAGCCACGGAAGAACCTTCCCCGGCTCTTCGCCGCCTACGCGCGACTTCGCCGCGATACCGGCTGTCGCCATCGCCTGATGATCGCCGGGGGCCTTGGGTGGATGTACGAGTCTGTGTTCCAGGCGGTCGAGGAACTCAAACTGAACGATAGCGTCGTGTTCCTGGGACGCGTGCCCGAAGCGGATCTTCCGGCGCTGTACACACTGGCGGATCTGTTCGTCTACCCCTCGCTCTACGAAGGGTTCGGGATTCCGCCACTCGAGGCGATGGCCTGCGGTACGCCTGTGGTGACGTCGAACGTGTCGTCACTGCCCGAAGCGGTCGGCGACGCGGGGCTTATGGCGAACCCCACGGATATCGACGGAATTGCCGATGCGATGGCGCAGATCCTGACGAACTCTGGCCTGGCCGCAGACCTGAGCCGTCGCGGCATCGAACGGGCGGCGCAGTTTTCCTGGCAGGCCGCCGCCGAGAAGGTTCACGCGGTCTATCAGCGCCTCGCTCAAGGCTGAGGTCGCGTGCGCGTCGGCGTGAATACCCTGTTTCGCGGGCGCGCGGTGGGGATGGGCCGATACACCGATGCACTCTTCGCCTTGGAGTCGGAGCGCTTGCCCGTCGAGTCGATCGCGCCGAGACGAAGTGGTGGCCCCTGGAGAAAGCTCCTGTTCGAGCAGCTCGGCGCGCCGCGGGCGGCCAGGCGTATGGGGGTGGACCTGCTCCACTACCCGTACTTCGCGGCACCGGTGGCGGCGACCGTGCCGGTCATCGCGACGATTCACGATCTTGTCCCGCTCCTGCTTCCCGCCTATCGAGGTTCTCCGTTCGTACGGGCCTACACCTTCCTTCAGGCACGTGCTTGCGCGCGAGCGCGCCTGATCCTCACCGACTCGGCGGCGTCGATGCGCGACATCCTGCGCCATCTCGGCATCCCGGCCGCGCGGGTCCGGGTGGTGCCGCTGGGAATCGACGATCGGTACCATCCGCGCGATGACGCGACCGTCCGAGAGTTCCGTCGGGTCGCCGGTCTGCCCGAGCGCTACATCGTGTATGCCGGCGGTCTCGACGTGCGGAAGAACGTACACGGACTCCTGCGCGGTTACGCCCGCGCGCGTCGGGAGCACGATCTGCGCGTCGACCTGGCAGTCACCGGCGATCCCGATCGCGGCGGGCCGCTCTTCCCGGCGATCCGGGAGGAGGTTGAGCGCCTCGGCATCGGCGCGCATGTCTGCCTCCTCGGCGCGGTCGACGATCGGACTCTGCCGGTTCTCCTTGCCGCGGCGACGCTCGCCGCCTATCCCTCGATGTACGAGGGCTTCGGCTTGCCCGTGCTCGAGGCGATGGCGAGCGGCGTTCCTGTGATCTGCAGCGATCGGAGCGCGCTGCCCGAGGTGGCGGGGGACGTCGCGCTTCTCTTCGACCCGACCGACGAGGGGGCGATCGCCGCGGCGCTCGCCCGTGGGGTCGAGGATCGACAGTTCCGCGAACGCGCCCGCGAGGAGGGCGTCGCCCGAGCGAGAACGTTCACCTGGGAGCGCACGCGCCGGCTGACCGGCGCGGCCTACCGTGACGCGCTGGGAGAGACCTGACATCTCGATGCGGGTCCTGATGATCTCCAAGGCGATGCTTGTCGGCGCGTACCAGCGGAAGGCGGAGGAGATAGCGCGCCGGGCCGACATCGACCTCACGGTGCTGGTGCCGCCGCGCTGGGACGGGCCTGTCTCGCGCTTCGAGCGCACCTACACCCGGGGCTACGACCTCCGCGTTGTGCCGATCGCCTTGCCCGGCCACTACCACCTCCACTTCTACCCCACGCTGGCGCGGGAGATTCGCCGCCTGCGACCGGACCTCCTGCATATGGACGAGGAGCCGTACAACTTCGCCACGTATCTGGCCTATGCAGTCGGACGCCGCCCGCGACGGGTCTTCTTCACCTGGCAGAACATCGACCGGAATTACCCGCCTCCCTTCGGCCACATGGAACGGTGGGTCCTGCGCCACAGCGACGGCGCGATTGCGGGGAACGACGATGCCGCGCGCATCATCCGGCGCAAGGGTTTCGGCGGCCCGCTTGCCGTGATCCCTCAGGTGGGTGTGGATCCACAGGTCTTCGCACCTGCGGCGGCCCGCGCCCTCGGACCGGTCACCCTCGGCTTCCTCGGTCGCCTCGAGCAGGCCAAGGGCCTGGACGATCTCGTCGACGCGTGCGGCGGCCTTCGCGGCGACTGGCAGCTCATCGTTGCCGGTGCGGGCGCATACAGGGACAGGCTTACCGCGCGCGTCCGAGATCGCGGTCTGCTTCGCCGGGTGGAAGTACGACCGGCGATGCCGTCGTTGGCGGTGCCGGACGTGATGCGTCAGCTCGATATCTACGTGCTGCCCTCCCGCACTACCGCGACCTGGAAGGAGCAGTTCGGGCGCGTCCTCCAGGAGGCGATGGCCTGCGAGGTGGTCCCGGTGGGCTCCGATTCCGGCGAGATACCGCGGGTCATTGGCGAGGCAGGCCTCATCTTTCCCGAGGGTGACGTCGCCGCGCTGCGGGATCGGATTCAGACCCTCATCGACGACCCAGGTCTGCGCCGGCGCCTGGGCGCCGCAGGGCGAGAGCGGGTCCTGGCTCGCTTCACACAGGAGCGCATCGCCGCGGACACGGTCGATCTCTACCGACGGGTGATGGGGGAGTCCGGGTAGGGCGCGTCATTATCATCCCGCGATGCCGGGGGCCGAACGCGCCACGATCTCGATCCTCATCCCCTGTTACAACGAAGAGGCCAACCTGACCGCGGGGTGCCTGGATCGGGTGGTGTCCTACTGCACCCGCGAGGCACCCGACGTCGTCGAGATCCTTGTGATCGACGATGGTTCGAACGATCGCAGCCGAGACCTCATCGCCGAACTTGCAGGGCGCGCGCCGTTCGTTCGCTTGCTGGCCGAGCCGCATCGGGGCAAGTCTGGAGCGGTGATCGCCGGGATCCGCGCGGCGCAGGGCGCGTTCGCCCTCTTCACGGATATGGATCAGGCCACACCCATCGAAGAACTCGCTGAGTTTCGGGTGCGGATCGCGGCAGGCTACGACGTGATCGTCGGCTCGCGCGCGGGCCGGGCCGGGGCGCCGATCGTCCGCAAGTTGATGGCCGCGGGATTCTCGGCGCTGCGGGACGCGATCCTCGACCTCGGCGGCGTCCGCGATACGCAGTGCGGCTTTAAGGCGCTGCGGACTGACGTCGCGAACCGGATCATCGACCGATTGCGTGTCTTCCGACCGGGGGTCCGTCACGCGCACGGCGCGGCGGTGACGGCGGGCTTCGATGCCGAATTGCTCTTCATCGCGCGTCGTCTCGGCGCGCGGATCATCGAGGTGCCGGTTCACTGGCGTCACGTGGGCACGCGGCGGGTCGATCCGCTGCGCGAGTCGTGGCGCGGCGTTCGCGGACTCCTCGCGATCCGCTGGGAAGATGTGCGCGGTGGCTACCGCGTCGAGGTGGGCTCGGCCGCGGGCAGCGCGCGCAGCCCGTAGAGGAGCGCTCCCAGGGCGGCGACGAGCACCACGCCCTCGGTGATCAGGACGTTCTTCTCCGTCATGTCCGCCACGACGACGCCGAGGTAGTTCGCCGCGGCGTCCCACGCGATCGCCACACCGAGCAAGGAGATCTGCCGTCGGACGATAGACGCGCCCACGAGGAGGGTGAGGCCGACGTGCCGTACCAGGGCGAAGATCCGCTCCAGTACCGGCATCGCGAAGAGGGTGAGAGGCGTCTCAATCCAGATTGCGATCTGTTGGGCCACGCCCGGGTCACCGGCCTGAGCATTCGCGCTCAGACCGTAAGCCAGAAAGACGAGACCGGGTGCGAGCGATCCAAAACCGCCGTGCCCCAGACCGTAGGCAATCGCCACCGGTCGGGAAAGAGCCTCGCGCAACTGCGCGATGAACCGCAGCGCGATGTAGCGAGAGCCTTGCTCGGCGATCGCACCGATGGTCGAAAAGGCTGGCGCCAGGGCGAGTGCGGGCAAACTCAGAGCATCAACGCCCAACCGGAGCGGCGCACTGACGATCTGACTCAGGATGAAGAAGAGGCAGCCGTAGCCAATCGCCGCCCAGCCAGTCCGTCCGAAGTGCAGCCGACGGCCCACCACGGTCCACGCCGCGATGGGCAGGAGGACCAGCGCCGCACCCTGGACGAAGACGATTGGCGGTACCGAAGGGGTCATTCCACCCAGCCCTGGGCGCGCTCCACCGCGCGATTCCAGCCGCGCAGGAGATGGACGCGCCGCTCCTGGGGCATTGCGGGATCGAAACACCGATCGACCGCCCATTGGCGCGTGAGGTCTTGCCGCGACTCCCAGATGCCCACGCCGAGACCGGCGAGGAACGCCGCCCCCAACGCGGTCGTCTCGGTAATGGACGGGCGCACGACTGGCCGACCGAGCAGATCGGCCTGGAACTGACAGAGAAGATTGTTGACGGCCGCGCCGCCATCCACTCGGAGCACATCCAGCGTGGTGTCGGACTCCGCGGTCATCAGACTGACGACGTCGTGGACCTGATATGCCATCGATTCCAGCGCCGCGCGGACGATCTGAGCGCGGCCGGTGCCGCGCGTCAGGCCGACCAGGACCCCGCGGGCGCGCTCGTCCCAGTGCGGCGCGCCGAGGCCGACGAACGCCGGAACGAGGTAGACGCCGCCCGTGTCCTCGATGGCTCCGGCAATCGCCTCGACCTCGGAAGCCGCGCCGATGATGCGGAGCTCATCCCGCAGCCACTGGATCGCCGCGCCGGCGATGAAAACCGCCCCCTCGAGCGCGTACTCGATCTCTGTCGCGCCCGAGGCAGCGATCGTGGTGAGCAAGCCGCCAGCGGAGGTGACCGCGCGCTCTCCCGTGTACGCCAGGAGAAAGGCGCCGGTGCCATAGGTGCATTTGACGTCACCCGGGCGAAAGCACGTCTGCCCGAACAGGGCGGCCTGCTGGTCGCCGGCGATGCCCGCGATGGGTGTGCCGGCACCGAGAAGAGACGCGCCTGCGCTACTGCCATCGACCCGCGCGGCGATGCCGATCGACGGCGCCACGCGTGGCAGCACCGTAGCGGGGACGTCGATCGCGTCCAACAGTTCCGCGTCCCACTGCCCGCGATGGATGTCGAGAAGCATTGTGCGGGAGGCGTTGGTGCGATCGGTCACGTGGGCGTTTCCCGCCGTCAATCGCCAGAGCAGCCAGGAATCCACCGTCCCGAAGCAGAGCTCCCCGCGCTGCGCCCGCGCGCGGGCGCCGGGAATCTCGTCGAGAATCCAGGCGACCTTCGTTCCCGAGAAGTACGGATCGATGACCAGGCCGGTCCGCCTTCGAACGAGGTCCGTGAACCGGCCGCCCTCCCGCTGTCGAAGCGCATCGCACCGCGCGGCGGTCCGCCGACACTGCCAGACGATGGCGGGGGCGATCGGACGCCCGGTGGCGCGATCCCAGATCACAGTTGTCTCGCGCTGGTTGGTGATGCCGATCGCGGCCACATCGGCCGCCCGAGCGTCGGCCATGGAGAGCGCGTCTTGTGCGGCACCGAGACACGAGAGCCAGATTGCCTCTGGATCGTGGCTCACCCAGCCCGGACGCGGATAGATCTGGGGCAACTCCCGGTAACCGCGCCCGCGCACCTGGCCCTCACGGTCGAACGCCATGACGGTCGTGCCGGTGGTGCCCTGGTCGATCGCGACGATCACCTCGATCGGCATGACACCTCCGCGCCGCGACTGTAGATGGCAACGGCGGCACGCACGGAGATGAGGCCTAACTCTCGGGAATCTCCGACCGCCGCGCTACCCGGCGAAAGCCAACGATGATCCACCGGAGCCGTCGCCGGACAACGCTTGTCCCTGGGTCGATGCGCGCCGCGTGCTCGGCGATAAGAGCCGCCCGGCTCTGACGCTCCGCGGCGAGCCGCCCGAACCGGGATCGATCGAGGATGTGGCGCACAAGGGCCCAGAGCACGGCGGCGATTGGCAAGCCGAAGATCGCGCCGGTGATCCCCCCGATGCGCGCCCCGACGAGCAGTGCGGCGAAGACGAGAATCGGGTGCATTCCCAGGCTATCGCTCATCACCTTCGGCGCGATGATGTTGAAGGTGACCTGCTGCAGGATGAGAAGACCGCCGACAATGAGAAGCACGGTCTGCGGAGTCGTAGACGTGACGGCGATGAGGACCGGTGGGATGATCGCCAGGAATGGTCCGAAGATCGGGATGATCATGATGATCCCCGCGAAGACGCTCGAGAGCAGGACGTATTCGAGTCCCCCGGCAAGCATCACCGCCGCCGTTCCCACGCCGTAGATGACCGCCTGGATCGTGGTGCCGCGCAGGAACCCGCCGAAACTACGGTTCACCGACTCGAAAAAGAAATCGACATCGGCGCGCTGCTCGTCGGGGATGAAGTTGCGGAAGGTCCGCTCGATGGCGTCGCCGTCGACGACCATATAGAAGGACAAAATCATGATCAGGATGGTCGCGAAGACCCCGCCGAAAGCCCCGGCTAGGATGCCCGCCGCGTTCTGTGCCACGCGAGTGCCGACACCGGTGAGCGACGTGGTCAGATCCTGAGTCCAGACTATCGCGGCCAGGTTGACATCAACGTTCCGTCGATCGAGGTCGGCCTGAATCTCGGCGAGCAGACCCGGCACCCGTTCGGCGTATGCGGGCAGCGCCCGGGCGACATCGAGCATCTGCGTCACGAGCAGGGGAACGAGGATGATCAGGCCGGTGATGATGGCCACGAACAGCACCAGGTAGACGGCGGCCGCCGCGATCACCCGCGCCACGCGCAGATGCCGAGAGAGGAACTGGACCAGCGGCGTGAGCACAAAGGACAGAAGCCACGCCATGAAGAACATCACGGTGATGTCGGCAAACTGGGCGCTCAGGCTCCAGAGCCCTGCGCCGACGTGCAACGCCAGCGCCAGCGCCGCCAGGATCAGAAGGATACGGACCAGACGACCCCGCACCATTGGCGCGATTCTACGTTCGGCTCAGAACGCCATCGTCACGGCAGGGAGCGATACCCGCGGGTTCGCTCCTTTACTGGACCGCGGAACGTCTCATCGATGGCAGCCGCAGCCACCGCCACCCGACCCGCCGCAGCAGCCGCCAGCGGGTGCCTGCTCGTACGTCGGGTTCTGCAGGGTGAAACCGGTGCCAATGAGGCCATCCTGGAAGCCGATGGTCGAATCGTGCACGTACTCGACGCTCTCTCGATCAACAAGCACCTTGAATCCGGCGAACTCGAGGACCGTATCGTCGGCGAGCTGTTCCCCGTCCAGCGTCATGCCGTACCGGGCCAGATTGTCGCCAGCACCCTGAGCGAACACGCGGAGGGCGAGACCTGCGTCGTTACGCGCATCGATAACCTCGCGCAAGCGCGCCTGCGCCTCTTCGGTGATGTTCAGGACAAGCGCGGTTCGTGTATCGAGCATCGAGTCCTCCCGGTGGCTATCACTATACGGCGAGTAGTTGTGGCTCGCAACGAGAGAGACACCGGGGCGCGACCGGCTTCGCGGCGAGACCGGGCGCCAAGGAACTGCCCGTGCGTCCGGAGGAGCGAACGGCAGCCATCGATCGGTCAGGCGCGTGCCGGGCACGACGATCGACTGTGCACCAGATACTCCTCGGTCCGCATTACCCGCAGCGCGCCGACCGTGAGGCGATCGATCCGCAGCTCCTTGACGCGAGCGTGACCGATCGCGAGACGCGCGTCAGCGACCGCGCCAACGGCCAGGCCACCGACCGCGAAACCGGCCAGTGATGCGCCGAGGAGGGCCCATCCCCTGGGCCGCCGCGTGGCCGCCATCGTCTCCTTCATTGCAGGAGCGCGCGCAGGCGGCGCGCGACGATCTCCTCGTCGCCCTCCCAGACGGTGGCGACGTTGATACGCAGGCCGCCCTCGATCGCGCCCACGGCGATGCTCGGCGAGCCATCGCGCAGACCTTCGATGACTGCGGCGGCATCGCGGCGGGCGGCCTTGGGATCGATAGCGATCTCCAGCGTGCGCGGTGACGAACCGATCCCCCGGATGAGGTTGACGGAGACGCCGGGGAGGCCATCGACCTGGCGGCGGACCACATCGAGGCGGCGCTCCAGGTCGGCGAGACGACGATCGTGATCCATCGTCATCCAATCCTGGAGCGCCACGACCAGGCCGATGATCTCCTGTCGATCGAGTTTGAGCGGGCGACCGAATCCTCGGCGCTGCGTCTGGGTCTCAAAGCCGATGAATCCCTGCGGCACCGCGGCATCGATCAGTGCCTTCCGGCCGCATAGAATTCCCGACGAGTTGAAGCCCCCGATGTACTTGCCACCGAAGGCGATGAGGTCGCACCCCATACGGGGATAACTCTTAAAGCGTTCGATCGGGTACACCTGGCCGGCAGCATCGACCAGCACGGGGATTTCGCGCTGGTGCGCCATCTCGAGAACGGTCTCGAGGCGGAGGACACCCGTGGCATCCTCGAGATGCGCCGGGTAGAGCACGCAAGCGGTTTGATCATCGAGCGCGGCGGCGAGTTGATCCTTCGACGTGCCCCGCTCGTCGCCGACCAGAATGAGTTTTGTCCCGACGATCGTGCACGCGCGCTGATAGGAGTACTGCTGATTGAACTGGAGAAGTACGCGGCTCTTTAGACCTGTCGTATCGGGCAGGCGGGCCATCTTCTCCACGTCGGTCCCGGTGATGCACGCGGCGGTGCCGAGCGCCATTGCCGCAGCGGCCCCGGGCGTGATGTAGGCCGCCTCTGCGCCGAGCAGATCGGCCACGATCTCACCGGATCGCTCGAGGAGGTCCTTCATCTCCACGAAGTAACGGTCGGCCTGATCCATTGCCGCCTTGACCCGGGCCGAGGGTGTGCTTCCTCCGAGAACCGTGTTATGGCCGCGTGCATTGATGACGGGCTTGACACCCAGTTGCTCGAATACCGAGATCGCGGTCGCGCTCTGCATCTCGCTCCTCCTGCGACTGCGCCATCATACCCATCTCGCCAGAGTCATCGCGTTCGTGCCCGGACAATGCTGCCCTCGTCAACGGGCATTGACGGCAGACGCGAACCCACATACTCTTCGTCCGTGATGCTCGCGGAGTGCGTGGGGCGTGCCGCCGTGCGCATGACCGACGAGGAACTCCGGTGCGAAATCCTCTGCGCGCAGCGGTGCGCGCTCGAGACGACGCGGACGCGCCGGGAGTTCGCGCTTCTCCGCGTGTACTGCCTCAGGCAAGAGGCCGAGCGCCGTGAGCGTGCCCCGAGGGGGCCCACCCGAACTGACGGGTAGGCCCCGCGCCGACTTCACGCCAGACCGGCCAGAGTTGTCGTCAGGGCCCGTGGCGCCTCGGCCCGATGGTCTGGCGATCGCGGTGGGCTCTCGAGCTGCCCGCCGGGACGCTTGAGGCCACCGGCACGCGGGTCGGCGATCGTCTTCGCCTTGAGGACGCGTCCGACTGATCGGCGAGCTGGCGGTGGTCTACCGGAGGGTGGTTCCTACGGGGTCAGGTCTGACGGCCATTTCCAACCTTAAGCGCCGAAGTACTCTTCGACGGCACGGACGAGGCTGGACGAGCCGGCGGCGCCAGAACCACAGGGGCACCAAGAAAAGCACCGTCATCCAGAGCTTGCCGACGACCTGCCCGGGGAGGAACTCCAGGGAGCCGAACGCCAGGGCAAGGAGCAGAGCCGAGTCTGCGACAAGACCGACGAGATTCGACGCGACCACCGCGCCGATCCAGTTGCGTTCTCGGAGCGGCGTGTAGACGCCGAAGTCGGCGGCCTCGCTCACCAGGAAGGCGACTCCACTCGCCAGCGCGAACTGGGGAGACACGAGCGCTGATAGCGCCGCGCCGGCGAGGATCGCGGCCACCGTCCAGCGACGACCAAGCCGCTCCTGCACGAGGTCGCGGAGCGTGAAGGCCAGCCCAGCGAAGTACACCCCTGCCGGGGCAAGCAGACCGAAACCGACTGGCACGAGCCCGAACTGCGTGATCGCCCAGTTGGCGGCGAAGATGGTGAGTATGTAGGTCGCGAGGTAGATCATGGCCCCTCCCAGCTTGACAGAACCAGAACAGACGTTCGCGCCCTAGCACGGAGCCTACCGTCTGCTCGCCGGACAGTCAAGACTGACGGGTGAGCCCCACTCCGGGCTCAGACCAGACCGGTCAGCGTTGTTGTGAGGCTCTGCGTCTGGCCGGTTTCCGCGGCCCGGTAGCCCGCCTCGATGATCTCGACGACGTGGCGGGCGTGCTCCGCCGTCACAATCGAAGGCTTGCCCTCACGGACCCAGTCCACCAACTGCATCACATCCTCGTAGACGTGATGCTCTTGCGCCCCTGGGTCGCGATGCGGCCCGACGACGTGGGGAAGCAGGAACTGGCGCGCCGGACGATCGGGCATACTCGCCACGAGGTCGCTCCCCGGATACGGGAACGGCTCGCCGTTGAGCAGGGCGCCCATAATCTGACCGCTCGTCCCAAAGTAGCTGCCCCCGAAACCATCGGTAACCCGGCCCGCCGCGGTTCCGTACGCGAGCCCAAAGAGGTTGTCGCCCCAATCGAGGGTGATGAGCGTGTTGTCATCGGCGTCGCACGGGACCTGCGCGCCGCGGAACTCACGCTCCTTGATGCGCGTGCCCGACATTGCCGTCACCCGCTTGATGGGGCCGAGGATCCCCGTGATTCCGTGCAGGGCATAGACCGTCATGTCGTACAGGGGCCCGCCGCCCGGCTTGCGGTAGTACCAGGACGGGTCCACGTTCGACAGCACATCGGAGCCCTGTCGGATCGACTCCTTCTCGTGATACTGACCGAAGGCGGCACCACAGATAGCCCAGACGGGCGTGCCGATCGCGCCGTTCTCGATGAGCCGCTTGATCTCCTGGTTGTGGGGTCGCAGCATCTCGCCGGGCGAGGCAACGATCCGGAGACTCCTCCGCTTCGCGGTCTCGATGAGGTCGGACGCCTCGGCGACCGTGGTCGTCATGGTCTTGTTGAAATGGATGTGCTTGCCGGCTTCGAGCGCTTTCCTCCCCTGCTCGTAGTGGAGGCCGATCGGAGAGGCGATGGAGACCGCGTCGACATCGCCAAACTTCAGAAGATCGTCGAACTCGAGGAATGCCCGCTCGACGCCGAACTTCTCCGCCGCCGCCTCGGCCCGCCCGGGCACCGGATCGCACACGGCCTGGAGCACGATCCGATCGTTCAGGTCGTCCATCGCCAGGTGGGGTAGGATGCCGCGCAGCGCGATGCTCCCCGCGCCGACAACACCGATCTTGACCTTGCTCACCATCTCTCACATCACCCGCACACCAGAATTGGAGCCATCGCGGAGCCTACCACGGAGGGGACGACGATGCGGATAACGGATGTGCGCACGGTGCATTTCGCGATGGGGTACCGGAACTGCCTCATGGTCGTCGTCGAGACCGACGACGGGATATCCGGCATCGGAGAGGTCGGGATCGGCCATCAACGCGCGGCCATCGGCGCGGTCGAGACGCTCAAGTCGCGTCTTGTCGGTCAGGACGCGACGCGTATCGAGCATCTCTGGCAGTTCTGCTTCCGAGGGAGTTTCTTCCCGGGTGGAAACATTTTGAGCGCGGCGATCTCCGCGATCGACATCGCGCTCTGGGATCTCAACGCGAAGGCGCTCGGCGTGCCCGTGCACCGTCTCCTCGGAGGCCTCAGCCGCGAGCGCGTGCCCACCTACTGCCATGTGGGCGGCCACGCCCTGGAGGGCCTGGTCGAGAGCGCCCGAGCGCGGGTGGACGAGGGCTGGAAGTACATCCGCTGGGGGCTTCCCCAGCAGGGCGACCGCCACGAGCCATCGGTGGCGATCCGCGAGTCGATCGAGGGCATGGAGCTTCTGCGCACGGCGCTTGGTCCCGAGATCGAGATCTGCTTCGACGTGCACGCGCGCCTCGATCCATCTGATGCGATCGCGCTGGCACACGGCATCGCGCCGACTCGTCCCTTCTTCTACGAGGATCCCATCCGCTCGGAAAACATTCAGTTGTTGCGTCACATCCGCCAGCACGTGGCGCGGCCGCTGGCCATCGGCGAGCATTACGCCAGCAAGTGGGAATTCCGGCAGGTCATCGAGGAGGATCTCACCGACTTCGCGCGGATCGACCTGTGCATCGTCGGCGGGCTCACCGAGGGGCGTAAGATCGCGGGGTGGTGCGAGACGCACCAGATCCGACTGGCGACGCACAACCCCTTGGGTCCGGTCTCATCGGCGGCCTGCGTCCATCTGAGCGCGGCGGTGACCAACCAGGGTGTAGCCGAGCAGATCCGGCGGCCATATGAGACGCTCACCGACGTCTTCCCTGCCCAGGTGGATTGGCAGGATGGGTATCTCATTCCGCCCGATCGCCCCGGGCTAGGAATCGAGTTCGACGAGCGCGCCGCCGGCGCGCACCCACCCCGCCCGGAGATGCCGGGACGAATGCTCGTACGCGACGACGGAAGCCTGACGAACTGGTAGCCCGCCCCGCTACCGGGCCGGGCGGCGCGAGCGCGCCATCTCCATCCAGTCCAGGTCCAGGCCTTCGGGCAGCCGCCGGCGCGCATACTCCCGGTGATACAGCCTGCCGAGTGTCACCCAATCCACTTCCGGAAGTCGGCCGGCACGGTCGAGGAGGGGCATGAAGGCCACGTACCGCTCGCTGAACGGCGCGCGGGCCATACGATCGTGCAATCGGAACAGCTCGTGGAGAAGCTGGCGCGGGTCATCCCCTTCGACGGGTTCACCGGGCGGAAAATGCATCTCCTCGCGACGCCGCACAGGCACAGATGCTACCAGCGGCAGGCGAATCGCCGGCGCGTGGCGCCGTGGCCACGGTACCCACCAGGACGGTGATAAGTCCAATGCACGGCTGATATGCTGGTGATAAGGAATACGGATACCAGCCGTGATCGGGCAGCTCGAGGTCTTTGTCGCGGTCGCGCGTTACGGCACGGTCGGGCGTGCCGCCGAGACGCTCAACCTGACGCAGCCGGCCGCGACCTGGCGGCTCCAGGCACTGGAGCGGGACCTGGGAACGCAGCTGTTCACGCGCACCGCACGCGGCATGCGCTTGAGCGAGTCGGGTCGGGCCACGCTTCCGTACGCCGAGCGCGCCGTGCGCGCGACCCACGAGATGCGGGCGGCGATCGCGGCCGCGGCGCGGGGCGCCGCCGGGCGCCTCCAAATTGGCTGTGCGCCGGCGATCGGCGTGTACATGCTGCCGGAAGCACTCGTCCAGTTTCGGGCTCGCCAGCCGGACGTTTCCGTCGCGGTACGCACAGGGCACTCGGAAGAGATCCTCAGTCTCGTCCTCTCCGGCGACGTGCGGGTGGGGCTGGTACGGAATCTGCGCCACGCGGACATCTCCTCGCGACTGCTCGCCGAGGACGATCTCGTGCTCGCGGCGCACCCCGGGCACCCATTCGCGAGGCGCAGCGGCGTGACCGCTGCGGAGGTGAGAGAGGAAGGCCTGATCCTCTTCGATCGCACGTCGAGCTTCTATGAGATGACCCAGGCACTGTTCGCCCGCGCCGGAATCCTTCCGCGCATCGCGATGGAGATGGATTCGGTAGAGGGTGCGAAGATGATGGTCGCGAAGGGTCTGGGGATCGCGATCCTGCCGGCGATGGCCATATCGCGGGAATTGGCCGATGCCCGCCTCGTGCGGCTGCCGATCGATGACGCACCGGCGATCCGACGACAGGTGTACGCGATCTGGCGCACCGATGAGCCGCTGACGGCGATCTCCGAGGAGTTTCTGGCCTGTTTTGAAGGAGGACGCTCGTGACCGCGCCCGATCTCTCCTGGTTTCTGCGCGATCGCTTCGGGCTCTTCGTGCACTGGGGCGTCTATGCCTTGCCGGCGCGCCACGAGTGGGTGAAGAGTCGCGAGCGGATCGCCGACGCCGCGTACGACCGGTATCTGCACTACTTCGAGCCGGACCTGTACGACCCGGAGCGATGGGCAGCTGACGCCCGCGACGCGGGCATGCGCTACGCGGTGGTAACGACGAAGCACCATGATGGATTCTGCCTCTGGGATAGCGATCTCACGGAGTACAAGGCCACCCGCACCCCGGCTGGCCGAGATCTGATTCGCGACTTCGTGAACGCGTTTCGTGCGGCCGGGCTGCATGTCGGCTTCTACCACTCTCTCATCGACTGGCATCACCCGGACTTCCCCTCCGATCAGTTTCATCCGCGCCGCGACGATCCGGCCTATCGGGCGGCGAACCCCGCCCGCGATATGGGGCGCTACGCCGACTACCTGCACGGGCAGGTCCGCGAACTGCTCACCGACTACGGACGGATCGACGTGATGTGGCTCGACTTCTCCTATGCGGACAGAACGCCGTACGAGGGCTTACCCGGCAAAGGCCGCGATGACTGGCGCGGCGAGGAACTGGTGCGAATGGTGCGGGATCTCCAGCCGGGCATTCTCGTGAACAATCGGGCCGACGTTCCGGGAGATTTCCTGACGCCAGAGCAGTATCAACCGCGAACCTGGATGGAGGTGGACGGCAAACGGGTCGTCTGGGAGGCATGTCAGACGCTGAACGGCAGCTGGGGCTACGACCGAGACAATCTGGACTGGAAGTCGCCTGACCTGCTCTTACGCCTCCTCATCGACACCGTCGCGAAGGGCGGCAACCTGCTGCTGAACGTGGGACCGACGGCGCGCGGCGAGTTCGATTCGCGGGCGCGGCAGACGCTCGCCGCGATCGGCGCCTGGATGCGTCAGCACGAGCGCGCGATCCGCGGCGCCACCGCCTCGGAGTATGTGGCCCCGCCCGACTGCCGCTACACCGCGCGCGGCGATCGCCTCTATCTGCACCTCTTCGCGTGGCCGTTCCGGCACGTCCACCTGGGTGGGCTCGGCGGGAGGGTGGCATACGCGCAGTTCCTCCACGATGGCTCCGAGATCCTGATGCGTGAAGGTGGGCACGACGGTGAGGGAAACACCGGCCTCCGGGGGATCCCCGCGACCGACTTGACCCTGATGCTGCCGGTGCAGCGGCCGGACGCCGCCGTGCCCGTCGTCGAACTGTTTCTGAAGCGATAGCGCCCGGGTCGGAGGACCTGCCCCCTCATCCGCGTCGCAGGAGCGGCCTCGTGTAGAGATTCATGTCCCGCGGGGCGTAGGGATGTGCCGCGACCACGTCGAGATCGATATCGATGCCCAGGCCGGGGCCCTCCGGAAGTGGCATGGTCCCATCGGGGTTGGTCGGGAACGACCCCCGCATCACCTCGTCGCGCCAGGGCGCGGGATCGACCGGCAGCCATTCCTGGATCACGAAGTTGGGGACTGCCGCGGCCAGATGCTGGCAGACGCGCGTCGCGATGGGACCATTCGGGTTATGGGGCGCGAAGCCGATGTGGTACGCCTCCGCCATCGCGCCGATCTTCTTCATCTCCGTGATCCCGCGGGCGTGACATGGGTCTGGCTGCACGTAGGCCACCGCCTGCGCCTCAAACATCGGCCGCACGTCGTGGACCGAGAAGGCGCGCTCGCCCGAGGCAATAGGGATGCTTGTCGACCGCGCGACGAGGGCAAGTTCGTCCGTGTTCTCAGGGGGAACGGGCTCCTCGTAGAAGAAGGGGTCGTACGGCTCGAGCATCCGCGCGGCGCGGATCGCGTTCGCCGGCGAGAGGCGGCCGTGGACTTCGACGAGGAGGTCGACTTCGGCACCGACCGCCTTGCGGACCTCGGCGACGCACTCCACAGCCGCGCGAAGCGCAGGAGTCGTGATGAAGAGGCCCTGGTCGCCGAACGGGTCCCACTTAAGCGCGGTGGCGCCGCGAGTCACGGCGGCCCCCGCGCGGGAGACCAAGTCGTCGATCGACTCTGCGCCCATCGACCATCCGTTCGCGTAGTAACGGATGCTGTCGCGCGCGGCACCGCCCAGCAGTTCGTACACGGGCACCCCGAGCGCCTTGCCCTTGATATCCCAGAGGGCCTGATCGATCCCCGAGATCGCCGACCCGAGCACCGGTCCGCCGCGCCAGAACGGCGTCTCGTACATGTAATGGTTGTGCCGCTCGATCTGGAACGGGTCGCGGCCGACGACATACCGCTCTAGTTCGGCGACCGCCGAGCGCACGGCCAGCTCCTTCCCTTCCAGCGAGGCCTCGCCCCATCCGTACAGCCCGGAATCGGTGGTGACGCGCACGAAAGTCCAGTTGACTCGAACGGCGTGGCAGAGGAAGACTTCGACGGCGGTGATCTTCACAGCAAACTCCAATCGAACACGACCGCGGTATAGACATCTTTCTCCCGCGTCAGACCATCGAACGCGCGCTGACACTCGCGCGGCGAGAGGACGTGGGAGATCAAGGGGTCCACGATGAGACGCTCGGCGGCAATCCACTCCAGGATCTGGCGGTAGTTCCGCTCGATGGTGAAGCGCGCTCGCTCGGTCCCATCACCGATCGGGTAGGTCCATTCGAGCGCGCCGATCATTCGTATCGCGAGGAGGTGGATGCGCGTGAGCATCGGCGTCACATCGGTGGTGTGATGCGCTCGCGGCGAACCGAGCAGGAGGACCTCCCCGTGCCTGCGCGTCATCTCCACCGCCTGCATCACCAGCGGCGACACGCCGATTGCCTCCACGACGATCTCGGCACCCTGACCGTCACCGCTCCAGTCGCGTACCAGCGCGACCGGATCCCCCGAGGCAGGATTGGCCACCTCGCGGATGCCACACGCACGGGCGGTCGCAAGCCGCTTCTCCGCGATGTCGAGACCGAGGACACGCGCCCCGGCGAGCTGGAACAGCTGGGCCGCGAAGTTGCCGACCAGCCCCAGCCCGATGATGACGACACGATCGCCCGGCTGGACCGATGACGAGCGCAGCGCCGTTGCCGCCACGCCGGCCATTCGGGTGGCAACGGCACGGCGCCCGGGGATCTCCCCTCGGACCGGCAGGGCAAATCGTCCCACGTTCGCGCGGGTATGGGAACCGTGGTGGGAGAACGTGAGGATTCGATCGCCGGGTTTCACGTTCGTCGTGCCCGGTCCAGTCGCGATGACCTCACCGAGATGGCCATAACCGGTGCGGCGCGGCCACCCGCGCTGGAGGTTCTGGAGATTGACCATCTGCGCGACCAGATCGGTGAAGGTCGCACCCTCGGTCCCCGAGGACACGATGGAGAACTCGCCCCGTACGATCGCCTCGCCCGGCGCGAGCGAATCCGGAGCGATCTCCTCCTCCGCGAGCCTGGCGTGGTCGGCCGAGGTGAAGCTCACATAATGGTTCTTCATAAGCGCGACAGAGTACCCGACATGGCGGCGCGTGCGTGAAGGCGCGCCGGCGGACCGCTACCGCGCTCGCGCCGACCTGTATCGGCGCATCCGAACAGTCTTTGAGGCTCGTGGCTTTATCGAGGTCGAGACGCCCCTGCTCGTGCCCGCGCCCGGCATGGAGCCCCATCTGGAAGTGTTCGAGACGCGCCTCACCACGGAAAACGGCCGGTCGCGTCGCGCGTTTCTCACCACCTCGCCCGAATATCAGATGAAAAAACTGCTCGCGGCCGGCCTGCCGCGCATCTTTCAGATCGGCAAGGCATTCCGGAATCGCGAGGAGGCATCGCGCCTTCACAACCAGGAATTCACAATCCTCGAGTGGTATCGGACAACGGTCGACTATCACGATCTGATTCGCGACTGTGAGGATCTCCTGCTCGCGCTGGCCGGCGGCAAACATCTCACGTATGGCGGCCAGACGATCGATCTCAGTCCGCCCTGGCCGCGCCTGACCGTCGCCGAGGCATTCCATCGGCACGCCGGCGTCGACCTGGATGGTGACCTGCTGGCGCAGGCGCGCTCGCGCGGCTACACGGTCGACGAGGGAACGACGTGGGAACAGGCATTCACGCAGATTCTGCTCACCGAGGTGGAGCCACGCTTCCCACGCGACCGGCCGCTCGTCCTCGACGAGTACCCGGCGTCTCAGGCCGCGTTGGCGCGCCTGAAGGCGGACAACCCGCGGCGGGCCGAACGATTCGAGGTCTACGTCGCCGGCATCGAGATCGCGAACGCGTTCGGTGAACTGCTCGACGCGACGGAGCAGGCCCGCCGCCTCGAGCAGGAGCGCGAAGAGCGGCAGCGGTCGGGGCGCGTCCCCTACGATATCGACCGGGATTTCATTCGCGCGCTGGCGGCCGGCATTCCGCCGTCAGCCGGGATCGCGCTCGGCGTCGACCGCCTGCTGATGATCCTGACGGACGCGCCGTCGATTCGCGATGTGCTGTGGTTCCCCGCTGCGGAGTTGTTCGATCTGGAGGAGTTCTGAGAGATGGTCAAAGTGACAACGGCGGAATTCAAGCGGGGGATGCACATCATCCACCGCGATGAACCGTTCCAGATCAGCGAACTCGAATTCGTCAATCCTGGCAAGGGCTCGGCGTTCTATCGCACGAAGCTGCGGAACCTGCAGACCGGGCGGATCGTCGACTTCACCTTCAAGTCGGGTGAGTCGGTCGAACAGTACGAGGTCTACAGCAAGGATTTGCAGTACCTGTATCGCGATGGTGACCTGTTGACCTTCATGGATCCGGACTCCTTCAACCAGGTCGCAATGAAGGTTGATCTCGTGCCCGCGCCGGAGTTTCTCCAGGAAGGCGAGGCGTACCAGGTCCTGCTCCACGAAGATGAGGGGATTGGCATTCGTCTCCCCAAGCGCGTGGTCGTGAAGGTGGAGTACACCGAGGAGGCGGCACGCGGGAATACGGTATCCGGGGTCAACAAGCCCGCCACGCTGGACAACGGGGTCATCGTGCACGTGCCTGCGTTCGTCAGGTCGGGGGACCGCATCGCCGTCAACCCGGAGACGCGCGAGTATCTCGAACGCGCCTGAACCCATCGCCGGACATCCGGCCGTGAGCGCTCCGCGCATCGTGCGCACGCGGGCGGCGTTGGCGCGCTATCTCCGGGACCGCGCGCCTGATGGCACGATCCCCGACTCGCGCGACCACGGCCTCGCTCTGGCCGTCCCGCGGGCATACCTCGATCTCATCGACTGGGCCGACCCGAACGATCCGCTGTGGCGACAGGTCATGCCCGACCATCGAGAGGGCACGATCCTGCCCGAAGAACTGGTCGACCCAATCGGCGATGGGACGCACAGCCCGGTGCGAGGGATCGTCCACCGCTATCGCGATCGGGCGCTCATGCTGCCAACGGCCACCTGCGCAGTGCACTGCCGCTTCTGCTTCCGGCGCGAGTTTGTCGGGCGGCCAGAGGGGAACCTCCGACCGGACGACCTCGATGCGGCCTTCGCATATCTCGCCGCGCATCCGGAGATCTGGGAGGTCATTCTGAGCGGCGGAGACGTGCTCGTCCTCGGCGCGGCACGGCTCGGCGAGATCCTCACTCGGCTGAGGGCGATCTCGTCTGTCCGCGTGATCCGCGTGCACAGCCGCGTGCCGGCTGTCGATCCTTGCCTGGTCACCGAGGCCATCGCGGCCCGCTTGCGCGCGGCGGCTCCTCTCGTCGTCGTCGTGCACGTCAATCACCCCCGCGAGGTGAGTGCCGAGTTCACCGGCGCGGTCTCCCGCCTCATCGATCGAGGCATACCGGTCCTGTCTCAGACGGTACTGCTACGCGGCGTGAACGATGACGTAACAGTGCTCGACGCGCTCTGCCGCCGACTGGTCGAGACCCGGGTCATCCCGTATCAGTTGCATCATCCGGATCTGGCGCGAGGCACGTCGCACTTCCGCCTGTCGATCGCGCGGGGCCGGCGTATCGTCCGAGAGTTGCGCCGGGGCCTATCGGGTATCGCCAACCCCACGTATGTCGTCGATCTTCCCGGGGGATCAGGGAAAGTGCCGGCGGATGGATCGCACGTGCTCCCCACCGGGAGCGGATACGCCGTGGTGCGGGAATACACGCGTGGACGATCGGCCAGATCGCGTGCTTCGGAGGGTGGGGGACGGCGGTCGGGCGCGCATCGTACCGACATCAAACTTTCGGGGGAGCCCGCGAGTCCTACGTTGACATAGGTCAAAGGTCCCATCTGTGAAAGGGGCGTGGCAAAGGCTCTCGTATCAGCCAGCGCCCGCCGATCGAAACGAGAGCAGGACTTTCGCGCTATCCCGGCGCGGGCATGGTGAGAGGGGTTCCGGTGGTGTCGCGAATCGGGCGGGCAATGATCCGGGTGATGGTCGCGATCGCGCTTTGGTCGTTCGTCTTCGCGATCCTGCCAGCGCCAGCGCAGGCGCAGTCGGGACGCCGACTCGAACCCCGACCGCGACCTCCACCCCGGGCGCACCAACCCCGACCCGCACGTCGACGCTGAACAACAGCTAGGTCTCCGATAGCTTCAATCGCGCCGATAGCGTCGATGCATTGGGCAAAGCGGACAGTGGCCAGAGATGGCTGACCGACGGCTCCGTCTGGGGAATCTAGACCAATCGCGCCTGCGCGGTCACGGCCTCGGGCTACAACTACGCGCGAGTCGGCTCGAGCTTGAACAACCAGAAGGTCTCAATCACCATCGCGTCCCAGGCTTCGTCCTATTACGGATACGTGGGGATCATCCGCCGCATTCCGCGGGCGTGGCGTGTAATGTAACGATGCTGTCACGCCGGATGAGTCCGCAGGGCGACTACAAATGATGGTGGTGTTGAGGGGATGGGACTAACGTAGCGTCGCGCCACGGTCGCGCGCCTGACGGGTGTGCTGATCGCGGTGCTCCTCGCGATGGGCCCAGTGGCGACCGCGCTGGCCCAGGCTCAGAAGCAGCGCCCGACGGGCGCGACCGAGGAACTGCTCGGCGGCCTCACCACGGCCGGTGAGGTTGAGACCGGCGACGTCCACGCCCGTGGCGGCGGCGCATTGAAGCGCCGCATGGGTCTGACGTCGGTCCACGTCGTCGCCGTACCGGCCGCGAACGCCGCCGATCCTCGGGTCCGCTTCGTGGAGCCGAACGGTCGCATGCAGGCGTCGGCGAGCGCGTCCGACCCGGCGTTCGCCCAGCAATGGGCCCTCTCGAAGATCGGTGCGCCTCTGGCGTGGGATACCACCACCGGCACACCCGACGTGGCTGTCGCGGTGGTGGACACGGGCGTGGATCCGCAGCACCGCGATCTGCAGGGGCAAATCCGCGCGATCGCCAAATTGTCGGCCGCGCCGGATGCGATCGACCGCAACGGCCACGGAACCCATACCGCGGGCGTCATCGCGGCGGCACAGAACAATGGCATCGGTACGAGAAGTGCCGCGCCCGGAACGCAAATCATCGTCGCGCGGGCGCTTGACGATAGCGGCTCGGGGACCTACGCCGACGTCATCGAGGCGATCGACTGGTCGGTAGCGCAGGGCGCGCGTGTCCTCAACTTCAGTTTCACGGGGGCGCAGTCTTCGCAGGCGTTGGCCGACGCGGTTGCCCGCGCACGGGCTGCGGGCGTTCTGGTCGTCGCGGTGAGTGACGAGAGCGATTGAATCGCCTCCACGAGCACGTACGGCTCGTGGGTCAAAGTCACGGCGCCCGGGGCGAACGTCCTTGGCCCCGTGCCAGGCGGGAGCATCGGCGGCCGCTCCGGTACGTCCGTGGTCGCAGCACACGCCTCGGCGATCGCCGGGCTCGTACTCTCCGTGGTACCGAATGCCAATAAGGCCGACGTGGCCTCAGCGATCGTCGATAGCGCTACGCGCGTGTCGTGGGGCGGCCGCGCGGTCACGGGCGGCCGTGTCGATGCGGCCGGGGCGGTTGCCCTAGCTCTCGCGCGATTATCTATCGGATCTCTGCCGATGGCGTGCCCAACTTGCTCGTCACGACACCGTACGCCTCCTCGGATGACTTCAGCCAGACGACCTGGCAGCAGCGAAGGTGGAAGGCCAACGTGCCGTCTAACACACGTCTTCTCGCGGGCGAGCGCTGGGGCGTGCAATACCGGGTGAATGTGACCGCGACCTCGAGCGAGAACCTCGCCGCCGAGCTCGCCTTCGATACGAATGCTGAAAACAGCGGGATCACGCCGGCGCTGAACGCATTTGTGCCGACCGCGACGCCGACGCAGACGTCGACTCCCACACAGACGTTCACCTCGACGCCAACCAACACGCCCACTCCAACATCAACCGACACCCCGGTTCCGCCTCCCGGCTTCACGCACACACCTACTCAGACGGCTACCGCAACGGACACATCGACAGTGACGCCGACCGCGACCGCGACCGCAACGCAGACCGCCACACTGGTACGCCCCGATTACTTCCACGCGGCCACTACCTCCGTGGGTTCCATCACCTACAAGACCGTGAACACCGGCGATCCGATCGGCACGCTGAATCCGCTGAGCGCATCTATCGAGACGAGCGGCCTCCGGAACCTGATTGATTCGGGCGGCCGATCCATATTCGTGTCCGGAGCAGCCCCGGCGGATACGGTCTGGGAACTGGGCGGCACCTGGAGCTTCACGACCTTCACGCGTGCGTCCAATGCGGGCGGCATCGGGTTCATCCAGGCAACGCTCTACCGCATCGACACCGCCGGAAACGCCTACATCGTCGGCGCGAGTAACCAGGGCGCGACCAACGCGATCAACTCCACTTCGTGGACGCAGAGTTCGTTCACCTTCCCGGTTCCGTTCGACACGCTGATCGGACCAGGCGAGCGCTGGGGAGTCCAGTTCCAGATCAATGTCACCGCGGCGGTGAACAAGAACAATGCCAAGGCCGAACTCGCGGTCGATATAGTCGCGCAGAATTCCCGCGCGCTGATCGCGTCGACGGCGCAGACAGTCACTCCGACCTTTACCACCACTTTGACGGCAACACTGACGCCAAGCCCGACATTCACCCTTACCCCCACCTTCACGCCCACCGACACGCCACTGCCGTGCTGCACGCCGACCCAGACGCCGACGAATACCGCCACCTTTACCTCTACACCGACGGACACGCCAGTCCCGCCCGGCAGTCCGACCCATAGGTTCACCTCCACGCCGACGACGACCCACACGCCGACCGTTACCTCGACCCCCACGGCAACGACCTGTCCGTACGCTTGCGATGGCTTCACGCGCGCGAACTCGGGCAGTCTCGGCACCGCGCCTACGGGCGGCACGTAGCAGGTGCGGTCCGGTCACGGCGCATTCCAGATCGCGAGCAATCGTGCGGCGGCCAGCAGCGTCACGAATGAGGGAGCGTTCGCGAGCCTCACCACGAACGTGCCGAAGGATCACACCGCCTCGGTGCAGTTGATCCAGCAATCAGGGCAGACGGGAACGGCCGGGCTGATCGTGCGCGCACGGTCGGACTGGTCGCGCATGCTCCTGATTGAGGTGGATTACTACGGCAATGTCACCGTATGGCGGTATTCGCAGCTGTACTGGTCGGCATTCGCCACCGCACAGGTGACGCTGGGCGCCGGATCGACCAACACGCTCAGTGCGAGCGCGAACGGCTCAGCCATCCAGGTGCTCTGGAACGGCTCGACGATCTCCGGCCTACCGGTCCTCAGCGATGTGGGCGATACGCTCGGCACCGGCGCGGGAATCTACGTGGGGAACTTCGAAACGTCGGCGCGGTGGCCGTCGCTCGACGAATTCAGCGTATCCGCGGCGACGGCGGCCTCGCCCACACCTTCGCCGACGCCGATCCCACCGACCGCGAGGCCGACGAGCAGGCCCAGCGGACCCACGGCGACGCCGTTCGAAACCGGCACGAGCGACAGCTTCAACCGCGCTTCGGGCCCCATCGGGAAGGCGGATAGCGGACAGTTCTGGTACTCGGACGGCAGCGACTGGCAGATCTGCACCTCCAGCGTCGCCTGCGTCTCGAATCCGGCCGGGTACAACTACGTGCGGCTGAACACGAACCTCACCGATCAGCGCGTGACCGCGAAACTGAAGAGTCGCGGCAGTTCGCCAAGCCCCGGCGGGATCATCGCGCGGGTGACCTCCGACTGGGCCACGAACCTGGTGTACGTCAATCTCTCCACCGATGGAACCGTTGACGTCTGGGAGATGGTCAACGGGACCTAGACGCAACTGCGCACGCAGACCTCAGCCTACAACTCGACGGTGGATCGGACGCTGCAGGCGCGCCTTTCCGGGACGACTCTAGAGGTCTACGTGGACGGCAACCTCGTCGCCGGGTCGATCACAGTCACCAGTCCGCCGTTCAGCGCCACCTTCGCCGGTCTCCACGGACAGACGACGGGCAGTTCGATAACGTCTCGGTCGTTGCCGAACCGTAGGCGGTAACGCGCGGCCGGACGGACGGACTGTGTGCGAGAGGGTGCGATCCTGGTCATTCCTATACTGAGGCCGATGTCCGTTGGGCCCGGCGTGTCGATCGGGCAGATCGAGACGACGATCGCGGCGTTCGAGGAGCCCCTCCCCCTGGAGTCGGGGCACGTTCTACCGCGGTTCGAGATCGCCTACGAGACCTACGGCAAACTCTCGATGGGGCGAGACAACGTCATAATCGCCTGTCACGCGCTCTCGGGGGACGCCCATGCCGCCGGGGTTTCGGCGCGCGCGTTCGCCAGCGCCGTCGATGGCGCGGGCGCCGGGCAGCGGGCCCAGGCAGGCCTGGGATGGTGGGACGGCATGATCGGCCCGGGCAAGGCGTTCGATACCGATCGCTATTTCCTCCTGTGCGCGAACGTCCTGGGGTCCTGTCGCGGCAGCACCGGCCCGCGGTCGATCGACCCCACTACCGGACAGCGCTACAACACGACATTCCCGGTTGTGACGGTGGCGGACATGGTACGCGCGCAGCGGCGCCTGATCGATCGCCTTGGCATCCGCGGCATTCTCGCGACCTCGGGTGGATCGCTGGGGGGAATGCAGGCGCTCGAATGGGCAGTCCGATACCCCGATCTGGTGCGGGGTTGTATCCCGATCGCATCCACCACGCGCCTGGCGCCGATGGGACTGGCGTGGAGCGCGATCGGCCGAAATGCGATCATGGCCGACCCGCGCTGGCGCGGCGGGAACTACTCCGATGATGACCCGCCGATGGCGGGCCTGGCGATCGCGCGCATGGTTGGCCACGTCACCTATCTCTCGGCCGCGTCGATCGCCGAGAAGTTCGGGCGCCGCCTGCAGGATCGCGAGGAGTATTCATACAGCTTCGCCGTCGACTTCGCGGTCGAGAGTTATCTGCGCTACCAGGGCGATTCCTTCACCCGGCGCTTCGACGCCAACAGCTATCTCTATCTCAGCCGCGCGCTGAGCTATTTCGACATCGCGCGCGCGTGGGGCCAGGGATCCCTGGCGGCGGCGATGGCGCGCGCCCGAGCCCGCTTCCTGATCCTGTCGTTCTCTTCGGATTGGCTCTACCCGCCCTCAGACTCCGCGACGCTTGCCGAGGCGTTGCGCGATGCCGGCGTCCCGCACGAGACGCACGTGATCGCCTCGGACTACGGTCACGACGCGTTCTTGATCGAGGAGGATCGCCAGACCGCGTACATTCGCACTTTCTTGCGGGGGCTCGATGCGTAACTACGGGTTCGAGACGCGGGCCGTGCACGCCGGGCAGCGCCCGGATCCCTATACCGGCGCGCGCGCGATGCCGATCTACCAGACGACGTCGTACGTCTTCGAGGACACGGAGCAGGCCGCCGCCTACTTCAATCTTCAAGAGTACGGCAACACTTACTCCCGCATCATGAACCCGACCAATGCCGCCTTCGAGGAGCGGATCGCGAGCCTGGAGGGCGGCATCGGCGCGGTCGCGACCGCGTCCGGCCAGGCGGCGCAGTTGCTGGCCTTGTTCACGATTCTCAAGCCTGGCGATCACGTGGTGGCGTCGCGGATGCTCTACGGCGGCACGACCACGCAGTTCCGCCATCTCTTCCGCAAACTCGGCATCGACCTCACGCTCGTGGACCCCGACGATCCGGCGAACTGGAGCGGGGCGGTGCGCGATACCACCCGCGTGTTCTACGGCGAGACGATCGGCAACCCCACCGGCACGATCCTGGATATCGAGACCGTCGCGGCCATCGCCCACGAGAACGGTGTTCCGCTTGTCGTCGACAACACGTTCGCTACACCGTACTTATGTCGACCATTCGACTGGGGTGCGGATATCGTCGTCCACTCGGCGACGAAGTTCATCGGCGGCCACGGCGTATCGATCGGTGGGGTGGTCGTGGACTCCGGGCGGTTCGATTGGGGCAACGGCCGGTTCGCCACCATCGTCGATCCGTCACCCGCCTACCACGGACTCGAGTTCCACGCCACGTTCGGAATGTACGGATACCTGCAGAAGCTGCGCTCCGAGACAATGCGGGACCTCGGCGCTCCCCTGTCTCCGTTCAATGCGTTCACCTTTCTGCTCGGACTGGAAACGCTACCTGTCCGGATGGATCGGCACGTCGCGAACGCGCTCGGAGTCGCCCACTTCCTTGCCTCGCACCCCGCCGTGGCGTGGGTGCGTCATCCCGGCCTCGACAGTAGTCCGTATCGTGTGCTCCGCGAGAAGTACCTCCCGCGCGGTGCCGGGGCGGTTTTCTCGTTCGGCATCCGCGGGGGACGCGACACGGGTCGCCGTTTCATCGAAGCGCTCAACCTGTTCTCGCATCTCGCCAACGTCGGAGATGCGAAGTCGCTGGTCATTCACCCGGCTTCCACGACCCACCGCCAACTCTCCGAGGAGGAACTCGCCGCGGTGGGGATCGGCCCCGAAGCGATTCGGCTCTCTATCGGCCTGGAAACCCTTGACGATCTGGTCGCCGACCTCGACGATGCGCTGAGAAAGGCGCATGGATGAGTCGCGCATGAGCGAACGGATGCGTCCGGCGACCCTCTCGCGCGATAAGCGGGAGGCGCTCGTCCGCCCCTATCAGGATCCCGTCGTCATCCGCCAGATTCTGGACTCCGCGCGCACGGTGGCCGTTGTGGGGCTTTCGTCGAACGTTCTCCGCCCCAGCCACTTCGTCGGCTACTACTTGAAACTGCACGGGTACCGGGTGATTCCGGTCAACCCGCGAGAGGCCGAGGTGCTAGGGGAGAGATCGTTTCCCGATCTTGCATCAATTCCCGAGCCGATCGATGTCGTCGATGTCTTCCGACAGCCCGATGCCGTGCCCGCGATCGCCCGGGATGCGATTGCGATCGGTGCCCGGGCGCTGTGGCTGCAGTTCGAGGTCATCAACCCGGAGGGGGCGGAGATTGCACGTTCGGCGGGACTCCAGGTCGTGATGGATCGCTGCATCAAGATCGAACACGCGCGACATCTCGGACGGATGCACTGGCTGGGTCTCAACACAGGCGTGATTACCTCGCGGCGAGCGCGCCTCGATGGCTGACGCCCCCTTCCGCTCCTGGCTACGCTGTTTCGGGCGGTGCTCGAGCGACGAATATCCGCTCGAGGGGTTCCTCTATCGGTGCCCGCGATGCCACGATCTGCTCGAGGTCGGTCACGACATCACTGCGCTCGGGACGCGGAGTGGCGACACGTGGAAGGCCCTGTTCGACGCCCGCTACAAGCGCACGGAATGGCCGTACGGCAGCGGCGTCTGGGGCAAGAAGGAGTGGGTGGGCCCGACGATCGACTCGGCAAACGTGGTCTCGCTCGATGAGGGCGGTACGAACCTCTTCTGGGCGGAACGATACGGCCGCGTGCTGGGACTGGATGACCTCTGGATCAAGATGTGCGGCAACAGCCACAGCGGATCGTTCAAAGACCTTGGCATGACCGTCCTGGTGTCGGTCGTCAAGCAGATGATCGCGCGGGGAACGCCGGTGCGCGCGGTAGTGTGCGCGTCGACGGGCGACACGTCGGCATCGCTGGCGGCCTACTGCGCGGTGGCGGGCATCCCGTCGGTCGTGCTCCTACCGCGGGGGAAGATCAGCACGGCCCAATTGGTGCAGCCGCTCGCGAATGGTTCGCGCGTCCTAGCGCTCGACACCGACTTCGACGGGTGTATGGAGATCGTGCAGCAACTCGTGGCCGAGCCGGGTGTCTACCTGGCCAACTCGCTGAACCCGCTGCGGATCGAAGGACAGAAGACCGTCGCGGTCGAGATCGTCCAGCAGTTCGACTGGGCGGTGCCGGACTGGGTGATCATCCCGGGAGGGAACCTCGGGAACGTGAGCGCGCTGGGCCTCGGCTTTCACATGATGCGCGACCTCGGCCTCGTCGAGCGCCTGCCGCGCATCGCGGTCGCCCAGGTGGAGGCGGCGAATCCGCTCTATCTCGCCTATCACCGCGAATTCGCGGGGGGCCTGACCCCGGTACACGCGCGGCCCACGCTGGCGACCGCGATCCAGATCGGCAACCCCGTGTCGTACCCGCGCGCGGTGAAGACCATCTGCGAGTTCAACGGCGTGGTGGAGCAGGCGACCGAGGACGAGCTCGCCGATGCGGCTGCGCGTGCCGATCAGGCGGGCCTGTACTGCGATCCGCATACCGGCGTGGCGCTGGCGGTGCTGGAGAAACTCGTCGCGCGCGGCGAGATCCTGCCGAGCCAGCGCGTCGTCGTCATCTCCACCGCCAGCGGCTTGAAGTTCAACGAGTTCAAGGTCGGCTACCACGATGGCACCCTGCCAGCCATCGCGTCCCGACGGGCGAATCGACCGATCGAACTGGCGGCGCGGTACGGCGATGTCCGCGCCGCGGTGTTCTCGCGTGATCTGGTCGAAACCGTTTGACCGGGCCTCGGCGAAGCCGGCATACTGGCGCAACCCAGAGTGATCCACAGTAACGAACTCAAAGCGCTCGATGGCCTCTACGGCACCTACGGCGTCAAGTACGCCGCCGGCGAGTTCATCGTCCACGAGCACGAGCCGAGTTCCGACCTCTATGTGATCCTGCGCGGCGCGGTCGAGTTCTCGGTCGCCGATCCGGAGACGATGAACCGTCGGGTCCTCCGCACCGCCCACGCCGGGGAGATCTTCGGTGAGATCTCCTGCTTTAGCGGCCTACCTCGGACCGCCTCCGCCCAAGCGGTTCAGGAGAGGATGCTGCTCAGGTTCCAGCGCGATACCGCGGTCGAGATGATTCGGACGAGCCCTCAGTTCGCCATCCGCCTCATCCAGACGATGGGTGACCGGCTCGGGCGGAACACCGAGATGTTGACTCAACTCTGGAATCGGTAGCATTCCTCCGAGTCTTCCGGAGGATCACCGCCCCATGACCGTGCCGACCGCCGATCCGTTCCGCGCTCGCTCATCACTCCCGATCGGCGGTGGGGGCAGGATCGGTTACTACCGCCTGGCCGCCCTCGCGGACCGGATCGCCCTGGGGCTCGATCGCCTGCCGATGACGGTCAAGATCCTGTTGGAGAATGCGCTCCGCAACCAGGCGCAGGACGGGTTCACCGAGGCGCACGTACGCATGCTCGCGGACTGGCGGCCGGGCGCGGCGAAGAACGAGTTCGCCTTCCTCCCCGCGCGCGTGCTTCTCCAGGACTACACCGGCGTTCCGGTAATCGTGGATCTCGCGGCGATGCGCGCGGCGATGGCGCGAATGGGTGGCGACCCGAGGCGCATCAATCCGCTCGTGCCGGTCGACCTTGTGATCGACCATTCGGTGCAGGTGGATGCCTTCGGCTCTCGCCTCGCCATGAGCGAGAACGTGACGCGAGAGTACGAGCGGAACGTGGAGCGCTACACCCTGCTCCGCTGGGCGCAGCGCGCGTTCCAGAACTTCCGTGTGGTCCCCCCGGGCACGGGCATCGTGCACCAGGTCAATCTCGAGTATCTGGCCCGTGTGGTGGACACTCGCCAGATCGATGGGCACACCGTTGCCCTGCCCGATACGGTCGTCGGCACCGACTCGCACACGACTATGATCAACGGCCTGGGCGTGCTCGGTTGGGGCGTCGGTGGTATCGAGGCGGAGGCGAATCTTCTCGGCCAGCCCGTATTCATGACCACGCCCGAAGTCATCGGCTTCCGGATCACCGGTCAGATGCCGGAAGGGACGACCGCGACTGACCTTGTGCTCACCGTGACGCAGATGCTGCGCCGCCACGGCGTGGTGGACAAGTTCGTCGAATTCTACGGCGTGGGCCTGAGCAATTTGTCTCTCGCCGATCGGGCCACAATCTCGAACATGGCGCCGGAGTACGGGGCGACCGCGGGGTACTTCCCCATAGACGACGAGACGCTGCGCTATCTGCGTCTCACGGGCAGGTCCGCGGAGACGATCGATCTCGTCGAGCGGTACGCGAAAGAGCAGGGACTCTTCCGCACCGACGCGACCCCGGATCCGACCTTCAACCAGACGCTCTCGCTCGACCTCGCGACGATCGAGCCAAGCATGGCCGGGCCCCGGCGCCCGCAGGATCGCGTTCCGCTCGCCGCTGTCGCGGGGAGTCTGCGCGGCGGATTCGCAGAGGCGTTCCTGGGCGAGAACGCGGATCGGAAGGCCGAGGTGACCATCGGTGGCGCGCGCTCCGAGATCGGCCACGGCTCGGTGGTGATCGCCGCGATCACCTCCTGCACTAATACGTCGAACCCTCGGGTAATGATCGCGGCGGGTCTCCTGGCGCGCCACGCCGTCGAGCGCGGTCTCTCCACCCGCGCCTGGGTGAAGTCGAGCCTGGCGCCAGGATCACGCGTGGTCACCGAGTACCTGGACAGGGCTGGCCTCACGCCATACCTGGAGGCGCTCCGATTTCATACCGTGGGCTACGGGTGCACCACATGCATTGGCAACAGCGGCTCGCTGCCGGAGATCGTCGCGACCGCGGTGCGAGAGAAGGATCTCGTTGGCGCCGCGGTGCTCAGCGGCAATCGGAACTTTGAGGGACGCGTCAATCCCCTGGCGAAAGCCTCGTACCTTGGCTCCCCGCCCCTCGTCGTCGCGTACGCCCTCGCCGGAACTGTCGACCTGGACCTGACGCGCGATCCGCTCGGTACCGACGCGAACGGCCGCGACGTGTACCTCCGCGACATCTGGCCGACGAACGAGGAGGTTGAGGCGACCGTCGCGCGGGCCGTGGGGGAGGAGGCGTTCCGGACCCGCTACGCCGATGTGTTCAAGGGCGACGACGCCTGGAGGGCGATCCCCGCGCCGGAATCGGATCTCTTCGCATGGGAGGATGGCTCCACGTACGCCCAAGAACCGCCGTACTTCGAGGGCCTCTCGACCAAGCCGGCGCCCTTCACCGACATCGTCGGAGCCCAAGCGCTCGCCTTGCTCGGCGACTCGGTGACCACCGACCACATCTCGCCGGCGGGTAACATCCCGGCCGGGCGCCCGGCCGGGCAGTACCTGATCGAGAGAGGTACCCAGCCGCGCGACTTCAACAACTATGGCGCACGGCGCGGCTCCCACGATGTGATGGTCCGCGGCACGTTCGGCAACATCCGCCTCAGGAACGAACTGGTGCCCGGAAAAGAGGGCGACTACACCGTCCATCTGCCCTCCGGGGACGTGACGAGCATATTCGAAGCGTCGCGCCGCTATCTCGACGCAGGTACGCCGCTGGCTGTCATCGCCGGCCAGGAGTACGGCACGGGGAGTTCGCGCGATTGGGCCGCGAAGGGTCCGCTCTTGCTCGGCGTCACATTCGTCCTGGCGGAGAGTTTCGAGCGCATCCACCGGTCCAACCTGGTAGGGATGGGGGTGCTGCCGCTCGAGTTCCCCGGCGGAACGTCACGCCACACGCTGGGCCTGACCGGGCACGAGGTCTTCGACGTCGTAGGCGTCGAGGCCGGTCTGAAACCGCGCGCGGAAGTGACGGTGCGTGCCCATCGGCCCGATGGGTCGGTCACCGAGTTCCAGGCGATCGCGCGACTCGATAGCGACATGGATGTCGCGTACTACCAGCACGGTGGCATCCTGCCCTTCGTGTTGCGCCAACTGTTGCGCCCTTCCCCCGTGGTGGCCTGAGCGGCGCGGGGAGCTCTCGAGAGGGACGTGCTAGGATGCCCGCCCGATGAAGGATCTGCTGTTTCTCGGCGAGGGCGCCGGACCGGCCTTCTACGTCGTGGGCGCACTCGCGACACGCTTCGCGGTCACACGCGTCTTCGGCAACGAGCGATTGGACCAGCGGGCCGATGTGATGCGCCGTCTCGACTCTTTTCCGATCCTCGTCCTCAGCGATTACGACCGAGGACAGTTGTCGGACGACCTGCAGCGACGGGTGATCGATCTCGTTCAGCGCGGCGCCGGACTGCTCATGATCGGCGGGTGGTCCTCCTTCGGCGGTGCCCGGGGTAGCTGGCACGGAAGCCCGCTCGCCGAGATCCTTCCCGTTGTCATCTCCGATCAGGACGATCGGACCAATACACCGCTTGGCACGGTCCTTCAGGTGGTGGAACCAGACCATCCCGCCGTAGCCGCGATCGTTGGCCGGGAGCCCTGCTGCGTGTGCGGGTTCAACGACGTCCGCCCCCGCCACGGTGCGCAGACCCTCATCGCCGGCTATGAGTTGCGTGTATCCGGCGCTCTCCCATCCGGGGCTCACTTCGTGCGCCGTGAGACGCCGATGCTCGCCGTGTGGCGAGTGGGTTCGGGCCGGGTCGCCGCACTCGCGCCAGACGTTTCGCCCCACTGGGCGGGTGGCATCGTCGACTGGGGCGAGACACGGGTGAGACTGCCCACCGGTGCCGAGGTGAGCGACGTGTACCCGGCGTTCCTCGGCGGCCTTTGCGGCTGGCTCGCCGCGGAGTGAATCGGGTGACCTCGGAGATGGCAACAGCGCGAGAGATCCTGACCGAAGTCCTCGACGGGATCGAGCGCGTCGTCCGCGGGTGCGCCGAGGAGGACCTGCGCTACCACCCAACCGAGGACGCGACGAACTCCGTGGCCGCGCTCGTGCGCCACTGCTGCGGTTCGCTCGATTCGTGGCTCGCCCGCGCGGTTGGCGAAATATTCGAGCGCGATCGGGACGCTGAGTTCCGTTACGAGGGCGACCGGCTGAGCCTCCTCGCGCAGATCGACGCGGCGAGATCGCGGGCAATGGGTCGGGTGGGCGCGCTCACCGGGCGCGATCTCAGCGAGATCCTCGTGGTGCGCCGCCATAGCCAGGAGCGCGATATCGCTGTTTCCCGCTCCTGGTGCCTCTGGCACGCGATTGCGCACCTGGCCGAACACCTCGGGCACATGGCCCTGACCGCGCAGATCGCTCGCGCCCGGCGAGGCTGACAGCGGGAGTTCGACGGCTCGCGCGGGTTCGAGTCTCTACAGTGCCGTCGTGACCGAGGAGAGACACGCTCTGGGCCGCCGTCAGGCCGGCCTGCTGATCGCCGCGCTGATGCTCGCCACGGCCCTGACCGCGCTCGACGTGACGATCGTCGGCACGGCACTCCCCACGATCGTAGGCTCGCTCGGGGGCGCGGAGTTGTACGCCTGGTCGGTAACGACCTATCTGCTCACTTCAACGGTGACAGTCCCTCTCTATGGTCGCCTCGCCGACATCTACGGCCGGAAGCCGATCTTCAACGTGGGGCTCGTGGTCTTCCTCATTGGATCACTCGCCTGTGGCCTGGCCGCCACGATGGACCAGTTGATCGCATTCCGGGCCGTGCAGGGTATCGGTGCCGGTGCGCTTCTCCCGATGGGAATGACGATCATCGGCGACACCTTCACGGTGGCGGAACGCGCCCGGGTCCAGGCGTTTGTTGTCTCCGTCTGGGGGACGTCCAGCGTGATCGGTCCGGCCGCGGGCGCGGCGATCGTCTCCTATCTGCCCTGGGGCTGGGTGTTCCTCATCAACATCCCCGTCGGCCTCGTCGCGCTCGTGATGCTGGGAGCAAACTATCACGAGACGGTGGTGCGCCGAAGCCGATCGATCGATATCGCCGGGGTAGTGAGCCTCAGCGCCTGTGTGAGTGTCCTGATGTACGCCTTCGAGATCGGATTCCGTGCCGAGGGGTTGGGCCTGCTGGCGCTCGCCGGCGGCGTGCTCCTCCTGTTCGTCGTAATCGAACGGCGGGCCTCCGATCCGATCGTGCCCATGGCGATCCTGCTACGTCCGGTCATCGGCGTCGGTTATCTCGCCAGCGTCATCCTCGGGGCGGTGCAGTTCGGCGTCAGTTCGTTCGTGCCGCTGTTTGTTCAAGGTGCGATGGGTGGGACCGCGGCATCGGTCGGCGCGGTCGTGACGCCGATGGCGATCGGCTGGCCGCTGGGTGCGATCATCTCGGGCAGGCTCATCGTGCAGCACGGTTATCGACGCGTCTTGATCGCCGGTATGGCCGCGGTGGCGGTTGGCTCGGCGTCCCTCTTGCGTCTCAATGCCCAGAGTTCGCTTGGCGAGGTCTTCATCGCCGTCGGCGTGATCGGGCTGGGAATGGGCCTCACGAACCCGCCGATCGTCATCGCGTTCCAGAATGCCGTCGACTGGGGCCAGCGTGGCATCGCTACCTCGCTTGGCCAGTTCTTCCGGACGATCGGCGGCGCACTCGTTGTCGCGCTGATGGGAGCGATCCTGAATCTGGAACTGGCCTGGCGCATGGGTACCGATGCGGCGTCGGATGCCGGAACCATCGTGAGCCACCTGCTGGATCCCGCGGCGCGGTCGGTGCTCGGACCGGATGTCGCGACTCGAGCTCAGGACGCACTCGCCTCTGCGCTGTGGGACATCCTCCTCATCCCGGCTGCGCTCGGCGTGCTCGGATTCCTGGTCATCCTCCGCGCGTTCCCAGCCGGTTCCGTGACGCAACTGGCGGCGACGGCCCAGAATGACCCCGGAACGCGGGCCGCGGGATGAGGGTGCGAGCTCTGTCGTGGGGGGCCGCCGCCCGGGCGGTGCTCCTGCTGCTCGTCACCGTCGGCTGCGGCGTCGCCCCGATCGAGATCGCCCTCGATGGGACGACCGTACGGCCCGGCGCTCCGGGCGTCGCGATTCCGGCGCGGCTCAGCTACCGCGTCGACCGCACGGCACGCGTTGCCGTGGACGTCGTCGGGCCCTTGGGCGCCTGGGTCCTCCGCGAGCCGACGATGCGGCACCCGGGCGAGATGTACGAGATCCGCTTTGACGGGACGGTCCCGTCGCACGATGGGCGCGATCGTGTGGTCATCCCAGACGGCGATTACACCCTGCGCCTCACGATCGCGCCGGAAGGGGGCTCTCCGATCGAGTGGACGGCCCCCATCGCGGTCGTGGCCGGCGACCCCGTCCCGCTCGTGCTGGGCGAACCGCGCCTGAGCCACGCTCGGATCACTCCGGACGGCGATGGGGTCGACGATGAGACGATGATCGACTACAGCCTCTCCAAGGAGGCGATCGTGCAGATCTGGGCCGAGAACGACCGTGGCAACCGCGCGACGATCCAGGGTCCGACGCGCCTGCCTGAGGGGAGTCACCGCCTGCCGTGGGATGGCAGTGCTGGCGGACGCGTGTTCGGGGGAAAGCGGCTCGCCGATGGCACCTACCGGGTGTCGGTACGCGCCGAGGATCAGGCCGGCAACGTGCGGACCCGCGCCGCACCGATCGAGATCGCCAATGGCGGCATCGAGCGCCTCGAAGTCGCGTCGGTGCGCTTCACCCCCGCGCGCGTGCGGCGGGGCGAGACGGTGCGGGTGGAGGCGAGCATCGTGAACACCGGCGAGACGGCGCTCGGCACGGCCGGGCCGCCGCCCTCCCATCGGTACAGCACCACGGACTCGTTCAGCGGTGTTCTCGGGCCGGATGGCGCCCCCCTCGCCGTGCGCGCGGGCACTTGGCGACTGGGCGTCGGCTGGCAGGGCGCGCCACAGGAACTGCCACTGCGCTGGGGTCTCGCCGAAGCGGCGGCCACCGAACTCGCGCCGGGCACGTCGATCGCACTGACCGCCGAGTTCACCGTCGATCTCCCTTCATCCACCGTGCAGCGGTTCTGGGTGGGCATGGTGCGGGAAGGGGTCGGGATGGTCACAGGCCGGGTTGGCGATCACCTCATCGCGATCGATCCCTGATCGATCAGCGCCGGGCCACATCCTCGTCCACCCGCCACTCCGCGGCGATGAGCGCGCGACGGCGAGCCCGCACCCTCAGCCGCCGCTGCCAGAACACGATAGCCCCGACGATCGGAATGGCGACGAGGCCGAACCAGAGGACGCCCGTGAAGGTGAAGAACTCGATGCCGTGCGCGTTTGGCATGGCGAAAACCACGTAGATCGCGGTACCGACCTTGAACGCGGCGAGCGTGCCGAACATCGTATAGGCAGCGACCCGCGCCTCCGGCGTCACTCGACAAGTCTACACTCGCCATGCATGCCGCTCCCGACCGTCGCCGCACCGCGGTGGCGGGAACCGGTGGCTGCACCCGGCGCGGGACCGATCTCCGAGGCGGCGGGGCATCCACTCGTCGGGCGGGTACTCGCCGCGCGGGGCTTCTCCGATCCGGACGCGGTCGCGCGGTTCCTGGACCCGTACCACCATCCGCGCTCCGATCCGCGAACCTTTCCCGGAGTCAACCAGGCGATCGAACGGTTGAGGCAGGCCCACGCAAGGGGCGAACGGGTACTTGTCTGGGGCGACTTCGACGTGGACGGGCAGACGGCGACTGCGCTGATGACGATTGCGCTGCGCCGTTCCGGCATCGATGCCATCTGGTACGTCCCGGATCGGGAGCGGGAGTCGCACGGCGTAGGGCCGACGGCGCCCACCATTGTGGATGTGCGTGGCGCGTCGCTGATCGTCACCTGCGACTGCGGTCTGGTCGATCTCCGTGTGATCAGCGCGCTCGCCGCGCGTGGGGTCGACACGATCGTGACCGACCACCACGCACCGGGCGATGGCAGCGTCGCCGTCGATCATCCGGCGCGCGCGGTCGTGGCGGCCGCACGACTACCCACCGATCACCCGGCGCGTCACCTGGCCGGAGCGGGGATGGCCTACGCTCTCGCGGCGCCGTTTCTGGCCACCTTCCAGCAATCGGGTCAGGACCTGTTGGATCTGGTGGCACTGGGGACCATCGCCGACGTTGCGGCCCTGATCGGAGATAACCGACGCCTGGTCGCCCGGGGCCTGCCTTCGCTGAATCAGGGACGGCGACCCGGTATCGGCGCTCTCCTGCGCGACGCGCTCCGACGCGAGGTCGACGACGTGGAGACGAGTCTCGCGGGGTGGACAATCGGACCCCGCCTGAATGCGCTGGGCCGCCTTGGCGATGCCTCGCGGGGGGTGGAACTGCTGCTCGCCACTGATCCGCGCGATCTCGATCGGCTCGGTACTCTGGCCGCCCAACTGAATGAGGAGCGCCAGGCCATCGGCGGCCGAGTCCAGGAGGAGGCGATCGAGATCCTCGATCGGCCCGCGGAAGACGTGGCCCACCGAGATCCCGTGGAGGGCCTCGCGTGGAGCGACCGCGACGCGATCGTCCTCGCGCGCGAAGACTGGCCAATCGGGATCATCGGTCTGATCGCGCAGCGTCTGGCCCAGGACTACCTTCGTCCGTGCGCGCTCGTGGCCATCTCTGGCGCCGAGGGCCGCGTCTCGATCCGTTCGCCAGAGTGGTGCGATCTCGTCCCAGTTCTGCGCGAGCTTCAGGCGGACGAGCAACTCGACTTCAGCGGCGGAGGACACGCCAGCGCCGCGGGCGGGCGGATCCCCGGCGGGCGGATCGCCCGGTTCGCCCATCTATTCGCAAGTGCGGTTGCGCGGCAGCGGCCCGCCGGCGAACTGATGGTTATTCACCGTCCAGAGGTGGCGATCGATCTCACCGATGTGAGCCTCGCGGCCCACCGTGCGTTGCGGCGCCTCGCACCATTCGGACGGGGCAATCTGGAGCCGCTCTTCATCGCCCGTGACGTGGAGGTACTCGAGGCGCGCGCGATCGGCGAGGCGGGTCGCCACCGGGCATACGTCCTCGGCAACGGTCGCGGGACACGGGCCCGCGCCGTCCACTGGAATGCCGTGCCGGTGGAACCCGGCGCGCGGGTTGACGTGCTGGCTCATCTCGGTCAGGATGCGTTCAACGAGTTCGTAGGCCCGCGCCTGACGATCCGGGACATCCGCCCGGCCCGGTGATGGCGCGCGCCGTGCGCCGAAGGGTGTCGCAGATAGATGGTGGGCCAGGATGTCACCTTCGCGGTTCGCCTGCTGAGGTTTACGCTGCGCTCGTCGGGGTGTCGCAGATAGATGGTGGGCCAGGATGTCACCTTCGCGAGCAATGGCGGTCGCGCCACGGGCTATCTGAGCCGCCCACAGTCCGGTCGCGGTCCCGGAGTCCTGGTCATTCAGGAGTGGTGGGGTCTGAACAGCCACGTTCGCTCTGTGGCAGATCGGTTCGCCGTAGAGGGGTTCGTGGCCCTGGCGCCGGACCTCTATCACGGCGTGACGACACGCGAGCCGGACGAAGCCGGCAAACTGCTCATGGCGCTGGACATCGATCGCGCGGCGCGCGATCTGACCGGGGCGGCACGGTATCTGGCTGCCTCCGGCGCGACGGGTGCCTCCGTGGGCGCGATTGGCTTCTGTATGGGCGGCCAACTGGCCCTGTATGCCGCCACGGTGGCGCCCGAGAAGATCGGCGCGGTGATCGACTGTTACGGCGTCCACCCCAACGTGAAGCCCGACCTCTCCCGCCTTCGCGCGCCAGTCCTCGGCCTCTTCGCAGAGAAGGATGGGTTCGTCACGCCGGCGGTGGCACGCTATCTGGAACGACGGCTCCGCGAGGCCGGACGCGACGTCGAGATCCACATCTACCCCGGTGTTGACCACGCCTTCTTCAACGACGAGCGACCGGAGGTGTACGACGCGGCGGCCGCGAACGACCTGTGGCGGAGATCGCTCGCGTTCCTTCACGAGCACCTGTAGAATGATCGTGGTGAGGTTGTAGCAGTGGCAATTGTGGGTGGCTCTTCCTTGGGGCCGGGGTCGCCGACACCGGTGCAGTACAACTACCAGGCGTCGAGCCTCGGCAAGCCGAGCCTCACGTACGACGCCGGATCTCGGCGTGTGGTGACGACGGTGGCGCTCGGCCCGGGTGACAGCCGGCTTGCCGCGAACTTCGAATTGCGGCCACCGGCGCGGACTCCTGGAGTCAACATCGGTGCACAGCGCGGCACGTTCGTCGACGTCAACGCTTGATCGACGCCCCACTGCGCTGACCGCCGCGCACCTCCCTGCACGGGCGATCTCACCGACGCGAGTCCACTGCTGACCGATCCCTCCCTGGCCTGGGTCCTCTCGTTCTCCGATCCCGCGCGCGGTGTGGGCTGGAATCCCCGGTCACGCACCGTAGAACGCTGGAAACTGGCCCGCATGCGCACGCTGCTCGACCTGCTCGGCGCCCCGGATCGCGCCCTTCGCATCGTCACGATCGCCGGTACGAATGGCAAGGGCTCGACCGGCGCAGTGCTGGAATCGATCCTCAGTCACGCCGGACGACGTGTCGGATGGTTCGCGCAACCGCATCTGCATACCTTCCGTGAGCGCATTCGGATCGAGCGCGAGACGATCGATCGCGATCGGTTTGGCGCGGCCGTGACCGAAGTGCGAGAGGCCGTCGCGGACCTGCGCGCCAGGCATCCCGAAGCGGATGAACCGACTACCTTCGAACTGACGGTCGCGATCGCGGCGGTGGCGTTCGCGCGGTCCGCCATCGACATCGCGATCTTCGAGGTGGGCCTCGGCGGCCGCCTCGA